>Ga0182793_1002370_pt1 | contig 10903 bp, 8 predicted proteins | sample Passage237A_FD_130498 | JGI IMG/M metagenome (GOLD analysis project Ga0182793, IMG submission 130498) | Cellulose adapted compost microbial communities from Newby Island Compost Facility, Milpitas, CA, USA - Passage2 37A (version 2) (version 2) ...
CGAGGCGCGCAATGTGCTCGCGGAAGAAGGGCTTCACGACATGCGTCTTGTAGGCCTCGTAGCGGCGCTCCATCATGGCAGCCAGCGAGCCGGGCCTGGGCCGATGGCCCCCGGCCACCGGCAGCGGCGCGAAGGTGAGCGCGGGCGAGCCTTCGAGATCGCCCGGCATCAGGAAGCGCCCGGGCGGGAGCGTCGAGAGCGCCCGCTCGTCACGCTTGGCAGCTCTCAGATAGGCCGTGAAGCTTTCAGCCAGCCGGCGCGCCGTCGTCTCGTCGGCTTCGCCAGCCGGATCGGCGGCAGCCGTCGTGCGGCGCCACTCGGCCGACAGCTCCGCCCTGACCGGCAATTCGGCAAGCTCCAGCGCCTCGTGCGAGAACGTCGCATAGGATTTGCCGAGCAGCGGCAGGTCGAGCAGCCACTCGCCGGGATAGTCGACGATGTCGACGGAGAGCCGCCCGGCCGAGAACAGCCGGTTCCAGGCGGATGCCGATTCGTATTCGATGGTCAGCCGCAACTCGGAAATCGCCCGCGTCGATTCGGGCCATTCCCGCTTGTCGACCAGCGCGGCGATGTGGTCCTCGTACTGAAAGCGCGGCACCGCGTCGTCGGGCTGCGGCTCGAGGAAAGCGCGGGCGATGCGGCCGGACTTCTGTGCCTCGAACAGCGGCAGGCGGCCGCCATGGATCAGGTTGTGGACCAGCGCCGAGATGAAGACGGTCTTGCCGGCCCTCGAGAGGCCGCTCACGCCCAATCGCAGCGACGGCGAGAACAGGCCGGTGGCGCGCTCGACAACGGTGTCGAGGGCGATGCGGGCCTCGTCGGTGAATGTGGTCAATGCCGGCAATGCATGCCCCGCGCTGTCGTGCGCTTCGATATAGGGGTCTGCGCGCGCCGCTGCAAAGCGAGCGCTGCACAGGGCCGTCCCGTGTCAGTCGCGAGGGACGAGAAAGCCCTCCAGCACGCCGGTGTTCGCCTTGATCGTGGAAAGCGGACCGGGAAAACGGATTGCGGCCAGCCCCGATGTCGGAAAGCCGGCTGCCGGGCCGTCGTCGCGTCCGAGCCCGGCTTCGTCGATCAGCATCCGGGCCGTGAGCTCGATCATGGGGTTGTGGCCGATGACGAGGACGGAATCGGCATCCGCCGTTCGGATGGCATCGAGGTAAGCATCGGCATCCCCGTTGAAGAGCTGTCGCATGAAGAATACGCCATCGCGGGGTTCGCCGAGGGCGGGTTCGATGCAGGTCCAGGTTTCCCGGGTGCGTTGCGCTGCGGAACACAGGACGAGATCAGGGCGATATCCGGCCGCCGCCATCCACTCGCCGGCCGCCCGCGCGTCCGACAGGCCACGCTGTTCGAGCGGGCGGTCGAAATCGGCCATGCCGGGCACGGCCCGGGCGGCCCTGGCATGACGGAGCAGGAGAACGAGGCTCATGAGAGTGCGCGCGGCCAGTCCTTATCGAAGGTGCCTGGGGGTGTAGTCGCGCGCAGCCCGTTCGGCAAATGCGGAACCGGTGCGGGCCGGTCGCCCGGTCAAATCTCCGTTCCAGCTGACTTTGTCATAATCCTCTGATTTGCCACAATTTTGCGCTGCTGGCCGAGCCTGGGATCAGTCTTGCCGGTGCAACATTAACAAAACCGTGAAGCCGTCAGCCTAAATGCTTGTGCCGTTTCGGGGCGGCGAATATATAGGCGCCGGGTCGTCCAGTGGGGTGAGTCGAATGAGCGATCTGGTTGATGCCGATTATGTGCCTTCCGAAGACGAGCCGTTTATGAACGAACGTCAGAAGGCCTACTTCAGGCGAAAACTGACGACCTGGAAGGCTGAAATCCTGCGCGAAGCGCGCGAAACTCTCGAAATCCTCCAGCAAGAAAACGCCAACCACCCCGACCTCGCCGACAGGGCTTCTTCCGAAACCGACAGAGCAATTGAACTGCGCGCCCGCGACAGGCAGCGCAAGCTGATCGCCAAGATCGATGCCGCGCTGCAGCGGCTGGATGACGGTACCTACGGCTATTGTGAGGAAACTGGCGAGCCGATCTCGCTCAAGCGGCTTGATGCGCGGCCGATCGCGACGCTGTCGATCGAGGCGCAGGAGCGCCACGAGCGCCGCGAGAAGGTGTATCGCGACGACTGATTGGCAGCGATCCTCGAACAGTGAAATGAGGCGGCCCGGTGGCCGCCCGTTTTGTTTGCGGTGCCCTTGGGCTGGCCGCTAGCGCTTGGTCCCCGACAGTTCACCGAGCAGCTTCGACATTTCGTCCTCGACCGAGGGCGGCAGCTGCGGTTCGGCCTTGGGCGTGGCATCCAGTGTCTGCTCGAGTTCTGCCCGCAGGGCATCGTCGAGGCTTGCGGCAGTGGGAGTCGAGGATGCCTGCTCCGGACCCGTCGCCGCCGGCCTCGCGACCGGCGCCGGCGCGACTGGCCGCAGAGGCGTGGCGGCCGGCCGAGGTGTGACCGGCGAAGGTGGTGCACGCAGCGGTGATGCCGGTGCCGCGGCGGGCTGCGGGCGCGCAACCTGACTGCCAGTCGGAGCGACGGCGGCAGCTGGCGCTGCGAGGGGCGCCGGCATCACCGGCCTGGGTGGTTCGGCGGCAGGTTGCGCCGCCGGCTCGAAACCATGCTCCTCGGCTGGGGGACGCCGGGCAGGCGCCGCCAGGCGGATGTTCTGCTCGACGACCACGTCGGTCGGCCCGCCGATCAGCAGCAGATGCTCGACATCATCACGCCGTACAAGCACCAGCCGGCGGTGGCTGTCGACGGCGGCTGCGTCCATCACCGCAAGCCGCGCCTTGCGCTGGCGGCCGCCGGCGACGAATGTCCCAAAGGTCAGGTTGCGGACGATCTTGATCAGCAGCAGGACGACCAGCAGCATCGCCAGCGCCCCGAGCGTCCACAGCATGGCCGTCGCGTAAGCCGGACCCGCGATGTTCTCCAACCATTCCCGCATTTTTGCATGCTCCCCGTGCGCCCCGGGCAACGTAAACGCTGCCTCGCCCAGCCGCAAGCTTATGGCCGGTCCGGGCGCTTCCGATGCGGCCCGCACCTTGCGGCGTTCGGCGGGCTTGATGTATGCCGGTCGGGGCAGCCGGGGGCGATCTGTTTCGCTGAGGCGGGCGAGGGGAGAGCATGGCCAAACGTACCGGCTCGGGCTTGCAACAGTTGCCCATCGTCGATCAGGGCTCGCGCCCCGGTCCGGTGACACGACTTGTCGTTTTCACGATCGTGCTGGCCGTCGCCGCGGTCGTCTTCACGCTGTTCCGCGATCGGCTGGGCGACCAGTTCCTGCTCGGCCTGCTCGGCGTGCTGGCGATGATCGGTACGGGCTATCTGTTCGCCACGGCAATCGGATTCATCCAGATTTCACCGCGCTCGGCCGGAGACGAACTCGCCAAGGCGTTCGTCGATTCGATGGGGCAGGGCCTGCTGGTCACCGACCCGAAGGGGTCGGTCGTCTATGCCAATGCGGCCTATGCCGAGATGACCGGAGCGACGTCCGCGCTCGACATCAAGACGGTCGAGGATCTCCTTGCAGACAATGCCGAGGCGTCGGGCACGATCTATCGCCTGGCCGCGGGGCTGCGTGACGGCAAGACGGGCGACGGCGAGTTTCGCCTGTCGCAGTCGATCAAGCCGGGCGACGAGCCTGGCGCGCGCTGGTACCGGACGCGCGCCCGCGCCTTCAGGGTGCCGGGCTACCGGCAGCCGCTGCATGCCTGGCAGATTTCGGACATCTCGGCCGAGCGGGCGGAGCAGGAACGGTTCTTCCTCGACCTGCAGAAGGCAATCGATCATCTCGACCATGCGCCGGCCGGCTTCTTCGCGGCCGACGCGGACGGGCGCATCACCTACATCAATGCCACACTCGCCGAGTGGTTGGGCATCGACCTCGCCAACTTCATGCCCGGCTCGGTGCGATTGCCGGACATCGTCGCCGGCGACGGCATGGCGCTCATTCATGCGGTCAGGGCCGAGCCGGGAGCGACGCGTGACGTGGTGATCGATCTCGATCTCGCAACGGCGAGCGGGAAGGCCCTGCCGGTACGCTTCATGCATCGGCTGACGGCCAGCCGCGAGGGCGTTGCAGGGCCCACGCGCACGATCGTGCTCAATCGCACCCAGGGCGCGGACGCGACCGAGGATTTGCGCGCGGCCGAGATCCGGTTCACGCGATTCTTCAATTCGACCCCAATGGCGATCGCCGCTGTGGATGCGGAAGGCCGCATCCTGCGCACCAATGCGCCCTTCCTGTCGCTTTTCTCGTCCGTGGTGGACAGCGACGCCGTGGAACGCGGCGTGAAGCTCGACAGCGTCGTGCACGAGCGTGACCGCGCCGCGCTGGCGGCCGCACTGGAGCGCGCCCGCGACCGGCAGGCCAACATTGCCCCTATCGACACGATGCTGCCGACCACCGGGCCGGGCGCCGAGGAACGCTACCTGCGTGTCTACGTCAACGCAGTGACCGAGGAAGCCGGAGAGGGCGAGGAAGCGGCGATCGTGTACGTCGTCGACACGACCGAGCAGAAGGCGCTCGAAAACCAGATGGCGCAAAGCCAGAAGATGCAGGCGGTCGGGCAGCTCGCGGGAGGCATCGCGCACGACTTCAACAACGTGCTCACCGCCATCATCATGGCGTCGGACCTGCTGCTCACCAATCACAGGCCGTCGGACCCGTCCTTCCCCGACATCATGAACATCAAGCAGAACGCCAACCGCGCCGCCTCGCTCGTGCGGCAGCTGCTGGCATTCTCGCGCCGCCAGACGATGCGGCCGGAAGTGCTCAACCTCACCGACGTGCTGGCGGATCTGCGCATGCTGCTTGCCCGGCTCGTCGGCAACGACATCAAGCTCAAGATCGAACACGGCCGCGACCTGTGGCCGATCAAGGCGGACATCGGCCAGTTCGAGCAGGTCATCGTGAACCTGACGGTGAACGCGCGTGACGCCATGCCGGAAGGCGGCGAACTCACGATTCGCACGCGCAACATCGACGAGGACGAGAGCAAGGAATTCGGTTATCGCGAGATGACGCCGGGCGACTATGTGCTCGTCGAGGTCGAGGACACGGGCACCGGCATCGACCCCGAGGTGCTCAAGAAGATATTCGAGCCGTTCTTCACCACCAAGGAGGTCGGCAAGGGGACGGGGCTCGGCCTGTCGATGGTCTATGGCATCGTCAAGCAGACCGGAGGCTTCATCTACTGCGAGTCCGAGCCGGGCAAGGGGGCCAATTTCCGCATCTTCCTGCCGCGCCACAAGCCGGAGGAGCAGCCGCAGGTGGCGGCGGAAGCGGGGAGTGGCGACAAGCCGGCGTCGGCCAGGGATCGCGAGGCGCATAAGGATCTTTCCGGCTCCGCCACCGTGCTTCTCGTCGAGGACGAGGATGCCGTGCGGATGGGCAACGTGCGGGCGCTCGCGTCACGCGGCTACACGGTTCACGAGGCCTCCTCCGGCGTCGAGGCGCTGGAAAAGTTCAAGGAACTGGAAGGCAAGGTCGACATCGTCGTTTCCGACGTGGTGATGCCGGAGATGGACGGACCGACGTTGCTGCGCGAACTGCTCCTGCTACAGCCGAACATCAAGTTCATCTTCGTCTCCGGCTACGCCGAGGACGCGTTCGCGAAGAACCTGCCGTCGGAAGCCAGGTTCGGCTTCCTGCCAAAGCCGTTCTCGCTCAAGCAGCTGGCGACCGTGGTCAAGGACATGCTGGAAAGCGAGTAAGTGTCCGCGGCGAAGGCATCTTGATTATCTGATAGGCACGCCTTGCCATTGCCTATGAATCGGGCGGTCGCTTGTGCGCATGCACAGTGTTTCCGCAGCGGCAAGTCACTGGTCACGAGCATGGGACCTGGCCGTTGGTTGAGAAAACAACGGCAAACCGTCGTTTCCATATATAAACTTTGGTTCACGGACCTCGAGCTTTTGGATTGGCACAGGGATTGCACTGATTGCTGCGGTGCAACAACCGATCCTCGGAGGTTTCAAACATGAGGGGAACTATCGCGACCATGTCGGCTGGGCTGCTTGCCGCGGGCCTGGCTCTGACACCAGCGGCGGCACAGGAGGACACGATCAAGGTCGGCGTCCTGCACTCGCTCTCGGGCACGATGGCGATCTCGGAGACGACGCTGAAGGACACGATGCTGTTCCTCATCGAGGAGCAGAACAGGAAGGGCGGCCTGCTAGGCAAGAAGCTGGAGGCAGTGGTTGTCGACCCGGCCTCCGACTGGCCGCTGTTTGCCGAGAAGGCGCGCGAACTGCTGGCGGTGAACAAGGTGGCGGCCGTCTTCGGCTGCTGGACCTCGGTGTCGCGCAAATCCGTCCTTCCGGTGTTCGAGGAACTGAACGGGCTTCTGTTCTATCCGGTCCAGTACGAAGGCGAGGAAAGCCAGCGCAACGTCTTCTACACGGGGGCCGCGCCGAACCAGCAGGCCATTCCAGCCGTCGACTACCTGATGAACGAGGAGGGCGTGGAGCGCTGGGTGCTCGCCGGCACCGACTACGTCTATCCGCAGACCACCAACAAGATCCTGCAGGCCTATCTCGCGTCGAAGGGCGTCGCGCCTGAAGACATCATGATCAACTACACGCCGTTCGGGCATTCCGACTGGCAGACGATCGTGACCGACATCAAGAATTTCGGCTCGGCCGGCAAGAAGACGGCCGTGGTCTCCACCATCAACGGCGATGCCAACGTGCCCTTCTACAAGGAGCTCGCCAACCAGGGCATCAAGGCCGAGGACATTCCGGTCGTCGCCTTCTCGGTCGGTGAGGAGGAGTTGGCCGGCATCGATACGGGGCCGCTGGTCGGCCACCTGACGGCGTGGAACTACTTCCAGTCCGTCGATACGTCCGAGAATGCCGAGTTCATCGCCGCCTGGAAGGCCTTCATCAAGGACGACAAGCGCGTCACCAACGACCCGATGGAGGCCCACTACATCGGCTTCAACATGTGGGTGAAGGCGGTTGAGAAGGCCGGTACCACCGATCCCGACGCGGTGATCGACGCCATCGTCGGCGTGTCCGTGCCGAACCTGTCGGGCGGATATTCCGCCATGATGCCGAACCATCACATCACCAAGCCGGTGCTGATCGGCGAGATCCAGGCCGACGGCCAGATGGAGACGGTGTGGGAGACCCCCGGTCTCGTGGTCGGCGACGAGTGGTCAGACTACCTGCCGGACTCCAAGGATCTCATCGCCGACTGGCGCGCGCCGCTGTCGTGCGGAAACTTCAACGTCGCGACCGGCAAGTGCGGCGGCAAGGGCATCAACTGAGCTAGCGGTCACTCCTCCCAAGCGACCGAACCGGGCGGGTGCATCCCGCGCCCGCCCGGAGCCTCCCTGACGCAGCCAAGGAACGGCACCTCATGAATGTCCTGCGCGCCCTCGGCCTGATCTTCATGCTCGTCGTCTCGCCGGCGGCGCATGCCCAGGCGGACGAAGCGGCCCTGCGCGGCATCATCACCGACTTCGCGATTTCCAAGAATTTTCGTGAAACCGAACAGATCGTCCGCGAGCTTTCGGCAACCGGCGACCCTGCCGCCGCGCGCGTCCTCACCGCGCTGGCCGACGGCAACGTCGCCTTCCGCAAGGCGGACAAGGCGGTTTTCATCGTCCGCGAGCAGGCGGGCAAGAGCATGCTGCTAGACCCGCTGACGGGCGAGGAAGCCGGCCAGGCTGCGGGCGGCGAACTGACCAAGGTGAAGGTGAACAACGGGCTGCGGCGCACCATACGCGAGGCGCTGGCAACGCTGACGCTCGCTTCCCCGAATCCCGCCATTCGGCAACAGGCCGCCGATACGATGTTCGCCGCCCCCGATCCGACCGCGATCGAGGCCCTGGATGCCGCGATCGAAGCGGAAGCGATCCCGGCCGTGAAGCAACACATGATCGAGGCGCGGGCTTCGGCCGTTCTGTTCTCCGCCCTGCCGGAAGCGGAAAAGCTCGCTGCGATCGCAATCATCGGCGAGCGGGGCGATCGTGCCGCGCTCTCGCTGCTGGCTGGCTATCAGGCGCGGGCCGAAGGGGCGCTCAAGGAGGCCGCGACCGCCGCGATCTCGAACATCCAGAGCACGCTGGCCCTTTGGAACGCCGCGCAGAACGTCTGGTACGGCATCTCGCTCGGCTCGGTGCTGCTGCTGGCCGCCATTGGCCTTGCCATCACGTTCGGCGTGATGGGAGTCATCAACATGGCGCATGGCGAGATGGTGATGCTCGGCGCCTACACCACCTTCGTGGTGCAGAACGTCATCCGGGCCTCCTATCCCGAACTGTTCGACTGGTCTCTTGCCATCGCCCTGCCGCTCGCCTTCCTGGTCGCGGGCGGCGTAGGGATGGTCATGGAGCGGGGACTGATCCGCTTCCTCTACGGGCGCCCGCTGGAGACGCTGCTTGCGACCTGGGGCGTTTCGCTGGTGCTCCAGCAGGCCGTGCGCACCATCTTCGGGCCCACCAACCGCGAGGTGGGCAATCCTTCGTGGATGTCCGGCTCCTTCGATCTCGGGCAGATGGCGATCACCTGGAACCGGCTGTGGATCGTCGTCTTCGCGCTCGCGGTGTTCGCGCTGCTGCTTTACGTGCTCAACCGGACACCTTGGGGGCTGCAGATGCGCGCGGTCACCCAGAACCGGCGCATGGCCTCCTCGATGGGCATCCGCACGCCGCGGATCGACGCGCTCACCTTCGCGCTGGGCTCCGGCATCGCCGGAATGGCGGGCGTGGCGCTCTCCCAGGGGGACAACGTCTCGCCCGATCTCGGCCAGGGCTACATCATCGACAGCTTCATGGTCGTGGTGTTCGGCGGCGTCGGCAATCTGTGGGGCACGCTGGTCGGCGCCTTCTCGCTCGGCATCCTGAACAAGTTTCTCGAGCCCTATGCCGGAGCCGTGCTCGGCAAGATCCTGGTGCTGGTGCTCCTCATCCTGTTCATCCAGAAGCGCCCGCGCGGTCTGTTCGCGCTGCGGGGAAGGGCGGTCGAGGCATGATTTCGGCGCGGTTCTTCGCTGGCGGTCTCTCCCGCCGCGTCCAGATCACCACCTTCATCCTGCTCGGTGTCGCGGTGCTGGTTCCGATCCTGCACCTCGCCGTGCCGCCGACCAGCGCGTTCCATGTCCCCTCCTACATGGTCGCGCTGGTCGGGAAATATCTCTGCTTCGCGCTGCTCGCGCTCGCACTCGATCTCGTCTGGGGCCATTGCGGCATCCTTTCGCTCGGCCACGGCGCATTCTTCTCGCTCGGCGGCTATGCGATGGGCATGTACCTGATGCGGCAGATCGGCAGCCGCGGAGTCTATGGCCACCCGGTCCTGCCGGACTTCATGGTCTTCCTGAACTGGAAGGAGCTGCCCTGGTACTGGTACGGCTTCGACAAGTTCTGGTTCGCCGCGCTCATGGTGATGCTGGTTCCCGGCCTGCTCGCCTTCGTGTTCGGCTGGTTCGCATTCCGCAGCCGCGTGACCGGCGTCTATCTCTCCATCATCACGCAGGCGATGACCTATGCGCTGCTCCTCGCTTTCTTCCGCAACGACATGGGATTCGGCGGCAACAACGGATTGACCGACTTCAAGGACATCCTCGGCTTCCCGGTGCAGGCGAGCGCCACCCGGGCGGCACTGTTCGCCGCCAGCGCAATCTCCTTGGCGCTCGGTGTGCTGCTTGTCGCCGCGATCGCCGCATCGAAGCTCGGCAAGCTGATGATCGCGGCGCGCGACGCCGAAAGCCGCACCCGCTTCATCGGCTGGCGGCCCGAGAACATCAAGCTGGTCGCCTTCACGGTCTCGGCCGTCATGGCTGGTGTTGCTGGCGCGCTCTACGTGCCGCAGGTCGGCATCATCAATCCGGGCGAATTCGCCCCCGCCAATTCGATCGAGGTGGTGATCTGGACCGCCGTTGGCGGGCGCGGCACGATCGTCGGGCCCATCGTCGGCGCGCTTCTCGTGAATGCCGGCAAGAGCTGGTTCACAGCGGCACTTCCCGACATGTGGCTGTTCGTGCTGGGCGGCCTGTTCGTCGCCACCACGCTCCTGCTGCCCAGGGGCATCGTCGGCACCTTCGACATGTGGCGCGCGAAGCGGCGCGAGGCGAGGGCGGTTGCCGGGAGAGAGCCGCCCCCGCACGCCGCTTCCAATGCCGACGAGACGCCTTCGATCGTGCGTTCGTCGCCGACGGTGCCGCCCGCCGGGCCAGTTGGTCCCCGGCCCCAGCCGGCGGAATGAGCCATGAGCAGGTCGCACACCATCCTCTATCTCGACGGCGTCTCGGTCTCGTTCGACGGGTTCAGGGCGATCAACAATCTGTCGCTGGTGCTCGATCGAGGCGAGATGCGGGCGATCATCGGCCCCAACGGTGCCGGCAAGACCACGATGATGGACATCATCACCGGCAAGACGAAGCCCGACGAGGGCGAGGTCTTCTTCGACGGCGAGATCGACCTCACCAAACACGATGAGGCCTCCATCGCCATGATGGGCATCGGTCGCAAGTTCCAGAAGCCGACGGTGTTCGAGAGCCACACGGTCGAGGACAACATCGTCCTTTCGCTACAGGGGCCGCGGTCGGTCTTCCGGGCGCTCTTCCACGACACCTCGAAGGCAGAAGCCGGGCGCATCGACGAAATCCTCGCCACCGTGCGGCTGGAGGGCAAGCGCCACGAGTTCGCGGCCAACCTCTCGCACGGACAGAAGCAATGGCTGGAGATCGGCATGCTGCTTGCGCAGGACCCGAAGCTCCTGCTCGTGGACGAGCCGGTCGCCGGCATGACCGATTCGGAAACGGAGGAGACGGCGCGGCTGCTCAAGGACATCGCGAAGACCCACTCGGTCATCGTCGTCGAGCACGACATGCATTTCGTGCGCGAACTGGGCGTCAAGGTCCCCTGCCTCCACGAGGGTTCCGTGCTTTCGGAG
>Ga0182793_1002372_pt1 | contig 10892 bp, 7 predicted proteins | sample Passage237A_FD_130498 | JGI IMG/M metagenome (GOLD analysis project Ga0182793, IMG submission 130498) | Cellulose adapted compost microbial communities from Newby Island Compost Facility, Milpitas, CA, USA - Passage2 37A (version 2) (version 2) ...
TATCACCTGGTTTTCCGATCACGGAATGAGCCTTCCTCACGCGCGGGGACAAGCCCACCCCTCCCCGAAAGCAATTTACACGATCCGAAAATATTTATCCAGAGCATACACGTTTACAAACGGATATATCCGGATGTATACGGTTTTCATTGGGTGAGGGTTACCATGTGTGTTTAGCATTTCTGATTGTACCCAGCAGTCTGTAAGTTCGGAGCGTTCGTATTTTATTACAGACCGATATGGTAGGAGTGCAGAGAGGTTGGTGAATTAGTTATATCCGCGACTTATATGAATCATGCCACCCCTCCGGGGTTTGGTGGTCCAGAGGAATTGTCGTTTTCTATCATCATGTCACCCCTTCGGGGTCTTGCGGAGATCGTGGGGATTCGCATATATCATTCACCATGTCACCCCACCGGGGTTTATGTGGTCCCCGTTTTCCCACAAACAGTGGAAATAAAAAAAAAGAGCCACGAGAAATCGTGACTCTTTTTGTGGTCTCGTAGGGATTCGAACCCCAAACCTTCTGATCCGTAGTCAGATGCTCTATCCAATTGAGCTACGAAACCGTTTCGTTCAGTTATCTTGAACGGGACTGCAAAGATATAGGATGGAATTTCAAATGACAAAATATCTTTACAAAAAAATTAGGGCTCCGGCACCGCAAATCAGCATTCCCAGCACGAAACCCGCTGATATTTCTTCAGTTGTATGCGCATTTAACTGCATCCTGGCCGAGGCAATCCAGCCCGAAGCGAGGACGGCCATCAGCAGGGGAGTGGCCAGACGGGGATCTCCCGACAGATACACCACCGCCAGCAGGAAACCAACTACCCCACCAATGCCCGTCATATGAGCACTGATCTGCCAGTACAGACTGATCAGGGACAACAGCAGGATCGACACGGTGATACTGCCCAATATTACACTCAAAACCGTACTGATTGCCCCCAGATGGATAAACTTCCAGCCGAAAAAGTAGGTAGCGGCGGCATAAACCATCACCGTGATCCACAATGGGAGACGCCTTTCCTCCAGGGTCTGAAGCATGAGGCTCTGTATCATTCGAAGCTGCTGCAGCCCATAGACAAACAGCACGGGGATTACAAAAGTATAAGCCATAATGGCCACCAAAAGGATTCCCAGCGACTGAGGAGGTAAAACTTCTGCATTCACCGCCTGGGGAGCGAAGTAAAAAAGGCAACCCACCACGTAAGTCGCCATCAGCAGGGGGTGAAAGATATAGGATAAAAACTTGGCGATCGAATTATTCAAACCTCTAATTGCTTTTGCAGATTGCTCCGTTGCCGGTTCGTCCCGGATTCGCGAAAATAATGGATAATCGACTTTCCAGGGAAGAAACTTTCACGAATAATAGGCACTTTATTAGCTGGCAATGCAAAGTGGAATGGCTATTTTTGCAACTTGTCTGCGTAGCAGCGACCGCTCTGTCTAATTTGAGGTTATACAAATATTATGAGTATGCATAGGTTACAAATCAAAGATATCTTAAAACTCACGCCCTCGGGGCAAACAGTTACTGTGAACGGATGGGTCCGCACCAAAAGAGAAAGCAAAAATGCTATCTTCATAGCCCTCAACGACGGTTCGACTATCCACAATATCCAGGCTGTTTGCGGTCCCGACCAGTTTGGGGAAGACCTCATTAAACAGTGTTCGACTGGAGCCTGTCTCCGGATTGCCGGTTCGCTGGTGCCTTCTCAGGGAGCAGGCCAAACCATGGAAGTGCAGGTTTCAGAAATCAAGGTGTACGGACCGGCTGATCCTGAAACCTATCCGCTTCAGCCGAAAAAGCACTCACTGGAATTTCTTCGGGAAATCGCACACCTGCGTCCCCGTACCAATACCTTTTCGGCGGTATTCCGAATCCGTCATAACGCAGCCTATGCCATACACAAATTCTTCAACGACAACGGCTTTTACTATCTCCATACGCCCATCATTACCGCTTCGGATGCTGAGGGGGCTGGTGAGATGTTCCGTGTAACGACGCTTGACCCTGAAAATCCGCCCCGCAAGGAAGACGGTTCGGTGGATTTCGCACAGGATTTCTTCGGCCGGGAAGCCAACCTAACGGTGTCCGGACAGCTGGAAGGGGAGCTCGGAGCATTGGCATTGTCCAAGATTTATACCTTCGGTCCCACATTCCGGGCTGAAAATTCCAATACAACGCGGCACCTCGCAGAGTTCTGGATGGTTGAGCCCGAAATGGCTTTCTACGAACTCCAGGATAATATGGATCTGGCGGAGGAATTTGTAAAATACCTGATCCGCTATGTACTTGAAAACTGCAAGGATGATCTCGAGTTCCTGCAAAAAAGACAGCAGGAGGAAGAGAAAAACAAGCCTCAGAATGAGCGAGCCATGCCGCTGCTCGAAAAACTGAATTTCATTCTGGAGCATCCGTTTGAAAGACTAACCTATACTGAAGCGGTGGACATACTGTTGAAATCGAAGCCACACAAGGAAAAGAAATTCCAGTTCCCTGTGGAGTGGGGTATCGACCTGCAGAGTGAACACGAGCGCTATCTGGTGGAGAAACATTTCAAGAGACCCGTCATTCTCACCGACTATCCCAAAGAGATCAAGTCGTTCTACATGAAACTCAACGACGACGGCAAGACGGTACGCGCCATGGATGTGCTTTTCCCCGGTATCGGAGAGATTATCGGTGGCAGTCAGCGGGAAGAAGATTATGACAAGCTGTTGTCGAGGGTACTGGAAATCGGTATTGACCCCGATAACCTGTGGTGGTTCCTCGAGACCCGCAAGTTTGGTACGGCTCCTCATTCCGGGTTCGGCCTAGGATTTGAGCGTTTTGTGCTTTTTGTAACCGGCATGACCAATATCCGCGACGTGATTCCATTCCCACGTTATCCGAAGAGTGCGGAATTCTGATGTCATCCATCCTGTAATCTGCCCGAAATGAGTAGAACAGGCCGAATAAAAGCTATTGATAGGGACGGGAGTCGAATCTATCAATAGCTTTTTTTATGTCTGAATATTCCAAACACAAAACCACCCGCCGGGCACTCATCGGTACCCTGGGGGTAGGTGCCCTAACCAGTAGCATTTCAGCCCTGGCAGCTCCCCCGCCTGCCAGAAACACCGGAACAGCCCGAACCGTGCCATCTCTTGTCGCAATTAAGGATGGCGGATTTCCAGTAAAAGAAGGCGAAATCATACAAACACTCGGTTACTATACTCCGGGAGACGGAGGCGGTGCTTGTTACAGCATCCTAAAGACCGCAGGAGAGGAGTATACCGAACCGGTGGCCGGTAAACTATTCGCACGGCTGCTTTCGGCAGAGTACGTCAATTACCGCATGTTCGGGGTTAAAAGCGACGGCCAGAGTGACGATGGGGAAGCGATCAGGAAAGCCCATATCTATGCGAACCGACATCGTATTCCGGTCATTAACCTTTCGGGTGAGTACTGGCTCAAACAGACCAAGCGCATCCCAATCCAAACAAATACCTACTGGGGGAATACGGTATTTCATATCGACGAGTCATTTAACGTTCCCCGCGATCCGCATTTTGATGTCATGCCCGATGAGGAAGCTAGGGAAATTCAGCTTTCTCCCGAAGTCAAAGCAGCCCTTATCAGCAAACTTCGGCCCGGAACCAAATTTATCCCCGAGCTAAGTGAGTTTAAAAACTGCTTCGTTGATGTCCGGGATGAAAACGACCGAATTGGTATCCGGCATGGAGACGGGTACAGCAAACGGGGCTGGGCCAGGGAGGAGTTTTTCTATGTGGAAGAACACGGACGCATCATCGGTGACCTGGCCTGGACCTTCAAGGACTATACCCATCTCACCGTCTACCCCTGCAGTAATAGCTATCTGGTGATCGACGGAGGAACCTTCCTGGTAACGGGAGACAACCCGGGTGAACTGGGCGGGCCTTATCATCAGAGCGGATTTCACATCCGGCGAAGCAGAACCATCATCCAGAATCAGTGGGTAGGTTTGGAAGCGGGTAAGGAAGATATCTCGCTGACCCCGAGGGCGGGTTTTTATACTTTCAATTACGTTTACGATGTGCTCCTGGAAAATGTTCGGCTGATCCCCTGGGAACAACGGAGGGACGACCCCGATAAGATCGTTAAGGCCGGGACCTACGGGATAGGGGGCAACCGCGTACTGTGCGCAACTTTCCGCAACATCACGGCAGAGGGCGGTCCTATCCACTGGGGGATCTTCGGAACCAATCTCTTTAAGAATTTCAGGATTGAGAACTGCCGGCTCAACCGGGTGGATGTCCATTTCCACGGCTGGAACATCACGATCAGGGATTCAGAAGTAGGCCAGAAGGGACTGACACTTACCGGAGGAGGAGAGCTGATCATCGAAAACACGCGGGTCTTCAACAATGTATTCCTCAACCTCCGCAATGACTACGGGGCCAAATGGGACGGTCCGATCCGGATTCTGAACAGTCGGGTAATCGCCCAGACCCCTCACAGCGTCAACCTGATCACCATGACGGCCATGGATTTCGACTACAAGTATCCGGTCGTGTTCGGGCGCCAGCTACTCATTCACGATTTTGTATTTGAAACGGTCCCCGAGTGGGATAATGTCGAATACGCATTAATCCGGTTCCCGCGCTTTTCCATATCCGGAGCGGGGGGAAGGCTGGAATTCCCTAACCTGATCGACTGCCGGAACATCCTGGTAGACGGGCGGGAAAGAGGTATTAGGCTCTTCGATTTGCCCGATATTTCTTCCTTTCATCTGGGTTCGATGCGGGGAGGGAAATCAAACGGCCGAATCCAGACCAACAGCAAGTGGAAATTCGACAATATTCACCTTGATGATAAGCTTCCAGCCCTGTCACTCAACCGGACTAAGCCTTATGTGGATGAACATGCCCTGTATCCGTCGATAGGTTTTTCGGATTGCAGTAACCTGAAAGTTCACCTGGGAGATATCTCGGGAACTGTAGAAGTGCGGAATTCGGAACTGATCGGTTTTGATGCCGGTCGAGAGAATGGTTTTGAAGGGAAAATACTATTTGATAACTGCAGTTTTCAGGCAGAAGTACCGGATAGCGCATCGGAACTGTTTGTTATCAGGGCAAAAAGCGGAGTAAGTTTCTCCAACTGTGAAGTGAATATGCCCCTGCTTAGCGGAAAACCCGATTTCGAATCGTTGGGAAAGATCAGCTTTTTGAAATTGAATGAACAAATGCGATTCAACCATCTCAATACCCGTCTGGGCGGAGATGTCCTGGAGGAGCTGGAAGAAAGAAAGATCAAGCTGAAACCTGCCTTCATTTCCATGCTGAAGGGGCACCACGAGCTCGAGGCATAAAAAAAAGAGCTTCAAGCAAATAGCGAGAAGCTCTTGAACTACTGCTTTGAGTATGAGTACTAAATTTTAACTTTTTCCATCCGTGGGGCGAAGAAATGCATAACCACCCACGCGAACAGGTACGCCAAACCGCATATAATAAAAATCAGGTTATAGCCTGTGTTGATATTCCCGGCAGCCTTTGCCGAATCGAGGATGTGACCCACAAACAGGGGGAACAAGATACCCCCTATGGAACCGGCCATACCGCCTATTCCAACAACCGAGCTGACGGCTTTCTTGGGGAACATGTCTGAGGCAGTCGTAAAGATGTTGGCGCTCCAGGCCTGGTGAGAAGCAGCGGCCAGACTGATCAGTGCCACGGCCTGCCAGATATTTGTGCAGTACTGGGCGAACACGATCGGTACCACAATCAGGGCAAACAGCAGCATGGCCGTTTTGCGGGCTTTGAATACGGGCATGCCGCGTTTGATAAAGTAGCCGGAAAGATAGCCACCGCCAATACTGCCTATGGTTGTAGCCGTGTAGAGTATGGCCAGGTGCGGACTGGGTTTGGTCAGATCGAGTTTAAAGGTGCTCGCAAAATAGGAAGGCAGCCAGTAAAGGAAGAACCACCACACCGGATCTGTCAGGAATTTTCCGAAAACAAACGCCCAGGTCTGTTTAATGCTGAAAAGCTTGAACCAGGATTTGGCCGTCGGTTTTTCATTGACTTCCTCTTCAGCTTCTTCTTCCTGATCGCTGTGGATATAATCATATTCTTCTTTCGAAATTCCTTTTTTTCGGGCGGGAACCTCATACATGAACCACCAGAATCCGAGCCAGATAAAACCTATTGCTCCCGTAATGATAAAGGCCTCTTCCCAGCCATATACCCCCAGAATCCATGGTACCATAATCGGAGCTACCACGGCGCCGATATTGGCTCCTGAGTTAAAAATTCCCGTTGCCAGTGCCCTTTCCCGCTTGGGGAACCACTCCGCCGTAGCCTTGATAGCCACCGGGAAGTTACCGGCCTCGCCCAGTCCCAGGGACGCACGGGCCAGGACAAATCCGAGGGTAGATCGTGCCGCTGCATGAAACATGGCGGCTACACTCCAGACGATGATCGATATGGTATAACCTATTTTGGTACCCACCCGGTCGACAAAGCCGCCGTATAAGAGCAGACCCAGCGCATAGGCAGCCGAAAAAGCCATAACGATCTTGGCATAGTCGGTTTCCGACCAGTTGAATTCAGCCTCCAGCGTCGGCTTGAGGAGTCCCAGTACCTGGCGGTCGAGATAGTTAATGGTTGTTGCAAAAAACAGCAGGGCAACGACTGTCCAGCGGAAGTTGGTTTTCTTTTCCATATAAAAGGTCAAAAGTTTTCGTGGCAGAGCACGTTAAAAAACCGGTCGATTGCCGACCGGTTTGAGGATTTATTCAGAATTTGAAAAACTCTTTCGCGTTGTTGTAGCAGATGTTCTGTACAATTTGTCCCGTCCATTCGATATCGTTTGGCAATTCCCCGTTTTCAATGTCATTGCCAAAGAGGTTGCAGAGAATCCGGCGGAAATATTCGTGACGAGGGAAGGACAGGAAGCTTCTGGAGTCCGTCAGCATCCCCACAAAACGGCTGATCAGTCCCATGTTCGACAAGGCGTTCATCTGGTTTTCCATGCCATTCTTCTGATCCATGAACCACCATCCGGAGCCAAACTGGATTTTTCCGGCTACCGAGCCGTCGTTAAAGTTCCCCGTCATAGTCGCCATGATCTCGTTATCGGCCGGGTTGAGGTTATAGAGAATCGTTTTGGCCAGCTGATTGTATTCGTCAAGTCTGCCCAGGAAACGGGAAAGGGAGGTCGCCTGTGGGTAGTCTCCGATACTGTCCCATCCGGTATCAGGACCCAGCGTACGCATGGCACGCCGGTTATTGTTGCGCATGGCTCCCAGATGGAACTGCTGGGTCCAGTCGAGTTCGTGGTACATGGTACCCAGATGATGCAGGATCGCTGACTTGAACAGCTCTGACTCATCAAATGAAATCTCCGCTCCACTCAGACGTTTTTTGAAAACCTTATCGGCCTCTTCCGGGGTGAAATCCACGGCAGAGATACGCTCCAGACCATGATCAGCCAGACGGCCGCCCAGGGAAGCAAAGAAATCGGCTCTTTTTCTCAGGGCCTTTAACAGCAGGTCGAAAGAGTCGATGTGGATGTCGGTAAGCGCAGCAAGTTTCTCGATAAACTGGACGTAACTGGCATTCTCGATCAGGATAAACTTATCAGGCCGGAAGGTGGGCAGTACTTTCAGGTCGATCCCTTCTTCCCTGATTCTCTGATGATGCTCCAGGCTGTCGAGCGGATCGTCCGTAGTACAAACGACCCTTACATCCATTTTTTTCAGCAGATTCCGAACGGAATATTCGGGGGAGTTAAGTTTCTCACTTACCTCATCATAGATCCGGTCGGCATTGGCCCCACTTAAGAGCTCATAAACATCAAAATAGCGCCTTAATTCGAGGTGAGTCCAGTGGTAAAGTGGGTTCCGAAGGGTATAGGGGACGGTCTCTGCCCATTTCTGAAACTTCTCCCGGTCTGACCGGTTACCCGTACAATAGCTTTCATCCACTCCGTTGCTCCGCATGGCTCTCCACTTGTAATGGTCGCCGTATAACCAGATCTGGGTGATATTCCCGAATATTTTATCCTGGGCGATTTCATCCGGCGGCAGGTGGCAGTGATAATCGATGATCGGCATTTTTTTGGCGTATTCGTGGTAAAGCACCCTTGCCGTTTTGGTTTGCAGGATAAAATCTTCGTCCATGAAGGCTTTGATACCCGAGGAATGGACTGTATTGCTATTAATGCTCATGACGGGATTGAGTATGAAAGTTTTATGAGAAATGATTCGAAATAGCTGTTTCCTAAGAAAGGTGGAAAACGGCTAAAACTACGCGTATCTTTTTGTAAGACGACAAAACGGGGTTGTCCCCTGAATGCCTGGAGGAATGTTTTTGGGGAGCAAATTCGGGTTACCTGTACAGGAAGCTATTTCCAGACAGTTACCTGCAACGAATCGGGGGATTCAGCCAGCAGCTGAAGATTGGTTTTTCCCAGTACGGGATGGACGAATTCGGGTGCGATTTCTGCCAGGGGGTGGAGGGTGAAATTCCGTAAGTGAAGTCGGGGATGCGGAATTTCCAGTTCTGGTTGTGAAATGATTTCACTCCCGTAGTAAAGAATATCGATGTCAATCGTGCGGCTGGCCCAGCGTTCGCGTCGGATGCGGCCCAGCTGCAGTTCGATGGAGGCGGTGTGTTTCAGAAGTTCGGAGGGCAGGAGGTCTGTCCGAAGGGCAACCACCTGATTGAGATAGGCAGGCTGCCCTTCAGTTCCCCAGGCCTCGGTTTCATAAACCGAAGAGGCCCCCGTAATGTGGTTATGTGCATTTTCGAGGGATGTCCTCGCACTGGCCAGATAGGCTTCCCGGTCACCCAGGTTGGTTCCCAGCAGTAAATATGCTACTATACCGGACAATCGTCAGTTGATTTTGAGTACAGCCATGAATGCTTCCTGCGGAATCTCCACATTTCCCACCTGACGCATCCGTTTTTTACCTTTTTTCTGCTTTTCGAGCAGTTTCCGCTTACGGGAAATGTCCCCCCCGTAACATTTGGCCAAAACGTCCTTACGCATGGCCTTGACGGTCTCCCGCGCGATCACCTTCTGTCCGATCGCTGCCTGAATCGCAATTTCAAACATCTGACGTGGGAGAAGTTCTTTCAGTTTTTCGCAAAGTTTCTTACCCCATTCGTAGGCTTTCGATCGGTGTACAATGGCGGACAGGGCATCTACCCGTTCGCCGTTGAGCATGATATCGAGCTTCACCATATCCGATTCCTGGTATCCGCTCAGTTCGTAGTCAAGTGACGCGTATCCACGGGAAATGGTCTTAAGCTTGTCGAAGAAATCGAATACTACCTCTGCCAGCGGCATGGAGAACTGAAGTTCTACCCGTTCAGCAGTGAGGTATACCTGGTTTTTCAGCGTACCACGTTTGTCCATACAGAGCGACATGATACCGCCGATGTATTCCGACTTGGTGATGATCTGCGCATTGATGAAGGGTTCTTCGATTTCGTCAATATGGTTGGGGTCGGGCATTTCCGAAGGAGCACTGACTTTCAGAACGTTGCCTTTGGTCGTTTTAACCAGGAACTGTACAGACGGTACCGTGGTGATGACGGTCATGTCAAATTCCCGCTCCAGACGCTCCTGTACGATTTCCATATGGAGCATTCCCAGGAATCCGCAACGGAAACCGAAACCAAGCGCAGCCGAGGTTTCAGGTTCCCAGACCAGGGCGGCATCGTTCAGCTGCAGTTTTTCCATAGCCTCACGCAGGTCTTCGAACTCGCTGGTGTCTACCGGATAGATACCGGCAAAAACCATGGGTTTGACCTCCGAAAAACCCTGAATTGGCTCACTGGCCGGCGCCAGCGTGTGGGTAATCGTATCCCCCACTTTAACTTCCCGGGCGACTTTAATTCCGGAGATCAGGTAGCCTACGTCCCCGCATTCGATAGCGTTCTTGGGCTCTTTGTCCAGGCGCAGCGTGCCCACCTCATCCGCCTCATATTCCCGGCCTGTCGCCATGAATTTTACCTTATCGCCTTTCCGGATAACTCCGTTTTTCACCCGGAAAATGACTTCAATTCCTCTGAAAGGGTTAAATACAGAGTCAAAGATCAGGGCTTGCAACGGAGCCAGAGGATTGCCTGTAGGAGGGGGCACACGTTCTACGATCGCATTCAGAATGTCTTCAATACCGATGCCGGCCTTTCCACTCGCGTGGATGATTTCATCGCGGTTGCAGCCCAGCAGATCGACCATTTCGTCTTTTACCTCTTCCACCATGGCTCCGGGAAGGTCAATTTTGTTCAGTACCGGAATTATCACCAGGTCATAGCCGAGGGCGAGGTAAAGGTTGGAAATGGTTTGGGCCTCCGTTCCCTGTGACGCATCCACCAGCAGCAGAGCACCTTCACAAGCCGCAATGGACCGTGATACTTCATAGGAGAAGTCGACGTGACCGGGAGTGTCAATCAGGTTGAGCGTGTATTTTTCGCCTTTATAATGGTAGTCCATCTGAATGGCATGACTCTTGATGGTAATCCCACGCTCACGTTCGAGATCCATGTTGTCGAGCAGCTGTTCCTGCATTTCCCTGTCTGAAACCGTTTTGGTAAACTCCAGAAGACGGTCAGCCAGGGTGCTTTTCCCATGGTCGATGTGTGCTATTATACAGAAATTACGGATGTTTTTCATTCTTTGAACCAGATGTCTGCCTACTGCGGCTGTATAAAAATTATCAATCCGCAAATTTATCTAATCCCACGCAATATCAATCATTAACAGCCAGCCTATATTTTGGTTAATATTTTTGGCTTCAATACCGGCATCATCTTTAAAAAGTGAAAAAAATGGGCAAGATGCCTCTCTTTGTTACTCAGGTTTCGGATCAATAATTTCCAATTTTATCGTGTTTTTGCCCGGCCTGATA
>Ga0182793_1002375_pt1 | contig 10876 bp, 9 predicted proteins | sample Passage237A_FD_130498 | JGI IMG/M metagenome (GOLD analysis project Ga0182793, IMG submission 130498) | Cellulose adapted compost microbial communities from Newby Island Compost Facility, Milpitas, CA, USA - Passage2 37A (version 2) (version 2) ...
CCCCCCCCCCCCCACTCCCCCCCCCCCCGGTCCCGCCCGGGCCGGCCGCGTGTCCCATCCCCCGCTGACCGGCCCCAGCCCCGCCCTGCGGCTGCACAGCGTGGTGCCCCGCCAGGCCGAGGCGGTGGCGCGGGACTGGCCGCAGGCGCGGGTGCAGGCCGATCCAGCGGCGGGGTTTGCCGATCCGGACATCGACCTGGTGGTGGTGGCCACGCCCAACCACACCCATGCGGCGCTGGCCATGGCCGCGCTGCAGGCGGGCAAGCACGTGGTGGTGGACAAGCCCTTCGCGCTGGACGTGGCCGAGGCCCAGGCGATGATCGATGCCGCGCGCAAGGCCGGGCGGGTGCTCTCGGCCTTCCACAACCGGCGCTGGGACGCCGACTTCCTGGCCCTGCGCGCGCTGCTGGATCAGGGCGCGCTGGGCCAGGTGGCCGAGCTGCACTCGCACTTCGACCGCTTCCGTCCGCAGGTGCCCGACCGCTGGCGCGACCGCGCCGGCCCCGGTGCCGGCCTGTGGTACGACCTGGGCCCGCACCTGGCCGACCAGGTGCTGCAGCTGTTCGGCCCGCCGCAGGCGGTGTACGCCGATCTGGCCATGCAGCGCGACGGTGCCAGCGCGGTGGACTATTTCCATGTGCAGCTGCGCTACCCGCGGACCCGGGTGCACCTGCACGCCGGCTCGCTGGTGCCCGGCGGCGGCCTGCGCTTTGCCGTGCATGGCAGCGCCGGCAGCTGGAGCAAGCACGGCCTGGATCCGCAGGAGGACGCGCTGCGCGCCGGCCAGCGCCCCGGCGGCGCGGACTGGGGCCGCGATCCGCAGCCGGGGCGGCTGCTACGCCTGGACGACGATGGCCGGATGCGGCCCTGCGCCGGGCCGCAACCGCATGGCGACTACCCGGCCTATTACGCGGCCGTAGCCGCGGCCATCACCGGCCACGGCCCGGTGCCGGTGCCGGCGCAGGAAGCGCTGCAGGTCATGCGCCTGATCGAGCTGGGCCTGGCCAGCGCGCGCCAGCGCCGCGAGCTGGAATGGAGCCCCTGAGCCTCAGGCGCTGCGCACGCCGTGGCCGCCGAAGCGGTCGCGCAATGCGGCCAGCATGCGGTCGGCGAAGGAATCGCGCTCGCGCGAGCGCAGCCGTTCCAGCAGCGACAGGGTGATCACCGGCGCCGGCACGTCCAGGCCGATGGCCTCGGCCACGGTCCAGCGCCCTTCGCCCGAGTCCGGCACCCAGGGTGCGATCCCCTCCAGTTCCGGGTTCTCGGCCAGCGCCGCCGCGCCCAGGTCCAGCAGCCAGGAGCGGACCACGCTGCCGTGGCGCCAGATCTGCGCCACCTGGGCCAGGTCCAGGGCCAGGGCTTCCTTGCGCTGCATGATCGCAAAGCCCTCGGCATAGGCCTGCATCATCCCGTACTCGATGCCGTTGTGGACCATCTTGGCGAAGTGCCCGGCGCCGCTGGGACCGACATGGCCCCAGCCGCGCTCCGGCGCCGGGGCCAGGGTCTGGAACACCGGGCGCAGGCGTTCGGCGGCAACCGCGTCGCCGCCGATCATCAGGCTGTAGCCCTCGCCCAAGCCCCAGACCCCGCCGCTGGTGCCGCAGTCGAGGAAGTCGATGCCCTGCTGCCGGCACTGCGCGGCGCGGCGCTGGCTGTCGGGGTAGTGCGAGTTGCCGCCATCGACCAGGGTGTCGCCCGGCTCCAGCAGCGGGCACAGCAGCTCCAGCACCGCATCCACCGGCGCGCCGGCCGGAACCATCAGCCACAGTGCCCGCGGCGCCGGCAGCGCGGCCACCAGGTCGGCCAGGCTGGCCACCGCCTCCAGGCCGTGCGCCTGCACGGCCTCCCGCGCCGACTGGGCCGGGTCGTAACCGACCACCCGGTGCCCGCCCCGGTGCAGGCGCTGGGCCATGTTGGCCCCCATCCGCCCCAGCCCGATCATCCCGACCTCCATCCGCTCCCTCCTGTTTCTGGCCAAGGTCGGCACAGCCTCGCACGGGCCGCGCCGGGCAGGCGTTAAGCCTGCGTCGTGCCGGGCCGCTCAACCCGCCCGCGGCACGGCCGCTAATGCGGCATCCTTCCGCCATCCGTCAGCCGTCACAGGAGTTCCAGCCGATGGCCCTGAGCCGTGGTCCCGCCCCTTCCGCCGCCCCTGGCGCCGAGTCGCCCGGCGCGCCGCTGGTGGCCGCGGCCCCGGACCCGCGGGCGCTGCTGGGCGCCTTCGCCGACGGCATGGCCGCGCTGCCGGGCGAGCTGGGCGACCTCGGCCGGCGCCTGCAGTCGGCCAGCCGCGGCGAGGACTGGACCACCACCGCGCGGGTGCTGCGCCAGTTCCTGGAGAAGTACCTGGTCGGCTTCGCCCTGAGCCTGGACGCGACCCCGCCCGGCCCCAGCGAATCGGAGGAACTGCGCGAGCTGCTGCGGCAGACCGTGGGCGTGGCCCTGGCCTCGCTGCTGCAGCCGCTGCCGGCCCTGGCCGACGAATCCAGCGCCCTGGCCACCGAGCTCAAGCAGTGGCGGCCGGGGCGCGACCTGTCGCCGCTGGCGCGGCGGGTTCGCGAGCTGTGCCACCAGGTCGGGATCCATGCCGGCGACGCCAGCGAGCGCCAGGCCCTGGTGCTGAGCCTGTTCGACCTGCTGCTGGAGAACCTGGACGAGCTGCTGGACAACTCCGGCTGGCTGCAGGGCCAGATCCGCCAGGTGCGCGAGCTGCTGGCCACCCGCCCGGACCGCCAGACCCTGGAGGCCACCCGCAACGGCCTGCGCGAACTGGTCTACCAGCAGAGCCTGCTCAAGCGCGGCATCGCCGACTCCAAGAACGCGATGCAGACGATGATGGTGGACTTCGTCGAACGCCTGGACGGCATGGCCGCCAGCACCGGCCAGTACCAGAGCCGGCTGGAAGTGCACCTGGAGGCGATCCGCCAGGCGCGCACCATCGCCGACCTCGGCCACCGCCTGGAGGACGTGCTGGACGACACCGCGCGGGTCCAGGAACAGGCGCTGCGCTCGCTGGAGCAGATGCAGCAGGCGCGTGCCGATGTGGAGGCGGCCGAGGCCCGGATCCGCGAGCTGGAGGCGCAGCTGCGCGATGTCTCCGACCTGGTGGCCACCGACCCGCTGACCGGCGCGCTCAACCGCCGCGGCTTCGAGGACCTGTACGCGCGCGAGGCCGCCCGCGCCGAACGCGAGGCGCGGCCGCTGGCGGTGGCGGTGCTGGACCTGGACCACTTCCGCAGCATCAACGAGCGCTATGGCCATCCCGGCGGCGACGCGGTGCTGCGCCACCTGGTGCGCCTGGCCAAGGCCAGCCTGCGCGGCGGCGAGGAAATCGCGCGCCTGGGCGGGGAGGAATTCGCGATCCTGTTCCCCGGCGTGGCCCTGGGCGGAGCTGCCGAGGCGGTGCAGCGCCTGCAGCGCGAGCTGGCGGCGCAGCCGCCTCAGCACGAGGGCCGGGAGATCCCGGTGCGGTTCAGCGCCGGGGTGGCGCTGCGCGAGCTGGGCGATGATCGCGAGCAGCTGCTGGCGCGCGCCGACCGCGCCATGTACGAGGCCAAGCGCGCCGGGCGCAACCGGGTGGTGAAGGCCAGCCCCTAGGGTTTGTCCGATTGCCCGGGCCCGGCGCAGCCGCTAGCGTGGACCTGCGCGGCGCCCCACGGACCCGGCACCTTGCGGCTGCGCCCACACGGGTCCGGCATGCCCCCTTGCGAGTCGAGGATCCCCCGCATGAACGACCCTACCGCCCTTCCCCTTGCCCTCTACCAGGCCAATGCCGCGCTGCAGGCGCGGCTGGGCCAGCTGCTGCAGGCCAGCGGCCAGCACTGGCTGGAACTGGGCCAGCGCCTGTTCCAGGACGGCCTGGCCGATGCCCGCGCCGGCCAGGACCAGCTGTCCCGGGCCAGCGGCGACTGGCAGGCGCTGGCCGCGCTGCCGGCCGAGGCCTTCTGGCGCCAGTTGCAGCAGCGCTTTGGCGACCAGCAGGCCGCCACCCAGGTCGCGGTGGCGGCACAGACCGCCTTTGCCCGTGGCCTGCAGGAAGCGCTGCAGGCCTGGCAGGAAGACACCGTGCAGGCGCTGGAGGCCGCCGGCCTGGCCCTGCCGCTGTCCGGCGACTGGGCAGCGCTGTTCGCCCACTGGCCACCACCGCCGGGCCGAGCCAGCCAGGCCGCCGCATCCGCCAGCCCGGCCACCGGCCCGGCCCCGCGGCGGCGCCCGCGCAAGACGGCCCCGGCGGCCAAGCCGGCCGCCAAGCGCACCTCGCCCCGTCCCCGGCGCAAGTAGGGCCGGCCACCGGCCACGCCCACCGCGCGGCCGGCAGCAGGGCTGTCCCGGCTCAGCGCTGGGCGGACGGGTGGTCGCGGACCCAGCGCGCGATGTCCACGAACGGGGCCACCCAGTAGCGGTCACGGTTGGCGGCCAGGTAGGCCAGCAGTTCCTCGTGTGCCTGCACCGACACGCTCATGTGGTCGCCGCCAATGCCGTGGAAGGTGAAGGTGGCCAGGGTGCCGCGCCGGGCCGCCTCCTCCACCTGGGCGATCAGCTCGGCGCCGCTCACCCCGACCGGCGCGTTCACCGGCACCGCGTGGCGGTCGAAATCGGCCATCGAGCGCGCCTCGTGCGCGCCGGCGATCACCTTCATGCCCGGGAACACCTCGCGCAGGCCATCGACGTAATCGCCGTCGCTGACCATGCGGTCGCCGCAGGGCGAGGTGAAGCTGCGCTCGCTGCGCCCGTCCAGGGCCTGCAACAGGGTATTGGCCGCCAGGATCTGGTCGTGGATCTGGGCGATGGTCATCGGGTGCAGGTCCTGGTGCGCCGGCACCCAGTCACGCCCCGGCTGGGACTTGTCGCACTGGTGGAACAGGCTGTGGTTGCCCAGTTCATGGCCGTTGGCGGCCACCGCGCGCCATTCCTCCAGCCGCCGCTGCATCACCTGGCTGGGCAGGGCCACGTAGAAGGTGGCCTTGAAGCCGTAGCGGTCCAGCGCCGGGATCGCGTTGTCCAGCTGCGAATCCAGGGCATCGTCATAGCCCAGGCTTACCGCCGCCTTGCGTCCCTCCGGCCAGGAAAACCCGTCGGCCAGCGCCGGCACCGCCACCATCGCCAGCAGCGCGCCCAATACCTGCTTGAACATCATCCTCTCCCCCGGTGAAAGGGCCCGCAGTTGGCGCGGGCCGTGCACGGCGGAGTCTAGCCGCGGCCAGCCGGCACTGGCGACAGCCCGGCCAGCGGGAACGGCGATGGCGGCAGGCCGCCATCGCCGCCGCGGCGGACTAGCGCTGGTCGCAACCCAGGCGCGCGATGCTGCTGTAGAACTCCTGGCTGACCGGCCGCCGGGTCGCCGCCTGGGCGCCGACCACGCGGGCGACGGTAGCGGCGGCCGCCACCGGATCACGGCACTCGGCCCCGGCATAGGCCACCGAGAACACATCCTCGGCCACGGTGGTGCCATCGGGCGCGCGCAGGCGCACGGTGACCTCGGCCTTGGCGCCACGGACCACGCGCACGTTGCGCCCCTTGTCCACCGCCGTGTCGACCACGTCCTGGCACTGCACCTTCTCGCCCTGGTCGGTCTTGACGATATGGCAGCGCTCGCCGTCGCGGACTTCGTAGACGCGGGACTCCCTCTCGAACTGGTGCTCGCCCAGTGCGTAGCCCACCTCCACCAGGTAGGCGCCGGCGGGCACGGCCTCGCGGCTGTCCACCGTGGCCACGTCGCCCAGCACCTGGCTGGCCCCCTGGACCCAGGCCGCGCCCACCCGCGCGGTCGGGTCCCCGGGGTCGGCCACCAGCAGCCGCACCGGCACGCTGGCGCGTGCCTCCTGGAAGGGGCCAAACACCCCCAGCCGCGCCGTGGCCCGTTCATAGCCGACCTTGATCCCGCCATCGGGATCCTTCAGCGCGGCCAGGGTGGAAGGCCCGCCAGTGCTCCACCCCGCCAGCCCGAGGCAAGCCAATACCAGCAACGTTCTTCCCTTCACGTTCCACCTCCCTTGTGGACAAACCGGTGGTTCCCCGCGGCGGCGCGGACGCAGCGGTCAGCGCTCGTGGCAGTGCAGGCGCTCGGCGCTGCTGTTCAAGCGCACCGCCAGCGGCTCGGCCGAGGCCGCGTGCCCGGCAATGCGCCCGGCCACGAAGGCCGCCGCGGCCATGCCGTCGCGGCAGGCGTCCTCGGGATAATGGATGAAGAAGTGGTCTTCGGCCACCGCGTTGCGCGGCGCCGGGCTGAATACGCGCACGCGCACGTCCACGCGCTCGCCGGCCACCTGGCGGGTGCGCTTGCCCACCGGCATCGGCACCCCGCCCGAATCGGAACAGGCCACCGAGTTGGCTTCGGAACGGCAGGTGGTGCCGACCTGTCGGATCTCCACCGCGCTCTCGGCCACCTCCAGTGGCTCCTGGCGCACCGCCAGCTCGACCTCGGCCACATAGGCCCCGGGGTCCAGCGCGGCCCCGGCGCCGGCCACCGAAACCCGGGAGAAATGCTGGCGCATGCCTGCCGCATAGGCCTCGGCCACGCCCTGGCCGCGCGCCGCATCGGTGCCGCTGGCCAGCAGCACCTGCAGCGGCACCTCGCGCGCGGCGGCAAAGGCCCGCACGGTCGGCGCCTCGGCGGTGGCGCGTTCGTATTCAACGGTGATGTTGCCCGCGGCCGCCTGCAGCTCGGCCAGCGGCAGCTGCGGCCTGGCGACCGCGATCGCGGCGAGCAGGCCGGTGACCAGCACGCCAGCGCGGATGTTTCGCTGCTTCATTCCTCTACTCCCCTGTGTCGGAACGAGGGCCAAGGTTAGCAGCGCCGGGAAGGGGTGGCAGTCCCGGCCGCTTAGACGTTCGTAGCAGGCCGGCGAGGCGGGGAAGCGCGGAGGGGGGACGCCGGCGCTGGCCGGCGCCACCTCCGGAACGGGTCCGGCTGCGGTGGCTGGCGGCGACGGTACCGCCGCCAGCCCCTGCAGTACGGTGCCACGCCGGGCCGCGGCGGGTGCGCGCGGCAGGTGGCCTTGCGCCGCCTGCCAGCCCGGTGGCGATGGCGATTACTCGGTGATGGTGTAGCTGCCCAGCTCGCACAGGTCCTGGGTGTCCTTCAGGACGTCCAGGCCCGAGTCCTCGTCGAACTCGAAGCGCATGTCGTACTCGCACTGGCGGCGGCCGTCGGCGATGGTCACCCGCACCGACTGGCCGGGGCCGAGCACGTCAGAGCCGAGGATGTCCTCCTCCCAGTCGTCGACGTCGGCCGGCGAGGCGTGGAAGTACATCAGCGTGGCGCCGGTGCCATTGCGCAGGGTGAACACCAGGTCCTCGGCCTGGGCGGGCGCGGCGGCCAGCAGGCCCATGCAGAGCAGCAAACCGTATTTCATCCAATCCCCCTGGATCGAGGCATCGAAGCGGACGATGCGGCCGGATGCCGGCGCACGGGCCGGGGCATCGCCGCCCTAGCGGCCCGCGCCGGCCAGTCTTTAGCCCGCCCCTCAGCGGCGGGGGCGTGGCCCCGGGGGGTGCAGCCGCGGTCCATGCAGGCCCGGGCCGTAGCCGGGACCCTCGTGGCGACCCACTTCCAGCTGCAGGTTGAAGCTGCGCGGCTGGCCGTCCTCGCCGAAGGATTGGCGGCAGTAGTCCAGCCGCGCCGCGTTCCAGTGGCTGTTGCCCAGCTGGCTGGAATAGCCCACCCCGGCGGCGACGCTGCCGCTCAGCGCCTGCGGCTGGCCGTCGGCACCGGTGGGGCAGCGCGTGCGCCGGTCCGGCCCGCGCAGCGGCTCGGCCAGCGGCACCCCGGAAGTGTCGCCGTAGTAGGTGCCTGGCGGATCCTTGCGATAGGGCGAGTCCGGCAGGGACAGGTCCAGGGCCTGGCCGGCGATGGCCGGCGCGGCCAGCAGGCCGGCGGCGGCAAGAAGCAGTCTTGGACAGGCAAGGCGCATGCAGGTATCCCGCGGCCCGGGATGGACCATGGCCCACGGTAGCAAGCCCCGGCTAAACCCGCGCTGGCCGCGCCGCCGGCGGGATACGCGTCCGCTTATCGGTCGATGACAATTCGGCATGAACCCGATCCGGGGCCGGGTTCGATGCGAACATGCCGGCGCGACGCGGACCACCGCGCGCCCGCCCTGCGGCGGCCGAGGGGACAGCAACGGGAGGGAGACAGGCATGGGCAAGCGCAGGCAACGGCGGCGGACGGGGAGCTGGCTGGCGCTGGCACTGGCGCTGGCCGGCACGGCCGCGGCCGCCAGCGGACAGGAGCAGCAGGCCACCGGCGGCGATGCCGAGGCCCTGGCCAGCGCCCTGGTGCGGCAGCTGACCCTGGACGAGAAGCTCGAACAGCTGCTCAACACCGCGCCTGCGATCGAACGCCTGGGCATTCCCCACTACAACTGGTGGACCGAATCCCTGCACGGCGCCCTGGGCACCCTGCCCACCACCAACTTCCCCGAACCCATCGGCCTGGCCGCCAGCTTCGACGAGGACCTGGTGCGGCGGGTGGGCGCGGCCATCAGCACCGAACTGCGCGGCCTGCACGCACTGGCGCGGCAGACCGGGCGCACCGGGCGCATGGGCACCGGCCTGAACACCTGGTCGCCCAACATCAACATCTTCCGCGACCCGCGCTGGGGCCGCGGCCAGGAAACCTATGGCGAGGATCCGTTCCTGGCCGCGCGCATGGGCGTGGCCTACGTACGCGGCATCCAGGGCGACCACCCGCAATGGCTGGACGTGGTGGCCACGCCCAAGCACTACGCCGTGCACAGCGGCCCGGAGTCCACCCGCCACCACGCCAACGTCTACGTCTCCCGGCGCGACCTGGAGGACACCTACCTGCCGGCCTTCCGCGCCGCGGTGGTCGAGGGCGGCGCCGGCTCGGTGATGTGCGCCTACAACCGGGTCGATGGCCAACCGGCCTGCGCCAGCGACCTGCTGCTCAAGGACTACCTGCGCGGCGCCTGGGGCTTCAAGGGCTACGTGGTTTCCGACTGCGACGCGGTCACCGACATCCACCGCCAGCACCACTACGCCCCCGATGCCGCCGCCGCGGTGGCCGCGGCGCTGCGCGCCGGGGTGGACAACGAGTGCAATGGCGCCACCCTCACCGATACCGACGGCCTGACCACGCCCTACCGCGAGGCGCTGCAGCGCGGCCTGCTCTCCGAGGCCGAGATCGACCGCGCCCTGGTGCGCCTGTTCAGCGCGCGCCTGCGCACCGGCGACCTGCCTGGCCTGCGCCCGCTGTCCACCGCCAGCGCCTCGCCGGCCGACGTGGGCAAGGAGGAACACGCCCGGCTGGCGCTGGAAGCGGCGGAAAAGAGCCTGGTCCTGCTCAAGAACGACGGCCTGCTGCCGCTGCGCCAGCCGCGCAAGGTGGCGGTGATCGGTCCGCTGGGCGATGCCACCCGGGTGCTGCGCGGCAACTATTCCTCGCCGCAGTCGGCCCCGCCCATCTCGGTGGTCGAGGGCCTGCGCCGCGCCCTGCCCGGAACCGAGGTCAGCTACGTGCCCTTTGGCGAGACCTATACCGACGGCGACCCGGTGCCGCCCAGCGCCCTGCTCACCCCCGACGGCAAGCCGGGACTGGAGGCGCGCTACTACAACATCGCCGCCACTCCGCCGCGGCGCTTTGCCCGCGGCCAGCTCGACGCCTGGGTCAGGGAAACCGGCTTCGAGGCCGAGCCGGTGGTCACCCGGATCGAGCCGGACGTGAACTCGCGCAGCCTGGACCTGGCCCAGGTGCGCGACATCCACAAGGTGGTGTGGAGCGGCTACCTGGTGCCGCCGGAAACCGGCACCTACCGCCTGGGCATCGGCGGCTTCAACGGCGAGATGACGTTTGAAGGCCAGCACTGGGTGGACCTGAGCAAGGCCTCCTGGAACAGCCTGCCGACCCTGCGCACCGTGCACCTGGAAGCCGGCCGCCGCTACGCCATCAGCATCACCACCGAGGCGCGCGTGCTCACCGGCATCGGCCTGCTGTGGAAGCGGGTCTCGCCCACCCCGCTGGAAGACCTGCGCGCGGCGGCGAGGGACGCGGACGTGCTGGTGGCCGTGGTCGGCCTGACCTCGGACCTGGAGGCGGAGGAAGCGCCGATCGAGGTGCCCGGCTTCAAGGGCGGGGACAAGACCTCGCTGGACCTGCTGGCCGACCAGCAGGCCCTGCTGGAAGCGGCCAGGGCCACCGGCAAGCCGCTGGTGGTGGTGGTGATGAATGGCAGCCAGGTCAACCTGGCCTGGGCGCGCGACCACGCCAACGCGGTGCTGGAGGCCTGGTACCCGGGCCAGTCCGGCGGCCTGGCGGTGGCCAACGTGCTGGCCGGCCACACCAATCCCTCCGGGCGCCTGCCGCTGACCTTCTACCGCTCGGTGGACGAGCTGCCGCCGTTTGGCGACTACGACATGCGCGGCCGCACCTACCGCTACTTCGAGGGCCAGCCGGTGTATCCGTTCGGCTACGGCCTGAGCTATACCCGCTTCGACTATGCGCCGCTGGAGCTGGTGGCCGATGCGGCCGGCACCAGCGAAGGCCTGGAAGTGAGTACCGAAGTGCGCAATACCGGCGATCGCGCCGGCGAGGAAGTGGTCCAGCTCTACCTGCACTTCCCGCCCATCGAAGGCCTGCCGAAGATCGCCCTGCGCGGCTTCCAGCGCGTGCACCTGGCCCCGGGCCAGAGCCGCAGGGTCAGCTTCAAGCTCGGCCCGCGTGAACTCAGCGCGGTGGACGCCGAAGGCCAGCGCCTGGTGATGCCGGGCCAGTACCAGGTCTCGGTCGGTTCCGGCCAGCCGGCCAAGGGCGTGAGCAGCAGGAGCGCGGGCTTCCGCATCGAACGCGACCGGCCGGTGGAGCGCTGAGCCCGGCCCGGCCCGCCGGCAGCCGCTGGCGCGCCTGCCTGGTGAGCGG
>Ga0182793_1002376_pt1 | contig 10874 bp, 6 predicted proteins | sample Passage237A_FD_130498 | JGI IMG/M metagenome (GOLD analysis project Ga0182793, IMG submission 130498) | Cellulose adapted compost microbial communities from Newby Island Compost Facility, Milpitas, CA, USA - Passage2 37A (version 2) (version 2) ...
CGAGCCGGCGCAGATTTCCGCTTTGACGCAGATGGGCCTCAAGACCATCGGCCAGCTGCGCAGCCGGCCCCGCAAGCCCCTCCAGGCCCGCTTCGGCGCCTCCCTGCTGCTGCGGCTCGACCAGGCCTATGGCGAGATCGAAGAGCGCATGACCCCGCGCCTGCCGGTGCCCGAGCATCACGTAGAGCGCCGCTTTCCCGATCCCATCGCGCTGATGGACGACGTGCTGGCCGCCACCGCCGACCTCGCCGTCAAGCTCGCCTGCCGGCTCGAGGCCGAGGGGCTGGGGGCGCAGAGCTTCCACCTCTTCCTCTACCGCGTCGACCACAAGGTGATGACCCTCTCGCTCAATGCGGCGCGCCTGACGCGCGACCCCGAGCACATCGCCAGCCTGTTCCGCCATCGCGCCGAGCGGCTGGAGGGGGAATACGATGCCGGCTTCGGCATCGACATGGTGCGGCTGGCCGTGAGCGCGCTCGACCGGCTGGACGGCGAGCAACTCGGCGCCTTCGCCGTCGAGGACGGCGCCCGCGACGTCGACCGTCTCGCCGACCGGCTGGGCAGCCGGCTGGGCGCCGCCGCCGTGCTCCGTCCCCGCCTGGTCGCCAGCCACCTGCCCGAACGGGCGGCGCTGCTGGTGCCGGCCCACGCGGTGCGCCCGGAAGCCCCGGCCGGCTGGCCGCGGCTCCACCGCCCGCTGCGCCTGTTGCCCCGGCCCGAGCCGGTCGCCATCAATGCCGAAGTCCCGGACGGCCTGCCCGCCTCGATGATCTGGCGCCGCCAGGCGCACCGGCTCACCCGCGCCGCCGGCCCCGAACGGCTGGGCGCCGAATGGTGGCGCACCGGCGAGCGCCTCGAACTGGTGCCGCCGCCCGCGCCCCGGCCGGTCCAGCCGGGCGAGACGCCGGAGCCCTTGCCGCATCTGCCCGACCTTCCCCGGTTCGATCCCGATGCCGGCACTCGCGACTATTACGTGGTCGAGGACGAAGAGGGGCGCCGCTTCTGGGTCTACCGCCAGGGGCTGTATGGCGGGGCGGTGCTCCCGGCCTGGTATCTGCACGGCTTTTTCCCATGAGCCGGATCGTCGATTTTCCTCTGCCGGATCCCCATGCTGCCCCCCGGCCGGAGGCGCCGGTGCCCGCTTATGCCGAGCTCGTCACCACCAGCAATTTCTCCTTCCTGCGCGGCGCCTCCCATCCCGAGGAGCTGGTGGCCACCGCCATGCATCTGGGGATGACGGCGCTGGGCCTGTGCGACCGCAACAGCTTCGCCGGCGTGGTGCGCGGCTATGTGACGGCGCGGGACAACAAGGCGATCAGCCCCGGCTTCCGCTATCTGGTCGGCGTGCGCCTGGTCTTTTCCGACGGTACGCCCGACATCGTCGCCTATCCCACCGACCGGGTGTCCTATGGGCGGCTCTGCAAGCTGCTCACCATCGGCAACCGGCGCGGCGAGAAGGGCAGGCCGGATCTGCGGATCGACGACCTCTTCGGCTCGGCCGATCCGGTCTCGGCCACCGAGCACGGGCCGCCCGAGGACTATTCCCAGGGCCAGCTCTTCATCCTCATGCCGGAGGAGGCCGACTGGGGCCTGACCGGCCGGACGCTGCACCGCCTCTGCCGGCTGGCCCCCGGCCGGGTCTGGGTGGCCGGCACGCCCCGCTTCGACGGCCAGGACCGCGCCCGGCTCAACCGCGTCGCGGCCCTGGCCCGCACCCACGGGGTGCGGATGATCGCCAGCAACGACGCGTTCTACCACGAGCCGCGCCGGCGCATGGTCGCCGACGTGGTGACCTGCATCCGCGAGCATCTGACGCTGGAGGAGGCCGGCTGGCACCTGACCGCCAATGCCGAGCGGCACCTCAAGGCCCCCCGGGAGATGGCGCGGCTCTTCGCCGAGCATCCCGACGCCCTCGCCCAGACCCAGGCCTTCATCGCGCGCATCGGCTTCACCCTCGACCAGCTGCGCTACAACTATCCCGAGGAGACCATCGGCAATGGCGAGACCGCCCAGCAGACGCTGGAGCGCCTGACCTGGGAAGGGGCGGCGCGGCGCTATCCCAAAGGCGTCCCGGAGAAGGTGAAGGCGGATGTGTGGAAGGAGCTCTGCCTCATCGCCTACAAGGGCTATGCCGCCTATTTCCTCACCGTGCACGACATCGTCGACTATGCCCGCCACAAGCGCCGGATCATGTGCCAGGGACGCGGCTCGGCGGCCAATTCCAGCGTCTGCTTCTGCCTCGGCATCACCGAGGTCGACCCCACCAAGAACACGCTGGTCTTCGGCCGCTTCCTCTCCACCGAGCGCGACGAGCCGCCCGACATCGACGTCGATTTCGAGCACGAGCGGCGCGAGGAGGTGATGCAGTATGTCTACCAGAAATATGGCGGCAAGCGCACGGGGCTGACCGCCAATGTCATCTCCTACCGCTCGCGCAGCGCCATCCGCGAGACGGCCAAGGTGTTCGGCGTCTCCGACGACACCATCGCCGCCTTCAACCAGCTCCACTGGGGCTGGGGGTGGACGCTCGACCTGGCCAAGGTGAGGGCCATCGGCCTCAATCCCGACGATCCGGTGCTGGCCCAGATGTTCGAGGTGGTGAAGGTGCTGCGCGGCTTCCCCCGCCATCTCTCCCAGCATGTCGGCGGCTTCGTGATCACGCGGGATTCCCTCGAGAGCCTGGTGCCCATCGGGCCTTCCGCCATGGACAGCCGGGACATCATCGAATGGAACAAGGACGACATCGACGCCCTGGGCATCCTCAAGGTCGACGTGCTGGCGCTGGGCATGCTCTCATGCCTGCGCCGGGCCTTCGAGCTGCTGCATGTTCATTACGACAAGCGCTATCTGCTGACCGACCTGTTGGACGAGGAAACCGGCGAGGGGCCCATGGACAAGTCCCGCGTCTATGCCATGACCCATCGCGCCGACACGATCGGCGTCTTCCAGATCGAGAGCCGGGCGCAGATGTCCATGCTGCCGCGCCTGCGGCCCGTGCGGTTCTACGATCTCGTCATCGAGGTCGCCATCGTCCGGCCCGGCCCGATCCAGGGGGGCATGGTGCACCCCTATCTCAAGCGCCGCGACGGCATCGAGCCGTGGGAGCCGAGGCCCGGCGACAAGCTCGACGAGGTGCTCAAGGAGACCAAGGGCATTCCCCTGTTCCAGGAACAGGCCATGCAGATGGCCATCGAGGGCGCCGGATTCTCCCCCGGCGAGGCCGACCAGCTGCGCCGCGCCATGGCCGCCTGGCGGCGCACCGGCAGGATCGAGATCTTCGAGCAGCGCTTCATCGACGGCATGCTGGCCAACAATTACGACCGCGAATTCGCCGAGCGCTGCTTCAACCAGATCAAGGGGTTTGCCGAATACGGCTTTCCGGAAAGCCACGCGGCCAGCTTCGCCCTGCTGGTCTATGCCTCCTGCTGGCTCAAATGCCATTATCCGGATGTCTTCGCCTGCGCCCTGCTCAATTCCCAGCCCATGGGGTTCTATTCGCCGGCCCAGATCATCCGCGACGCGCGCGAGCACGGCATCGAGGTGCTGGCGGCGGACGTCAACCGCTCCGACCTCGAATGCGTGCTGGAGCCGGGAACCCGGCCCGTGAGGGACCATATCTGGCCGCGCCATGCCGAAATGGCCGACGACATCCTCTCCACCCGGGCGATCCGGCTCGGCCTGCGCTTCATCGAGGGCCTGGCGGAAAACGACATCAACGTCATCGTCGCCCGCCGCGGCGCCGGCTATGGCTCGGTGCGCGAGCTCTGGCTGCGCACCGGCCTGCCCGTCGCCAGCCTCGAGAAGCTGGCCCGCGCCGATGCCTTCGCCTCGCTGGGACTCAACCGGCGCGACGCGCTCTGGGCGGTCAAGGGTCTGGTCGGCACCCATGGCGCCCAGACCCTGCCGCTGTTCGCCGCTGCCGGGGCTCCTCTCGTCCCGCCCGCCGAGGACGCGGCCGACCTGCCGCGCATGAAGCCGGGCGAGGAGGTCATCCACGACTATGCCGCCCTTTCCCTCTCGCTCAAGGGCCATCCGGTGCAGTTCCTGCGCCCGTTGCTGCAGGCGCGCGGCACCACCCGCGCCTGCAATCTCGACCGGGTCGCCTCCGATCACCGCATCGAGGTGGCCGGCCTCGTGCTGGTGCGCCAGCGTCCGGGCACGGCCAGCGGGGTGATCTTCGCCACCCTCGAGGACGAGACGGGCATCGCCAATGTGGTGATCTGGCCGAAGCTGTTCGCCGACGAGGCCATCCGCAAGACCCTGCTCTCCAGCCGCATGCTGGCCGTGCGCGGCAAGGTGCAGTCCGAAAGGGGCGTCGTCCACATCATCGCCGAGGACATGGAGGACCTGACGCCCTACCTGCTCGATCTGTCCCACGGCATCGACATAGGCGGGGCCGGGCCGGCTCCGGGCGACGATGGCGGCTCGGACCCGCCTGCAGGCGAGGCGCGCGACCGCAACGTGGCCCGCGAGATCGAGCTGGCCCGCCGCCGTGCCTATGCCGCCCTGCCCGGAGGCCGCAATTTCCACTAGGCGTGCGGACGGTCGGCGATCGGCCTTCGGCCCGCACCGATCGCTGCAGCCGCCTCAGCCGAGAAGCGCGTCGATCGCCCCGGCCAGCTCGACGTCCTTCCGGCTCAGCCCGCCCGCATCGTGGGTGGAAAGGCTGATCCTGACCTTGTTGTAGCTGTTGGACCAGTCGGGATGATGCCCGGCCTTCTCGGCCAGCAGCGCCACCCGCGCCATGAAGGCGAAGGCCTCCGAAAAATCCTCGAAGCGGAATTCGCGGGTGATCGCGTCGCCCGCCGGCTCGTAGGCCCATTGCCCGAGCCCGGCCAGCGCCGTCTCCCGCTCCGCGGGGTTGAGCTTTTCCACCATGGTTTCCTCCTGCCTGAAAGCGTCCGGCGCCCCGGCGGCGCATCGCCCGGCGGTCCGGGTGCCCGCCCAGGCAGAACGCCGCGGCGGAGGATACGGCTCCGTCCCGCATTAACCAAGCGTTCAGCCTGCCCGGAGATTGCACCCCTCCATCCGGAAATATCCCTTGCCCGGCAAGGCGATATTAAGGGGCGGGGAGTCAGATGGCACGGTAACAGGGACAAGACCGTGCTGACCTCGGCCCGCAAGACCATGCCCGCCCTGGACTATGTGTCCGTCATCCGCTCGGTCTATGGCGACCGGCGGGCGATGCTGGCTGGCGCCTTCGCCAGCGGGCTGACCGCGGCGCTGACCGCCTGGCGCTCCCAATCCCTGCCGCTCTACGCCGTCGCCATCGCCATCATCGCGCTCGGCGTCGTCCGCTATCTCAACATGCGCGCCTTCTGGCGCGCCGCCATCGACAACGACGATGCCGCCGCCGCCCAGCACTGGGAGGACCGCGCCGTCCTCGCCGGCACCACCCTGGCCCTGGCCCACGGGCTGTGGTGCCTCTTCGCCATGCTGCTGGTGGACGATCCCTTCGCCGAGCTGGCCAGCGTCTCGCTCTCCATCGCCGTGATGGTGGGCATCTGCGCGCGCAATTTCGGCCTCGACCGGCTGGTGACGCTGCAGATCGTCGCCGTCATCCTGCCCATGGGCACCGGCCTCTTCCTCAACGGCGATCCCTATCACGCCGTGCTGGCCATCCTGCTGCTGGTGCTGCTCTCGAGCTTCCGCAAGCTGGCCGGCGACATCCGCTCCATCCTGCTCAGCGCCGTGCATGGGCGGGTCGAGGCCTCGCGCCTGGCCGCCGAGCTCGACATCGCCATCACCACGCTCGAGCACGGCCTGTGCATGCTGGACGAGAACGGCGTCGTCACCGTTGCCAATGAGCGGGCCATCCGCACCTTCGCCCTGCTCGACATCCACGAGGTGGCCAACCAGCCCTTCGCCGCGGTGCTGGCGGCCCTGGGGGCCACCGGCAAGGTGCCGCGCACCGCCGTCGACCGGCTGGGCGACATGGTCGGCCGCCGCGCCTCGGGCAAGGTGCTGCTCTCCTTCACCCCCGGCCGCTACTACGAGGTCACCGTCAGCTCGCGCCGGGCCCGCAGCGTGCTGCTGTTCGAGGATATCAGCGAGCGCGTGGCCGCCGAGGAGCGCATCAGCTTCATGGCCCGCCACGACACGCTGACCGGCCTGCCCAACCGCAGCTATTTCGGCGAGCTGGCGCTGGAGGAGCTGGAGCTGCGCGCCGCCGCCGGCAGGCCCACCGCGCTGATGATCTTCGACATCGACGAGTTCAAGCACGTCAACGACAGCTTCGGCCATGTGGTGGGCGACAAGCTGCTGCGCCAGGCCGCGGCCCGGCTGCGCCACGCCCTGCCCGCCGGGGCCATCCTCGCCCGGCTGGGCGGCGACGAGTTCATCGCCCTGTCCGGCGACGAGGCCGAGATCGCCCGCGCCGACGCCCAGCGCGTGCTGGAGGCCTTCGAGGCCCCCTTCGCCCTCGACGGGCTCAACCTGCCGGTGCAGGTCAGCATCGGCCTCGTCACCAGCCCCACCAGCCAGGACGAGCTCGACGAGCTGATGACCAAGGCCGATCTGGCGCTCTACACCGCCAAGGGCGAGGGCAAGGGCCGCAGCCAGATCTTCCACGCCCAGATGGATATCGACTACCACTACCGCCAGCGGCTCAAGGCCGATCTGCGCGACGCGGTGGCCGAGGGCCGGCTGAGCCTGGCCTTCCAGCCGCTGCTCGACATCACCAGCCGCCGCGTCGTCTCCTGCGAGGCGCTGGCGCGCTGGACCCATCCCGAGCTCGGCCCCATCGCGCCGGCCACCTTCATCCCCTTGGCCGAGGAGATGGGCCTCATCTCCGACATCACCGCCTGGATGATCCGCAACGCCGCCGGCGAATGCAGCCGCTGGATGGGCGATATCGGGGTGGCGGTGAACGTGTCGGCGCGCGATTTCCGCGGGGTGGACCTGCCTGCCCTGATCGATGCCGCCCTGGCCGAGACGGGCCTCGCCGCCCGCCGGCTCGAGATCGAGGTCACCGAGACCGCGGTCATCGAGGAGCGCGAGCTGGCGCAGAGCGTGCTCAAGGGCCTGTCCGCGCGCGGCATCGCCATCGCGCTCGACGATTTCGGCACGGGCTATTCCTCGCTCAGCTATCTCAACGCCCTGCCGTTCACCAAGCTCAAGATCGACCGGTCCTTCGTGGCCGACATCGCCACCAGCCCGCGGGCGCTGAGCCTGCTCGCCAACGTCGCCCGGCTGGGGCGCGATCTCGACCTGGTGGTGGTGGCCGAGGGCGTCGAGACCGAGGCGCAGCTCGACGCCATGCTGCAGCACACGCGTATCCAGCAGGTGCAGGGTTATCTCTTCAGCCGACCCCTGCCGGCCCGCGACATCGCCGAGTTGATTGCCCGGCTCAACGGCCAGCGCGGCGCCTTGTCGCCGCCGACAAAACGCAAACATGGTTAACTTCAGTTAACCTGCTGACTTTCATAAATTTTTCGACAAATACCGCGCTTCGGGCGCCGCTACCATGTCATTTTTCCCAATGCGGCTAACCCTAACGAAAGGTTAAGATCGCCGCATCCCCCGAGGGAAACAGGTATGAGTGCGGTTACCCACACGGCATCCGGCGCCACGTCGCGCTTTGCCACGAGTCTCATCGATCTGCTCGATCGCGTGCATTACAGGCGGGTCTCGGTGGAAGAGCAGTTCGACCCGGTCTATCGCCTGCGCTACGAGGCCTATCGACGCGAGAACTTCATTCCCATCAACTCGCAGCGGATCACGAGGGACCAGTACGACGAGGCCCCGAACTGCCACTGCTTCGGCGTCTATATCGACGACCGCCTGGTCAGCTCCATCCGCCTGCATGTGGTGAGCGCGGCCCAGCCGATTTCGCCCAGCCGCATCATCTGGCCCGACGTGCTGGGAGGGCTGGTCGATGGCGGCGGCAGCTATATCGATCCCAGCCGCTTCACCGCCGATCACGACGCCTCGCTGGAATTTCCGGCGCTGCCCTATCTGACGCTGCGGGTGGCAGTCATGGCCTGCGAATATTTCCGCACCAGCCATTGCATCTCCTCGGTGCGTCCCGAGCACGGTCCCTTCTACCGCCGCGTCTTCGGGCTGGAGCAGATGGCCGGCCTCGGCTATTGGGGCGAGCTGACCTTCCCGGTCTGCCTGTTCGGCGCGCGGGTGGAGGTCATCTACGACCGGGTGATGAACCGCTTCCCCTTCTTCATGTCCACGCCCGAGGAGCGCCAGGCCCTGTTCGCTCCCGGCCAGCAACCCGTCCCCGCCATCGCCCCCACCGCGCGCCAGGCCCGCCGCCTGCACCTGGTGGGCGCGGAGGACTAGAAGGGCTCATAGTCGGCTGGAATCATCCCAGCTTTGCGAAGCCCGTACCGCGCCCATGCCGGGTCGCAACGCCGCGCCCGGGCAACTCACCTGCATCGCTCGGGGAAAACTGGTGCCGCAGAAGGGATTCGAACCCCCGACCCCATCATTACGAATGACGTGCTCTACCGACTGAGCTACTGCGGCGCCGGCCCGGGGCGGACCCGGGCGGATGGCGGGTCTTTTACTGGGCGTTGTCGGCCGGCGCAAGGGGCAAGGCAGGGGGGGCGGGCGGCGGCGGCGGGGGCTCGGACAGGCTGGGCGACAGCGGGGCCGGCCGGGCCGTGCTGGCCAGCGGCACCTTCCACTCGAAGGCGTCGAGCCGGCCGGTCACCGGGGAGACCGGCTCCCATTCGTCGCTGATGATGCCGTCGGCGGTCCAGGCCGGGTCGCGCGGGGCCTGCACCGCCCGGGCCAGCCATTCGCGCGCCTTGCCCTGGTCGCCGCTCTGGCCTTCCTCGATCTCCGCCATCAGGCTGGCCACTCCCTGGGTGGCGTCGCTCCCGGCGAAGGGCTCCAGCGCCTGGCGGGCCAGCGGCCAGTCATAGGCGTCGATGGCGGCCCGGGCCAGCGCCATGCCGGCCGCCCGGTGCGGCGGCGGCAGCTCGATCAGCTCGCGCAGCCGCTTGAGCCGCTCCACCGCCGAGGCGCCCGGCTGCACATGGGCATAGAGCGCGGCGACGTCGGGATGGCCGGTGGCCCGCCAGATGCGACGCAGCAGGCTGGCCGCCCGCCGGCTCTCGTCTCGGTTGATGTAGATGCGCGCCGCGATCAGCGCCGCCGGCACGAAATCGGGCAGCAGCTTGAGCGCGGTCAGCGCGTGGTCGAGCGCCGCCATCGGCTCGCTGGTCTCGGTCTCGCGCGCCCGCGCCGTCTCGATCACCGCCTGGCGGCGGCGCTTGCGCGCCTTGTCCTCGCGGCTCGCCGGCATCTCGGCATTGACCATGGCCACCGCCTCGGCCCAACGGCCGCGGCGCACCAGGTCGTCGAACACCGCCTGCGCCGCCCAGCCGCTGTCCGGCGCCAGCGCCAGCGCCTTGCGCGCGAAGGTCAATGCCGCCTCGGGCCGCTGCTGTGCCCGGGCCTGGTCGTAGAGCCCGGTGAGGGCGGCCAGGGCCGTCTTCTCGCTGGCGATCAGCGCCCGGTAGTGCTCCCGCGCCGCCGGCATGTCGCCCAGCGCCAGGTCGGCCCGGGCCTCCAGCAGCCGCGCGGCACTGTTGTCCGGCAGCCGCGCCTGCGCCTCGCGCGCCATGATCCGCGCCCGTGCCGGATCGCCCGCCTGCAGGGCGATCACCGCGTCGGAAAGCGCCTCAACTCCCTGCTCGCGCCGCTTGGCCGCCCGACGGCGCGCCAGGATGCGCGGCGCGGTGAGCAGCCGCCGCACCACCGCCCATACGGCGATGACCAGCGCGGCGGCGAGCAGCAGGAGTGCTACCGCAGTGCCCAGCCGCGGCTGCATGCGGTAGCCCGCCACATCCAGCGTCAGCGTGCCCGGCAGGGCCATGATCCAGGCGGCCAGCGCCGCCACCACCAGGCTGCCGACGATCCAGGAGGCCAGCCGGATCATGCCCCGCTCCCCGTGGCGAGGGCGGCGGCGCGCAATTCGTCCAACAGCGCCTCGGCCCGGGCGAGCAGGGCGATGTCGGCCGCCACCGCGCCGGCCGCCGCCCGCATCGGCTCGGGCAGCTGCTCCAATTCGGCCTGCGCCGCGGCGAAATCGCGCTGCGCTAGCGCCACCTCGAACCGCGCGGCTACCGCGTCCGGCCCGTCGCCCTCCACCGCTTCGGCGGGCCGCAGGGCGATGATGCCGCGGAACCAGTCGGCCGCCGCATCGCCCCAGTCCGCCCCGGCCGCCAGCGGCCGGCCGGCGAGCATGTCGGGCAGCGCGGCACTGGCCTGGCGCACGACCACATCCGGTCGTGGCAGGCCGACCGGCGCGGCATTGGCGATCTCGGCCGGAATCTCGGCCTCGGGCAGCGCCTGGCGCAGAGCCGCCAGCTCCCCGGCAAAGGGTCGGCCGCCGGCAAAGGCCGTCTCCAGTCCCGACAGGATCAGCGGCAGCCGCGCCGCGCCGAGATCGGCGGCCTGGCCCTCGTTGAATTCGCCGTCCAGCGCCGCGATCCGGGCTCTGGTCTCTTCGAGCGCGACGGCCGCTTCTGCCACCTGCTGCTGCACCTGTGCCAATTGCGCCGCCAGTACCGCGATCTCCGCCGCATTGGCCTCACCGAGCGTGTCGGCGCCGGCATCCGGCGCGGCGGCCAAGGCCTCGACCCGCTCCGAGAGCGCCGCCAGCTGGGCGGCGAGACCGGCGTCGGCCGACGCTGCGGGGGTATCCGCCATGTTGGCGATGGTCTCCTCCATGGTGCCGAAGCGGCGCGTCAGCGTCGCCAGTTCGTCCTGCACCGTCCCGGTGGTGCTCTGCAGCTCGGGAATGGCGGTGGCGAACTGGGACAGGCGCGGATCGGCCGGCTGCGGTTGGGCCGGCACCGCCGGCCAGTAGCCGAAAAAAGCGAGGCCCTAGGCCGCGCCCCGCCCCAAAACAC
>Ga0182793_1002380_pt1 | contig 10869 bp, 9 predicted proteins | sample Passage237A_FD_130498 | JGI IMG/M metagenome (GOLD analysis project Ga0182793, IMG submission 130498) | Cellulose adapted compost microbial communities from Newby Island Compost Facility, Milpitas, CA, USA - Passage2 37A (version 2) (version 2) ...
AGCGTAAGATGAACGCCATCCCAGGTATATTCTTTCTTTAAATAGCCTTTTTCGTCACTAAAATGGGGGTGAAGATCGACCCAAATAGCCCCGGCACGCTCCGCAATTACCTTTAATTGTTGATTAATGTAAGCTACATTTTCTTCCTTATGGTAAAGATGTTTTACTTTATCAAAGGTTGGATTGGTAGGTAACAGGGACTGAAGGTAAATTTTAGTCTTGGGAGAATGGGTTTGGATATATCGTACTATCCGCTCGTGATTTCTGACGATGATAGAGTCGGGAATATTCCTGCCGAGGTCATTAATACCAATTAAGATAAAGATGGCGCTCGGTCTACCCCTTACGGCTTCTTCGATGCGTCGGATTACGCCAAAGCTGGTATCGCCTGGGATGCCCTGATTTTTTACCCGCTGACGGTTTAGGAGAAAATTCCAGTCACCCCAAAAAGTGATGCTGTTTCCGAGGAATACAATGTCTCGTGATGTGGGCGGGTTGGCTTTAAATAATTCGACTTGTGTCGCATAAACATCGGGAACCCTTACACTGTCCCACGCAATTTGTTGTGCGTAACCAACCTGACAAATGAAAAGGTTGGCAAGAAAAATGAAGGCGATCCTTAAATTCATGATTGTCGTTGAATTATTTTCAAAATGGCATAAGCGGCAGCTGCTCGTACATCCGCGGCTTCGGCTTCGTTCTCCAATGGGTGTTCGTTTCTTAAAAGTGATTCCAATAATGGGAGGTCTTCAATGGATCCTTTTTCAGCGAATGCCATAGCCATGACCATGCGATCACTTTTTTTGCTTGAAGTGGAGAAACTTCTGAGCATTTGATACAAATTATCGACTTTATTTCTTTTTGATTCTAGGTCGGGAGATGTAGTAAAACTAGCGCTTAACAGATATATTTTTGCTATGGATGTATCCGGTTCATCGATAGATTGTTTATACAAAATGTCCCATTGGTCATCGCTGAGTCCGCCTAAGTTCGATAAGGCAAATGCCCCGATTAAACGTCCCGTTCCATCGTCTTCTTGTATAAGAGTTAATAATCGGGATCGCGCGGAAATAAAAGCGTCGTCCGAAGTATAAGCAACGCTCCATTGCGTATACCAGGCGAGTGGTTTGACAGAGCTTAGTAGGGCAGCTTTGGTTGCCAACGAATCTTGAATGGGGGGAGCATATCGGAGTTTAGCCATTGTCTCGGCGGCATGTATTCTATCCGAACCACTGGTATCCATAAACGCTTCCCTTATTTTTTCGATATAGACATTTTTTTCATCTGCTGTATTGGCTGCCTGCGCCAGAACTCGCCATATTCCAATCCGATGTTGAGGTTCATTTTCATATTTTCGCTCTTCTTCCTGGTAAATTTCCTTAACACCCGTGGGATAGCCTGCCCATAAGAGAAATTCGGCTGCATGTACTTTTACCCAACCGCTTTGCGTCTTAAGGACATTGTTTAATTCATTTAAGGCTAGTTCTTTTAGGGACGAAATATCCTCCGTTTTTTGACGATCCGTACAGGACAGCGTCAAAATCCCCCATGTGATTGTAAATAAACTGACCACGTAAAATAAGTTAACGTCGTGGTCCTTGGATCTTAACCGGATTATTCTTCCTAGTTTTCTTAAAGGCGTTTTTGGCTGTCGCATTATCAATGGAGGAATCTTGGAGTAGAAAGTTCCTAGGACCTGTCAATAACGAAATTCGTTTGAATTCAACACATTCAAATCCCCAGGTTTATCCTCGTCGCTCACAAACTCAGAAAAAGACTCGGTATTTAAAAAAAAGGTATGCTTTCATTGAGCAGGGTCGATCTCTAGAATTGTGCCCGCTATGTGTCTTGTTTGATTGTCGATATTGAAGTAATAGGTTACGAGAACCCGATTATTATCGAGTTGGACAGCCCAGGGGTAACCAATATCCGTATTACCTCCATCTTCCCTCAAAATAATTTCGGGAGCTGTGGCAAAATCGGTGCACTCTGGATTAAGAATTCTTGCCCGTATCCCATAGGGTTTATGGCGGTATCCATATACCAATAATACCCTTTTGTCAGGTAATTGCATGGCTTGTAAGGGATGACCTTTAAAACCCATTCCTTCCCATTTTTGAAACGTTTTACCGCCATCTGTAGATCGTGCAATACAGGCTTGGTCCTCAAAATTGGCAGTCCGTAAAAATACGACCAGATCCCCCTTTGGGGTTTCATAGACTGATGCTTCATTGAACACTACCTTGTCATCGACTGCAACCGGTGCAGTATAGTGCCAGGTTAGTCCTTTGTCACGGGAAACCAAAAGGTGATTTGACGTTTTATAGCCACCGTCTTTCTTCGTGTCCGTAGCGGCTACCGACCAATAAATAGTTCCGTTTTTCCCTTCATACATGGCCCCCCGATTGTATGCTGGAAGCGGATCGCCCATGGGTGTCTTGTTAAGTTCGGGTTTAATGTGTGGAGGATAAATGGGACCCTGCCAGGTTTTACCGCCGTCGACAGAACGAACCAGGTAACCGCCTAAGAAAGTGGCTCCGCCTGCATGAAAGTTGTCAATTTTATTGTCGATAGCGGTTGCTCCCGGACGGAGGAAAGCCCAACCATAACTTGCACAAAGTAGTGTGCCATCGCGAAGCTGAAGTAAACAAGGGTCCTGAGATCCCCCGAAAGCATGGGCATAAATCAGTTCGGGCTCCTTGGTCCAGTTTTCTCCATCTTTTGACCTTACTGCGACGAGGTAACTGTTTGGGTCTACGTGATTTGACCCTTTCTCTCCAAAAATCTTACGTTCAGGGGCTCGACGAAACGCTAGCAAGTATTCGCCGTCTGGTTTTTTGACAACCGAAGGAAATGCAGCGTAATAGGTAGGATCATTATAAATGACAATATCTTTAATTTTCTTTACCCCTTTAGGTAGCGCATTTTTGGGTTCGGAGTCACTCGTCGAGTTGAGGTTTGTACCAAGGCCAAACCCTGAGAGAGTCAAAAAGAATGAGCAAAGTAACAACCGGAAAAGAATATTTTTATCCATTATAAAAAGGTTAAATACAACTAGGATTTATAGAATTATACTACTAGCGACTAATTTCCTACCATCTAATTGAATTTAAAGGAATATAAGTCAGCGTCTTTCATGTGAATATTCAATCGAATAACCTTGCCGGCCAAGGGGCGCAAATCCGTATTTCCCTTCCAGGAAACAATACGTTGAATTTGGTTTCCAATGATGGTTTGACAATCATCAGCCGTATAACCTGCAATAGCCTTTCCATTTTCATCTTGAATCTCAAATCGTATTTCACCTGCAGCGGAGGTGGAATAGTTTATTTCTAGTTCCTTTCCTTCAAATACAAAGGGTTTAGTGAGGGCTTCACCACCCCTAATCCCCGCATGGAGGGAAGCGAAGCCATCGATTCGTAACGTATATCTTTTGATATGTGCGGTCGGTTGCGCATAATTTTCGTTCACGTAAATGGAAAGTTCCGTATCACTGGTTTGTACAACATTGAGGGCGGGGTAATTTGAACGGGAAACCCAGTTTTCCAGACCTATGCCAGGGCGGATAAACGACTCTCGAAATGTTCTATCGTATTGGTTTCCCCCACGGCTTGACATAATAAATGCGTCGGAGCAATCTTTATAGTATTTTGGATTCACTCCCAACGCCGCGGCTTGTTCGTCACTAACTACTTGGCGATTGGGCATAAATCGAGCCCCTATAGCCAAATAAATATGGGGTGCACGGTAATAGGGACTGGTTTGCTGGGTGTACAAATGTTCTAAAGGGCCGTCCCCGAAGCTCATTGCGACGGGTTCCGTCCAATGGATAAAGTCTTTGGAAGTAGTTCTTCCCACTGACCTGAAGCCTTTATATTGTGAGAATCCACCTTCGGACCAAATTCGGAAGTAACAAACATACTGTTGTTCTGTTTCGGACCAAAATGCAGTATTCTGGGAGTCGAATACGCCTTTTGTGAACACGGGTTCCTCCTGTTTCTTAGTCCAATGTATACCATCCGGTGACACAAAGGCTATCAAGCCACTCTGTTGCGTGCCTGCCAATGCCTTATAACGTTCAGTTGGTTTCGCATTGGGGTTGGTATCCAGGAAAGGGGAGAAATTATGTGTGGCAGGGGCAGCATTGGCCAATACCACGTTGTTTTGTCGTGAACCGTTAATTTCGAAAATTCCGACATTCGGTTTCACCCAATTCACTCCGTCGGTTGATTCTGCGTAACAGGTTACTTCATTTTCATTACCGTCCTTTCCTGCCTCTCTTACACCTCTGTAATAAAGCCGGTATTTGTCGCCATCCTTAATGACGGTCGCGTATCCGGAAAAATTTCCCTCCCATGGTTTTTCAAAGGATATTACCTTTCCTTGATTCACGGGGTGATGCAAACGTTGTTCAACACCTGAAAGTTGATCAATTAGGTACGAATCGACGAACAGCTCCCTTTGAGAGCCGATATGTAGAGGTGTTTGTCCGCTTAATTGGGAAGAAAGACAGATTAGGAAGAAGATGAAAGGGCTATTTAATTTCATGACAGAAAATTACGTAAAGTACTTTTTGGTGTTTGCTCAATTGTCGCCCAAAGAATACAATAAAATCTCTAATTAATTAACAAAATATAACTTCTGTCGCATATTGTCAGTTAGGTAATAGGTTTTATGTAATTTTTTCCTGGGCAAAGCTAATTTAACACCCTTTTGGTTTCCACTACTATCGTTTGGGATTTCAATGTTATTTTTCAACAAGGGAGAATCTGGATTTTAATTGATCTATCTATAACATTGATTAATGACTGGGCATTCAAGAAGGTTATTAGCTAAAGTCATTAAAAAAATCGAGGTGTTAGCATTGTCGTTTTCAATTTGTGATGGGTCATCTAAACTCGCTTTAGTCAGGCCTACATAAGGCCGAAGTGTTTGATTGTTCGGTCGAAACGTCAAGTAGGGAGTGGAACGCATGAATCCCAAATAGTCTTTTTGTCGCTTTTCCCTGTCAGACTATGCAAAAATGGCAGTTTTTTGCAGCTGGCATGAACTTTTTTACTGACAATGGCTGTGAGTTATAACTATCAATACTGACAAACAAATAAAACGTTCAAATCTTATGTCAACATTAACCGATGTTAAAGTCCGGCCTTTGGCGGACCGAGTACTTATAGAAGCAGCTCCTGCTGAAGAAAAGACCGCTTTTGGTATCATCATTCCTGACACTGCCAAAGAAAAACCTCAACGTGGTACAGTGGTTGCCGTCGGTCCCGGCAAAAAAGATGAACCTATGACGGTTAAAGTAGGCGACACTGTTCTTTACGGTAAGTATTCGGGCACCGAATTGACTATAGATGGTGGCGAATACCTGATTATGCGTGAGTCGGATATCTATGCTATTTTGAGCGAATAGATTCCGATATTTTTTTACAATTTTCAAAAAAACTGAATTAACTAAAACGAGTTATGTCAAAGAGGATTTTTTTCGACGTAGAAGCCAGAGACAAAATAAAAAGAGGCGTTGACACGCTTGCTGATGCAGTGAAAGTAACCTTAGGTCCTCGTGGCCGTAATGTGGTTATCGATAAGAAGTTCGGTTCACCTACCATTACCAAAGACGGTGTCACTGTAGCTAAAGAAATCGAACTGAAGGATGCCATTGAAAACATGGGTGCCCAGTTGGTTAAGGAAGTGGCTTCCAAAACCGCAGATTCTGCAGGTGATGGTACCACAACCGCTACTGTTCTGGCTCAGGCTATCTATACCATCGGAGCGAAAAACGTAGCAGCGGGTGCTAACCCCATGGACCTGAAAAGAGGTATTGAAAAGGCAGTGGCTGTTGTTGTGGCAGACCTCGAAAAACAAAAGAAAAATATTTCTACTTCCAAAGAAATCGCTCAGGTAGCTACTATCTCTGCCAACCATGACGTAGAGATCGGTAAAATGATCGCTGAAGCGATGGAAAAAGTTGGTAAGGAAGGTGTAATCACAGTTGAGGAAGCTCGCGGTACTGAAACCGAAGTAAAAACGGTAGAAGGTATGCAGTTTGACCGAGGTTACCTGTCGCCTTACTTTGTAACCAATACCGAGAAAATGGAAGTTGAGGCAGAGCGCCCTTACATCCTGATCTCCGAGAAGAAAGTTTCTTCCATGAAAGAACTTCTTCCTGTATTGGAAGCTGTAGCACAAACCGGCCGTCCTTTGATTATCATCGCTGAAGATGTGGATGGTGAAGCGTTAGCTACTTTGGTTGTGAACAAAATTCGCGGTGCTTTGAAAGTTGCGGCTGTTAAAGCTCCTGGTTTTGGCGACCGTCGTAAAGCAATGTTGGAAGACATCGCTATCCTAACAGGTGGTACTGTCATTAGCGAAGAGCGTGGTTTCAAACTAGAAAACGCTTCGCTTGAGTATCTTGGCCAAGCTGAGAAAGTTATCATTGACAAAGACAATACTACTATTGTCAACGGTAGCGGTGATCCAGACGCTATCCAAGGTCGTATCAGCCAAATCAAATCTCAAATCGAAAATACAACTTCGGACTACGACCGTGAAAAACTTCAAGAACGTCTTGCCAAACTTTCAGGTGGTGTAGCGATTCTTTATATCGGTGCGGCTACCGAAGTTGAAATGAAGGAGAAAAAAGACCGCGTTGATGATGCCCTGCATGCTACCCGCGCTGCGGTAGAAGAAGGTATCGTTGCTGGTGGTGGTGTTGCCTTGATTCGTGCATCGGCTGCCCTTGAAGATTTGAAAGGGGATAACGATGACGAAACAACAGGTATCAACATTATCCGAATCGCATTGGAAGCTCCACTTCGTACCATTGTCGCCAACGCTGGTGGTGAAGGATCGGTGGTTGTTCAGAAGGTAAAAGAAGGTAAAGATGGTTACGGTTACAATGCTAAAGAAGATTCTTACGAAGACCTTCTAGCTGCGGGTATTATCGACCCCAAAAAAGTAACTCGTCTGGCCCTCGAGAACGCGGCATCCATCTCTGGTCTACTGTTGACCACTGAGTGTGTGATCGCGGATGAGCCTGAAGAAAATCCTGCACCTGCCATGCCACATGGAGGCGGAATGGGAGGAATGATGTAAAATAGGTTCGTTTCAAACGAATAATATCGCAAGAGATAAGTCCTTGGGGGAAACCCTAAGGACTTTTTTTTGCATATTCCTAGGGGTGACTACTCTGCCATTTTTTTTGTAAATAGCTTTACCGTAGTTTAGTATGTGTTGAAAATGCAAAAACACTCAATATGAACAGACGCTCATTCATCCAATCCAGCCTTGCAGCCGTAAGTTTTTCCGCATTGCCTTTACTTGGTGCGACACGACGAACCCTACCTTATAAAACAGCTCTCATTGGGAGTGGCTGGTGGGGGATGAATATCGTAAGAGAAGCGCTCGCCTCTGGCGAATGTAAAATAACCGCCTTGGTGGACGTGGATACTCGCCAATTAAAAAAGGCCCAGGAACTACTGGGTCAGATGACTTCCGATCAACCCCGGACCTATCATGATTACCGAGAAATGCTTCAAAAAGAAAAACCCGAAATCGTTATCGTCGCTACGCCCGACCACTGGCACGCCCTCTGTTGCATAGCCGCCATTGAGGCAGGTGCCCATGTTTATGTGGAAAAACCCATTGGTCATACCATCAATGAAGGGAAAGCGATGGTAAATGCGGCACGTAAAAACAATCGAATTGTACAGGTTGGAACCCATCGACGAGTTTCTCCTCACAATATTTCGGGAATGGAATTTTTGAAATCCGGAAGAGCCGGGAAGATCGGAATGGCAAGAGCTTTTGTACATTATGGAGGCGGACCCGGTCGAAAAGCTATGGAAGAAAATCCACCTGAAGGCTTAGACTGGAACTTCTGGTGTGGACCTTCTCCGTTGGTACCCTATAATACAACCATACATCCGAGAGGGTTTAGACAATATTTGGATTTCGCAAATGGAACCCTAGGCGACTGGGGCATCCATTGGCTGGATCAAGTGCTGTGGTGGACGGAGGAAAAATACCCCAAAAAAGTATATTCTACCGGTGGCCGCGCTATACGACAAGACAGCACTGATGCTCCTGATCATCAAATCGCTGTTTACGACTTCGAAAGCTTTACATTGGAATGGGAGCACCGCCATTTTGCGGGGAACAACGCCGAAAAAACCCACCCCAACCAAGCTGTAGGCGTTTACTTTTACGGCACGGAAGGAACCTTCCATATGGGCTGGCTGGATGGTTGGACATTCTATCCGGCTGATTCTAAGAAGCCTATAATCTCAGAAAAAGCAAGTTTAAATGAACCGGATAACCAAAACATCAAAGAGCTGTGGCAGGATTTCTTGAATTCCATAAAAACCGGTAAAACACCGGTTTGTGATATCGAGATCGGACATCGTTCGACCAACTTGGCCTTACTGGGCATGTTGTCTTACAAATTGGGTAGAAGCATCGAATGGGACGGTGAAAAAGAGTTGATCAAAAACGATCCGGAAGCCAACAAGCTATTAGCCCGAGATTACCGGGGGCCATGGGAATATCCTAAAGTTTAGTCTTTGGGGAATGCCGTGATTAGAATACCTCCCAGGATGATTAAAATCATGCCTGAGATAATAGGAAAATCAGGCAGGGACTCCCCTAAAAGTATGCCCAATAGTGTAGAAAACAAAATATTAGCGTAGCCGATGGGAGCCACTTGGTTCACCTTTCCAACGGCAAAAGCGTTGGTCATTAACATTTGTCCTCCCAAGGCAGAAAGGCCTAGAACGGCGAATAAAAACCAATGGTAAAGGTTGGCTGGCCAACTAAATTTCCCGAGTAAAAAACCAAACTCCTCCCATACCCAAAAGTGCCCGGCAATAAGTGAGAGAATGGGAAGCAAGATACCACTGAGCATGAAAGACAACACAATGTAGCGAGAATCATAGAAATGACTCAATTCCTTGATCGCTAAATAGGCAAAGGTCGTCAGAAGTGCATTACCCAGTCCTAACAAATGGTCGCTGAAAGGCATCTCCATGTCGGGTCTAAATATGAGCCAAACACCGATGATTCCAATCCAAATTGCAGCGATCTCTCTTTTAGAGGGTCTCTCTTTATAAAGCAGAAAAGTAAACAAGGCCATCCATAAGGGGTAGGTATACTGGTAGGTCACCGCCCTGGCCATCCCTAAGGTATGAATCGAATAAAACAAAAGATAAAGAGCGAGGGTACCTATTATGCCCCTGGAAATAAGTAAGAAGGGGCGCCCGCCCTGATGTCGTGCCGGTTGTTTGATTAAGCTACCAGCGACGAATACAACACCCGTTAAATTTCTGAAAAATACCTGTTGTGGAGTGTCGTAATATGCACCGAGGAGCTTCGACATGGCTACGACAATCGAAAACGATAAGGCCGCACCCAGCATTAAAAAAACCGCTTTATTCTGTGAAGCACGCAATGTATTAGATGGGTTGAAATCAGGGAGATTTAAGGAATTTTTGCGGCCATACTTCTTTTCTTCTTCGCCTTTTGCTAGCAGGCCTTAATTCTTCAACCTCAGGGGTATAACTCAGTAATCCTTACATCATCAACAGAAAAAGTTTCTATAAAGGTTCGCACTTAATCTATTCTTCAGTGTCTGTTTCAGGTAGGTCGAATTTGATCTGTAACACAGCGTTTTTGCCGGGTACAACCGGTGGTTTCCCCGCCTTAATGGTTAAAGTAAGGGTGGGGTTTTCCGTATCCCCAAAATCCGTCACTTTAATTAACTTAAAACTGGTTTCACTAGCGCCCAGGGTAAGCGGAAGGGTAATTCTATTTCGAATCGCCTCAGGTTCTGTTATAAAAGTCTTACCATATTCCATTCCGGTTGCGGAATAATCGATAATCAATTCATTCTCCGATTCCGTTTCCCTGGCCAAAATAAGTTTGATGACAGTTTCTACTTCGTTTTGAGGAATCCGGTATACGGTTGTGTCGAAGCCCACTGAATTATCGGGTAGGGGGGGACTATCTTCACTACAAGAAAGCGTAATAAGTAGAAGACTCAGAATACAGTATGTCGGTAATTTTTTACAATACATAACCTAACCCCTTGGATGCAATTGGTGATTTTTTCAAAATAAACTCAACCAAACTGGCTATGGTGACGGTTTTTTTCGCTTTAAGGCGAGGTCATGGGCGGTGTCATAGTAGGAGCGCAGGCTATTCCAATCGAAGACTTCGGAGATATTTTCAACACGATTTCGCTGGTTGATACGCTCTCTCCTCGTCATTTTCACAAATCGGAAGAGGATATTGGCCATCTGGTCAGCTGCTTCGGAGAAGGATTGCGTTTTACGGTTAATAACGTAAATTCCACGATTCTCGTAGTCCCGCATTATTTGCATGATATAATCTCCAAACCCGGAAAGGTCGCTTGTAACAGTGGGAACACCTCGAACGACGCACTCTAAGGGCGTATATCCCCAGGGCTCATAATAGCTAGGGAAGACACCGAGATGGCATCCTCTGACGAATTGACCGTAATCAAGACCGAAAAGCGGATTGGTATAAGTAATAAAATCGGGGTGATAGACGATCTTCACCCGGTCTTTTTCGTTGTTGGTTAGCCCTGCCCGTTCGCAAAAGTCGACGATTGCGTCCCGGTTTACCAAATCGTGCGTGACAAAAGCTGGTTGACGTGTCGTTTTCCAGGTTTGGATAGTCCGCCTTAAGCGTAGTCGCCAATATTCATCCACGAATTCATTTAAGTCAGGAAATTGAATGCCGCTACCGGAAGCGGCCGCTTGAAATAACCGTTCTCCGACTTGTTTTTCAATCGCGATACAGGTTTGATGTATTTCTTCTAGAATAGCCCGGGACTGAAGTACGTCGGAATTG
>Ga0182793_1002387_pt1 | contig 10849 bp, 8 predicted proteins | sample Passage237A_FD_130498 | JGI IMG/M metagenome (GOLD analysis project Ga0182793, IMG submission 130498) | Cellulose adapted compost microbial communities from Newby Island Compost Facility, Milpitas, CA, USA - Passage2 37A (version 2) (version 2) ...
CAGGCGGCGACGAGGCGCCGGTCGGATTCGCGAAGAGTCTGCGGAGCATTCGCCATTGTCGTAGCAGCCGGGCAGAGTGGCCAGGCGATTGTCTTCACGGCGCGGGCTGCGTCGTCCATGCAGGAACGACGCTAGGCTGATTTGGGTGCCATGTCTGCAGCAATATTCCGACGGCGCATCGGGGACAGGTACCTTGAAATCCGAACCTTAAAGTAATACCTTTACTGAAATTCAGTATTACATGGAGCAGAGCAATGAGCAGCGCCGTGACAAGCAAAGGGCAGGTCACCATTCCCAAGCCGGTTCGCGACCTTTTGGGAATCGAACCCGGCACACGGGTCGAGTTCCGCGCCAACAATGACGGAGAAATCATCCTCGTGCGGGCCGACAGGGCAAAGCCAAGCCGTTTTGCAAAACTGCTCGGTCACGCCGGCCCCGGCCTCAGCACGGATGAGATCATGGCCATGACGCGGGGCGAAGATTGATCTTTGTCGACACCAATATCCTGATCGATGTGGCAACACGCGATCCGGATTGGGCGCTCTGGTCGCTGGCCCAGCTGGAAAAAGCGTCGTTGCAAGGATCGCTCCTCATCAACGACGTGGTCTATGCCGAGCTATCCGTGCGGTACGATAGCATCGAACGACTGGACGCCTTTCTCGACGCAGCCCGGATCGAGATCGCTCCGATGCCCAGGTCGGCCCTCTTTCTTGCCGGCAAAGCGTTTGCTCAATATCGCAAAGCCGGCGGCAGCCGCTCGGGAGTCATGCCCGACTTCTTCATCGGTGCACACGCCGCGGTTACCGATACTCCCCTGCTCAGCCGCGACGCAAGGCGTTACCGCACCTATTTCCCGACACTGACCCTGATCGCTCCGGACGCACCGTAGGCATTCCGTTCTCGGAAGTCTCCAATCGGCTCAGCCATCGCAAACCCGACTCCGCTCGACGGGATCAAACACATAGACCCCCGAAGACGTGTCGGAGCATAGATCAATCTTGCGCATCGCTTGGCGGAATGGGCCGAAGAACAACAGCAAAGCGAATATGGCCAACCCGATGACTGCCAGGACGATGGCTGCAGACAGCACGCGGGGGAAAAGAAAGCCGATAGATCGCGCAACGCCCCCCGGCCGCCTCATGCCGCCGTCTTGACCTTGAGCCGCCCGACCAGCGAATTGGGGCCGATGCCGACGATCTCCACCTGGTGGATGGCCCCGATGAGATCGGCCGAGCCGTCCAGATGCACCGCCTGGAGATAGGGCGAGCGGCCGCCGACCTGGCCGGCCTGGCGGCCGACGCGCTCGACCAGCACCGGCAGCGTCCTGCCGACGCAGCTCGCGTTGAACTCGGCGGCCTGCCGGCTGACCAGCTCCTGGAGCCGGTGGAGCCGCTCGGCCTTGACCTCTTCGTCCACCTGATCTGCGAGCAGGGCGCCGGGGGTGCCGGGACGGGGCGAATATTTGAAGGAGAAAGCCGAGGCGTAGCCCGTCTCGCGGATGATGGCGAGGGTATCCTCGAAATCCCGGTCGGTCTCGCCGGGAAAGCCGACGATGAAATCGCCCGACAGCGCCATGTCCGGCCGCGCCGCCTTGATGCGCTCGATCAGGCGCAGGTATTCGGCGGCGGTATGCCTGCGGTTCATGGCCTTGAGGATGCGGTCGGAGCCGGACTGCACCGGCAGGTGCAGATAGGGCATGAGCAGCGGCAGGTCGCGATGGGCGGCGATGAGGGCATCGTCCATGTCGCGGGGATGGCTGGTGGTGTAGCGCAGGCGCTCCAGCCCCTCGATTTCCGCCAGCAGGAAGGCCAGCGCCCCGAGCCCGACGCTGCGGCCCGAGGCGTCCTCGCCGTGATAGGCGTTGACGTTCTGGCCGAGCAGGGTGATCTCCCTGACCCCGGCATCGACCAGCCGGCGGGCCTCGTCCAGCACCTGGGCCACGGGGCGGCTGACCTCGGCGCCGCGCGTATAGGGCACCACGCAGAAGGAGCAGAACTTGTCGCAGCCCTCCTGCACGGTGAGGAAGGCGGTGAGGCCGCGGGCGATGGTGGCCTCCCTTCCCGCCGCCGGCAGATGGGCGAACTTGTCCTCCTCGGGGAACTCGGTATCGACGACGGCGCGCTTGAGGCTGGGATGCAGGTGCCGGCGGCTCTCGGCCCGGGCCAGCATGTCGGGCAGGCGGTGATAGGCCTGCGGCCCGAAGACGAGATCGACCATGGGGGCGCGGCGGGCGATCTCCTCGCCCTCGGCCTGGGCCACGCAGCCGGCCACCCCGATCATCAGATCGCCGCCGGCGGCGCGCTTCTCGCCCTGCAGCTCCTTGAGCCGGCCGAGCTCGGAGAACACCTTCTCGGAGGCCTTCTCGCGGATGTGGCAGGTGTTGAGCAGCACCAGATCGGCCTCGGCGAGCTCCTGGGTCGGCAGATAGCCATGCGGGGCCAGGGCATCGACCATGCGGTCGCTGTCATAGACGTTCATCTGACAGCCATAGGTCTTGATGAACACCCGCCTGGGCGGGGTCTCGGTGCGGGTTTCGTGCTCGATCATGGGGCGCTGTTTACCAGAGGCCGAGCCGTGATGCCATGCCCTGCAACCGGGGGGCGGCTCGCGGTGTTGTAGCCGAAAGAAGGACCAGTGACCATGAAACAGCAAGACCATTCCAAGTCCGACGCCGCCGCGGCCCTGCGCGGCGGCCGCAAGCCCGGCCCGCGCGAGGCCCCCGTGCAGGTGCGCAATGCCGGCCCCGACGCCATGGCGAACCGCCCCCGCGAATGGGACGAGACCGACGAGGCGGTGGACGAGAGCTTTCCGGCCAGCGACGCCAGCGCCAAATATTAGCGCCGCCCGTTCCCCGGGGGGTCACGGACATGCTTTATGGATTCGTTTCCGCCCAGCCTCGGCAAAACGGCGCCCGCCTTTGCCGGAGCTGGCGGTGATCGCGCTGCCCCGGGGGCGGGCAGGCTGACCATTGGAGGTAAAGGGCGCATGGCGGACGGGACCGCCCGACAGCAGGCCGACGGCGTTCGCCCGCAACCGGTGGCGCTGTACCTGTTCGCGCTGGTGCTGGCCATCCTGATCCCGGCCATGGCGGTGGCGGTGGTGCTGCTGAACCGCAGCAACGACGCGCAGCAGGCGGTGCTGCGCGCCCTGACCAACACCACGGTGCAGGCCATGGGCCATTCGGTGGACCGGGAGATCGCCGGCATGGCGACGACGCTGCGCGTATTGTCCACCACCCAGGCCCTGCAGGACGGCGATCTGAGGCTGTTCCACCAGCGGGCGCTGCAGGCTCTGGCGGGCACCGGCTCCTATCTGATCGCGGTGGACGAGGGCATGCAGCAGCTGCTCAACACCCGGGTGGAATACGGCACGCCGCTCGAGGCGACCTCGGACCCGGAGACGGCGCAGCGCGCCATCGTGCGGCGCATGGCGACGACCTCGGGCCTGCTGTTCGGGCAGACGGCGCAGACCCATGTGTTCAACGTCTGGCTGCCGGTGGACAATGTGGCGCCGGTGCGGCTGCTGGGGCTGACGCAGAACGCCCGCAACCTGGTGCCGGCGCTGCAATCGCGGCAATTGCCGGACGGCTGGCACGCCGCGGTGGTGGACAGGAACAATGCCGTGATCGCCGCGACCCCGGAGGCGGGGCTGGAGATCGGCGCGGTGCTGCCGCTGCGCCAGGGCGAATCCGACGCCACGGACGCGGAATGGACGCAGGAGCAGTTCGGCGGGCGCAGCGTGGTCACCGCCGAATGGCGCTCGGGGCTGACGGGCTGGCGCATCATCGCCTGGGCCATGGCGACCCAGGTGCAGCGCCCGTTCGAGGAATCGCTGCTGCAGCTGGCCGCCTGGGGGCTGGTGATCGCGGTGGCGGCCTCGGCGGTGGCCTTCCTGATCGCCCAGCGCGTCGGCCAGTCGGTGAAGGGGCTGCGCCTCGAGGCGCAGAAGCTGGGCCGGGGCGAGGCCGTCACCCCCCGCTCCTACCCCGTGGCGGAGATCGCCGAGGTGTCGCAGGCCCTGGCCGAAGCCTCCCAGCAGCGGCTGGCGGCCGAGCGCGACATCCGCTTCCTGATGCGCGAACTGGCGCACCGCTCAAAGAACCAGATGGCGGTGATCGCCGCCATGGCCAAGCAGACCGCCCGCGGCGCCACCGACCTGCCGGCCTATGTGGCGGCGCTCGAGCGGCGCATCATGGGACTGGCGCGCTCGACCGACCTGCTGCTGGCCCATGGCCGGGCCGGGGTGTCGCTGCGCGAGCTGGTGGACCTGCAGCTCGCCCCCTTCCTGCCGCAGCCGGCCGGGCCGGTGCGGATCGAGGGAACCGACCTGCGCATCAACCCGCAGGGCGCGCAGATCCTGGGCATGGCGCTGCACGAGCTGGCCGCCAACGCCACCCGCTTCGGCGCCTTCGCCGACCCCGGGGGGCGGCTGGAGCTCGGCTGGAGCGTGGAGGACGGCACGCTGAACATGGGCTGGCGGGAATATCTGTCGCGGCCGATGGCCATGGCGGGCAGGGACGGCTTCGGCACCACGGTGCTGCGCTCCATGGTGGGCGGGGCGCTGGGGGCGCGGGTCGAGCAGGCCTCCCATGCCGACGGGGTGGAATGGCGCTTCGCCATCCCCATGGCGGCGCTGGACCCCGACTTCGCCGCCATCCGCCCGGACGAACCCGGCGCCGAGGCGGGGCGGGAATAAATTCTGGCTTTGCGGGCGAGTTTGCACTATAGCAGCGCCAGCCGTGGCGGCGGGACCGGTTCCCGCGCCCCTGCCCCAAGCGGCCCCACCTGGACGACATCCCGGCTGGGGCGACCACCATCCTCACCCGAAAGGATATGCCCGATGTCGATCACCGCGGAACGCAAGAGCGAACTCATCAAGCAGTATGCCACCAAGGCCAACGACACCGGCTCGCCGGAAGTGCAGGTGGCGATCCTGTCCGAGCGCATTGCCAACCTGACCGAGCACTTCAAGGACCACAACAAGGACAACCATTCCCGCCGTGGCCTGCTGAAGCTGGTCTCGACCCGCCGGCGCCTGCTCGACTACCTCAAGAAGGTGGACGAGGCGCGCTACAAGACGCTGATCGAGAAGCTCGGCCTGCGTCGCTGAGACGAGACGTTGCCGGCGCGGGAGAGGCCTTCCGCGCCGGTCGCCCCTTCCCGGGGTGGAAGTTGCGGAGCCCCGGCCCCGTCGGGCCCGCTCCATAGGCCGGCAGTGCCGGAGCATGGCAGGATCATCAGCCCCTTCCGCCGCGGAGAGGCTCATCGTCTTGCCCATGTTCTGACCCTGCCAAACGAGCAACCGTGCCTGATTTTGAGCCGGCGCGCACATGGGGTGCGGCACCGGTGCGGGCACACCGGACGAGTTCGTGGGTCCCTGGCCTAGCCCGCGTTCCCGCTCGACCGGCAGAATGGAAAGACGAAACCGCATGTCGATCAATTTCGATCACCACAAGGTCGAGCTCAACTGGGGCGGCCAGCCCCTGACGCTGGAGACCGGCAAAATCGCCCGCCAGGCCGACGGCGCCGTGCTCGCCACGCTGGGCGAGACGGTGGTGCTGGCCACCGTGGTCAGCGCCAAGACGCCCAAGCCGGGCCAGGATTTCTTCCCGCTGACCGTCAACTACCAGGAAAAATACTTCGCCGCCGGCAAGATCCCGGGCGGCTACTTCAAGCGCGAAGGCCGCCCGACCGAGAACGAGACCCTGGTCAGCCGTCTCATCGACCGCCCGATCCGCCCGCTCTTCCCCGAGGGCTACAAGAACGAGACCCAGGTCATCGTCACCGTGCTGCAGCACGACATGGAGAACAATCCGGACGTGCTCTCCATGGTCGCGGCCTCCGCCGCGCTGACCATTTCCGGCGTGCCCTTCATGGGCCCGATCGGGGCCGCCCGCGTCGGCTATATCGACGGGGAATACGTGCTGAACCCCTCGATCGACCGGCGCAGCGATTCCAAGCTCGACCTGGTGATGGCCGGCACCGCCGACGCCGTGCTGATGGTGGAATCGGAAGCCCAGGAGCTCTCCGAGGAGGTGATGCTGGGCGCGGTGATGTTCGGCCATGCCGAGAGCGCCAAGGTGATCGAGGCCATCATCAAGCTGGCCGAGCTGGCCGCCAAGGAGCCGCGCGACTTCACCCCGCCGGACTATTCGGCGCTGGAGAAGGAAGTGCTGGCCATCGCCGAGGCCGACCTGCGCGCCGCCTACCGGCTGACCAACAAGCAGCAGCGCTACGCCGCCGTGGACGCCGCCAACGCCAAGGTCAAGGAAGCCTTCGTCGCCCGCATCGAGGCCGGCGAGGTCTCGGCCGAGGATCTGGGCGAGGTGGTGCACAACCTGCAGGCCAAGATCGTGCGCTGGAACATCCTCGACACCGGCAGCCGCATCGACGGCCGCGACCTCAAGACCGTCCGCCCGATCCTGGCGGAAGTGGGCGTATTGCCGCGCACCCACGGCTCGGCCGTGTTCACCCGCGGGGAGACCCAGGCGCTGGTGGTGGCCACGCTGGGCACCGGCGAGGACGAGCAGTTCGTGGACTCGCTGGAAGGCACCAAGAAGGAAAACTTCCTGCTGCACTACAACTTCCCGCCCTATTCGGTGGGTGAGGCGGGCCGCATGGGCTCGCCCGGCCGCCGCGAGATCGGCCACGGCAAGCTGGCCTGGCGCGCCATCAACCCGATCCGTCCCTCGGTGGAGGAATTTCCCTACACCATCCGCGTGGTGTCGGAGATCACCGAATCCAACGGCTCGTCCTCGATGGCGACCGTGTGCGGCACCTCGCTGGCGCTGATGGATGCGGGCGTACCGATGAAGCGGCCGGTGGCCGGCATCGCCATGGGCCTGATCCTCGAAGGCGACAAGTTCGCCGTGCTCAGCGACATCCTCGGCGACGAGGACCATCTGGGCGACATGGACTTCAAGGTGGCCGGCACCGAGGAAGGCGTCACCAGCCTGCAGATGGACATCAAGATCGCCGGCATCACCGAGGAGATCATGCGCATCGCCCTGGCCCAGGCCAAGGAAGGCCGCATCCACATCCTCGGCGAGATGGCCAAGGCCATCACCGAGAGCCGCGGCGAGGTGGGCGAGTTCGCGCCGCGCATCGAGACCATCAAGATCCCCACCGACAAGATCCGCGACGTGATCGGCACCGGCGGCAAGATCATCCGCGAGATCGTGGAGAAGACCGGCGCCAAGATCAACATCGAGGACGACGGCACCATCAAGATCGCCTCCAGCGAAGGCAGCCAGATCGAGGCCGCCATCAAGTGGATCCGCTCGATCACCGACGAGCCGGAAGTGGGCGGCATCTACCAGGGCACCGTGGTCAAGACCGCCGATTTCGGCGCCTTCGTGAACTTCTTCGGCGCCAAGGACGGGCTCGTGCACATCTCCCAGCTCGCCGACCAGCGCGTCGCCAAGACCACCGACGTGGTCAAGGAAGGCGACAAGGTGTGGGTGAAGCTGCTCGGCTTCGACGAGCGCGGCAAGGTCCGCCTCTCCATGAAGGTGCTCGACCAGGCCACCGGCAAGGAGATCGTCAAGGAGGACGCGGCCGAATAAGGCCGCCCCTTTCGCCACAATCCGAGGAAGGCCGGGGCTTTCACCCGGCCTTTTTCCTTGGGTGGCCGACAGTTGTGCCCTTCCGGCAACACTCGGCCGGCTCATCACATTGTGGCGAGGAACTGCCGCATTCGCGCCACGTTAAGGATAACAAGCGTATCCGCGAAGGATGAGGCCGGCCCTGCGCCGCCCCCAGCCTTCCCTTCTTGCCCGCCCGAGGTTCCCGCGTTGATTTCCCGCCGTCTGTTCCTGATCGGCCTCTCCGCCACCGCCGTGTCCGCCTGCTCCACCACGCGACAGCCCGTGGTGCCCGAGCCGGTCATCGATCCCTATTACCTGCGCATGTACGGGCCGATCTACAACGAGCCCTATCCCATCGCCGCCATGGATCTGCGCCGCGTCGATCCCCAATGGTGGCGCCAGGAAGTGCCCTATTTCACCAATGAGCGTCCCGGCACCATCGTGGTCGACACGCCGGCGCACTACCTCTACCTCGTCATGGAGGGCGGCCGCGCCCTGCGCTACGGCATCGGCGTGGGCAAGGACGAGGCGCTGGTGTTCCGCGGCAATGCCGTGATCGGCCGCAAGGCGGAATGGCCGCGCTGGACCCCGACCCGCTCGATGATCGAGCGCGAGCCGGAACGCTACGGCCCCTGGGCCGGCGGCATGGGACCGGGACCGGAAAACCCCCTGGGCCCGCGGGCGCTCTACCTCTATCGCGACGGCCGGGACACGCTGTTCCGCATCCACGGCACCACCGAGCCCTATACGATCGGCACCAACGTCTCCTCGGGCTGCATCCGCCTGATGAACCAGGACATCATCGACCTTTACGCGCGCGTGCCGGTCGGCAGCCGGGTGACGGTGATCAACTAGACCTTTCGGAATTGCCGGCGGCGGTTCCCAACCGTAGTCACCCGCCTCCGGCATCAAAAAGGCCCGTTCCGCAAGGGGCGGGCCTTTTCACGTTCACCAGGGCGCTTCACACTCGATCCGGTCCTTCGCGCGCGCCTGGGGCGGTTCCTTCCCTTGAGGGGGACGCCTGGCGAGGTTTGGGGCGCCTGAGGAGCCGGCCCCCCACCCGGCCAGCCATTCGAGCGTAGCTCTCTCATGGCCGGAAACGAAAGGGCGCGGCCGGAGCCGCGCCCTTTGGATGTCGTTTCCGCAAGCCGCTTACAGCGTGCGCTGCACGGTCTCGACGCGGAAGCATTCGATGACGTCGCCGGCGCGGATGTCCTCGTAGTTCTCGAAGGCCATGCCGCATTCCTGGCCGGCCTGGACGTCCTTGACCTCGTCCTTGAAGCGCTTGAGCGTCTTGAGCTTGCCTTCGTGGATGACGACGTCGTCGCGCAGCAGGCGCACGCCGGCGCCGCGCTCGACGATGCCCTCGGTGACCCGGCAGCCCGCCACCTTGCCGACCTTGCTGATGTTGAACACCTCGAGGATCTCGGCATAGCCGATGAAGGTCTCGCGGCGCTCGGGCGCCAACAGGCCGCTCATGGCGTTCCGCACGTCGTCCACGAGGTCGTAGATGATGTTGTAGTAGCGGATCTCGATGCCCTCGCGGGTGGCGAGATCGGCCGCCTGCTTGTTGGCGCGGACGTTGAAGCCGATGATGACGGCCCTGGAGGCGGTGGCCAGGGTGACGTCGGATTCGGTGATGCCGCCCACGCCCTGATGCAGGATCTGCGCCGAGACCTCCTCGGTGCCGAGCTTCTCGAGGCTGGCCACGATGGCTTCCACCGAGCCCTGCACGTCGCCCTTGATGATGAGCGGGAACTTGGCGATGCCGGAGGCCTTGAGCTGGTTCATCATCTGCTCGAGGCTGGTGGCGCCGCCGCCGGCGGTGCGCTCGCGGATCTGGCGCTGGCGGTATTCGGTGACCTCGCGGGCCCGGGCCTCGTTCTCGACCACCGAGAAGCGGTCGCCCGCGCTCGGCACGCCCGTGAAGCCCAGCACCTCGACCGGCACCGAGGGGCCGGCCTGCCGGACCTGCTCGCCCTGGTCGTTGATGAGCGCGCGGACGCGGGCGAACTCGGTGCCGGCCACCACGATGTCGCCGACCTTGAGCGTGCCGCGCTGCACCAGCACGGTGGCCACGGCGCCGCGGCCCTTGTCGAGCTTGGCCTCGATGACCAGGCCCTCGGCGCGCCCGTCATGGGGCGCCTTGAGCTCCAGCACCTCGGCCTGCAGCAGGATGGTCTCGAGCAGCTTGTCGAGGCCGGCATGGGTCTTGGCGGAGACCTCGACGTCGAGCGTCTCGCCGCCCATGGATTCGACGAAGACCTCATGCTGGAGCAGCTCGGTGCGCACCCGGGTGGGGTTGGCCTCGGGCTTGTCCATCTTGTTGATGGCCACGATGATCGGGACGCCCGCCGCCTTGGCGTGCTTGATGGATTCGATGGTCTGCGGCATGACGCCGTCGTCGGCGGCCACCACCAATACGGCGATGTCGGTCGCCTGGGCGCCGCGGGCGCGCATGGCGGTGAACGCCTCGTGGCCCGGGGTGTCGAGGAAGGTGATCTTGTTGCCGTTCTTGTCGACCTGGTAGGCGCCGATATGCTGGGTGATGCCGCCGGCCTCGCCCGAGACCACATTGGCCTCGCGGATGGCGTCGAGCAGGCTGGTCTTGCCGTGGTCGACATGGCCCATGATGGTGACCACGGGGGCGCGCGGCGCCAGGTCCTCGGCCCGGTCGTCGGAGGCGATGTCGAACAGGCCCTCCTCGACGTCGGCTTCGGAGACGCGCTTGACGGTGTGGCCCAGATCGGTGGCGATCAGCTCGGCCGTGTCGGCATCGAGGATGTCGTTGATCTTCACCATCTGGCCCTGCTGCATCAGGATCTTGATGACGTCCACGGCGCGCTCGGCCATGCGGTTGGCCAGCTCCTGCACCGTGATCGCCTCGGGGATGATGACCTCGCGGCTGATCTTGGGCTGGGTCGACTGGTTGCGGCCCATCTTCTTGTCGCGGCGGCGGCGCATGGCGGCCAGGGACGGACCGCGGTCGCGGTCGCTCTCGGTGGTGGCGCTGGCCACGGTGAGGCGGCCGCGCGAGGAGCCCTCGTCGCCGCTGCGGCGCGAAGGGCGCTCGGGCTGGGCGCGGCTGGCGCGGCGGGCATTCTCGAGCTCGGCCTCGGTGGTCGGGCGGTGCTGGGGCGCGCCGGTGCGGGTGCGGCGGCCATCGGCCTCGCTGGGCGGGGCGGGGGGGACGGTGCCGGTCGGGGGCATGCCGCCGGGGGGGCGCCGGGCCCCCGGGGGGGCGGGGGGGGGGGGGGGGGGGGG
>Ga0182793_1002393_pt1 | contig 10821 bp, 8 predicted proteins | sample Passage237A_FD_130498 | JGI IMG/M metagenome (GOLD analysis project Ga0182793, IMG submission 130498) | Cellulose adapted compost microbial communities from Newby Island Compost Facility, Milpitas, CA, USA - Passage2 37A (version 2) (version 2) ...
CGCCGTCTCGCACAGCTGCGTGACCGCGTCACGGCGCACCGAGGCGAGGCGGTCGTCCCGCCCGACGCGCGCCTTGACGAGGCGCTGCGCGAAGGCGCGGGTGACCTCGGGGTCCGCGAGGGGCACGTGCGCCCACTCTCCGGGCAGCACCATCCGCAGGTGCCCCGGCGTCGTCACCTGCCCCGTCACGCGGCGGCCCTCGAACGGACCTCGAGCGAGGCGAGCAGGTCGAGAGTCTCGGAGGGCATGTCCCCGAAGGCCGTGGGCTTCTCGGCGATGAAGTGGACCTCGACCATCGCCTCGGGGAGCTCGGGGGGGAAGACGCCGAAGCTCGTGCGCTCCTCGAGCGCGGCGGTGCCCGTCGAGGTCTCGGGGACGCCGAGCATCGAGTGCAGCCCGCGCACCGGGCCCGCGGCGACCTCTCCCTCGAGGCGCTGGGTGAACAGGTGCGGGTAGCCCTCGGCCGACTGCTCGGTGAGCTCCTGGAGCGCGTCGGCGAAGCGGTCGAGGGAGCGCTCGGCGCTGCGCGGGGCGCTCTGCACGATGACCACGGCGGTCACGACGCCGAGCTCCGGGGCGGGCACCCACACCGCGGCGTAGTGCCCCTGGCCCGTGTCGACCTGCTCGCGCACGTTGTAGGCCAGGCCCCCGAGCTCGAGGACGAGCCGCTCCTGGGCACCGGGAGCGACGGACTCCTCGGTGGCTCCCGCGGCGACGCGCAGGCTCCAGGCCTCTCCGGCAGTCGCGAGGGCCCAGTCGACGAGCTCCTGGTCGCTCGCAGAGGCTCGGGGCAGCGCGAACCAGCCCTCGGGGAGGGTCAGGGAGATGTCCAGCGGGGTCACCGGTCCACCCTAGTTCGTCCCGTTCGACAGCAGGTCGGTCACACTCTCGTACAGGTCGAGCCCTTCCTTGCCGCCCTTCACCACGGAGCCGTCGCCGCGACCCAGGATCTCCTGGGCGACGTCGATCGAGATCTGGCCCGGCTCCCCGCCCTGGATGTTCCCGCCAAGGTCCACCATCGCCTTGACGTTGGTGTAGGAGTGGAACAGGACGTCGAGCACCTGGACGTTGAGCGCACGGTTGAGGATCGAGGGGTCGAGCTTCGACCCGAACTGAGCCGTGAGCTCGGCCATGTCCCAGACGTCACCGTTGAACTTCATGAAGGTCTTCACGTTGAAGGGGTTGCCCTGCTTCGCGGCCTCTCCGAGGAGCTTGAAGAAGTTCGCCTTCGTCCGCATGGTCTTGAAGTCGAGCATGCGGTACATGTCCGAGGTCGACCGCACGAAGGGCGACTTGAGGAAGGCGAGCGCACCCTTGGTGTTGCTCGGCGCGAGGTCCATGACGACGTCGAGCTTGCGCGAGGCCGTGGGGATCTTGACGCCCGTGCCGAGGCTGCGGATCGCGCTGAAGTGGATGCGCTTGGCGAGCAGCCCGATGATCTTGCCGCCGAAGAGCGAGAGCACCCCGAGCGCGAGCGCCCCGAAGAAGTCGCCCCACGAGCCCTCGCCGCTGATCGCCTTGAGCGCGGCGTCGATGATCGAGATGATCGCGCCGATCGCCGCGAGCACCACGAGGATCTGGCCGAGGATCGGCACCCACGAGAGGAAGATCGACAGCACCGCGGCGATGTCGCAGATGACCTTGATGACGTCGAGCACGACGCTCGCCTTGTCCCAGAAGCTGTCGTTGAGCGCCTCGCCGCCCTTGCCCTCGGTCACCGTGGTGATCGAGGTGACGGCGGCCGTGGCCGCGGTGTCCTTCTTGGACCGCGCGTCCTCCCACAGCTCCACCTGGGCGGCGATGGTGCCCTCGGCCGCCGAGACGTGGTCCTTCGCGGTCTGCAGGCGCTCCTTGGTGCGCGCGATCTCGTCCTCGTCGCCGAGGAAGACGGCGGTGTCGTACGCGATCTGGCGCGAGCGCTTCTTCGCGCGCCACTCGACGAGCTCCGTCTCGGCCTCGGCGATGAGCCGGGCGGGCTCGCGCGAGGCGTCCTGGGCGGTCTGCAGCTCCACGGCGTAGGTCACGAGGGCGTCGCCGGTGGCCTGGTAGCGAGCCGTCGCCTTGCGGATGTCGCTCGCGACGTCCTCGGCGAGGCTGCGCGTCGCCTCCATCGCGAGGGACTTGTTCTCGACCTGCTCGACGATGTCGTCGAGGGTGCGCACCGAGGCGCTGATGGCGGCGGCGATCCGCTGGTACTCCTCGCCCTTCGTCTTGACGACCCCCGGGTCGCCCTCGAGGACCTTGTACTGGACGTCCACCCTCAGACCGCCTTGCTTCCGTGGCCGATGTTCTTGACGGAAGCCGGGTCCTCCGCGGCCTCCTCGAGGGCCCGCGCGAGCTCCGCGTCGGCCTCCTCGAAGTTCTCGGCGACCATCTGGATCACCGACTGGAGGTTCGTGATGTCCTCGATCATCTTGCCGCGGCGGATGTTCCAGGAGCCGGCGAAGTCGCGCACCTTGCCCGCGAGCTTGTCGTGCCCGGTCGCCTCGGCGGCCGCGTCGGCGTGCCCGTTCGCGTTGTCGAATTCCTCGAGCACGAGCGCGAGATCGCTCGCGAGCGCGCGAAGCTTCTCCATGTCGAGCTGGATGTCGTAGGACACGGTCCCCCCTCGTGACTAGCGGTGGCTGGCTGGAAGAACGACGGAGGGCACCCCGGAGCGCGGGGCGCCCTCCGTGCGCTGCATCAGCCCTGGATGGCCTTCGCGAGGCTCGAGTCGACCTCGGCGAGCGAGGACGCGGCGGACTCGAGGAAGCCCGCGAGGCCGTCGATCGCGGAGACGGCCTGCGTCGAGGAGGTCGTGAACTGCTCGTAGGTGGTCTGGAAGGCACCCGAGGCCTGGTCGGTCACGAAGCCGCCGGCGACGAGCTCGTCGACCTGACGCTTGAGGTCGTTGAGGGTGTCGGTCAGCGTCTGCTGGCCGGTGCGCAGGCGCGTGGCCGCGGAGTTCATCTCGTCATAGGTGACGTTCACGTTCGCCATGAGGGCTCCCCTTCGGGTTGAGTGTCCGACCCCGTGGCCGGGTTGTTGCGTCCAATCTAGGTCGCACTGTCCGGATCGCGCGATGGGGAGCACTCCCCATGCCGGTCAGCGCAGCACGAGAGGCAGCTGCACGCGCACGAACTTGCCGCGCGCGACGAAGAAGCCGCGCCCGGGAGGAAGCTCGGAGCGCTGCACGCGCGGCAGCCCCGTCTTGAGCAGGATCTCCCCCTCGCTCGCGTCGGGCTGCAGGAGCAGTCCGCGCCGGGCCGACTTGACCTCCGCGAGCAGCGGCCAGGTAGGTCCCCAGGCCGCCGTGTCGGCGTCGGCCACGAGGGAGTGGCTCGACTTCTTGACCGCCTTGATCAGGTCCACGAGGGGCTTGTCCGCGGGCCCCTGCAGGTACTCGTTGAGGTTCTCGACGACGACGACGATCCGCCCCTCGGTCTCCTCGTCCTCGATCGCGGCGGTGAGGTTCTGCGCGAGGGCCGTGACCTGCTCGACCCCCGAGGCGACGTCGGTCCAGCCGCCCGCCGCGACGAGGGGCGAGCGGGAGTCGGCGACGAGGTAGCAGCGCACGTCGGTCCCTGCGCGGCGCAGCGCGAGAGCGAGGGCCGCGGCGGCGTTCGTGCGCCCCGAGCCGGGCGGGCCGGCGAGCAGGAGCACGCCGTCGGGGTCGAAGCCCACGGGGCCGAGGTCGACGTCGGACAGACCCAGCACGGGCAGGCCGTCGACGGAGTCCGGCAGCTGGCTCGCGGGGTACTCGGTGGGCAGAGAGCCCACGACGGGGGCGGGCCTGACCCCGGCCCGGAGCATCGCGGCCCCGAGCTCCTTGGTCGCGCGCGCTTGCTCCGCGACGGAGGCGAGGCCGCCGACGACGGCGATCTGCGTCTCGAGCCCGCCCATCACGGCCCGACCGGGCGGGGAGCCCGCGGAGAGCACGTCGTCGGGCTCGTCGAGCACGCGGTAGGAGTCGTCGGCGAGGCGCAGGAGCACGTTGCGCTGCACGGCCGAGCGCACCGAGGTGGACACCGAGCCGGGCCGGTCGGCGGTGAGCGCGACGTGGATGCCGAGCTGGCGGCCCTCGGCGAGCACGTCGCGGAAGACCTCGTACCACTGCGAGCGCCCGGGGCCGACCTCGAAGTCGTCGCGGAAGGCGGGGAAGCCGTCGAGGAGCACGAGGATGCGCGCGAGCTCGGGAGCGTTCGCGAGCTCGCGGTACTCGGTGATGCTCGCGGCGCTCGCCTCGGCGAAGAGCGGGGCCCGGCGGTCGAGCTCCTCGCGCAGCGTCCGGAAGAGCCGCACGACGCGGTCGACGTCGTCGCCGGGGATCACGGCACCCACGTGCGGCAGGTCCTCGAGCATGCGCAGGCCGCCCGCGGCGAAGTCGAGGCCGTAGACGTGCACGGGGCCGCCGCGCGGGGTGATGCCCGCGGCCGCCGCGAGGGTACGCAGGGTCGTGGACTTTCCCGTGCCGCCCGTGCCGTAGACGGCGAGGTGGCCGTCGGTGTCGGGGCGGAAGTAGACGGGGATCTGCTCCTGGTGCGCGGGGTGGTCGCTCACGCCCAGGAGCAGCTCGGCGTCGGTGCGCTGGCGCAGCTTCGTGAGGTCGTAGAGCGGGGCGAGCTCGGGCAGCCAGGGGCGGCGCGGCGGGGCGAGCCCGGCCTGGCGCGAGGCGAGGCGGATCGTGCGCACGAGGCGCTGCTGGTCGTTCGGTCCGAGGTCCTCCTCGGGCGCGGGGGCGGCGTCCTCGTCGACCGGCTCCTCCCAGCGCACCTCCGCCCCGAAGCGCAGGTGGGCGACCTCGACGCCCGCTCGGCTCGGGGCCGCCGAGGTCCAGCCACCCGCGTAGGCGGACTGGAAGGGGTGCAGGCGGCCGGGCCCGGACTTTACGACGCCGCGGCCGGGGATGGACGGGTCGAAGCCTGCGGCGTCGGGCACGCCGATGACGTCGGTCGAGTCGGACTCGTCGGCCATGCGCAGGGCGACGCGCAGGTTGGTGTTCGCGCGCAGGTTGTCCTTGATGACGCCCGCGGGGCGCTGCGTGGCCATGACGAGGTGGATGCCCAGGGACCGCCCACGCTGGGCGATGTCCACGACCCCGTCGACGAACTCGGGCACGTCGCTCACGAGGGCCGCGAACTCGTCGAAGACGAGGACGAGCGCGGGCGGGGCCTCGGGGTCCCCGCGCTTCTCGAGCTCGAGGAGGTCCTTGGCCTTCTTCCGGTTGAACAGGCGCTCGCGGTAGTGCAGCTCGGCGCGCAGCGAGGTGAGCGCGCGGCGCACGAGGTGCGGGGACAGGTCCGTCACGAGACCCACGCAGTGCGGCAGGTTGACGCACTCGGCGAAGGCCGAGCCGCCCTTGTAGTCCACGAAGAGGAAGGTCACGCGCTGCGGGGAGTACTCCGCGGCGAGCCCGAGCACCCAGGCCTGGAGGAACTCCGACTTGCCCGCCCCCGTGGTGCCGCCCACGAGGGCGTGCGGGCCCTGCGAGCGCAGGTCGAGGTGCAGGGGGTCGACGCCGGCCGAGCCGACGATCGCGCGCAGGGGTCCGGCCTTGCGGCGACCGCGCGGCGCCTGCCCGGGCTCGAGGGGCGCGACGAGCGAGGAGTTCTCGCGCCAGCGGTCCACGACGGCGGCCGGGTCGGAGAACATGTCGTGACCCAGGAGCGTCACGAGCGAGATCGATCGCGGCAGGTCCGAGGAGTCCTCGACCACCGCGCCCGCGTCGAAGACGGGCGAGAGGCGCCGGGCGAAGGCGAGCGAGGTCTCGCTGTCGACCTGCTCGACCTGCACGTCCTCGACCACGCGGCCGAGGCGCACGTAGCTCACGGTGGCCCTGCCGGCCTCGTCGAAGGACAAGAAGGTGCGGCAGGCCGCGGGCAGGTCCGCGACGTCGGGGGCGACCCAGATCGGGAAGACGCCCGCGTCCGCGCCGAGCTCGGTGAGCTGGGCGAGGCGAGCGGTGTCGAGGTCCACGCCCGCCGCGATCACGACGACGACGGCGGGGATGGGCGCCTTGTAGCCGCCCACGTCCCTGACCCCCACGGTCGCCCCGCGGTCGAGAGCGCCGTCCTGGGCGCGCACCGCCCCTCGCTGCTGGGCCTTCTGCAGGCGCGCGGCGACGAGCTCCTCGAGCTGGGCGAGCAGCACGCTCGCGCTCGAGGCCGAGTCCGCGAGGTGCGGGCCCTCGAGCGGGGAGTGCGCCGAGGAGGAGTGCGGGAGCCACTTGAGCCACTGCAGGCGCTCGCTCCAGGTGGGCGGCACGAGGGCGCAGGTGACGAGCTCGGCGGGAGAGTGCAGCGCCGTGAGCTGGACGAGCACGGCCGCGAGGGATCCCTCGGCGATCTCGGGCGGGCCCGCGACGCCCACGGAGCCGGCGTCGTGCAGGTTCTCGATGACGGGCACGCCCTCGACGTCGACGTGCTTCGAGACGAGCTCGTCGAGGGCCTGCTGGTACTCCGCGACGAGCTCGCCGCGGCTCGGCTGGCTGATGGTGCAGCGCGTGGGCATGGTCGCGATGCCGAAGCGCACGTTGAGGAAGGACCAGTGCTCGGGACGTCGGGTCCACAGCAGCGGGCCGCGCCGGTTGGCCTCCGCGAGCGCGAGGGGCGTCGCGACGGACTCCTGGAGCCGCGCGCGCCGCTCGACGACGGCCTCCTTCGCGAGCTCCTCGCGCAGGCCCGCGAGGTGGGACTCGAAGCGAGCCACGGCGCGCTTGCGCTTGAACTTCGCCCCTCGGCGCTGGTTGAGGAAGTTGCCCATCATCATGACCGGGCTCATCACCACGAACATGAGGGACATGGGGTTCTGCGTGAGCATGAACATGCCGCCGCCCATGAGCACCGGGGCGATGAGCATGAAGGGGTTGAAGGGCGGCTTGTCCTGCTCGACGGGCACGTCCGGCGGGGCGAACTCGACGCCCTGGTAGCGCGGCTCGACGCGCGGGGAGCGCACGAAGGGCACGGGGCCGGCCTTCGCGACGAGGCCCGTCTGCACCGCGACCGCGCGCGGCTCGATGCGCAGCGAGGTGTCGCCGAGGGTGAGCTGGAGCGGCTCGTGGACGTGCACGCGGGTCACGGCCCCGCCGTCGACCTCGATGCCGTTCGCCGAGCCGAGGTCCACGAGCTCGATCTCCTCGCCGACCTCGATGCGCGCGTGGCGCTTCGAGACGAGCGGGTCCTCGAGCACGATGTCGCTGTCCGCGGCGCGGCCCACCACGTAGGAGCCCGCGTGCAGGTCGATCGCGCGGCCTGCTCCAGGTCCGGAGACGACGCGCACGACGGCGCGCACCGGGCCCGAGCGCATGTCGGGACGTGAGGCGGCGGCCTTGTCGACCACCTGGACCACGGCTCCCGAGCCGATCCACGCCTCGCCGAGCGGGGCGTCCGGCGGCAGGACCACGGGCTCGGTCTGGCCCGGGAGCAGCGCCGCGAGGGTGCGCGAGCCCGAGGGCACGGTGGGCGCGAAGCCCACGGGGTCGACGCGCTCGATCGTCTGGGCGAGCTCGGCGATGGTCGAGCGGGCGTCCGCAGTGACGACGATGTCCGAGGACGAGCCGTCCGCGCGACGGTAGGTGAGCTTGACCCTCATCGCTCGAGGGCCTCCTTGCGGGCGCGGCGCTCACGGATGAAGCCCGTCGCGAAGCCGGCGTCGAAGGACAGCACGATGCCGATCCAGGTCACGGGACGCAGGAGGGCGTCGACCGCCGTCGTCACCACGGCCGAGGGGTCACCGGTCCCCGCGCCCTCCATGACGACGGGCACCGCGACGAGGACGATCGCCCCGCACAGGCCCGTGGCCACCGCGAGGCTCGCCGTGGCCCGCGGGCTCGGCGGGACCTCCTTGGTGCGCGAGAGCACCGCCCAGATCACGAAGGCCACGACGAGCGCTGCGGCGATCACGGCGGTGAGGTCGGTCGCGGTCACGGGAGCTCCCCCTCGGGAAGGTCGAGCAGGACGAGGTCGGCAGGAGTGACGAGCCGCGAGCCGACGGCGTACTCCACGAGTCGCGTGCGCCGGTTGCTCGCGAGCTTGCCGGGGCCGCCGCGCAGCCCCGCGACGCCCTGCTTGTCGAGCTTGTCGCACACGTTGTCGAGCTTGCGGTTGAAGCGCGTCATGGCCCAGCCCAGCCGAGCCGCCGCGTCGGCGTTCGAGGGGATCTCGCTCACCGTGGAGCCCTCGCGGCGCAGCATCGGCTCCGCGAGCGCGACGATGAGCTGGCGCTGGGAGACCGTGAGCTGGACGGTGCCGATCGTCGTCTCCCCGCCCACGGGGTCGCGAGCGGGCTCGGAGTAGGTGGGTCGGTCGGCGTGCACGAGCAGCTCGTAGGTGGTCGGACCCGCGGTGAACACGACCGTGGTGACGGCGAAGACGAGGGGCAGGCGCGCGCCCGGCGGGAGCCAGGACTGCGCGCCCGTCGAGGCGTCGCACACCGTCGCGGAGAGCCGCGAGCCCGTGTTGGTGATCCACCAGAAGCCGTCAACGAGCTCGAAGGAGAGCAGCCGGCGGTGCAGGAAGGGGTTGTCGTCGACCTGCAGGTCGCCCTCGCGACCCACGGTGAAGACCTCGCCCGGCTCGACGTGGAACCACTCGCCGCAGTAGTCGATCGACAGGCGGCCGGAGTCCGCGCTCACGAGGTGCACCCCCTCACCGGGGTCGAGGTGCGACCCGAGTCGCGTCGCAGGGAGACCTCGATGCAGACCTGCTCCCCGCCCGGCGCGGGCACCTCGACCGAGGGGTCGGCGACGCGCTCGGCCTGGCCCTCGTCAAGCACCGTGACGGTGCGCCACAGGTACGAGTCGCCGTCCTGCGGGTCGGGGTTGGCCCAGGTGAAGACCGCGGTCTCGCCCTCGATCGTGCCCTCGAGGCTCGTGGGGGCCGGGACGATCGCCTCGACGGGGTCGATCGCGCTCGGCGAGGCCTCCGCCGTCGGCGTGGGCTGGGGGGCCTCACGGCCCGAGAACGCGATCGCCGCGATCGTCGCCGCGACCGCGAGGAGGGCCACGCAGCCGACGACGACGGGCCACACGCGCCTCGAGCTCTCCTCGGCCGGTGCCGAGTGCTCCGGGGCCGGGGCCTGCGGCTGGACCGTGTGCGGCTCGGGCGCGGCGGCGGGGCGCAGCACGGTCTCGTCCTCGAGCTCGACCGAGAAGCTCGGGACCTCGCGCGGGGCGCCGCGCAGCACGGTCGCCTCGTCCGCGGGCGAGGGCGCGTAGCCCGGCGGGGCACCCGCGACGGGGGCGCGGTGCAGGGTCGCGCCAGGGAGCGTGGGGCCGGGGTGCGTGGGACCCGTGGGGCCGGTGTTCCCCGCGAGCTCCTCGGTGCCCGCGCTCGCTGCGGGAGCCGCGGTGGGGTCGATCGAGGTGATGCGGCGCACGCGCGTGCCGGGCTCGTCCTCGTCCTCGAGCGGGACCACGCCCACCGAGTCGTCGAGCACGTCCACGGGGGTCATGACGTGCGAGAGCTCGACCTGCACCTGCTGCCAGGCGCGCGCGAGGGCGAGCGCGGAGGGGTAGCGCGCGAGGGGGTCCTTGGCCATCGCCGTCGCGAGCACGCGCTCGAGGGAGGCGGGCACGTCCGAGCGGCCCGTGGGCGGCACGGGGTTGCGCTCGATGCGCGCGATGAGGTCCGCCGCGCCGTTGCGCCCCCCGGGCACCTCGAAGGGCGAGCGGCCCGCGAGCAGCGAGTAGATCGTCGCGCCGAGGGCCCAGACGTCCGAGGCCACCGAGGAGCGCGGCGGGTCCGCGAAGGACTCGGGCGGGGACCAGGGGATCGACATGCCCTCGGCGTCGGCCTGGAGGCCGTCCGTGGTCGCCGAGATGCCGAAGTCCGTCAGCGACGGGCGGTTGTAGTCGGTGACGAGGATGTTCGCGGGCTTGATGTCGCGGTGCAGGATGCCCGCGCGGTGCGCCGTCTCGACCGCCCCCGCGACCTGGATGCCGATGCGCAGGGCCTCTGCGACCGAGAGCGGGTCGCGGCGGTAGGTCGCGCCGAGGTTGGGGCGCGAGCAGTACTCCATCGCGAGGTAGGGGCGCCCGTCGGTCGCGATGCCCGCCTCGTAGATCGTGACGATCGAGGGGTGCGTCGAGAGCTGGGCCATGAGGTTGGCCTCGTGGTCGAAGGCCTCACGGGCGCTCGAGCCGGCGAGGTCGTGCAGCAGCACCTTGACTGCGACGCGGCGGCGCGGGCGCTGCTGGGAGTACAGGAAGACGTCCGAGAAGCCGCCCGAGCCGAGCAGCTGCTCGTACTCGAAGCCGGGGATCTCCGGCGGCGGGGCGGGCGGGCGGCGCGCGCTCATGCGAGTCCCTCGAAGGTCAGGGTGACGCCTTCGCCGAGGTCGACGACGTCCCCGTCGACCACGAGCACGGCCTCGTTCGGGTGCAGGCGCACGGGCAGCTGGCCGGTGCGCAGGAGGGTCGAGCCGTTCGTCGAGCCGAGGTCCACCACGAGCACGCTCACGCCCTCGAGACGGATCTCGAGGTGCGAGCGCGAGATGTCCTGCTCGGGGCTCGGCACGGTCACGAGTCGCGGCACCGCGGCGCCGCCCACGCGCGAGACGCGAGGCTTGCGGCCGAGGACGACGGGGCGGTCGAGCTCGATGACCTGACCCGTCGACAGGCGCACGCGGCCCACGGTGCCGGGGGTCGCGGGGGTCGGGGCGGGGTCGACGACGGCGGCCAAAGGACGCACGACGGTCTCGCCGTCGTGGTCGCCGAGCGGCTCCGGGGCGGCTGGCGAGGCCGAGGGACTCGGGGCAGCGGGAGCTGCGGGGCTCGAGACGGCGGGCGGCAAGGGGCTCGAGGCCGCGGGCGGCGCGGTGGGCGCTGCCCCCGGGACCTCGATC
>Ga0182793_1002394_pt1 | contig 10818 bp, 8 predicted proteins | sample Passage237A_FD_130498 | JGI IMG/M metagenome (GOLD analysis project Ga0182793, IMG submission 130498) | Cellulose adapted compost microbial communities from Newby Island Compost Facility, Milpitas, CA, USA - Passage2 37A (version 2) (version 2) ...
AAAATGTTCGATGCGCACTGGCTTCAGGAGAACGTGGCCTTCACGGGAGAAGTCTGGCTGGGCCATCTGCGTTACGGTACCCACGGTGCAAATGAAATTGAAAACTGTCACCCGATGCTTCGCCAGAGTAACTGGAGAAGCCGGAACCTGGTCATGGCCGGTAACTTCAACATGACCAACGTCGACCAGTTGTTCGATAAGCTCGTTTCATTAGGTCAGCATCCGAAGGATACGGTCGATACGGTGACCGTGATGGAAAAGATCGGCCATTTTCTGGATGAGGAAAACCAGCGGGTGTTCGACCGGTTCAAGGGGATCTTTGAGAACCCGACCCTGTCGGATGTGATAGAAGATAATATCGATATTCAGCGGGTGCTGCATCGCTCCTGCCGTGATTTCGACGGCGGCTATGTCATGGCCGGCCTGCTCGGGCACGGGGCTTCCTTCGTCATCAGGGACCCTGCAGGTATCAGGCCTGCGTTTTACCACGCCGATGACGAAGTGGTAGTAGTGGCTTCTGAAAAACAGGCAATCAAGGCTGCCTTCAATGTGGATTTCCGGGAAATCCGGGAGCTGACACCGGGCAGTGCGCTGATCATCGACAAATTCGGAGGTTATTCTGAAGTGCCGATTCTTCCCCAGCAGGAAATCAGGCCCTGTTCTTTCGAAAGGATCTATTTCTCCCGGGCTACCGACCCTGATATTTACAGTGAACGCAAGGTGCTGGGTAAACTTCTGATCCCAAGTATCCTGAAAGAGATCAATTACGATCTGGAAAATACAGTTTTCTCCTATATCCCCAATACAGCCGAAACCGCGTTTTTCGGTCTGATCGACGGTTTGGAAGAGTATCTTTATCAGAAACGGAAACAGGCCATCGTCCAGGGTATTCTGTTTGAAGAAGAGCTTGACAGGATACTTTCCTTCCGGCCCAGAATAGAAAAGCTGGTATCGAAGGATGTGAAATCGAGGACGTTTATCACGGCCGACGAATTCCGCGACGAGATGGTGTCGAACGTGTATGACACTACCTACGAAGTAGTCAGGAGGGGCGTAGATACATTGGTAGTCATCGACGACTCCATCGTGCGGGGTACTACCCTGGAAAAGAAGATCCTTCGCATGCTTGACCGGCTGGAGCCGAAGAAAATTGTGATTGTATCTTCTGCACCGCAGATCCGTTTCCCCGATTGCTATGGTATCGACATGTCGAAGATGCAGGAATTTGTAGCCTTCCGTGCCATGCTGAAGCTGCTCGAAGAAAACGACATGACCTACCTCAAGGAAGAGGTGTATACCCAGTGTGTATCGGCCCTGGCTTCGAAAAATGCCGATAAAGAAAATTACGTCAAACGGCTCTACGAACCGTTTACGTACGAAGAGATTTCAGCCAAAATAGCTGAGATCGTCCGTCCGAATGACCTGAAAGCTGAGTTGTCAGTGATTTATCAGTCGGTCGAAGATCTCCATAAAGCCTGTCCTGATCACAAGGGTGACTGGTACTTTACCGGGAACTATCCAACACCGGGTGGTAACCGGGTGGTTAACCGGGCCTATGTGAACTTCTACGAAGGTAAGAAAGTGAGGGCATACTGATTCCCATACCGGTGCCTTTGGTGACGCCTTGAACAACCCGACAGGATGCGACAGCAATATATTTACGAGGTAGAGGTGAAGTCACTGTTGAAAGCGGATCCTGAGGCACCGGAAGGAATTGAAAAAACATATTTCTCCAATCTGAAAAAGGCGATCGATACGATCCGTATCGTACTGGAAGCCAACGGCTGGCCCGTTACCGTAAACTACTCCGCGGTTTATCGCCAACTCCCTGAAAAAGGTTTTTACACGACGGTATTTGCCGTAGAAAACGTCCGTTTTTTTCGGCTCACCATCACCAAAAGGATGCTGAATCCGGTCCTTACCGGTCTGGGTATAGAAGAGATGCCCCGCCGGAAACGACAGGGCATTTAGTTTGATCTGCAATATTTTTACGGGACTATTCTCCGTGCTTCAGCTTGCTGTGGTTTTTCCCATAGATGAAGTAAATCACCAGACCTATGGCCAGCCAGCCAGCCAGTCGCACCCAGCTTTCATTGGGAAGTGAGTACATCAGGTAGAGGCAAATCACGACGCCCATGATGGGAACAAAGGGTACCAGGGGTGTACGGAATCCTCTGGGCACCTCCGGATTCGTCTTACGCATCAGCCAGACGCCGATACACACCAGACAGAAGGCAAACAGGGTACCGATACTCACCATATGCCCCAGGTCGCTGACGGGTACAAAGCCGGCAAAGATACTGACGAACACCATGAAAAACAGGTTGGTTTTCCAGGGGGTGCGGAATTTGGGGTGAATTTCTCCAAAGAAGCGGGGAAGTAAACCGTCGCGGCTCATGGAATAGAAAACGCGGCTTTGTCCGAGGAGCATTACAAGCATTACGGAAGTATATCCCGTCAGGATCGCGATGATCATGGCATTTTGCAGGAAGTCATAGCCGGTCACGGCAAAGGCGGTAGCAGCAGGTTTGGCATCGTTGGCAAATACCTTATAATTCACCAGGCCTGTCATGACGTGTGCAAAGAGCACGTAGAGAACGGTACAAACCAGCAGCGACCCGAGGATACCGATGGGCATGTCGCGCTGCGGATTTTTGGCTTCCTGTGCCGCAGTGGATACAGCATCGAAACCGATAAAGGCGAAGAATACCACCCCGGCACCGGCAGCAATCCCGGTCCATCCGTACTGTGAATAATCACCCGTATTTTCAGGAATATAAGGCACGTAGTTGGCAGGGTCGATAAACTTCCAGCCCAGGATGATGAACATCAGTACAACGATGACCTTGATGATCACCATCAGATTATTGATAAAAGAACTTCCTTCAGTTCCCCGAATCAGTACCAGGGAAAGCAGCAGGACAATCAGAATGGCCGGCAGGTTAATCAGTCCTCCGTCTATCACTTCTCCGTTACTCAGTTTGACTACCTCGTAGGGGGATGCCACCAGCTGAGCCGGTAAGTGAATGTTGAAATTGGAAAGGAACTCCAGGAGATAGCGTGACCAGCTTACGGCGACGGTGGCCGCACCCAGGGCATATTCCAGTACCAGGTCCCACCCGATGATCCAGGCCACAAATTCACCCATAGTGGCATAGGAATAGGTATAGGCACTTCCGGCAATGGGGATCATGGAAGCGAATTCGGCATAACACAGGCCTGCAAATGCACAGGCAATACCTGCCAGTACGAAGGAGAGTGTAACGGCAGGGCCGGCGGGTTCGGCGGCTGCGATACCCGTTAATGAAAACAGACCTGCTCCGATAATAGCACCAATTCCCAAGGCAACAAGACTGCCAGCGCTTAAGGTTCTTTTGAGAGGATTTCCTTCTGCAGAGGACTCAGTCAAGAGACTGTTGATGGGTTTTTTAGCCCACAATTGATTTGCCATGCTGACTAGTTTTAGTAGTTGATCTTCACGTATATAAAACTAATGTAAAAAAATGTAAACGGTGAAACAGCGAAAATAAAAAAGGGGAAAGTTGAGTATTTCCCCTCTTTTTTGTGTCATTCACGGTGTTTAGCAGCCGTTCATTTTGTTCGTTACGCTTTTGATTTCTTTCCTTTTGCAGGAGCCGCCGCTTCCACAGCCGGAACTACTTCCGGATTTCTGGCTTTCTGGCGCTGCAGGGCATCGACCACAATCGGCGCTGCAATGAACAGGGACGAGTAGGTTCCGACGATTACGCCCACCAGCATGGCGAAGGTAAATCCGCGCAACACTTCTCCTCCGAAGATCATCAGCACGATCAGTACCATCATGGTTGTAATACCCGTCACGGCCGTACGGCTGAGTGTTTTGTTCAGCGCGTTGTTGATAATGACCGGGATGCTTTCCTTGCGGCTCTTCGGATCGTTCAGATAGGTTCTGATACGGTCAAAGATAACAATGGTATCGTTCATCGAGTAACCCATGATGGTCAGTACCGAACCGATGAAGGCCTGGTCAATTTCGAGGGAGATGAACGGAATCCAGCCGTTGAAGAGCGAGAAGATTACCAGCAGGAAGAATACGTCGTGTGCCAGTGAGATCAGCGCCGCATAACCGAACGCAAGGTTGCGGAAACGGACGAAGATATAGATGAAGTTGAGGACAATGGCGATGAATACCGCCCATATTGCTGAATAAATCAGGTCATTGGCAATCGTTGGCCCTACTTTGGACGAACTCACGATGGTACCCTTGTTTCCAGGGACATTGGCGACCGCCTCCGCGATCAGTTCCTGTGCCTGACGATCCGCTTCCACGGTATTGTCATCGATCAGGTAATCAGTCGTGATTTTTACCTGGTCGAAACCATCGAAAGTTTTTACTTCAGGCGCATCGCCCAGGGCGTCGGTAAGTACCTTTCTGACATCATCGGTATTTACATTCTGTTCAAAACGAACGGTGTAGGTCCGTCCTCCCTTGAAGTCAACACCCAGTCCGAAGCCTTTAAACAGGAAGGAGAAAATACCGATTACCATAACGGCAGCCGAGAAGATGTAGAATTTACGTCTCTGGCTTACGAAATCGAATTTGGTATCCTTGAACCAGTTTTTGGTCAGGTTCGAGGCAAAAACCAGTTTGCGGCCCTTTTTGACCTCGTAGTCGAGCAATAGCTTGGTGATGAAAATTGCCGTGAACAGCGAGGTGAGCAGACCAATAACGAGCGTCGTCGCAAAACCAAGTACCAGACCTGTACCGAAAATGAACAGGATGGCACCGGTCAGCAGGGTGGTAATGTTCGAGTCAATGATGGCCGAAAGTGCCCCTTTGAAACCGTCCTGTACTGCCTGTCCGAACGGTTTGCCTTCTTCCAGTTCGGCCTTGATTCCTTCATAGATCAGTACGTTGGCGTCGACCGACATACCGATGGTAAGTACGATACCCGCGATACCGGCCAGGGTAAGTACCGCACCCAGGGAGGCCATGATACCCATCAGGAAGAACAGGTTGACAAACAGAACGATGTTGGCGATCCAGCCGGCTCTTGCATAGTAAACTACCATAAAGGCCAGTACTACCAGCAAACCAACTACGGAGGAAATCAAACCTTTGCTGATGGCTTCCGAACCGAGGGTAGATCCTACAACCGCTTCTTCCACGATATGGGTAGGAGCGGGCAGTTTACCGGCCTTAAGCACGTTGGCCATATCCTTGGTTTCTTCGATGGTGAAGCTTCCGGAGATGCTGGAATTACCGGTAGGAATTTCGCCGGTTACGTTGGGAGCGGTATAAACCAGGTTATCGAGAATGATGGCAATCGGACGGCCGATGTTGGCAGCGGTAAGGGTGCGCCATTTACGGGCTCCTTCACCATTCATACGCATGGTTACTTCCGGTCTGCCGTACTGGTCGAAGTCACCCACAGCGTCGACGATTACATCACCTTCCAGTGGAGCTACCCCACCGGGTTTCTTGATGAAATACAGAGGAAGTATAGACTGACCGGTAACGCCGCTCATTTCTTTTCTATCCCACATAAATACCAGATCCTGAGGGAACATGGCCTTTACTTCAGGGTTTTGAAGAATCTCATTGGCACGTGCGGTGTCTTTCATTTGCACGCCCAGCGAGCTGTTGGAAAGCGGGATAAACAGGTTGGTCAGGGCCGCATTCTGACGGCTGAGGGCACTGGTATCTACGCCGGCCGAATCAGCCATGGTTTTCGCGAGCTGGGAAGCCAGGTCAGTTCCCGCAGCTGTGGTGTCGCTGCTTCCGGCTGCAGGCTGAGTAGTCTTTCTGGATTCTTCTTCCTGTTTTCTAACGAGGAAGGCAGCCAGCTGATCCAGTCCGTACCCCACTTCGTTCAACATGTAAACTTCGGCAAATTCAAGCTTGGCAGCACCTGAAAGCAGTCTTCTTACCCGCTCAGGGTTGTCGATGCCTGGAAGTTCGACGAGAATACGGTTGGATCCGGGCAGACGCTGAATGTTGGGGTTGGTTACCCCGAACTTGTCGATACGAGCCTGGAGAATTTTGAAAGCCCGGTCAACGGAAGCATCGAGTTCGCTTTTCAGCAACGCGATTACCTCTGAATCGGAAGAGCCTACATTAATCTGGGTACGGTTGGAGGCGGTGGAGAACACCGACGCCAGGCGGGTGTTGGGTGCCAGTTCATTGTAAGCCCTTACAAAAAGGTCTACGTAGTTGGCCTGGCTGGTTACCGCAGCCTGATTGGCATTTTTCAATGCCTGTTGGAAGGTAGCCTGCTTGGCGTTGCTGCCGGCCATACCGGCGATGATATCTCCGGCTGAAACTTCCATCACCACATGCATACCTCCCTGCAGGTCAAGACCGAGCCCGAGCTCACGTTCCATTACCTGTTGCAGGGTCTGGCCCAGGTAGACCTTTTCTTTCCAGAGAGAATCGATATAGCGTTGTTTTTTGGAGAAATCGATTTTACCCTCAGCATCTGTGGCAAAAACCTCCGCTTTGTTCTTATAGCTTCGGGCCACAAAAGTAAAGGAGAGGTAGTAGATGCTGATGAGTGCCAGCAATACGGTGAAAAATATTACACCTGATCTATTACTCATTGTAAATGTGTTATAAATGGATAATTGTTTTACTGAAAAATAAGGAAGTAGAGATTGTCCGATTCATAGGAATGAACCGAACCCGAAAGTATCAGGGAGCATTAGAAGCGATATGCTTCCCAAAGACCTTTAAGAAATATTTGAAAAAGAACAGGGGCTCAGTAAAACAGGAGGATAATAGCCTGGCGGATTTTTCCGGGAAAACCACGGAAACCTGAGGCGTGGGGAGGGCGTAGGGGGAAAAATGATAGCTGAACAGACCGATGACCACCGCATCGAGCCTGAGTTCGCTGACCGAAGTCTCATTGTCGGTGGGGTTATCGGACGCTACCTGTTCGGTAGTATCTCCGTCGGATGGGTAGTCATAGGTAAATGATCCCATGGTTACAACCAGCAGTACGGTTGCAACCAGCCAGCAAAAAATGATCTGTATCGGCTTTTTCAGGGACATTATTCTTTCTTAGACCTATCCGGGGTGCAAATTTTGATTTATTTCTTTAAAAAACCAAAATAATCCCAAGCTACTGACTGCTTTCAAAGAATAATGGGGGTCTGGGTGAATTAATCATCCATTTCCAGTCGGCGCTGCAAGGCGGTTTCCTCATTTTTCCGCTGCCGTTCAATGGTCGCCGAAATGAAAATACCTACTTCATACAGGACAAACAACGGAAGGGCGACGATCACCTGACTGAAAATATCGGGCGAAGGCGTGATGATCGCGGCGATGATCAGGATTACTATCACCGAATGGCGACGGTATTCCCGCATGAATTTCGGGGTAATCAGTCCTACCTTGGAAAGGACAAACACCACAATCGGGAGCTGGAAAGCCACCCCGCAGGCCAGTGTCAGGGTTGCAATGGTAGAGATATAGGACTTGATGTTAAATTCATTGACAATAGACTCATCGAGCGTAAAATTGGCCAGGAAGTTGATGACCAGCGGTGTTACGACGTAATAACCGAACATCACACCTGAAAAGAAAAGGACCGTCACAAAAAAGACCGCACCCCGGGCTGCCTTGCGTTCGCTGTATTTCAGGCCGGGCTTGATAAAGCGCCAGATCTCCCAGAACGCATAGGGGAATGCAAACAGCAGACCCACGATCCCGGCCGTCATCAGCGCCATCCGGAACTGCCCGCCCACTTCGATGTTCTGGAGTTTGAAGTTGATGGAGTCTACACAGAGCCCTTCTGCTCCTATTGCATCGCCCAGTTTGCAGAGCATGCGGTAGGTCCAGAATTCAGGCTTGCTGGGGCCGAGTATGATCGATCCATAGATCCACTCGCGATAGACCCACGCCAGAATGGCGAACACCACGATAGAGCCAAGAGCCCGTATAATATGCCACCTCAGTTCTTCAAGGTGTTCCAGGAAGGTCATCTCCTTGCCTTCATCAATTTCGCTGTCAAATTCCTGATCCGAAGTCATATGAGTTTTGCTGTGGCGGTGCAGTATTCGCCTGAAATGTTTTTTGTATATTCCGGGGCGAAATTAAAGAATTCAAAATTTTAATTACAATAATCAACCCAATTTCCGCAGAACAATGTCGAAGCGAAAATCCGTGGGGGTGGTATATTCTACTGATCCCGATTATAAATACCAATTTGATGAGGCGGACGAGCCTGATACAGTGGCACCCTCAGGCCAGGATCTGCGCCTTTGGCTCGAACGGAAAGGAGGGGGGAAGGTGGCCGTGGTCGTAAGGGGCTTCATCGGGAAAACCGCTGACCTGGAACAGCTCGGTAAGCAGCTCAAAGCCGCCTGCGGCAGTGGAGGTACCGTGAAAGACGGTGAGATTATCATCCAGGGTGACCACCGGGACAAGATACTGGGCTGGCTGCAGGCAAAAGGATACAAAGCGAAAAAGGCCGGCGGTTAACCGGCCTTTGTTATATCGGGGCAAAACCTGGTCTACAATTCTACAGCCGTAGTGTCGGCTGGGGGTTTTGGTGTGGAATCAGGCTGCTGGTAACTCGGTTGCTGAAAGGGTGACAGGCTCGGATTGGAACGAAGCACTTCCACGCTGGTGACGAAGAACTTGGTATCACCGTTCCAGGGCAGGATAAAAAACTTCTCTTCGTAGGTCAGCGATGCCCTTTGTCCGGTGGCAATTGCTTCTTCCAGTTTTTTGATGGCTTCCTGATTTTTAGAACTTACTGAAAATGCCCATTCGGTAGCGTTCATGATACCCTCCCCGTCGTACAGGCCTCCCAGTCGGAGCTCCCCTTCATAGGTTTTAAAGATATAGCCTTTCTTGCTGAGTTTGAGCACGAAACCGGCTCTTTTGCCTTCGCTGTAGGAGCCGAAACTAATGTAATACAGTATGCCCAGCAGGACACCCAGGAATATGATTAAGAAGATCCACTTACGCATGGTTGACAGATTTTGATGCTAACTTCGGAATAAGTTGGAAGATTTACAACACGCTATTTGGAGCGGATAGCGGCAACCGGATCCATTCGGGCGGCCATCAGGGCAGGGACGAAACCCGAAAGCATACCGATGACAGACGAAACACCCAGTCCGAGCAGAATGTTGCTAAACTTCATGACCAGCGTAAATTCTCCCATGGGAACCAGGGTAATGAGGTACACCAGCAGTACTCCTACCAGTCCGCCTACCAGACTCAGCATAACGGCTTCGAACAGGAACTGCAGGAGAATGAAGTAGTTCTTGGCTCCCAGCGATTTCTGGATGCCGATGATATTGGTTCGTTCCCGTACCGATACAAACATGATGTTGGCGATACCGAATCCGCCAACCAGAATGGAAAAACTTCCGATTACCCAGCCTGCTACAGTCAGGACGGCGAAGATGGAGTCGATGGCCTTTGCGGCGGCGTCCGGGCGGTTGATGGAAAAATTGTTTTCGTCGCGGGGTTTGAGGGCACGCTTGGTCCGCATCAGACCGGTAATTTCAGCTTCCAGTTCCTGCAGCCCTTCATCGTGTTCAAAACCTTTTACCGCGATGTCCACATTGATCCGGCCGGAAGAAAAGTATTTGGCAAAGGAAGCATAGGGGATGTAGCATTTTTCGTCGGCCTTGCCGTTAAATTCGATCATGCTGTTGCCCTTGCGTTTCTGAACGCCTATGACGGTGAATTTGTAGCCGTTTATTTTGATTTCTTTTCCTACCGGATCCGCGGTGTCGAAAAGCCATTCGGCTATGGAAGCGCCGATGACCGTCACGTTCTTGCCGGTCTGGTTTTCGATGGGTGTAAAATACCGCCCGTTTTCTACAACGATTTCGGAGATCAGGGTATAGTCCTGGGATATCCCCCACACCGAACCTTTGGCACTGTTCGACCCCGATTGCAGATCCACCGACCCCTTGACATCAAATACGGCGACCGCTTCGGCGGTTTCCAGCTTGTCGGCCAGGAAACGGTATTCGTCGTAACTGGGCTCAGGCCAGCGGAAGTATTTCCACCACGGGTATTCCCCGCCAAACCCCCAGGGCCATTTCTGAACGTACACTACCCGGTCACCGATTTCCTTCAGACTCTCCTTGATGCTTTTTTCGAGGGAGTCCACCACGGTAAATACGGCTACAATGGCGAAGATCCCAACCGTCACGCCCAGCAGGGACAGGGTCGTACGAAGTAAATTCGACTTCAGCGCCTGCCAGGCAAATATAAAACTCTCGAAGATCTGTCGGATCAATACCATAATTACAGGCAATTACATCAGGCGCCCTGGTTTATACAGACTACAAAGGTTGTTCTTCCAGATGCAAAAAACAATTTTTTCAGGATGAATGGCGCCTGGGACGGTTGAGCGTACCTGAAATTAAATAATCCGCAATTTGAAACCTTGCCTGATATCCTTTTAATTCGCTGAACCGCGGGAAACGGTTTAAGCAAGCGAAAATGAAGAAAATATTTTTACTAATTGTATCTGTCGGTTTTACAGCCGCATACGCCCAGCAGCCCGAAATAAAGGAAACCACCGGTTTCTACCAATTTCTGAGCGATGATCCATCGCACATGCCCTTTATCAGCGATCGTGAGGGTGTTTTTGCCCGTAACGGAATGGTTGCGTCGGCGCACCCCGAAGCTTCACGGGTTGGGCGGGATATCCTGATGAAAGGAGGTAACGCGGTGGATGCGGCCATAGCGGTGAAATTTGCCCTGGCCGTAGTTCATCCTGCGGCGGGAAATATAGGCGGCGGAGGGTTTATGGTATTCCGCTCGGCCAGTGGTGAATCGTATTCCCTCGATTTCCGCGAAAAAGCTCC
>Ga0182793_1002395_pt1 | contig 10815 bp, 11 predicted proteins | sample Passage237A_FD_130498 | JGI IMG/M metagenome (GOLD analysis project Ga0182793, IMG submission 130498) | Cellulose adapted compost microbial communities from Newby Island Compost Facility, Milpitas, CA, USA - Passage2 37A (version 2) (version 2) ...
CGGCCGTCCTCGTCCTGCCACGCGAAGAGCCGTCCGGTGCGAGGGCGCTCGAGCAGGGGCGCAAGGGCTGCGCACAGCTCCGCATCCTCGATCTCCGATGTCCACGTCTGGCGGCTCTTGGCGGGAAAGCGCAGACGGATGACGCCGGCGCCGTCGGGCGTCAGGTAGCGGAATCCGCGACCCGCGCCCTTGCGGCTGATCCCTGGCAGGTCGGGCCGCGATCGCCGCAGGCGGGGCATCAGAGGCTCACCACTGCCCGCGCTCGACGAGCACCTGCTTGAGAAGGTCCGCGCGGTCGCTCACGAGCCCGTCCACGCCCATGTCGAGGAGCTCGCGCATGGTGTCCGGGTCGTTGATCGTCCAGACGTGCACCTGGCGGCCCGCCCGGTGAGCGGCGGCCACATGGCGCGAGGTGAGCACACGCACTCGCCCCGCGCGCATGGGGATCTGCAGCACGTCGACCTTGCGCAGGGGCCGCGAGACGCCGAGTCCCACGGCACCGCGCGCGAAGTACGAGGCTGCCTCCGTGGTCCCTGCCGACGTCGCGACGGGCCTGCTCAGCAGGGCCACCGTCGCGTCGCGACGGGCCGCGGAGAAGGAGGCGACGCACACGCGGTCGTGGGCCTGGGTGCGTTCGATGGCCCGTGCGATGGGCTCGATGCCGGACACGCCCTTGACGTCGACGTTCACGCGCAGGTCGGGAAAGGCGCCCAGGAGGTCCTCAAGCGACGGGACGGGCTCGACGCCGCCGATGCGCGCCCTGCGCACCTCGCGCCAGGGCATCTGCGCGACGAGACCGCGACCGTCCGTGGTGCGGTCGAGCGACTCGTCGTGGAGCGCGACGGCGACGCCGTCCGAGGTGCCGTGGGCGTCGGTCTCGACATAGCGGCATCCGAGCCGCACCGCGGACTCGAAGGCGGACATCGAGTTCTCGAGCCCGTCGAGCGAGAAGCCGCGGTGCGCGAGCGCGATCGGCTTGCCGTCGTTGTCGAAGTACGGGTGCATGCCGCTCATCCGATCACGCCCTCGATCCACGCGAGCACCTCGGACAGGTAGTGCTCCCTGGGCTCGCGGCGGGACAGCGAGAGCTCGTGGATGCCTCCTGGCACCACGAGCTCCGTCACGCGCCGTCCCAGCCGGGGAGCCAAGCGCGAGATCGCCTCGACGTCCACGACGATGTCCTGCTCGTCCAGGCGCGGATTGTCGGAGGACTCGGGGCCGGTGAGGGCCGAGCGCGCCACGAGGACCGGGACGGCGATGTCGACGCCGCCGCGCGCGATGCGCTGCTGCGCACGGCGCACCGCGAGAGCCCAGCAGGCCCTGGCCGGCACGCCCTCGAAGCGCTTGAGCTCCGGGTCGAACTCCCAGCGCCCCCCGCCCTCGACGTGGAGGTGCCGGGCGTACACGGAGGGCCGATGCGACACCTCGGCCAGCGGCCACAGCGTGCCGAGGACGGGAAGGGCCGCCTTGGCCCACTCGCGCCAGCCCTGTTCCCTGCGCCCGAACAGCGGGCTGTCGAGCACGAGCGCGCCCAGGTTGGCCGACGGGCGGTCAGCCGCCCAGATCGCGGCGGTCAGGCCGCCGGTGGAGTGTGCGTGGACGACGAGCCGCACGCCGGGGTGCAGCGCGGCGATCGCCTCGGCCGCGCGCGCGATGTCGTCGCCGGGCTCGGCGACATCGTGCATGAGGTGCGGGATGTCATCGGGAGCGAGGGAGCGGCCTGCGCGACGCAGATCCAGGGCATAGAAGGCGCAGCCGGCGTCCATGAACGCGTGAGCCAGATGCTCCTGGAAGAAGTAGTCGTTGTAGCCGTGCACGTGGAGCACGACCGCTCGCGGCGCCGACGCCTGATGGACGGGGCGGACGAGCACCGGTCCGCGCTGCTCGGGTGCACCCAGGTCGACCTGCTCGAAGTCAGGGAGGATGTCGGCGCGCCAGGAAAGGTCCCGTTCGACGACTTCGTCCACATTCGCATCGTAATGGCCGCGCGACGCGCGGGCCGACCGGGTTCTCTCCGCACCGTGCTCGGGGCATACTCAGTGCGTGAGCAACGAGGCCGCCGACGAGATCCTCCCGTCCATCGCCGACGCACCCGGCCTTCCGATCGTGGGCGAGGTCCCGCGCAAGAGGGTCTGGGCATGGGCCCTGTGGGACTGGGCGACGCAGCCCTTCAACTCCGTCCTGCTGACGTTCGTCTTCGTTCCGCTGTATCTCACGAGCGATGCGTTCATCGACCCGGCGATCCGGGCGCTCGGCGAGGACCACCCCGACTACAAGGCGGCCATCGACCACCTGACGGAGTGGCTCGGCTGGGGCATCGGCATCGCGGGCTTCCTCATCGCCATCGTGGCGCCCGTGCTCGGGCAGCGGGCCGATGCGCGGGCCCGGCGCAAGGCGTGGCTCGGCGTGGCGACGCTCCTGCTCGTCGCGAGCATGGTCGGCCTCTTCTTCGTCAAGCCCGTGCCCGATGCGTTCATGGTGGGCGTCGCGCTCATCGCCTTCGGCTCGATCGTGAGCGAGATCGCGGGCGTGAACTACAACGCGATGATCGTGCAGGTGTCCACGCCCAAGACCCTGGGCCGCGTGTCCGGCCTGGGCTGGGGGCTGGGCTACGTGGGCGGCATCCTCGCCCTCGTCATCATCATCGTCCTGCAGCAGCTCGGCATGCTGCCCGCGGAGGACGGCCTGGGCTATCGCCTCATCGGCGTCGGCTCCGCCGTGTGGACGCTCCTGTTCGCCTGGCCGCTGTTCGTCTACGTGCCCGAGGCTCCCGCGGCCGAGCGTCCCAAGGTGAGCCTTCTGCGCGGCTACGTCATCCTGTGGCGCGACCTCTCCGACCTGTGGCACTCGGCGCGCTCGACGCTGTGGTTCCTCCTCGCATCGGCCGTCTACCGCGACGGCCTGGCGGGAGTGTTCACGTTCGGCGCGGTCATCGCCTCCGTCGCCTTCGGCTTCTCGTCGCAGGAGGTCATCGTCTTCGGCATCGCGGCGAACCTCATCGCCGGAGTGTCCACGGTGGTCGCCGGACGCCTCGACGACCGCCTGGGCCCGCGGCGCGTCATCATGGGCGCCTTGGCCGTGATCGTCGTGGCGGGAGCGCTCATCGCGTTCCTCCACGAGATCGGCGTCGTCGTGTTCTGGGTGGGCGGCCTGCTCTTGAGCGCCATGGTGGGGCCCGCCCAGGCCGCATCCCGCTCGCTCCTGGCCCGCCTGAGCCCGGAGGGACGCGAGAGCGAGATCTTCGGCCTGTACGCCACGACCGGCCGCGCCGCGTCGCCGTTCTCCGGCTGGTTCTGGGCGGGTGCGATCGCGATCTTCGGCGCGACGATCTGGGGCACGCTCGGCGTCGTGGCCCTCGTGCTCATCGGCTTCGTCCTCATGCTCTTCGTGAAGACGCCTGCCGACCGCCCGCGGGCGGCCCAGGCCGCGTAACGTGGAGGGCGGGAACCCCACCGAAGGAGGACTGACATGGCTGTGACGAGCGTCGGCGCTGCGAACTGGAACGGAAGCCTCACGGAGGGCGGCGGGACGGCCCGGCTCGCCTCGTCGGGCCTGGCGAGCTTCGAGATCGGCTGGCAGGCCCGCTCGGAGGGGGCGGTGGCCTCGACCACACCTGAGGAGCTGCTGGGCGCCGCCCACGCGGCCTGTTTCTCGATGGCGCTGTCGCACACGCTCGGCCAGCGCGGCTACACCGCCGAGTCCATCGAGACGACCTCGTCCGTGACGTTCCAGGCGGGCGAGGGCATCACGGGCATCGAGCTGACCGTGGTCGCGTCCGTGCCGGGCATCGGCGACGACGAGTTCCAGGCTGTCGCGCAGGAGGTCAAGGAGTCGTGTCCCGTGTCCGCCGCCTTGAAGGCGGTGCCGATGACGCTCGCGTCGGCGACGCTGGCGTAGCGGCTCCCGGTCGCATGGCGCGCGGTCGGCGGGCCGCGACGGCGCCCGTGCGGGTGACGCGCGACTTCCTGGAGGGCGTGCGCATCTACTGGCGAGGCTTCCGCACGTGGAGCAAGGACCCGTCGCTCATGCTCCTGGGCCTTGTGCCCGGCGTCCTCACGTGGGCGCTGTTCCTCGTCGTGTTCGGCGCGCTGTGGCTCTGGCTCGACGATCTCGCGCTGTGGGTGGGCGGGACGTTCGCGGACGACCGCTTCCTTGCCGGCCTCATCGCCGCTGCCGTGGCGTTCGCCGTGCTCGCCGGCGTGGTGCTGCTGATGGTCTACGCGTTCGTGTCGATCACCTCCGTGGTGGGGCAGCCGTTCTTCGAGATGCTCTCCCACAGCGTCGACGATCGCTTCGGCCCCGTGCCCGCCGGTCCCGCGTGGCCGTGGTGGCGCAACGCGGTGCGCGGGATGGGGGAGGGGCTGAGTCTCTTCCTGGTGCAGGCGCCCGTGTCGCTGGGCATCTTCCTCATCGGACTGGTGCCTGTGCTCGGCACCGTGACGTCGTGGACTCTCGGCGCGCTGCTCGGCGGGTGGTTCGTGGCGCTCGAGCTCACGTCGATCCCGTTCGAGCGGCGCGGTCTGGTGCTGCGGGACCGGCGCCGGGTGCTGGCCGCGCGACGCGCGCGCACCCTCGGCTTCGGGGCCATGGCCTTCGTCATGTCGATCGTGCCGCCGCTGGCCGTGCTCACGATGCCCGCCGGCGTCGCCGCAGGAACGCTCCTGGCACGCCATGCCTTGAGCGATGCGCCGGCCGCGCCAGGCTCCGAGGGCGTCGCCGCATCGCGGGTCGACGACGCCCGCTCAGGCGCGACCGACGTGCCCGTGGCGGATAATTGACCGCGTCATGACGCCGCATCGACCCCGCTGGTACCACGTCGACTACGGCGGTGTGGTGCTCGGTCTGCTCTTCAGCGCCCTGTCGCTCACGCCGTCGCTCCTGCCGCGTCCCATCGTCCTCCAGGGCGTGATCGCGGGCCTCAGCTTCGCGTTCGGCTACGCCGTGGGCGCGCTCCTGTGGTACGTCGGCAAGCGCATCGTCCGCTGGCGGCCGCCGAGCATCGTGCAGCGCTACGCGTGGTGGTACGTGCTGGCCGCGTGGATCGTGGGCGCGCTCGCTCTGGGCTCGTCGACGGTCGAGTGGCAGAACGACGTGCGCGCGCACGTGGGGGCCGAGCCCATCTCGAGCGAGAACTGGATCGCGTTCGCCTTCGCAAGCCTGGCGACGGCCGTCGCCTGCCTCGCCGTCGGTCGCATCGTGAAGCTGGGCGCCAGGCACGCGTACCGGCTGTTCCACGGCCACTTCAGCGAGCGTCGCACGCCCGCCCGCGCGCGGACGCTCTCGCTGGCCGGCTCGGCCATCGTGGTCATGGCGGGCGTCAGCACCGTCGCCATGCTCGTGACCGCCGGAGGGCTCGCGTTCGTCGACCGCTCCTATGCGAGCAAGTACGGGACGCCTCGGCCCACGCTCGTGGAGCCCTCGAGCGAGTACCGCTCGGCAGGGGCGGACAGCATCGTGGCATGGGACGGCGTCGGTCGGGACGGCGCGGACGTCCTGTCGACGGCGCCGTCGGCGGAGGAGATCACGCGAGTCACGGGCCTGCCGGCGATCGAGCCCATCCGCGTGTACGTGGGACTCAACAACGCGCCCACGCCCGCCGAGCGAGCTCAGGTCGCGGTCGCGGAGCTCGCACGCCTCCACGCAGAGGAGCGTGCGGTGCTCGTCGTGGCAGGCACCACGGGCACGGGCTGGCTCGATCCCGCCGCGATCGACGCGCTCGAGTACCTGCACGCGGGCGACACCGCGATCGTCGCGGTGCAGTACGCGGACACGCCCAGCTGGCGCTCGAGCCTCTTCAGCCCTCGGGTGCCCGTCGAGGCCAACCGCCTGCTGTTCGAGGCCGTGCGCGAGTGGTGGACGAGCCTTCCCGAGGACTCCCGGCCGCTGCTCATCGTCTACGGCATGAGCCTGGGCGCCACGGGCATGCTGGGCGCGTTCGACGACGTGGAGGACCTGCTCGCGAGCGTCGACGGAGCGGTCTTCGCCGGCACCCCCTTCAACACGCCGCTGTGGCAGCGCATCACAGCGGACCGCGACGCGGGAAGCCCGGTCGTGCTCCCCGTCGTCGACGGCGGTCGGCACATCCGCTTCTTCTCCCAGCAGGCCGACTTCCTCGAGGACTCGCCCGTGTGGGAGGCCCCGCGCATCGCGTTCCTGCAGCACGGCTCCGACCCCGTGACGTGGGGCGGGCTCAGCATGTTCTACCGCGAGCCCGAGTGGCTCAAGCCGGGCCAGCGCTCGGAGCACGTCAGTCCGCTGGTGCGGTGGATCCCCGTCGTCAGCGGACTCCAGATCGTGGGCGACTTCATCCTGGGCCAGGCCGTTCCCGACGACGCGGGGCACAAGTACGGCAACGTGATGATCGACGCCTGGATCTCCGTCACGGGCACGGCCACGGGGCTGAGCACGGAGGCGATCGAGGATGTGCGCGCCGTGATCAACGCATACCCGACCGTCCAGCCGAGCGAGGAGTAGCGTGCCGGTTCGCAGACTGGTGGCGCGCGCGCCGCTGCACGAGCTCGAGCCGGTGTTCGCGGCCATCCGCGAGCGCGCCGGTGTGCGTGAGGAGCACGACCCGGCCGTCGTCGCCGATGCCGTGGCGGCAGGGGAGCGGGCGGCGCGGGGCGAGGAGCTGCCCCACGTCGCGGACGAGCGCGCGGATCTGACGGCCGTGCCGTTCGTCACGATCGATCCCGAGGGCTCGACGGACCTGGACCAGGCCCTGCACCTGGAGCGCACCGCCGACGGCTGGAGCGTGCTGTACGCGATCGCAGACGTGGGCGCCCATGTGGAGCCCGGCTCCGCCCTGGACCGCGACACCCGCGACCGCGCGGAGACGGTGTACTGCCCGGACATGCGCATCGGCCTGCATCCGGCGGTCCTCTCTGAGGGCTTCGCCTCGCTCCTTCCCGACCAGCGGACCAAGGCGGCGGTGTGGAGCATCGACGTGGACCTCGCCGGACAGATCCGGTCGGCGCGCGTCGAGCGCGCCTGGGTGCGCTCCGTCCGGCAGCACGCGTACACGGAGCTGAGCGCCGCGCCTCCCGCGGAGGCCCGGGAGCTCGTTCAGAACCTCGCCGAGCTCGGAGCGGCGCGGCGAGCGCTCATGCGCCGCAGGGGAGCGGTGACCCTGCCCAAGCCCAGCCAGGAGGTCACACGCACGGCGGAGGGGCTCAGCCTCGAGTTCCGCGCGGCACGCGACATCGAGGAGGACAACGCGCAGGTCTCGCTCCTCGCGGGACAGGCCGCCGCGATGATCATGATGAACGCGGGCATCGGCATCCTGCGCACGATGCCGCCCGCCACCGCTGAGGCGATGACGCGGCTGCGACGCCAGGCGAAGGCGCTCGGCGTGCGCTGGCGCGACGATGAGAGCTATGCGGACATGCTCGACCACCTCGACGCGGCGTCGCCCCAGGGCGCGGCGTTCCTGGTGCAGGCGGTGACGCTGTTCCGCGGAGCGCGGTGGGAGCCCTTCGACGTGGCGCGCGCCGACGGCTCGCTGCCGCTGCCTCAGGTGCTCACCCACGGCGCCCTCGCGACGCCCTACGCCCACGTGACGGCGCCGCTGCGCCGCCTCGTCGACCGCTTCGGGCTCGAGATCTGCCTCGCGGTGAGCGCCGGCCGTCCGGTCCCGGAGTGGGTGCGGGAGGCGCTGCCGACGCTCGGCGACGACATGGCCGGGGGCGTGCGGCGCAACGCCCAGGTGGACCGGGAGTGCGTCGACGCGGTCGAGTCCGCCGTCCTGGCCCCGCATGTGGGCGAGGTGTTCGAGGGCATCGGGCTGGACGAGCGCACGGTGCAGCTGAACGAGCCCGCAGTGGTCGCGCGCTGTGAGGGCGACGTCGCCGTGGGACGGAAGACCCTGGTGCGCCTCGTGAGCGCGGAGCCCGGTCAAGGTCCGCGCTTCGCCGTCGCCTCCTGACATGAGAATCCGTGCGTTCCGGCGTACGGTGGAGGTGTCAGGCATCCACGGCAAGGAGGTATCCGCATGGGCGAGAACACCGACAAGACGCCGAGCCGCCACCAGGTCTACGAGCAGATCCGCGCCAGGGAGCTGGCCCGCGGAGCGAGCGAGGACGAGGCCGCCCGCATCGCCGCCGAGACTGTCGACAAGGTCACCGCGCGCGAGCACGGCGATTAGCCGTCGCATCGTCGGGCCCGCCCGCCGCGCTCCTCCCCGATCTGAGGGAAGTCCCCTGCAGAGCGCGCGGGCGGGCCGGCCACGTGCCATGCCCCGACGCCCACGCGCCGGTCCGTAGGATGACCGCATGGGCCAGTGGAACGTGCCGAACCTCATCACCGCCGGGCGCATCGTCCTCGTCGTCGTCTTCGGCGTCCTCCTCATCGCCGAGCAGGACGCATGGGCCATCGCGGCGCTCGCCGTCGCCGGTGTGAGCGACTGGCTCGACGGATTCCTCGCACGCCGGTGGAACCAGCGCACCGAGCTGGGCCGCATCCTCGACCCGGCCGCCGACCGCATCCTCACCGTGGTCGTGGTCCTGGGCCTGGCGGTCCGCGGCATCGTGCCGTGGTGGCTCGTGGCGATCCTGCTGCTGCGCGACGTCGTGGTGGGCATCGCGCTCCTGGCAGGCAAGGCGCGAGGCAAGCAGCCGCCGCAGGTCACTTTCGTGGGCAAGACCGCCACGGCGCTCCTGTACGTCTTCCTGCCGCTGTCCTACCTCGCCGTCGTCGCGTTCCCTGCGGCGCCGTGGCTCCACACGGTCGCGATCATCGGCGCCGTTGCCGCCTCCGTCCTGTACTGGGCCAGTGGGATCACCTATGTGAGGGCCTCGCTGGCCCGCGCAGAATCAGGGGCTTCCCCCACAGACGCGCAGCCGCGCCACCGCATAGGATGACGATGAAGGGAGGCGCCATGATCGACGACGAGAAGCCCGCCGAGCGCACGATGTCGCTCGACACCCACATCCACGTGGACGAGTCCACGCCCGCCCGTCTGAACTCGCAGGATCAGGCTGCGGTCGACTCGCTCGCCGACGACCACGCGCTGCTCATCGTGCACCACGGCCCCAACGCGGGTGCCCGCTTCCTGCTGGACGTGGACGTCGTCACCGCCGGCCGCTCCGTGTCGAGCGACATCTTCCTGGACGACGTCACGGTCAGCCGCGAGCACGTGCAGTTCCACCGCAACGGCACCGAGTTCACCGTGCACGACATGGGCTCCCTCAACGGCACGTACGTCAACCGCGAGCGCGTCGCGGACGCCCGCCTGCACAACGGCGACGAGGTGCAGATCGGCAAGTACCGCATGACGTTCTACCAGGGCGTCTCGCACTAGCGGCGATGCCGTCCGTCGCCCGCCTGCCCCGCCCGTCGGGCGAGCCTGCGCGCCCCGAGGCCGATGCGTCGACAGGGGAGAGGGGAGGGAGCGCGAGGCCCGCGACCACCTGGCCCCACCAGCTGTCCCACGAGCCGCTGCTCAAGGTCAGCGACGTGCTGCGCATCCTCGGCGGGGAGTTCCCCGCGCTGACGCCCTCCAAGCTGCGGTTCTTCGACGCGCAGGGCCTGGTGCGACCGCAGCGCACCGCGTCGGGCTACCGCCAGTACTCCGCGTCCGATGTGGAGCGGCTGCGCTTCGTCCTGCGCGAGCAGCGGGACTTCTACCGCCCGCTCGCCAAGATCCAGGAGTCGCTCGCGCAACTCGACGCTGGGGTCATCAAACGAGCCATCACGCCCCGCGATGCCGAGCACGAGACCGCGGCGTTCGTGCCCGCCAAGACTCTTGCCGCGCTGGCGAGTGCGGAACAGTCCCTCGTCGATGAGCTCGTCGCCGAGGGCGTCATCGTGGCGGCCGTGCCCGGCGGCTACGACAAGCGCCTTGCGACCCTCGTGTCGGCGTTCGACGCGTACATCGCGGCCGGAGGAACGCTCAAGGAGGCCAAGGTGCTGCGTAACGCGGCCCTGCGCGAGGCTGAGCGGGCATCGGCTGCGGGTCGGCTTGCGGCCGGGCGCAACGAGCCCGAGGCCGCCGCCGCGCACGCTCGCGAGCGGAAGGTTGCCGCTGCACAGCTGTTCTCGGCCGTGCTAGAGGCGGAGTAGCGGGTCATGCGCGGGCCTGTGGCGCAATGGGTCGCGCCTACGGCTGGTTAGCGCACAGGTCCGGGTACTGCTCGTAGTACTCGGGGTGCGCGTCGCACTCGGTCTTGAGGATGTAGAGCCGGTCGTTGGCCACGTCCCAGCGGACGCCGTCAAGGGGGAGGCTGAAGTCGTGCACCTTGATGAGGACCTCGCCGGGCAGCAACTTGCGCCACTGGTTCTCCGGCATGTCGACGCCAGGGACGATGAACTTGCCGTCCTTGAGGTTCTCCACGATGTCGTCGACGCTGTACACCCGGATGGTCGGCACCGGCGAGCCGTCCTTCCTCATGAGGGGAGTGAAGGGGTTGCGCTCGCCTTGGCCGCTGTTCGGGGTGTAGATGCTGATCTCCTTGAGGACGGCGTTCGCGTCCACCTCGTAGAGCAGGTTCTTCTTGTGTCCCAAGTACTCCGATGGCGGCTTGGTCGGGTCCGCCTTGCCGAACGCCAACGGCAGCATGGGTGTGCCGTCGTAACGGACGCCGTCGTAGAACTGCACCAGCGGGGCAGGGCCCGGGTCCGGGTAGATGACCTCCACCGGGTAGTGATGCTCGTTGAGGATCGGCCTGCCGTTCTCGTCGCGTGCGAAATCAGGCATGCCGTCCCAGCCCCATGGGTGCCAGTTGATGATGGGAGACATGGCGCGCACGCCAGCCTCCCAGTACTCCGGGTAGTTGTCGAAGATCCACTGCTCGTGCGCACCACGAGGAGTGTCCGAGA
>Ga0182793_1002400_pt1 | contig 10799 bp, 10 predicted proteins | sample Passage237A_FD_130498 | JGI IMG/M metagenome (GOLD analysis project Ga0182793, IMG submission 130498) | Cellulose adapted compost microbial communities from Newby Island Compost Facility, Milpitas, CA, USA - Passage2 37A (version 2) (version 2) ...
CCCCCCCCCCCGGCGCCCCGCCGGGGGGGGGGGGGGGGCGCGGGCCGGCGGGCCGGCGGGGGGGGGACGGGTGCCCACCCCCCCCCCCGCCACGAACCGCCGCTCAGGGATGTCCGTGCGCAGCTCGACGGAGACTTCTCCGCGCAGGCCATGGGCGCGTCCGATGCGTGCGACGGTCACCTTCATGGCAACCAGCCTAGGCGGGTGCTTACGCGTGCGAGCGTCAGGCGACGTCGACGAAGTTGACGCGGACGTCGTCCCTGGCGATCGCATCGATGACGGTGCGGATCGCCTGCGCGGTGCGGCCGCGACGGCCGATCACGCGCGGGAGGTCGTCGGGGTGCACGATCACGTTGAGGGTCGTGCCCCGACGGCCCGAGCGCTCGTTGACGCGCACATCGTCCGGGTTGCGGACGATGCTGCGCACCAGGAACTCGAGCGTCTCGACGACCACGAACTAGTTCTCCTCGGCCTCGTCGAGGACGCCCTCGACCTCGGCGTCGGCGTCGCTGGGGTTGCCCTCGGCGATCTCGACGTCGACCTCGGTGCCCTCGTCGGCGGGGACCTCGAGCGACTCGTCGGCGACGGTCTGCTCCTCGGCGGCGGCCTCGGCGGCGGCAGCCGCCTCCGCGGCGGCCTTCTCCTTGGCGGCGGCCTTCTCTGCCTTCAGCTTCTCGGCGGCGTCAGCGGTGGCCTTGATCTGCTCCTCGGGCGAGAGCTTGGCGGCGACGGGCTTGATCACGCTCTTGGCGTTCTTGTCGCCCTTGAACTTCTGCCAGTCGCCCGAGAGCTTGAGGATCGCCTCGACCTGCTCGGTGGGCTGGGCGCCCACGGACAGCCAGTACTGCACGCGCTCCGAGTTCACCTCGATCAGCGAGGGCTCCTCGGTGGGGTGGTACTTGCCGATCTCCTCGATCGCGCGGCCGTCGCGCTTGGTGCGCGAGTCCATCACGACGATGCGGTAGTACGGGTGACGCTTCTTGCCGAAGCGCTTCAGACGAATCTTGACAGCCATGGCTGTGCATCTCCTTGCATTCGGTATGAGCCGGGCGCTCGCAACCGGGGGGAATGCGGAGGCGGCGCCTGACAAGACGAATAGCGTTCGCGGGTAGAGGGCCGCTTGCGCCAGCGCACAAGTATGCCAGAGCGGAGCGCCCCCGCGCGACCGTGCCCAGTCGTGCGGCGTGCTCCCCAGCGCGACGTCCCCCGTCGGCGTGCGCGACGAGCCCAGGCCTGCGCCCTGCTCAGTCGAGCGCGGAGGGCCATCCCGGCGTCGCCACGGTGTCGTACGACCCGTCCTGCCGCTCGGCGACGACGACGAGGGCCTCGAGTCCGGCGTCGGCGGCGGCAGACAGCGCCTCGAGGCCGCCCGCCACGACGGCGGTCGCCCACACGTCGGCCTCCACGAGAGAGGCGCCCGCGACCGAGGCCTGGAGCACGTGGCGGGCGGGCTCGCCCGTCGCCGGGTCCCAGATGTGCGCACCGCGCTGAGCCGTGCCGGAGGTCGCGAGCGCGCGCAGGCGTCCCCCGAGCCGCACGACGTCGATCGTCGCGGCTCCGTCGGGGTCGCCCTGGACGCGAGGGTCCGCGATGCCGACCCTCCACGTGCGGTCCTCGCTTCCCTCCCCCCGCGCATCGACGCCGGAGACGAGGATGTCTCCTGCCGCATCCACCATCCACGCGCCGACTCCGGCGAGCGCACGCGCGGCGCGCTCGACGGCCCAGCCCTTGACGAGGCCCGTGGGATCCAGGCCGTTCGGGCCCCGCGCGTCGAAGGCTCCGCCCGTCGCGCCGCGATACCACTCGCACGCCTGGAGCACCTCGAGCAGCTCGAGCGGGCCCTCGTCGATGGTGATCTCGCCGCGGTGCAGCGCCGAGATGCAGCTGTCGTCGCGCCACAGCGAGAAGACGTCGTCGGCCCACTCGAGCTCGGCGTGCAGGCGACCGACCGCCCGCTCCAGCTCCTCGGGGCCGAGCGCGCCCGGGTCCGCGACGGTCACGCGGAAGGGCATCCCCATCGCGTGGACGGTGCGGCGCCAGGCGTCGCTCATGACGCGCGGAGGATCACTCGAGCCCCGCGGCCTCGAAGGCGCCGCGCAGCGACTCGATGAACGCCGGAGAGGTGTAGGAGGCTCCGCTCACCGCGTCCACGTCCCACGACTGCGCCTTGAGGACTCGCTCCCGGAACTCCGGGATGGCCACCGAGTTCACCGCCACAGACTCGTACGCGGAGGTGCCGGCCACGACGGCCTGGACGTCCACCACCTCGCCGTCGCGCACGACGATGCGCGCCTGGTACGTGCCGCGCAGGTTGCTCACCGGCGGGCCGTCGAAGGCCTGCTCCGCGCCGGGGGCGCCGCTGGGGCCGGCATCGGGCTGCGCGCCGCCGCCCTGCGACGGGGCCTGGGGATCCGCGCTGAGGGTCGGGTCGACGGGGATGGCCTCCGGAGCGGCCGACCAGCCCACCGCCACGATCGCGCCCGATGCGAGCACCACGCCCGCCCTGCGGCTCGCCTTCACCGGTCCCTCCTCACCATGCGAACTCCTCACGGTGCACGCGCCGCTGCGGCACTCCCGCCTCCGCCGCATCGGCCGCCACGGCGAGCGCCCACAGGCGCGGACCGCAGATGAACACGTCTCGACGCGAGACGTCGGGCACGAGCTGGGCGAGCGTCACGGGCGTGGCGGCCGGGGCCCAGCCGCTCTCCCCTCGCGCGCCGGCGAGGACGTGCAGCCGTGCGCCGCGCTCGGAGGCGATGGCGCGCACCTCGTCGAGCAGGGGCGCGTCCGGCTCGCTGGAGCAGCGGACGATGACGTCCACGGGCGCGTCATCCTGAGGCAGCGCCTCGAGCATGGCGCGGATGGGCGTGATGCCGATGCCGGCGGCGACGAGCACGAGGCCGCGCCCCAGCCTCCGCTCGCCGTGGAAGACGCCGAGCGGGCCCTCCGCGATGACGCGCGTGCCGGGCTTGAGCAGAGCCACCCGCGAGCTGAAGTCTCCCGATGGCTTCACGGTGATGCGCAGGGTGTCCGCATCGGGCGTGCGCGACAGAGAGAACGGGTGCGCCTCGCGCCAGAAGCCCGGCGCGACGAAGCGCCACAGGAAGAACTGCCCCGCGCGGGCGCCGAGCGACTGGACGCCCTTGCCGCGCACGACGATGCTCGTGGAGCCGTCCGGCAGCGCCTCCACCGAGGCCACGTGCAGACCCAGGCGCGCCGCGACCCACAGGGGTCGCGCCACGCGGAACACGAGCAGCGAGCCGAACGCGAAGACGTACAGCACGAGCCAGAACCACCATGCCGCGCCCTTGGGCGAGAAGGTTCCGCCGAAGAGGAACTGGTGCGGCACGGCGAAGGCGGTGCCCACGTACACCAGGAGGTGGACGGTGTGCCACGACTCGTAGCGCCACCTGCGGCGCACGATCACGAGGCTGCTCGCGAGGACGGCCAGGAACACCAGCAGGCCCAGCTGCGCGGCCGCGAGGTACCAGGCCTGGGTGAAGAACATGCCGAGCGTGGCGACGAACGTGGTGCCGTCGTGATTGGTCGTGACGCCCACCACGAAGAAGACATGGACGACCATGAGGATGATCGCCCACTTGCCCAGCCTGGTGTGCAGCGCCACGGTGCGGTCGTGGCCCACGGAGCGCTCGATGTACGGGGCGCGTGACACGAGAAGCACCTGCGCGAGCAGGAACACGGTCGCGATCACGCCCACCACGCGGCCGAGGGCGTAGAACCAGTCGAGCCCGCTTGCGCCGGTGAACGCGCCGCCGGACAGGACGAACGCGACGCCCACGGCGCTCACCAGGTAGACGGCGGCCTCGAGGCCGTCCGCCCACCATTCGTGGCGCGGTGTGCGCTCGCGCGTGGCAACAGCTGATGAGGTCATGTCTCTCCGGGTCCGGGATGCATCAGGAGTATGACGTGCCGCCGAGCAGGACCGCGACCGGAGCGCGCAGCGCGCCGATGTCCTCGCGGGGATCCGCGGCGAGGACGACCACGTTGGCAGGGTCGCCTTCCTCGAGCACGGACGCTCCCAGGAAGCGGCGCGCACGCCACGTCGCCCCGGCCACGACATCCGCCGCAGGCATCGCCTTGGCCATCTCGGCGGCCTCGAGCGCGGGCTCGCCGTGGCCGATGCTCGTGCCGGCGTCCGAGCCCAGCAGGAGCGTCACTCCCGCGTCGTGCAGCCGGCCCACGTGCTCGTAGCGGCGGGCGTGCATGCGGCGCATGCGCTCCGCGTAACGGGGGAACTTGGCCTCTCCCTGGGCCGCGAAGGACTCGAAGTTGGCCACCTGGCGCAGCGTCGGCACCACCGGGATGCCCTCGCGCGCCGCACGCTCCGCGTGCTCGTCGGTCATGCCCGTGCCGTGCTCGATGCAGTCGATGCCGGCCGCGAGCAGGTCGTCGATCGCCTCGGTGGAGAAGGTGTGGGCCGTGACCCGCGCGCCGTGGGCGTGAGCGGCCGTCACGGCATCGGCCAGCTGCCGCGCGCTCCACAGCGGGGCGAGGTCGCCGTCGGCGCCGAGCGACCTGTCGATCCAGTCGGCGACGAGCTTGACCCACCCGGTGCCCAGCCGCGCCTGGCGCGCCGTCTCCTCGGGCAGCTGCTCGGGCTCGATCTCCACGGCGTAGCCCGGCAGATAGCGCTTGGGCCGCGCGATGAAGCGACCGGAGCGGATGATGCGCGGCAGCGCGGGGTCGCCGTCGAGCGGCGACAGGTCCACGGTGGAGCCGACGTCGCGGATGAGGAGCACGCCGGAGTCGCGCTCGCTCTGCGCGATCTTGCGTGCGAGGTCGATGTCCTCCACAGGCCCGGCAGGTCCGATGGCGACGTGGCAGTGCATGTCGACGATGCCGGGGATGGCCCAGCCGTCGACGCGCGCGTCCACGCTCGCCGGCCGCTCGTACGTGACGCGGCCGCCGACGACCCACGCCTCGGGCCGGACGTCGTCGTCGCCGGCGAGGATCGGGCCGGTCAGGTGGAGCGTCGTCATCCGCGCAGGAACTTGTCCAGCGTGGGCAGCTGGTTCAGGTCGACGTCGTCCTGAGGCGCCTGCTGCGGGATGCCGAAGGCGCTGCCCGGCGCGAAGGTCGGGCCCTGGGCGAGGCGGCTGCGCAGCTCGGCTTCCTGCTGGGCGCGCTTGGCAGGATTGCCCGACTTGCCCTTGACCTTGCGCTGCGGCGCCTGCTTGCCCTTGGACTTCTTGCCGCCCGGGAAGCCGCCGAAAGCGCCGGGAGCGCCGCCCATCGTCGGCATGCCGTGGCCCTGGGCCATGGCGCGCATCATGCGCTGGGCGTCCTCGAAGCGCTTCACGAGCGCGTTGACCTGCGACACCGTCACGCCGGCGCCGGCGGCGATGCGCGCGCGGCGCGAGCCGTTGAGGACCTTGGGGTTCTCGCGCTCGTAGGGGGTCATCGACTGGATGATCGCCTCGGTGCGCGCGAGCTCGCGCTCGTCGAGGTTGTCGATCTGGTCGCGCATCTGCCCCATGCCTGGCAGCATCGCGAGCATCTTCTTCATCGAGCCCATGTTCTTGAGCTGCTGAAGCTGGCTGAGGAAGTCCGAGTAGGTGAAGTCCTCGCCCTTGGAGACCTTGGCGGCCATGCGCTCGGCCTCGGCCTGGTCGAAGGTCCGCTCGGCCTGCTCGATGAGCGACATGATGTCGCCCATGTCGAGGATGCGGCTCGCCATGCGGTCGGGGTGGAACGCCTCGAAGTCCTCGAGCCTCTCGCCCGTGGAGGCGAAGAGGATGGGGACGCCGGTGACCTCGCGCACCGACAGCGCCGCACCGCCGCGGGCGTCGCCGTCGAGCTTGGTGAGCACGATGCCCGTGATCGCCACGCCCTCCTGGAAGGCCTGGGCGGTCGCGACGGCGTCCTGACCGATCATCGCGTCGATGACGAAGATGACCTCATCGGGGTCGATGGCCTTGCGGATGTCCGCGGCCTGGGCCATGAGCTCCTGGTCGACGCCCAGGCGGCCGGCGGTGTCGACGATGACGACGTCGTGCTGGCGCTTCTGAGCCTCCTTGAGGGCCGCCTTGGCGACGTTGACCGGGTCCCCCTTGGCCTTCTCGTCCTCGCGGGTGACGCCGCGCTCGGGCGCGAAGACCGGCACCCCCGCGCGCTCGCCGACGACCTCGAGCTGGGTCACCGCGTTGGGGCGCTGCAGGTCGGCCGCGACAAGGAGCGGGGTGTGGCCCTCGCTCTTGAGGTGGTGGGCGAGCTTGCCGGCCAGGGTCGTCTTTCCGGCACCCTGCAGACCGGCGAGCATGATGACCGTCGGGCCCTGCTTGGCGAAGTTCAGGCCGCGCGCCTGGCCGCCCAGGATCTCCACGAGCTCCTCGTGGACGATCTTGACGACCTGCTGGCCCGGGTTGAGGGCCTGCGAGACCTCGGCGCCCAGGGCGCGCTCACGGATGCGACCGGTGAAGGTGCGCACGACGGGCACGGCGACGTCGGCGTCGAGCAGGGCGCGACGGATCTCCCGGATCGTGGCGTCGATGTCCGCCTCGGAGAGGCGGCCCTTGCCGCGCAGTCCCCGGAAAGTGGCGGTGAGGCGATCGGACAGGGTTGCGAACACGGGACTCCCTTTGGGCTGTGACTGCCGCCTAGCCTACCTTCGGCCTCAGGCGGAAGCCCTTGCCGCGAGCGCGGCGCGTGCTCGCGCGGTGAGCGTCTCGATGAGGCTCTCGCGCCACGCGGTCCACGCCTTGGGGCCCGCGGCGCGCGAGTCGGCCTCGGTCAGCGCCCGCAGCGCCTCGAGCAGATCCTCCCTGCGGTCCACTGCCGCCAGGAGCGCCCCGACCGTGGCCGGATCGTCCGGATCCTTCGTCGTGGCGAGCTCCGCGAGGGTGAGGTGCTCGCGCACGAGCAGCTCGAGATCGGCGGCGAACGCCGGCTCCAGCCCCATGCGCTTCGCGATCGCGGGGATCATCTGCGCGCCCACGATCGAGTGGTCCGTGCGGCCAGGCGCCTTGCCGATGTCGTGCAGCAGCGCCGCGACGAGCACGAGGTCGAGCGTGGGCATGTGGCGCCTGCCGCGACCGGCGATGGCGACAGCCTCGACCATGTGCCGGTCCACCGTGAAGACGTGGAACGGGTTGCGCTGCGGGCGGTTGCGCACGGCAGCCCACTCCGGCAGCCACCGCACCGCCTGGCCCGCGAGGTCGATCGCCTCCCACACCGCGACGACATGGCTCGAGCCGCGCAGCAGGTCGTTGAGGTGGTCGCGCGCCTCCTGGGGCCACGGCACCGGCAGGTCCGGGCATCGGCCGAAGGACTCGAGCAGGCTCGGGGTGAACGTCAGGCCCGTCTGCGCCGCGATCGCGGCGGCACGCAGCGGCAGGATCGGGTCGTCCTCGGCCGCGTAGTCGGGCGCGAGGGCGAGCTCCCCGTCGACGTCGATGAGGCCCTGGCCCACGTACACGTGACGCGGAGCGGTCTTGCGGCGTCGGGCGAGGAAGGCGCGCGACCCGACGCCGGAGCGCTCGAGCGCACGGCGCGCGCCCCGCTCCGTCGTGTCGAGGGCGTAGGCGACGACGCGCCCGGCCTCGGCGAGCGAGGCGAGGAGGTCGTCGCTGTCGCCCATGCCGAGCAGCTCGGCGACCTCGTCGGCCATGTGGCGGCCCAAGACGTTGGCGGCGCGGCCGGCCACCATGTGCATCGCGTCGCGCACGTCGTAGAGGTGCTCGCCTGCGGCGTCGACGGCGCCACGCGGCCGGTCGGTGAGCCACGTGGCGGCGAGCGCGCTCAGGCTCACGAGGTCGCGCAGGCCGCCGCGCGAGTCCTTGATGTTCGGCTCGAGCAGGTAGGCGAGCTCGCCGGAGCGCTCGGCGCGGGCGCGGGAGGCGGCGAGCAGGTCGGGCAGGCGCTTGCGGGCCGCGGAGCGCCAGTCCGCGAGGATCGCGGAGCGCGCCTGCTGGGTGAGCTGCGCGTCCCCGGCGATGGCCCTGATGTCGATGAGGCCGGCCGCGGCCGGAAGGTCCTTGTCCGCGACCTGGCGGCACTCCACGAGGGAGCGGGTCGAGTGATCGAGCTGGATGCCCGCGTCCCACAGCGGATACCACAGGGCGTTGGCGATCTCCGCGACCCTGGACTTGGCCGTCGGGGAGCCGTCGTGGAGGAGCACGAGGTCGAGATCGGAGTGCGGGCCGCTCTCTCCTCGCCCCAGGCTGCCGACGGCCGCGAGCGCGATGCCGGGCACGTCCCAGGCGATGTCGTCGTAGTGCTCGGCCAGGCGGGTGACGACGAGCGCGCTGAGCGCCTCGCGCCGCTCCGGGCCGGGAACCCCCTCCGCGAAGAGCCGGCGGGCGAGCTCCTCGCGCTCACGCTTGAGGTCCCGCACCCCGTGGGGGTGCGGGACCTCAGCGTGTGAGCCGTCTCGGACAGCGCCGGCACGGCCCATGGTCGACGGCGTCCCTGGATCAGAGGGCGTCGGTGCCGCGCTCGCCGGTGCGAACGCGGGCGACATCCTCGACGGGAACGACCCAGACCTTGCCGTCGCCGATCTTGCCGGTCTGCGCGGCGGCGACGATCGCGTCGGTCACGGCAGCGGCATCGGCATCGTCGACCAGGATCTCAAGACGCGTCTTGGGAATCAGGTCCACGGTGTACTCGGCGCCGCGGTAGACCTCGGTGTGGCCCTTCTGGCGGCCGTAGCCGGCTGCCTCCGAGACCGTGACACCCTTGACCCCCACTGCCTCGATGGCGGCGCGGACCTCGTCGACGCGGTGCGGCTGGATGATGGCGGTGATCAGCTTCATGGCTACTTCGCCTCCTCGTATGCGGTCTCGCCGTGCTCGGCGAGGTCGATGCCCGATACCTCAACATCCTCGCTCACACGGAACCCGATCGTGTACTTGATCGCGAGTCCGATGATCGCGGTGGCGACGGCGCAGTAGGCGATCGTCACGAGTGCGGCCACGGCCTGGGCACCCAGGCCCGCGATGCCACCACCGGTGAACAGACCGTTCCACGAGCCGAAGGTGTCCGTGCCGACCAGGCCGATGGCGAGCGTGCCCCACAGGCCGGCGACCAGGTGGACGCCCACCACGTCGAGAGAGTCGTCGTAACCGAGCTTGTACTTCAGACCCACCGCAAGAGCGGAGAGCGCACCGGCGACCACGCCGACGACGACCGCGCCCCACGGGTCGACCGCCACGGCGGCCGGCGTGATGGCGACCAGACCCGCGACGACGCCCGATGCGGCGCCGAGCGAGGTGGCCTTGCCGTCGCGGATCTTCTCCACGATGAGCCAGCCGATGATGGCGGCAGCGGTCGCGTAGGTCGTGTTGCCCCACGCGGCAGCGGCGTAGTCGTCAGCGGCGAACGCGGAGCCCGCGTTGAAGCCGAACCAGCCGAACCACAGGAGTGCCGCGCCGAGCATGACGAGCGGCAGGTTGTGCGGCTTGAACGGCTCCTTGCCGAAGCCCTTGCGGACACCGAGGATGAGCGCCAGCACCAGACCGGCGACACCGGCGTTGATGTGGACGACCGTGCCACCGGCGAAGTCCTGCGGGTACCAGTCCTCGCTGAAGATCGGGCCGGCGTCGGACAGGATGCCGCCGCCCCACACCCAGTGCGAGACCGGCGAGTAGACGAGGATCGCCCACAGGAACGCGAACACCATCCACGCGCTGAACTTGGCGCGGTCGGCGATCGAGCCCGAGATGAGGGCGGTCGTGATGATGGCGAAGGTGGCGCCGAAGCCGACGCTGATGAGGCCCTCACCGTCGCCGACACCGGCGGGGTACGAGTTCAACAGCAGGAAGTCCGAGCCGGGGTTGCCGAACCAGCCGCCGACGGTCTCGCCGACAGAGACCGCGTTGCCGACGAGCACCCAGGCGACCGCCACGACGGCCATCGCACCGAAGCTCATCATCATCATGTTGAGCACTGACTTGCGCCGCGACATGCCCCCGTAGAACAACGCCAGACCGGGCGTCATCAGGAGCACAAGCGAAGCGGCCGTCAGCAGCCAGGCAATGTTGCCGCTATCCATTCTGCTTCTCCTTTTCACCGGCCACTCGGCCAGTCGCTAGTCAGCGTTGCGCAGGATGGTTTCGGCCCAACTGCTCCAGTGTTTCCGGGCGGTTACGAAAATCGCTCACACGTAAAACTCATGTTGCGCACACGGGGACGACGACGCCCTGGCACGCGTGTCTCCACGCGCACCAGGGCGACGGCTCCGTGCCAGGGCGTCGTCACGGGACCGGCATCGGCCCCGTGCGAGGCGTCACTCGATGAACGAGCCGCCGTAGTTGACCCAGCCCCTGTCGGTCTTGCGGAAGTAGTACTCCCACGACTCCTCGGTGCGCGAGGTGTCGCCGGTGTAGAGGTAGGACTCCTTGGTGACGATCACGGCCTCGTCGTTCTGGATGTTCGTCGAGACGATCGAGATCCGCCAGTCGCCCAGGTCCTCCGTCCACCTGTAGTCGACGCTGTTGCAGAAGTCGGCCTGCGACATGCCCTCGGGATCGATGACCTGGTACTCGGCGACGCAGTCCTTGTCCTTCCACGCCTGGAACATCTTCTCTGCGGCCTCGTTGGGGCCGGAGACGGCCTTGCTCAGGAAGACGACGAAGACGACGATCGCGATGATGCCCAACAGCACCAGTCCGCCGACGACGCCGAGCACGACGCCGACGACCTTGCGGCTGCTGCCTGCGGTCTCGCCGACGGCGGCGGGAGGCGAATAGGCGGCCGCTGGGGCGGCGTGGGAGGACGCCGGAGCCGGGGCGCTGGCGGACGAGGCGAAGACCACCGGCTCGGGAGCCTCGGTCGGCTCGCCC
>Ga0182793_1002403_pt1 | contig 10787 bp, 7 predicted proteins | sample Passage237A_FD_130498 | JGI IMG/M metagenome (GOLD analysis project Ga0182793, IMG submission 130498) | Cellulose adapted compost microbial communities from Newby Island Compost Facility, Milpitas, CA, USA - Passage2 37A (version 2) (version 2) ...
GTCTCGATGTGACGGAAGAAGTGCTTGTCGCCAGCCGTCAGCACACTCAGCATGCCGAGGTGCGGGTTCTTGATCCACGCATTGAGGTTCCGGCGGATGTAGTCACGCTTCTTGGTGATGTCAGCGGCCACGATGATGTTCTCGACGCCAAGTTTTGAGGACATCCGGCTGATATTGCGCCGACCAAGGTCGGTCACCATTCCCCAGTCGTACGTGTAGGTGATAGGGCGCAAGCCGAGGTCGTGGACGATGAGATGCAAGGCATAGCAACTGTCGCGTCCTCCCGAGAACGGCACGATCACTTCGTCACCGCTTGCGCGTCTGAACGGCTCGATGAGTTCGAAGAGTTCCTCTTTGGGGCGAGGCTGGTTGCGGGGTTTGTAGTTGAGGCAGTAGTTGCAGACTCCGTCAGCATCGAACTCGATGTAAGGCATGGTCTCGGGAAGCACGCAGCGAGTGCACCGCCGGAACTTGGGTGTGGGATAGATGAGAAGTTGCTCTTCTTCCATCGACACCCCCAGGCCCGGCACCAAATCAATGGAACGGTTGGCCCACTCCTTGACTGGCGCGTCACCAGCGTGGGCAGGAACGTCGATAACGATCGGATCTCGCACCTGAGTGATGTTCTCTGCGCCGATCTGCGTGAGAGGGTAGCGCTCGGAAGAAAACACCTTGCCGCCATCCATGTCACCCAGGTAGAGGCTGCCGTTGTTCGACATCAAGGCGAGCTTGCCTTGAGCGGGGACCAAAACGGCCGACGCGACGATGCCCTCGGCTAACTCAAGTACGCGTGCGGCAGCCTCTTCGACGCTCGCGCCTTTGTCGAGTTGCGCTGCGACGATGGCCGGGATGACCTCCGTGTCAATGGTGAGAGCAGGCTCTTTCCCCACCTCAGTCCACACGGCATCCTCGTTCACGACGATGCCGTTGTGAATCACCACCACCTGATCGCGCAGCACCGGCTGGTTGTCCGCAGTGCCGTTCGTGACAAGACGGCTGTGGCCGAAGAACACTCGACCCAGTTCGGGCGTGCGCTTCAACAGGCGGTCAATTGGCAAGTCCGCACGGTAAGCGTGGTAGCCGTCGGTCTCATGAATCACCAGACCGCTTGAGTCGCGCCCGCGCTGTTGCGCGTGGTCCACAAGGGTCTTCGTCGATGAGCGGTCAAGTGGCTGGGACCCGACAAACCCGAAAATGCCGCACACGTCAAGGTCTCCAGATCGCGAGGGGCCAATGGCGAGCGCCGGTCGCGGCGGCACCCAGATGAATCCATGATGCCATGTCTGGAACCGTGGACCCGTCACCTGCACGTGTCCGGGTTGACGGCACGTGGCGTGGGGTGTCAGCGCTTGTGGCTCTTGGCAATGCGGGCGCTCTCGTCAACGACGGCACGAGCAATAGAGGCAAGCGAGTAGCGGTCCGCAGACCATGCGGCGAGACGCGATCGCTCTGAAGGTGGGAGTGGATTCGATGCCGCGTTGAGCATTGCCTCCGCTGCGGCGTCCACGTCGTAGCCCATCGCCACGCCCGCACCGGAGAACGGAATCTCAGCGATGAGCTCGGAGGTAGGGCCCACGCCCGCGAAGAGCACGGGGCAACCCGACGCAAGTGATGAGTACACCTTCGTGGCCACCGCGTACTCGTTCGCCGCGACCGGCGCCAAGCTCGCAACGGACACCGTCGCACGGCTGAGGATCTCCGACAGCTTCGAGGGTGGGATCGGTGGCGAGAATGAGACGTTCTCGTGAATGCCAAGGCGTCGAGCGCGCTCCTGCAGTTCTTCTCGATCCTCGCCATTGCCGTAGTACGCAAGCTGAGCGCCCGGATACTTCTCAACAACTCTTGTCAGCGCATCGACGAAGATTTCCGCCGCGTGCCACTCGGAATAGGTGCCTGCGTAGACGAAGACAGGCGGGTCGGCGGGGGGGGGTTCCTCATACCGGAAGTCCTTCGTGTCTGCACCGAAACCGATCGGGCGACCGGGTGCCGAGATACCCACTGCCCGGAGCCGGTCAAGCAAGGGCTGATGCGCAGCGAAGAGCATCCGTGCGCCATTTAGCCCCCACGCCTCCAAGCGGCGGAGAAAGCCGATCACGAACTTTGAGTTCGTCGCGAGTTCCGCAGCCTCGGTCCAGTAGTCCGCTGCCCGAACGGCGTATGGCGTTCGACGGAGGAAGCTGATGACCCGCACCACTGCAACCGTTGTCGGTGGCGGCTCCACTATGTAGAGGTCGGCGCGCCGAGAGAACAACAGGCGGAACGCAAGCGGGATATCGAAACTCATGTAGCTGAGGTATCCCCGCACGTATTGCTGCTTGTCTCGCTTCACGCGTGCCCGGCGAATATCGATTCCCGGAGGATCGTCGATCACGGCACCACGAGGTGGCCGTGCGGTGAGCACTGTCACCTTCCAGCCACGGTCGCGAAACTCCTCAGCCCACGTGCGCAGGATGCCCGAGGCCGCGGAGACCTCCGGACCATAGATCCGTGTTGCGATGACCACCTTCATTTGCGATCCACCAGGAGTCGTTCGATCAGTGCGTGCTGAAAGGCACTGTCCGATTCGTTTGACAATGCGTGCGCCGCCTCGTGAGCCGCGTTCTTGAAGCGCATGACATCGTCGGGCGTCAGTCGTTGGAGTGAGTCAACGAGCGCATCGGCGCTTGTGTCTGCCGTGATGACCCCCAGTCCGTACTTGCCAATATGCGCCTCGATCTCGGGTGCGGAGGAGAATACGAGGCCAAGTCGCGCCTGAACGAAGTCAAAGAACTTGTTCGGAAGGTGATGGCGTTGACTCAATGTCTTGATGGGAAACAGGAAGACCCCGAGGTCGAAGTCGTTGAGCACGTTTGGCAGCGTCGCCGGCGGGACCGGATCGTGCACCGTCACTCCTGGCCGCGTGGCCGCCATGCCTTTCAGTGCGTCGAGGTGGCCTCCTGGAACCTCTACCAAGAACAGATCGAGGGTGAAACCTTCGCCAAGTTTGTCGATCGCTTCGATCAAAGTGGGCAAGTTTCGTCGGGTGTCCGCGATTCCGCTGTGAACAAGGCGAATGACGCCGCCCTGGACGGGCTTTGGCGCAAGATCATGAAAAGGCGGGGCGCTCCGGACTACCCCTGTCTCTACCCCGAAGTGCTGGTGGTATAGCTCCGCGAGGCCCGCGCTGACCGTGGTGACAGCCGACGTGCTGGGCAAATACGTGCGGCACAAGTACTCCATGTACGGAGCTACGAGGATGCGCCAACTCAGGAGGCTCGCAGTCTCATGCGGCGCCCATTCGTGCATGTCTGCCCACACTGGTGCACCACCGGCCGCGTGGAAAGCGAGCGGCAATGCCCGGGCGTCATTCGCGACGACGAGGTCATATGGGCCTCGATCCTTCACGAACCTCTTCACTGCGACTTCGCCCGGTGCCGTCAGCTCGACCGACCGGTGGGCGCGGAGAGCCAGTTTCGCTACACCAAGCGGCGTGCGAGGCAGCGACACAGCGTCGGAAGGCACCTCAATATGCGCCGCAGCGCCGGACGGCTTGGGACCGTATCCCACTGTGACCACGTCGCCATGTTCACGAAGCACCGCGATCTGCCGCAGCACGCGTGCGTCCTCGAAAATCGGGGAAAAGGAGACACAAAGAATTCGTGGTCGCCTCTGGGAGGGCGCCGCCGTCACGTCTGAGGGGTCCTTGGGCATGCGCACGAGTCTACGGAGTGAACCGAGGCACGGCGCTCCACAGAGCGGTGGTCGGACTGACGTCCTCTCGCAGGCAAATCTTGCCGATGGTGGCGCGCGTAGACTTGGCCGCGGCGTCAAGAGAGAGGCAGGACCGATGGCGGCCGAGGAGCGACCATATCAGCGGTGCACCCGCACGATCATGGATACGACTGACCCCGATATCTGGTTCGACGAAGACGGCGTCTCCTCTCACGCGATCCGATTCGATGAAGTATTCGCTGCTGACCTGCGGCGCGCGCAACGGGGCGAGCGTCGCGAGGAACTCGAGCAACTCGTTGCCACCATCAAAGATGCCGGCCGTGGCAAGCAATACGACTGCGTCATTGGTGTCTCTGGCGGTGTTGACAGCACATATCTCACGTTGCAGGCCGTGCGATTGGGTTTGCGGCCGCTGCTCGTCCACTTCGACAGTGGGTGGAACTCTGAGCTCGCCGTGGGCAATATTCACAGTCTTGTGACTTCTCTCAATCTTGACCTGTACACCCACGTCGTCGATTGGCGCGAGATGAAGGACCTGCAGCTCGCGTTCTTCAAGGCCTCTCTCGCGAACTGCGACATTCCGACTGATCACGCGTTTGGATACGTGGCCTACACCCAGGCGCGCAAATACGGGATCCGCTACATCCTGTCGGGTGGGAACGCGGCGACCGAGTCGGTTCTTCCAGAGTCATGGGGCTATAACGCGAGCGACGCCCGGCATCTCAAAGCTGTTCACAAGCGATTTGGCACCCGCAAACTCGAGACGTACCCGGTCATGGGGATGTTCAAGCGGCATGTTTGGTACCCCATGGTGCTCGGCGTGAAGACTGTGCGACCCCTAAACTTCATGCCGTACTTCGTCGAGGATGCCAAGAAGGACATCGCCGAGAACGTCGGTTGGCGTGATTACGGAGGCAAGCACTACGAGTCCGTATTCACGCGGTACTTTCAGGGGTACTACCTCCCGCACAAGTTCGGCTATGACAAGCGTCTGGCCCACTACTCCTCGCTGATCCTCTCAGGTCAGTTGACGCGAGATGAGGCGCTGGCACTGATGGAGACGACGAACTACCCGCTCGACCTGCGGACCCAGGACCACGAGTTCATCGCCAAGAAACTTGGTGTCTCGGTAGCCGAACTCGAGGCGATTTGTGCGCAGCCGCCTGTCGACTACACCGCTTACCCGAGTTCGGCTCGGTTCTGGGGGGCCATTGGACGGGTGCGGAGCTTTCTGCGCCGCGCTGCTGGAGCCAGCAGTCGCGTCTAGACCTCGGGTCCAGTCTGGGTCCAGTCCGTCGCACCCAGGCCGGCGAGTTGAACTTGGATCGCGAATTGCGGCACCTGCGCGGCCAGTTCGCTGAACGATCCCTTGCCAAGGACACGCCCGCTATCGAGGTAGCAGATTTGGTCGTAGTCCTTGATGGTTGAGATTCGGTGTGCGACGGCGATGAGGGTGACCTCTCCTTGGAGTTGCTTGATCGCCGTGACGACATCGTCCTCCGTCTTGGAATCGAGGGCACTTGTGGCCTCGTCGAGCACCAAGATGATTGGGTCGGAGTAAAGCGCGCGCGCAATACCGAGGCGCTGTTGTTGGCCCCCGGAAAGAGACACGCCACGCTCACCGATGCGCTCATCGATACCCCCCTCGCGGGACGTGATGAGCGAGCCAAGCTGAGCCTTTTCTAGAACCTCGATGACCTTGTCTCGGTCGTAGTCGTCTTCCCAGGTCAGCGCAACGTTCTGACCGATGGTGCCATCGAAGAGAGTGACCTTCTGCGGGACGTACCCGATACGGGATCGCCAGGCATGAATCACATCTGTGAGCGGCGTTCCGTCAATCGAAATCTTGCCCGTGGTGGGTACACGGAGGCCAAGGAGAATATCGATCAACGTCGACTTGCCCGATCCAGACGGTCCGACGATCCCGAGGGAGGACCCGAGTGGAACGTCGAGGTCTAGCCCGAGGAGTACGGGGCTCGTGCCCGTGGGGTAGCGGAACGCAATATCTCGGAGCGAGAGCGCGACAGGTTTCGCCGGCAGTTCGACGGCGTCGTCGCCACCGAGGGCGTCGGTTGTGTTCGCTTCAGCGCCACGGAGGTCATTGACCACGTCATTCACCCACGGCAGGCTCGCGGTCGCAGTGATGAGCGCAGACTGGACGCCGGTGAGAGCGGGGACAAGTCGGATGCCTGCGGCTCCAAACATCGCGACCGCAATGATGGCCTGCGTGGCCCCTCCCATGAGATAGCCCACGCCTCCCACCAGAATGAAGCCGCCGATGAGCGCCACCTCATAGCCATAGCGCGGAATGATCGAAAGGAACGACATTGACGCTCTTGCTGCGACCGCGCCCTTGCGGTGATGCGCCACCACGCCTTGGATCTCGTCCAGCCGGCCTCGGAGTGTCAGTTCCTTCATCGCCTCGACCATCTCGGTGAGGAGGCGGGCCACCCGGTAGCTGAAATCCAAGTTGGTTCGGGAAGCCCGCAACGTGCGCTTTCCGATCACTTGGTTGATGATCGCGGCGGCGATGCCAAGATACGCGAGTGACACCAGGGCCGTGAGGGGCTGGGCAATGATCAGCACCACCAGCGTCAACAAGACGGTGAGGACGTTGCCCGGGATCGTCAGGAGAGACAAGACGAGGCTCGAGATCGCCACGGAAATTCCGGTGTCAGCGATTCGTGTGAACTCAGCGGTGCTTCGCTTGGAGCGTTCTTCCCAACTGGAGCCAAGGTAGGCGCGAAACATCCGGGCACCGATCTCAAACTCGTAGATCGCAAACTGGCGCGTTGCGATCCAGTGCATGATCACCGCGAGCGCGCTCTTCACAATGATCAGTGAGCAGGCAGTGAGTAGAACCCACGGCGTCGCACTGGCGGGCAGCTCGCCCAGGAAAGGGAGTTCGATCGGCGTCCCGGACGCGACCGGAGTGATGATCAGCACCAGGAGCGACATCGCGGCGACATCGAAGAGGGCCAGAACTGCGGTGCACACCACATAGATCCCAAGAAAACGCCGCGCTCTACCAGGCAGCAGCGGGAGCAGATCTTGGAGCGCGCTCCACAACTTTTTCATTCCCGCAACGCTACCATCGGGCCCGCCTCGGATTTCCTGAGACTCACCTCGTACGTTCGAGCGCTGCGCGCGCTAGCTAGACTCGCATCACAGACGTCACGACGGAGGCACGATGCTCGATCCGCTCATGATCCTCGACAGGGCGCCCTCTCCATTTCGGAGACTTGCTCGGCGCATCGCGTCAGGGCGAGGACTCCTGGGCAAGATCGCGGATCGTTCCCGTTTTCGATTTTCGAGCGACCAGGTTCCTTCGATCCCCACGGTTGCGGACTCGCCTATCCGCCTTGTCATCGGGCCCGCTAATACCGCGGGTCAGGGATTTGAATGGGCGCGGGCTGCGGAACGCGGTGATCACCGCGTGGCAGCGGTCGCTCTGCATGGTGTCGTCCCGGATCCGTTTACGCCACATGTCGATCTCGCGGTTCCGATGGCCGTGTTCCAGAGGTCGTCGGTTTGGCACCGTGGCTTCGTGGAATTCTTGCTCCGGCAGACGCATGTCATCTGGGAATCGGGTCTTCCCCTCCTGGGCAGGCATTTCGGATCAGACCCCGTGCGAGAGATCGAGTTCTTTGGAGACCACGGCATCAAAGGCGCGCTGATGTTCCACGGCAGCGATATTCGGCCGCCGCATCAGCACGCGCATCAGCACCGCTGGTCACCTTTTCGAGATCCCCGTGCGCCTGTGCATCTTCTGTCTGATGGGGCTGAAGAGAGCCTCAAACTCGTCAGGAGGGCCGGGGTTCCGGTGTTTGTGTCGACCCCCGACCTGCTCGAGTGGGTCCCGGGCGCGATCTGGTGCCCCGTCGTCGTCGATCCTGCGCGTTGGAACGTCGAGCAAGCGTCGCCTGCCCGTCGAGACGTCCCGGTGGTTGTCCACGCACCTTCCCAGAAATGGATGAAGGGGACAGACCGAATCGAGCCGATGCTGCGTCGGCTGGACGCGGAGGGAGTCATCGAGTACCGCCAGATTGTCGGTGTGCCACACGCGCAAATGCCTGCCCTCTACGCCGATGCGGACGTCGTCCTCGATCAGTTCCTTCTGGGTAGTTATGGTGTCGCCGCTTGCGAAGCGATGGCCTCGGGTCGGCTGGTTGTCAGCCACGTCGACGCTCGGACTAGGGAGACGGTCCGTGAGCAGACTGGCCGTGAACTTCCAATCGTCGAAGCGACCGTCGACTCGCTGGAAACCGTGCTGCGAGATGTTGCCAAGAACCCGGATGACTTTGCTCACCTCGGACAGGCTGGACCAGGCTTCGTCGATGCCGTTCACGACGGTCGCTACTCGGCGGAGTCGATGTCCGATTTCCTCACCATCAGCGCGTGAACGCTGTGGCGACAAGAAATCGCGGCATGGCCTCTCGGTGCAGGACTTTGCTCAGGGATGCTGGCAGCACGCTCGCGGGCCTGCGGAAGTCTGTGACTACGCCGATTTCGGTCTGAAGAACGGCGGAGTCGACGCCCTTGCCGACACCGCGGAGGATGTGAGACTCACGCCGACTTAGGATCTTGCTGGCATTGGGTGACGCGTTGAAGAGCCGGGCCACGGCATCCGCGATGGCCTCCCGGTCCTCTGCATATGTGCCCGCATGCAACGCACCCGCAAGGATCTCCATGACATGGGTGCGCAGGAACTTCACCGCGAGCGATTCACGCTGCGTCGTCGTGAGTGCTTCAAAGAGCGGATCCTTGAGAATCGCGTCGACAAACGCAAGTGACTCGCTCGCAGGCTTCGAAGTCACGGACGCTCTCTCGTCACTATCTGAATGAATGATGTAGGCGGGGCCCCGTCGCGCAAAACTGATGCGTGCTCCGGAATACCAAATCGCCAGGCCCTGGATGACGTCTTCGCCAGTACGCAGCCCCGGAGTCATCGAGAGTGCAGGGAACGCTTCACGACGCACCAGACCGTGCTGGCGGGTGCGATACGCAAGTCGATCACGAACGCCGTCAAGGAAGTGGGATCGTCCGGGTCGTGTTGGAGGTGTCCTCGGGGATCTCCCATTCGCATGCCGCAACGGCGCGATCACGACATCAGCGTTGGCGCGGCGTTGGACGGTCAACCAACTGTCGATGGCGTGCGCCTCATATTCATCATCTGAATCAAGGAGGCACGTGAACTCGCCTGTTGCGGCGCGGTATCCCGCGTTGATCGGGCCTGCGGGGCTCGCGATCCCATCTTCGTGGTGGAGCAGGCGGACGCGGTCGTCCCGCACCCACGGTCCGAGCGCCGCCGCGATACTTGCCTCGGGGGTGTTGTGGCACACCACGTTCACACGAACGGAGGCCGTAGCCGAATCGAGAACAGAGCTGACGGCTCGCGCGATGGGGCGGCGGTCCGTATGGACCGGGATGATCACATCCACAGACGGCGAGGCCACGGAGTTCAATCCAACAACAAGTCTCGAATAGCGCGGTCCCAGGTCTTGATCTGAGTCTCTGCAGCCAGGTCATGCGCCGCGAGGTGTGCGTTCTCTTTCCAGGACCTCACTTGATCGAGAGTGAGGTTGTTGAGCGCCGTAGTCAGTGCAGAGGAACTGAAGTCTTTACTCACTTCGCCAAGGCCGCGTTCCGTGAGGATCTGACTCATTTCAGGCGACGGGCCGATGATGAGGCCGAGCCGCGCCTGGACATAGTCGAAGAACTTATTGGGCAAACACCAGGCAAGGTTGAAGTTCGTGGGAGCGAGCACAGCGAGACCGACGTCGTATTGATTGAGTCCGGTGACAAGCTCCTGATAAGGCAACCCCGGAAGAACACGAATCCGGTCCGACACCGACGCGCGTTGTCGCAGTTCCTCAATGTACGAGGGGTGATTTGCCATCAGATAGAGGTCGAGCGTGACGTCACTCGTGGTGGCGATGACGGCGTCGATGAAAACTTCAAGCCGACGGTTGCGCAAGCCCGCACCACTGTGAACAAGTCGGATTGGCGTCGTGACTTCCGTAGGTGCGAGGTCCGTGTAGGGAGTCGCGTTCGTGACGATGTCCGCGTCAAGATTGAACACGCGCTTGTACTCACGGGCAAGTCCGCCACCAACAGTGGTCATCGACGCGGCTTGGGGGAGGAACGTGCGGCACATCCAGGTGACGAACGGAGCGTCAAAGAGCCGCCACATGAGAAGTTCTTCGTTCTGCTTTGGCGCATACTCATGAATATCTACGTGCACTCCGTGTCGCGGCTGCAGTGCGAGCGCGAGCCCGACCGTGTCAATGTCGTTTGCGATGACGGCATCGAAGCGATCGAGACCTTCGAGAGCGGCAAGGGCCGCACTTACCGCTGCCTGCTCCCAATACATCTTCTGGTAGCGCCTGAGGAGTACGTCGGTTCGACTCCAACGTCGAATACCTTGCGAATCATCCAGCCGTAGGTGTCGTACCCGAGGGTCAGGTTGGGGCCCGTAACCGTACGTGGTGACGTCGTACTGATCTGCGAAGAGAGTCACCTGCTTCAGGACTCGGGCATCAGAAGAGATGTCTGAGAACGACAGGATGAGCAAGCGAGGTTGTGTCATGGGCGCCCTTGTGGAACGTCTCGCGCCGATTGCGCCGCACTCCGGATGCCGGTTCGTCGCGGCCAAAAAACCACATTCTCGTGCATGGAACAACCCTAGCCGGTCACGCTTTGGTGCTTGGAAGACTGCACAGCGCCGATCGAGCGGCACACGTGGGCGATCCTGGGCCCTGGCACACCGTTTAGGATCGTCAACATGGTGTCTTCCGGACCTGATGCGAGGCAGTGGTGAACGCGACAAGCCCCCGTCCATATCAGCGGTGCACCGTCACCGTGATGGATACGACTGACCCGGGTATCGAGTTCGATGAACAGGGCGCGTCAATGTACGTGCATTTGTTCGAGGACTCCGTTGCGCCCGTGCTGCGACCTGCACAGGCAGGAGAGCTGCTGGGAGAGCTCGAAGCTTTGGCCGCGCAGATCAAGCGCGACGGCGAGGGCAAGCAGTACGACTGCATCGTCGGCGTCTCGGGTGGAGTGGACAGCAC
>Ga0182793_1002408_pt1 | contig 10773 bp, 11 predicted proteins | sample Passage237A_FD_130498 | JGI IMG/M metagenome (GOLD analysis project Ga0182793, IMG submission 130498) | Cellulose adapted compost microbial communities from Newby Island Compost Facility, Milpitas, CA, USA - Passage2 37A (version 2) (version 2) ...
CCCCAGGAACGCTATACCAATTTTCTGGATTTCCATCTGACCAACCGGCATTTCCTGCCCGACCTGTTCAGATGCTTCGACCCGCTGGATTTCCGGTATGTCGTGATGAATGAAAAGACGTCCCCTGCTGAAGTTTAATCCATGCTGAAAAGGGAGCTGCGTTCGGTCTACCGTAAGAAGAGGGATGAGCTGCCCGAAGAACTGATATCCCGCTATTCCAATCAAATCGGGGTACTTCTGCTCGGCTGGCTGAAACAACATCCGGAAATTAACTGCCTCCATACCTTCCTGCCTGCCCGTGGAAAAAAGGAAATCGATACCTTTTCGATTTTAAATTATTGCAGCGGGCATTTGCCTCCGTTAAAATTTGTCGTGCCCAAAATCGGAAGCGAAGCCAGGACCATGACCCATCATTTATGGGAAGCCGGTACGCCTCTGATCATGAACCGCTGGGGTATTCCGGAGCCGGATGGTCAGCCTGAATTCGATCTAGACCGGATCGACGCCGTACTCGTACCCATGCTGATATTTGACCGGAACGGCCACCGTGTGGGTTACGGAGGCGGCTACTACGACACTTTTCTGGCCGCACTGCCCAGGGAGGTTCCTAAAATCGGGCTATGCATCTTCGACCCTGTACCCGCGATCGGGGATGTCAACTCCTTCGACATTCCCCTGGATCTATGCATTACGCCGGGCGAAATCCATCGTTTTGGAGGAGTTCAGTGATTGTATACATAATCCTTTGCCTCAAAATAAATAAAGTATACATTTGCCGTTGAAATTACCAGTACCTGTACTAACAAAATATTGATTGCATTATGGCTTATGGTTTGCTAAAAGGCAAAAGGGGAATCATTTCAGGTGCCCTTGACGAAAACTCTATCGCATGGAAGGTAGCATTGAAAGCAAGTGAAGAGGGAGCTACTTTTACACTTACCAACGCTCCGGTAGCTATGCGTCTGGGAGCCATCAAAGAGCTCGCTGAAGCTACTAAGGCTGAAATTATTCCCGCAGATGCAACGGTTGTGGAAGATATTGAAAATCTGTTCCAGAAATCGACCGAAGTGCTGGGTGGAAAGGTCGACTTCATTCTCCACTCGATCGGAATGTCTCCCAACATCCGCAAAGGCAAACCTTACGGTGATCTGAATTACGACTGGTATCAGAAAAGTCTGGATATTTCAGCGCTTTCCCTGCATAAATTCCTTCAGGTGGCCGAAAAACAGGATGCCATCAACGAATGGGGGTCGGTCGTAGCCCTTTCCTACATCGCTGCCCAAAGAACGTATCCGTTTTATACCGATATGGCCGACGCCAAAGCGATGCTCGAAAGCATTGCCAGAAGCTACGGTTACCGCTATGGTAAACTGAAGAACGTTCGGGTAAATACGGTATCGCAATCGCCTACCAAAACCACGGCTGGCAGCGGTATCGGCGGGTTCAATTCGTTCTACGACTTCGCCGACAAGATGTCTCCACTGGGCAACGCTTCTGCGGAAGACTGTGCGAGCTATATCATCACGCTTTTCTCGGATCTGACCCGTATGGTGACCATGCAGAACCTCTATCACGACGGAGGCTATTCCTCTACCGGTATTTCCGAAGAGGTGATAGAGCTGCTGAACAAATAATTGTATTGAAATAGCCCGTCAGGCCTGGTGAAGAAATTCGCCGGGCTTTTTTTATTCTGTTACCGCAATTTTCTTTTTGAGGGACGACTGCCTTACCACCAGCTTATGAGGCAGCAGTGTTTTGCTCAGTTCATCGGGAGAAAGTTCGTTATCCAGGGTCTGCAAAAGGGTTTTCAGGGCCACTTCTCCGACCTCCGTTCCCGAATAGCGTATGGTGGTGAGTTCGGGTTCGATGAACCTGGAAACCGGATCATCATTGAAACCCACGACGGCTATGTCCTCGGGTATGGCATACCCTAATTCCCTGAAGGCTTTCATGAAACTGACGGCGCAGAGATCGTTGGCGATAAAGATACCATCGGGCTTCTCTCCCATTTGGTGAATCTGCATCGCTACCTGCTCTCCGGCCGACACACTCAGGTCGTTGATCACCAGCCCATCGGCCGGCACCTCCAGCCCATTTTGAATCATCGCCTGCCGAAAACCCTCATACCGATCCTGATATACATTTCGTTTGAGGTCTCCCGTGACATGCATGATCCGGCGGCAGCCCTGCCCGATCAGGTGGAGCGTAGCCTCTCTTCCGGCTTCCAAATTATCGATGACGACACTGGCTCTGCTGAATGCTTCGTCAGGTACGCGGTCGAAAAACAGCAAGGGTATACGACGGTCGATAAAACGGTTGAAATGGCGGTAATCGGCCGTATCGGAGGCCAGTGAGACCAGCAGACCGTCAACCCGACTGTTGAAAAGCGTGAGCGTATTGGCAATTTCCTTCTGCACCGACTCCTGGGACTGGGTTATCACCAGGTTATACCCGGCTTCGTTTGCCACCCATTCCATGGCCGAAAGGACGCTGGACATGAAGTTACTGTTCAGCCGGGGCACGATGACCCCGATCGTATTGGTCCGTTTCCGGCGCAGATTGCTCGCAAAGGCATTGAAGCGGTATCCCATCTCCTCGGCCTTCTCCCGTACGAGTTTCTTCGTGTCTTTATGGATGGCAGGATGGTCCTTCAGGGCACGGCTTACGGTCGCCGCCGACAAATTGAGGGCTTCTGCTATATCATATATGGTAATTTCCCGAAACATAGTGATTTATAAAGCGCCAAAACTAACAAACCTATACTTAAATTTACGGTACTATACCATGAAAAAATTTTTATGCAATCGGTTGCAAAAGCCATAGAAGTCTCCAATCTTTGTGTTGCCTCTTAAAGAAATACGTGCTATGAAGCATACAATGCGATGGTTCGGACCCCACGATCCGGTCACCCTGAATGACATTCGGCAGGCGGGCAGCCAGGGGGTAGTAACAGCCCTGCACCAGATCCCGGTGGGTGAAGTGTGGACGGAGGAGAAAATCCGGGAGAGGCAGCAAATGGTAGAAGCCGGCAATGAACGTCTCTCTCCCCTCACCTGGGAGGTAGTGGAAAGCCTGCCGGTTCATGAGGATATCAAGAAAGGGCGGCCTGCTCGGGAGGCCTATATCCAGAACTACATCGAATCGCTGAAAAATCTGGCAGCCTGCGGTATACGTACCGTTTGCTATAACTTCATGCCGGTACTAGACTGGTCACGTACAGATGTCAGTTATGTATTGCCCGACGGATCACGGACGCTCCGGTTCGATGTGGCGGACTTTGCCCTGTTCGATCTGTTTATCCTCAAACGTGCGGGTGCCGCCTATGAACCGGAAATTGAAGAAGAGGCCGAACGACGATACAAAGCGGCCCAGCCCGACGAACTCCGCCGTATAACCGATACAGTCCTGCTGGGTCTGCCGGGATCCGGAGACAAATACGAGCTCGACGAATTCGCGCGGGCTCTGGACGAGTACCGGGACTTGGGTGACCGCGGACTTCGGGAAAACCTTTACCATTTTGTGAAGCAGATCGGTCCGGCAGCCCAGGAATACGGAATAAACCTGTGTATCCATCCCGACGACCCGCCCAGACCCCTGCTGGGACTGCCGCGGGTAGTAAGCAACGCCATCGACGTTACCTGTCTGTTGGAGGCCTTTCCCTACCGGGTAAATGGTCTGACATTCTGCACCGGTTCGCTGGGTGTATCCCCGGATAACGATTTACCGGAAATAGCAGAAGTTTTTGCCGAACGGATTCACTTTATCCATCTGCGCAGTACGCAAAGAGAAACCAATCCTCTCAATTTCAGGGAAGCAGGCCACCTGGAAGGCGATGCTGACATGTACCGGATCGTAAAAGCCATCAAAAATGAAGAGCGCAGAAGAAGGCGGGCCGGTTTACCGGATGCGGAAATACCCATGCGTCCCGACCACGGCTTCCAAATGCTGGATGATCTTGATAAAACCACTTACCCCGGATACTCCGCTATAGGGCGATTGAAGGGACTCGCAGAGCTGCGTGGCCTGGAATATGCGATCGAACGGGAATCCTCCCTCATAAACATTTAAGTAAATCGGATTATTGGATGCAAAATATAACTGAATTAACGAGTACCCGACTGGAAGAAATCTTTTCCCTGAAAGGACAGATTGCCCTGGTAACCGGCGGGGGCAGCGGAATTGGCTACCACATAGCCCGGTGCATGCGTGAAGCTGGAGCCACGGTGATCATCACCGGCCGCAGGGAAAATGTTCTGCAGGAAACCGCTGAACAGCTCGATGTGCATTACGTGGTCAATGACGTAACCCAGAGACAGCTCCTTCCGGGTTTGGTGGAACGTATTGAAGATGAGATTGGCCCCATTGACATTCTGGTAAACAATGCGGGGATTAACATGAAAAAACCGGTCTGGGAGGTTACGGACGAGGACTTCAACGAAGTACTTCAAACCAATCTGCACGCCGTCTTCACCCTTACCAGGGAATGCGGGAAACGCATGAAAGAAAGGCGAAAAGGCTCTGTCGTCATGATCACATCCATGGCCGCACTCTACGGTATCGACCGGGTGGTGGCATATTCGGCGGCCAAATCGGCCATCGGAGGCATGGTCAAAGCCCTGGCTACCGAATTCTCACCGATGGGTATCCGGGTTAACGCGATAGCCCCCGGTTTTATCGAAACACCTATGATGCTCCGGGCCATGAACGGAGATCCTTCGCGCAGGGATAAGGCTATCAGCCGAACTCCTATGGCTACCTGGGGCAAGCCCGAAGACATCGGCTGGGCAGCCGTGTACCTGTCCTCCCCGGCCGCCCGGTTTATTACAGGAATTACCCTTCCCGTCGACGGAGGCAATTCCATTGGATTTTAAATACCTAACCTGTTAGAAATGATCGTACCGAAACTCCGAACCTTACTCATCCTGCTGCTCGGAACAGTATTCCTGGCCGCTCCCGTTCCTGCACAGAAGTTTAACTGGAAAAAGGTGAAAATTCTGTTTTACACCAAAAACGGCGAGGGCTATGTGCATGACAACATACCCAATTCGATTCAGATGATCAGGGAGCTGAGTCAGGACCACGGTTTCAGCGTCGATGCAACGGAGGATCCTACGGTATTCAATGATGGAAATCTGAAACAGTACGACGTGATCGTCTTTTCCAATACCAATAACAACGTATTTGATACCGACGGTCAGAAAGTAGCCTTCATGCGCTACATACAGGCAGGCGGGGGCTTTGTGGGCATCCATTCGGCCTCGGGAACAGAACGCAAATGGCGGTGGTTCAAACAGCTCCTGGGTGCTACCTTTTACTGGCACGACAAATTCCAGCCATTCGAAGTAATCGTGCTGGACGAGGATCACCCTTCGGTAAAACATCTGCCCAACCGCTGGAACCGCGCCAAAGGTGACGAGTTCTATTTCCTGAAAGAAATGGGGGTCAACCTGAAGATCATCGCTGTCAATGACATCAAAACCCTTGCCGGAGAGAACGAAAAACGGCTCGATACCTTTGGCGATGTATTCCCCTCCGTCTGGTGTCAGGAATTTGACGGGGGTCGGTCGTGGTACACGTCGCTGGGACATGATAAGAATGACTATTTTGATCCGGAGTTCCGGAAGCATATACTCGGCGGTATCCAGTGGGCGGTTGGCGATGGAAAAGCACGTGATTACCGCAGAGCCTATGCCACATCCCCCGATGATCCGGTCAGACGAGGTAAACTTACAAGCAAATAATTCATCCAAAAACACTTAACCATGCAATCGAAATCACAAAGCAGAAGATCGTTTCTGAAGAAAACGAGTATGGGATTATCGGGTATCATTGCTGCATCGGCATTTCCCGCCATAGTTCCCGCCTCCGTTCTGGGGAAAAACGCTCCGAGCAATCGTATCAACATTGGCCAGATCGGCTTCGGACGCATCGCCCGCAGTCATGACCTGCCCGAGATACTGAAAAATGACATTGCGCATGTGATGGCGGTGGCGGATGTCGACCGCAAAAGATTGCAGTGGGGTAAGGAGTGGATTGAGGCCCAGTACGCCCGGAAAACCGGCAAGTCGAACTACGTGGATGTCAAAATGTATGACGACTATCACGACCTGATTGCCAATAAGGAAATCGACGCAGTGATCATCAGCACACCGGACCACTGGCATGCTCAGCCTGCCATGGAAGCGGCTCTGGCTGGAAAACATATTTATCTGCAGAAACCTACATCGCTGACGGTAAAGGAGGGCCGGCAAATGAGCGATGCTGTCCGCAAATCGGGGGTTGTCTTCCAGCTGGGCAGCCAGCAGCGGTCGATGCACCCCTGGCCGCAGTTTAAGCGGACCTGCGAACTGGTACGGAACGGCCGTATTGGGCAGCTGAAAAAGGTATATGTGGGGCTGCCGGGTGATCCGGCGGGTGGAAATACCGAGCCCATGCAGGTACCCGACAATCTGAATTATGACTTCTGGCTGGGCTCTACCCCCGAAGTCTACTACACCCTCGACCGGGTCCATTCACAAACCAATCTGGATGACCGGCCGGGCTGGCTCCGTTGCGAACAGTTTGGAGCCGGAATGATTACCGGCTGGGGATCGCACCATATCGACATAGCCCACTGGGGTATGGGAACGGAACTGACCGGCCCCATCGAACTGGAAGGCTGGGCTCAATTCCCGACTTCCGGACTCTGGAATGTGCATGGCGACTTTAAGGTGACGGCAAAATATGCCAACGGGGTGATCATGGAAATCGGGGGAGACAACCCGAATGGCGTGAAATTTGAAGGTACGGAAGGCTGGATTTTTGTGTCGAGGGGCAATGTGGGAGTCACTGCCTCTGACCCGACCGCTGCCGCCAAATCCACCGAGCAAAACCAAGCCTTTAACGCCAGTGATCCGAAAATACTCGGTTCGGTCATTGGTGCGAATGAAGTTCGGTTGTACGAAAGTCCGGAACAGCATCGCAACTGGCTCGAGTCTATCCGCGACAAAAAACCGACGATTAGTCCAGTGGAAGTCGCGCACCGCTCCTGTACTGCGTGCCTGATTGCCCACACGGCCATGAAGCTTCAACGGAAACTGCGCTGGGACCCAAAAAAGGAGGAGTTCGTCAACGACGCCGAAGCCAACGCGACGCTGTCCAGGCCTCAGAGAGGCAAATACGGCACCGAGAAGGTACGTGTATAGATATTACTTATGGAAAGCTTCAGGCTCCGGGTCGTTCTTGTCCGGGGCCTTTTTTTACAGCTGGACCAACCCATTTTTAATGGCGTATATGGCCAGTCCGGTGCGGGTTTTAAGTCCGAGTTTTTCGCAAAGGGAATTGCGGTATCCTTCCACCGTCCGGGGGCTGACGCACATCATATCGGCAATCTGTCCGTAGGTTAGTTCTGAACAGGCATGACGAAGAAACTCCTTCTCCCGTTCGGACAGCTGCTCTACCGATCCCTCCTGGGCTTCGACGTTGCCGGTCAGCGCTCTCAATACCCGATGCGTTACCAGATCGTTGAAAAAATAGCCGAAGCGAAGGACCTCATCGAGAGCCCGTTTGAGCTCATCGGGATCGGCGTCTTTCAGGATATACCCCTTGGCTCCCTGACGTACCATCCGGATGATGGATGACTCTGATTCCATGGTACTCAGCGCCAGAATTTTCACCTGGGGATAATGTTCCTGAAGCCACGCTGCGGTTTCATAACCGTCCATTTCGGGCATACTGATGTCGAGCAATATCACGTCGGGCAAGTCTGCCGGATTCAGCTGGCGGATAAACTCTCTTCCGTTTGAGGCTTCCAGGATTACCCTGTAACCGACAAAATATTTGATAAGCGATGTTAACCCCTTCCGAAATAGAAGATGGTCGTCGACGATGGCTATTTTCTTAAAGTCAGACATAAGGTATTTGGATTGAAATCGTGGTGCCATTACCGGGTGAGCTTGCAATGGTGGCCTCTCCGCCGGCCATGGCTGCTCTTTTCCTGATGTTCTCCAGACCTAATCCATAATACTCTAGGGTATTCGGATCGAAGCCTACGCCGTCATCGGTGATTTGAACCGATATTTCTTCCTCTGTCATATCGACCCTGACCCTGATCAGATTTGCAGAAGCGTGTTTGATGATATTTTGGAGGCTTTCCTGCACGATGCGAAACAGAATTATTTTCTTTTGTTCGTTTAACGATTCGGCAAAAATGGCGTTTCCCCCCACGATCAGTTCGTAACTAAATACCCCACTGCGTCCAATGCGCTGCAATTCTTCGGAAATCGCATCGGTGATGCGGGTCTGATGCAGGCGGGAGGCGTTCAGGCTTCGGGCTATGTCCCGCAGGTCGACCATAGCCTGTCCTACGTTTTGCTTGATTTCATTTATAAGCTCTTCGTCGGGGCGTTTTAATGCGATGTTCAGCTGAACTTTCACCAGGCTCAACAGCTGCCCGACGTTGTCGTGAATTTCCCGGCTGATATGTTCGAATGTTTTCTCCTGAATTTCCAGTTGGGACTGCAGGAGGTTTTTTTCGTAAGCCGCCTGCATATTGCGTTTTTCTTCCAGATGACGGAACCGTTTCTTTTGGTAAATCAGCATGAGGACCACCATGGTTCCGATCAGTAAACCGAGCACCAGCACGCTGGTGACGATCACGAGGAGGACTTCCTGGTATTGATCATTCGGCATAGATAAGCATAGCTAAAGGTACTGTACATGACGATGTTCATAATAAGTAGCAGATACTTGAAAAAAACGGCTACCTGCGGTGCGTTCTGACTGAGCAGGTTGAACATACCCATATAAGGCATGGCACAGGTATAGAAGACGATGAGTCCGAGAGCGATCCAGAATTCACTGTATTTTCTGTACCGGACCACCTCGTCATCCACAAACCCCTGAAAGCAGAACATGATGGCGCAAAAGATGGTAAACAGAGCTCCGCCTACAAAAACATAGCTGTTCCATTGATTTAGTTTGAAGATGAAAAAGACCACATAAAACCAGTAAACCGGGTAAACGACGAGGAATACATCGATGGCTTTCCGAATCCGGGCTGAGGTAATGATTTGCCGGAAATACCACGCATAGGCCAGAAACTCGAAGAGCATAAAGACGTTGTACAGCGCCAGGTTATTTCCGCCTTCGAGTCTGTTTCGCAGGATATAGGCACTGAGTTCAACCAGCGCCGTATATCCAAGCAAGACTGCAAACACTTTCAAATGGTACGGCAGGTTTTTCCTTAACTGACTTAAAGCGATCCCGGCCGAGAGTAACAATACCGCGTAATATAGTAGTAGGAGTTCAGCGTACATATAGTCGTATCAGGTAATATCATGGGGGGGCAGCTGGTTTTACTGGTCTTCATTCGGGAAGGGAGGGGTTGGATTTCCGGTGTTCCAGGAGGAGGGGCTCAATGCTATAACCAGGGAGGAATACCTCGTCTGATCAAAAACTTCCATGTCGAGTTCCTTACCTCCCAGACTCTCGTTCGTCAATACAAAATGTACCGTTAAACGTTGCATTAGTTTATATTTCCCGGTAGAAGGTGGGGCGGGAACAGCATTATCATCGTAGGACAACAGTTTCACTTTAACTCCCAATGTTATGCCACCGTCGGCATTTGCCTGCATACATACCTGATAATCAATTTCATTACAAAGCGCTTCGATAATTTTCTTATTAAAAAAAACGCTGTAAGTCTCAGACCTTCCGGCAATAACATCTACCTGAGCTAATGTTTGTCGCAGGATTGCCATTTTCCCGTTCTTGTACTGCTCAATATAGTATTGGACCGTGTTGCTGGGGTATTCATCCAGTCTGGCTCTTGCATCGTTGATCACCCAATACCTGCCAATCGACTTATGTTTTCCGGATCCGGAGCTATCCAGGCGCGTTGGAGTAAGAATCAGCATTAACTGTCCATCCGTTAAATCCATGATGTCTGCGCCAGGGTTACTAGGGTCTTTTTCATAAGAACCAAAATATATTCTTACACCTGTAACCTGATGTCCTCCTACTTGCAGAATAGAGCGTAAAGAATTTGTAAAGTCCCCAGCGTTCCTGAAATGAAATTCCGTCTTTTCTTTTACCCCCAGATATCTGCCTCCCACGTAGGCGTCTAGCAAAGTTTTTTTGACTTTGTTAAAATATCCTTGCTGTGCAATAAGTTTATTTTGAGGAATAAAAATATCTCTCACTTTTTCTATACCGGGGTCTGTACAGGTAGCTTCTTTTCTGGAAAGTACTGCACCTATAAGGGGTAAAATTAGCATGAAACTTGAATCGATAAAGGCTGGCATTAAATCCAAAAATGTTTTCATGTGAATAGAGTTAAAGGTTGAAAATAAATTATACTTATTACGTTTTTAAAAAGGAAAACACAGCGATGAATGAAAATTCAGCAGTTTAAATCGACCTGCTTTATTTCAATTACGATGCAATTGACGCAAATACTTATTAATCGTCTGCAGCATTACTCAAGGCGTTGATGCAATTATAAGGGTTTAGATTATGCTTACGCAAATTTCAGATTCACAAGCTCATTTTTCAGCCAGTCGTTAAAAGACAAATCTAGCTGATTTTCTGACACTTACAAAAATAATCAAACACTATCTTGTTTTAAATTACCGTAGTTGGATACACGAGGTCTACCGTATTTTTACGGTATTGAATTTGCGTATCCATACGGTAGGATCAGGCTGCCATTCATGGGAGCTTTGTGTCACCGGTTTTGCGCAATCCCAGGGTAGAATTTTAAATCTATTTTTAAACCCCCAACTTTTTTATCAA
>Ga0182793_1002409_pt1 | contig 10769 bp, 9 predicted proteins | sample Passage237A_FD_130498 | JGI IMG/M metagenome (GOLD analysis project Ga0182793, IMG submission 130498) | Cellulose adapted compost microbial communities from Newby Island Compost Facility, Milpitas, CA, USA - Passage2 37A (version 2) (version 2) ...
CCCCCCCCCCCCCCCCCCCGCCCCCCCCCCCGGGGAACCCCTGCCCCACCAGCGAGGCCAGCCCCCCTTCGCCGCCCCCGCCGGTGCGGCGGGTCTCGTCGACGATGAGCACCCGGCCGGTGGCCTGCGCCTCACGCACGATGTCGCCCACCGGCAGCGGCGCCAACCAGCGCAGGTCGACGACGCGGGACCGGATCCCGGCGTCCTGCAGCCGGCGGGCCACCCGCAGGCTCATCCGCACCCCGTTGGCGAACGTCAGAATCGTCAGGTCGGTGCCGTCGCCGTACGTGCGGGCCCGCCCGATCGGCGCGCCCGCCTTCGGATACGGTGCCAGCCAGCCGTTGTCGCCGTCGGCGTGCAGATCGCGGGTGTGATACAGCGCGATCGGTTCGAGGAACAGGCACACCACCCCGGAGGCCTTGGCGGCCGCCGCGCAGCTGTGCAACATGGCGGCCGCGTCGTCGGGCCGTGCGGGCGAGGCGATCACGACGCCCGGGATATCACGAAGCGCCGCAATCGAGTTGTCGTTGTGGAAATGCCCGCCGAACCCCTTCTGGTAGCCGTAGCACGCCATCCGCACCACCATCGGGTTGCGGTACTGGCGATTCGAGAAGAACTGCAGTGTCGCGCCCTCCCCGCGGAGCTGGTCGGCGGCGTTGTGGAAATAGGCCAGGTACTGGATCTCCGGTATTGGCAGCAGGCCCGAGATCCCGGCGCCCAATGCGAGGCCGAGGATGGCCTGCTCGTCGAGCAGCGTGTCGAACACCCGCGCCGAACTGGTCGCGGCGAGCAGACCCCGGGTGACCCCGTACACGCCGCCCTTGCGCGCGACGTCCTCGCCGAACACCATCGCCTCCGGGTAGCGGTCGAGGATGTCGTGCAGCGCCCGGTTGATCGCAAGCGCGACGGTCAGGTTCTCGTCACCACCGGCCCGACCACCGGCCCGCACCGACGCCACCAGTGACGGCGGCGCGGCGGCCGCGGCCTCGTCGAGCGCGTCGCGCAGCGGCGCCATCACCGCCTGCGCGTCACCCAGTTGCGCGGCGTCGGCGACCTCGGACGCGGTCTCGAGCACCTGCGCCCGGATGGCCTCGTAGCGGTCCAGCACCTCGGCCGGGGTCAGCACGCCCTGCTCGACGAGCAGTCGCGCCGTGCACAGCACCGGATCGCGGTCGTAGTCGGCGGCGATCTCCTGCGGTGTCCGGTATGCGGGTTCGTAGTCGGAGCCGGCGTGGCCCATCAGCCGTACCGTGCGCAGATGCAGGAATGCCGGACGGCGCTGCGTGCGCACCCAGTCCGCGGCCGCCACCGCGGCGTCGAACGTCGCGGGCAGGTCGGATCCGTCGGCGGTGAAGTACCGCAACCCCGCTCGGTCGCGGTAGCTGCGCTCGATCCAGTCGCGCGGCGTCTTGACGCTGATGCCGATCCCGTTGTCCTCGCAGACGAACAGCAGCGGCATCGGCAATCCCTGATACGCGGCGTGCAGCGCGGTGTTGATCGCGCCGACCGCCGTGGAGTGGTTCACCGACGCGTCGCCGAAGCTGCCGACGACCACCGCGTCGTCGGGCCACGGCCCGGGCACGCCGAGCTTTCTCGCCCGCGCGATCGAGAACGCCACCCCGACCGCGCGGGGCAGGTGCGAGGCGATGGTCGAGGTCTGCGGGATGATGTGCAGATCGTGGCGGCCGAACACCTTGTGCCTGCCGCCTGCGATCGGTTCCGCGGTGGCCGCCACCACGCCGAGCAGCACGTCGCGCAGCGCGTCGCCGCCGTCCACCAGCGCGGCGCGCGCGAGAAAGAAGCCACCGGAGCGGTAGTGCAGCAGCGCCGGATCGGTCGGCCGCAGCGCCGCCGCCACCGCGGCGTTCGCCTCGTGTCCGGACGACCCGATCGTGTAGTAGCCCCTGCCCTGCGACCTCAGCCACCGCGCGGCCAGGTCGAGATGGCGGCTGCCGGCCATCACGTCGAACAGTGCGAGGCTCACGTCGACGGACAGGCCGGTGCCGTCGCGCACCGGGTCGTCGCCGCGCCGGCGTTGCGGTGCGGGGGTCAGCGCCGAGATGGTCGCGGTGAAGCGCTCGTCGATGGGTTCGACCACCCGGCTCACCCCTCGATGACCTCGGCGCCGCCGTCCCGTCCGGTCAGCAGCTCCCCGCCGCCGTCGACGATCACACCGCGCACATAGCTGGAATAGGGTGTGGCGCCGTCGCAAATCTCGGTGGTGGTCTCCTCGGCGATGATCGATCGCCCCCTGTCGTCGGTCCAGTAGTAGCCGCACCTGCTTCTGGTCTCACCCTGCCCCGGGTCCTCGGTGGTCGACCGCAGTCGCACGCCATTGGGCCCGCGCACCCCCAGCGCGTCGAGCTGCGCGGCCCGACTCCGCAGCGCGGGCAGATCCCAGGGTCGCACGACGGTGTCCAGGTCGTCGCTGCGCAGCCGTCGCACCGCCCCCTCGATCGCGGAGCGGATGACGCCCTTGTGGCAGCGCAGCGGCGGCGCTCCGTGGTCCTTCATCGCACGCAGCGCGGACGTGACCTCCGGCGCGAGTTCGACTGCGATCACACCAGATCGATCGCCTCGGCGATGGACGGCAGCACCCGGCTGGGCCGGAACGGATACTTCTCGATCTCCTCGGCCGACGTCGACCCGGTGAGCACCAGAATGGTCTCCAGCCCGGCCTCGATGCCCGCGACGACGTCGGTGTCCATCCGGTCGCCGACCATCACGGTGCTCTCCGAGTGCGCCTCGATGCGGTTCAGCGCGCTGCGGAACATCATCGGGTTCGGCTTGCCGACGAAGTACGGTTCGCGGCCGGTGGCCTTGGTGATCATCGCGGCCACCGAACCCGTCGCGGGTAGCGGTCCCTCCGCCGACGGCCCGGTCGCGTCGGGGTTGGTGGCGATGAAACGGGCGCCGCCGAGGATCAGCCGGATCGCCTTGGTGATCGCGGTGAAGGAGTAGGTCCTGGTCTCGCCCAGCACGACGAAGTCCGGGTCGATGTCGGTCAGCGTGTAGCCGACGTGATGCAGGGCGGTGGTCAGGCCGGACTCCCCGATCACGTACGCCGAACCACCGGGCACCTGATCGGACAGGAAGGCGGCGGTGGCCAACGCCGAGGTCCAGATGGCGTCCTCGGGCACGGTGAGCCCCGACCGCGCCAGCCGGGCGGACAGGTCGCGCGGGGTGAAGATCGAGTTGTTGGTCAGCACCAGGAACGGCCGCTTCAGTTCGGTGAGGCGCTGCAGGAACTCGGCCGCTCCGGGTAGGGCGTGGTCCTCGCGGACGAGGACGCCGTCCATGTCCGTGAGCCAGCACTTCCGCTCAGACCGCACGCCCCCAGTGTGTCAGCCGACGGCGTCGCTGATCGAGTTATCCGAGGGGCCCGTCGGCGACCGCCGACTTAGGCCGGTTTAGCCGCCGGGCCCGTTCGGCCACTTGAGCAGCGAGCCGGCGTCGACGCGGATCTGCTGGCCGGTGATGTAACGGCTCTCGTCGCTGGCCAGGAACACGCCGAGGTTGGCCATGTCCTCCGGCTCGATGTACGGGATCGGCATCGCCTGGAAGATGGTGAACAGTGGTTCGGCGTCCTCGCGGGTGGCCTGCTTACCCTCGGCGGTCAGGTCCGGGCGGAACATGCTGTACATGCCGTCGTTGTGCAACAGGGCGGTGTTGCAGTTGGTCGGATGGATCGCGTTGATCCGGATCATCCTGTCCGCCAGGGCAAGCGACATCTCCTCGACGTATTCGATGATGACCCGCTTGCTCCAGCCGTAGCCACGCCCGCCGGGGCCCATGTTCGGGTTGTCGGTGGTGCCGCGGATCATCCCCGCGGTGGAACCGGTGACGATGATCGACGATCCGTTGGGCAGATGCGGCAGCGTCACCGCGACGGTGTTCATCACGCCCAGCAGGTCGACGTCGCTGGCGTCGACGAACGACATCGGGTCGTGCGGGCGCCCCATCGCCATCGGCAGGATGCCGGCGTTGGCGACGACGATGTCGATTCTGCCCAGGTCGGCCACGCCCGCCTCGACGGCGTCGCGCAGTTCGTGGCGCTCACGCACGTCGGCGACCCTGGCCAGCACGCGGCGGCCCAACTCCTTGATCGACCGCTCGGTCTCCGAAAGGTCGTCGGGCGTGGCCAGCGGGTAGGGATTGGAGGGGATGTCGCGGCAGATGTCGATCGCGATGATGTCGGCGCCCTCCCTGGCCATCGCGAGGGCGTGCGCCCGCCCCTGTCCTCGCGCGGCACCGGTGATGAACGCGACCTTGCCTTCGAGCCGTCCGGCCATTGGCTGTCCTTCCTCGTATTCCGGGGTGGTATTCCGGGGTGCTACCGCACCGGGGTGAACGTGATGTGCAGTTCCGCGAGGCCGCGCAGGATGAACGTCGGCTCGTAGGAGTAGCGCCGCTCACCCGGCGGCCCGTGGTGTTCGGCGGACACCGTGATATCGGCCATCCGGTCTAAGATCCGGTTCAGCGAGATCCGGCCCTCGGCCCGCGCCAGCGGCGCACCCGGACAGGAGTGCGGCCCGCGGATGAACGCGATCTGCTCCCGCACATTCGGCCGGTCCGGGTCAAACCGGTGGGGGTCGGGGAACTTCCGCGCGTCCCGATTACACGCACCCGGCAACAGCATCACGGTGGTGCCCGCGGGGACCGTCACGTCGCCGATCGTCGTGGTGGTGCGGGCCATCCGGAAGTGGGATTTGACCGGGCTCTCCACCCGCAGCGTCTCCTCGAGGAACGCCGGGATCCTGCCGCGATCCTCACGCAGGGTCTGCTCGAGCGCGGGGTTCTCGCCGATGATCCGTACGGCGGAGCTGACCAGCTTGGTGGTGGTCTCGGTGCCCGCCGCGAACAGGAACGTCGACAGGTTCATCACGTCTTCGATCTCGGGTGTGGACCCGTCCTCGTACTTGGCCTGGGCGAGTTCGGTCAGCACGTCGTCGCGCGGGGAGCGCCTGCGGTCCTCGATGTAGCCGTAGAACTTGTCGTTGAGCCACTGCAACGGGTTGTGCGAGGTCGGTGTCTCCGCACCCAGTTCGCCGACCGACTCCATGTCGAAGGCGGCCTTGAACTCCTCGTGGTCCTCCTGCGGCACGCCAAGCAGATCCGCGATCACCAACAGCGAGAACGGTTTTGCGTAGTCGGCCAGGAACTCGCAGCTGCCGCGCTCGATGAAGGTGTCCAGTTGCCGGTCGGCCAGGCGCCACATGAACTCCTCGTTCTCCTTGAGGCGCTTGGGGGTGATCAGCTTGTTCATCAATCCGCGGGTGCGGGTGTGCACCGGCGGATCCTGGGCGGCGATGTGCTCGGCCATCGGCACCGCCGAGCGGTGCTGCTCGATCAGGTCGCTGACATCGTCGCGGCCGTCGGGCCCGAACGGCAGACCGGAGAACGGGCCGGCTACCGAATTGCATGACGAGAAGGCCGGATCCTTGTAGACCGCCAACGCCTCCTCATAGCCGGTGACCGCCAGCACGTTGTACGGGGTTGCCTGCACCACAGGGCATTTCGACCGCAGATGATCGAAATACGGGTACGGGTCGGACGCCAGCGACTCGTCGGAGAAGAAGTCGACGGTGTCGAAGTCGGTCATGCGGTGCTCCCGACCGGATCGAACAGAACGGGCAGCGCGGTCGGCGACCGGAACGCCTGACCGCGGATGTACGGGTCGTCGGTGGTGTCCAGCCGCAGGTTGGGCAGCCGGTCCAGCAGCAGGTTCAGCGCCACCCGCATCTCCATCCGGGCCAGGTGCATGCCCAGGCAGACGTGCACGCCGTGACCCCAGGAGATGTTCGGCTTGGCCTCGCGGAAGATGTTGAAGCTGTCCCCGTCCTCGTAGCGCCCCTCCTGCCGGTTGGCCGCGGCCAGCACCGGCATCACCGAGCAGCCCGCCGGAATATGCACACCGCCGAGTTCGGTGTCGCGGGTGGCCACCCGGGTGATCATGATCAGCGGCGGCTCCCAGCGCACCGCCTCCTCGATGGCCTGCGGCAGCAACGACCGGTCGGCACGCACCGCGTCGAGTTGGTCGGGGTGGGTCATCAGCCCGTACAGCAGGTTGCCCAGCGCGCGGTACGTGGTCTCCACCCCGGCGGGCAGCAGCAACCGCAGAAACGAGTAGATCTCCTCGTCGGACAGCTTCTCCCCGTCGATTTCGGCGTGGGCCAGGCCGCTGATCAGGTCGTCGCGCGGATCGCTGCGCCGCGCCTCCAGGATCGGCGCGAAGTACTCGGCCAGCGCCTGCGACGCCTCCCGGCCCCGTTCGGGGTTGTAGGTGAACGACAGCAGCGAGATCGACCACTTCTGGAACTGCGCGTAGTCCTCCTGCGGCAGACCCAGCAGCCCGGCGATGATCAACGTCGGATACGGGAAGGTGAACTCCTTCGTCAGCTCCGCGCTGCCCCGGTCGGCGAACCGGTCGATCAGAGCGGTGCCGATCTTGGTCACCAGGTCGTCCTCCCAGCGCGCCAACGCCTTCTGCGAGAACGCTTTTGCGATCAGCGAGCGGTGGCGGCCGTGTTCGGGTTCGTCCATGCCGAGTATCACGTACTTGCCGAAGACGTCGCCGAACGCCTGGATGATGATCGACGAGGAGAAGGTCTCGTTGTCCCGCAACAGCTGTTGGGCCTCCTCATAGCGGTACACCATGAAGATCGGCTTGCCCTCCTCGCCGGGCAGGCCGGGAATCTCGATCCGCTGGATCGGCTCCTCCCGGCGCAGCCGGCCGAGCTCGGTGTGCGGGTCGCGGACGTCTCCCGCGACGAAATCGTCGAATTCGCCGAAATCCTCGAGGTCATCGAACAGTTGCACGAACGTGACTCCTTACGAAGCGGGGTAGGCGACGGACTTGACTTCGGTGTACTGGTCAAAGCCGTAGGTGCCGTTCTGCCGGCCGACGCCACTGGCCTTGTAGCCGCCGAACGGGGTGTCGGCGCCGTAGCCCGCCGTGCCGTTGATGCCGAGGAAGCCGGCCCGCAGCCGCCGGGCCACCGCCAGGGCGTGATCGACCGAACCGGACATCACGTTGCCCGCCAGCCCGTACGGGCTGTCGTTGGCGATGCGCACCGCGTCGTCCTCGTCGGTGTAGGGGATGACCGCGAGCACCGGCCCGAAGATCTCCTCCTGCGCGATGGTCATCTTGTTGTCCACGTCGGCGAACAGCGTCGGCTTGACGAAGAAACCCTTGTCCAGGCCCTCGGGCTGCTCGGGACCGCCGACCACCAGCCGGGCGCCCTCCTCGATGCCCTTCTCGATGTAGCCGCGCACGCGGCTGCGCTGCTTGTCGGAGATGACCGGCCCGCACAGCGTGCCGGGATCCTGCGGGTCGCCGGGTTTCACACCCTCGTAGATGCCCTTGAGGATCTCGATGCCCTCGTCGTAGCGCGACCGCGGCAGCAGCAACCGCGTCGGGTTGGCGCAGCCCTGGCCGGCGTGCATGCAGGGCGCGATGCCCATCGCGCAGCCGAACGCGAGGTCGGCGTCCTCCAGGACGATCGTCGCCGACTTGCCGCCGAGTTCCAAGAACAGCCGCTTCATGGTCGCGGCGCCCTTCTCCATGATCCGCTGACCCACCACCGTCGACCCGGTGAACGAGATCAGATCGACCTTCGGCGAGAGCGTCAGCTCCTCGCCGACGAAGTGGTCCGACGCGGTGACCACGTTCACCACCCCCGGTGGGATGTCGGTCTTCTCGGCGATCAGCCGGCCCAGCCGCGTCGCGTTGTAGGGGGTGTTGGGCGCGGGCTTGAGCACCACCGTGCATCCGGTCCCCAGCGCCTGACCGATCTTCTGGATGGTGACCTCGAACGGGAAGTTCCACGGCACGATCGCACCGACCACGCCGGCCGCTTCGCGCCACACCTTGCGGGTGGTGTTCATCCCGGTCACCGAGACGACCGCGTCACCGAGCGAGACCTCCCAGGGATACTCGTCGATCAGCTTGGCCGGGTAGCGCAGGGCGTCGGCCAGCGGCGCGTCCAGCTGTGGACCGTGGGTGATCGACCGGGGGCAGCCGACCTCGAGGATGAGTTCCTCGCGCAGTTCCTCCTGTTCGGACTCCAGCGCCTCCTGCAGTTGCAGCAGACAACGCTGGCGGAACTTGTGGTTGGTGGACCAGTCGGTCTCGTCGAACGCGCGGCGCGCCGCGTCGATGGCGCGGTGCATGTCCGCCTTCGACGCGTCGGCGACCTCGCCCAGCACCTCCTCGGTGGCCGGATTGATATTGGTGAAGGTGCCCGCTTCACCCTCAACGAGCTTGCCGTCGATCATCATTCGGGTTTCAAACCGAACATCACCCATCGAGATTGCCTTTCTTCTGTGCCAGACCGCCGAACCGCGGCAGTCCTAGGGTTAGCCGGACCATGTGGTGTAGCCCCGTCGGCGGCAGCAGCCGGGTGGCGATCATCAGCATCCGGGCCGTCGGCCCCGCCGACTGCCTGACGAAGGGCTTGGAACCCGCAAGCGCCTCGGCCAGAATCGCCGCGAACTTCTCCGGCGACCGTGCGGCCTTGGCCACCGCGGCGCGTCCACGCCTGTCCATGGTGTTGTGGTGCCGGGCGTATGCTCCCCGCAGATCCCGGCAGTCGGTGGCGCCCGCGTCGGTGATGATCTCGGTGTCGTACACCCCGGTCACCAGGATCGTCACCCCGATCCCGAAGGGCGCCACCTCGCCCGCCATCGCCTCACCCCACCGCTCCAGCGCACCCTTGGCCGCAGAATACGTTGCGGTGGAAGGCATCCCGAGCAGACCCTGCTGGCTCGACACCAGGACGATGCGGCCTCGTCCGGCGTCACGCATCGCGGGCAACAGCGCCTTGGTCAGCGCCACCGGGCCGAACAGCGTGGTCGCGAACATCCGCTCCCAGACGTTGTCCGGGGTCTCCTCCACCATCCCCACCGCGGAGATCCCGGCGTTGTGCACCAGCGCATAGGGGGCACCGACGGCCTCCTCGATCGACTTGGCCGCCGCCTCCACCGACGCCGGATCGGTGAGATCCAATGCCACACCGATCAGATTCGGGTCGTCGGGTGACGCGCCGGTGGCCGCGCGCAGCCGTTCCATGCCCGCGTCGACGGACCGCATCGCTGCCACCACGCGCCAGCCGGATCGGTACAGGTGGCAGGCCGACGCGAAGCCCAAACCCCGTGATGCGCCGGTGAGGACGACGCTGCGCGGTTCAGCCATTCGGCGCTTCGGGGGCGCAGCGGTCACTCTTCGATCCCAACTCCACGTCCGGGCGCCCGTTGGGCTGCATGCTCATCCAGGTCGACCAGATGCCCACCGAGTACGGCCCGGGATGTCCGTTCTCCTCGTAGAACCCTTGTGGGTCATACACTTTGGCCTCCGGATACGGCCATGGGCAGGCCACCGAAGACGATGCCCGGGTCCACTTCAGGATCGCGAACCCGGTGCCGTAGGCGAAATAGGCCAGGTTGATGAGCACGAACATCACCACGAACATGCCCAGCGCGGGCCTGCCGGCGAAGATGCGCGCCCGTTGGGCGAGTTTCTCCGCGACGGTGCGTCCGGTGTCGTCGCGGTAGAGCAGCACACCGGCGGGGACCATCACGAAGGTGACCATCACGGTCTCCCAGATGAACGGGAACTGGTAGGTCTCGCCGACGAACACCGAACCGAGCGGCGGGACCTGCGAGTAGATGTAGAAGCCGGTGCGCACCAGCGTGATCTCCAGCATCGCGTCGATCAGGACGCCGAGCGGCAGGATGATCAACGCCAGGCTGATCAGCGGGTGACGCCACACGAACGCGTCGGGCGGCCGTTTGGCCTGCAGCTTGCGCAGAATCCAGATGGCCGGGAAGTAGGGCCCGAGGTAGAACATGATGTAGCCGATGACCAGGAACGGCTCCACCGTCGGCGATATCGAGACCAGCGGCCAATCCTCGGGCCAGTGCCACAGTTCGGGGTTGTAGACCGCGAACGGCGACCAGTTCATGATCGGGTCCTGCCAGACGATCAACGTCGTGACGATGCCCATCAACAACACCGGGTGCGGGCCGAAGCGGCGCCAGGCCACCACGTAGACGATGATGATGAGCGACATCGAGATGATCGTGAAGATCTGGAACAGTTCCAGCCAGTGGTCGTAGCCGAACAGCGGTTCGACCGGCCGAGGCGCGCCTTCGACGTCGGGGTTGGTGATGCGCGGGGACACCGCGCCCTTGCGGGCGTTGACCGCGATCAGCGCCAGCAGGACCAGCGCGACGGCGATCCAGATCGCCCCCCACAGCGATCCTCTTTTACTTTGGGCCGAGGTGGTTTCGGTCGCCGGCGCGGTTTCCTTGGTCGCCATCGGATTACTCCTCATCGAACCGGTCGGCCGGACGGCCGTCGACCCCGGCGGGGTCGAGTCGCCCAGTCGCCGGGTAGCCCGCGCCCATCCGGGCGCGGCGGGTCCAGTTGACGGCCACCCGGGTGCGCCGCGGGAGCAGGTTGGTGCGGCTCTCCCGAATCTCCTGCGGGTAGGAACAAGGCAGCGTGCAGTCCATGAGGTACCCGAGCCGGACCGGCTCAGCGGTGCTCACGTACGACATGCCACCTCCGATGGCGTGCGCAGAATGCGCAGCCGGATCGAAACCTAAAATTTGTTCAGACCCTAGCGAGGCCGACCCGCGGCGTCAATCATCGCTCCGCCAGGTAGACGTCGATCATCTCGACCAGCCCGCGGGTCACCGTCGAGTCGTCGGTCAGCGGGCCGGCGATGGCCGCGGTGGCGGCCTCCCGTGGGGTCAGGCCCTCGGCG
>Ga0182793_1002411_pt1 | contig 10766 bp, 9 predicted proteins | sample Passage237A_FD_130498 | JGI IMG/M metagenome (GOLD analysis project Ga0182793, IMG submission 130498) | Cellulose adapted compost microbial communities from Newby Island Compost Facility, Milpitas, CA, USA - Passage2 37A (version 2) (version 2) ...
ATCTGCCGGTGGTGATCCTCACCAATCTGGCGCGCTATGGCGTGGTGCCGGGCAATTCCATCAATTCCGGACCGGGCTTCGTCACCAAGGACAATATCGCCCTGGTCGAGGAATATGCCGGTCAGTATCGCTGACCTCTTGGGGGAGCCGCGCCCAGGGCGGCTCCCCCTCCGCATCCGGCCGCGCCGTGGCGCCGGACGCGATTGCCGCTGAGTATACCCGGAGGATACCCCGATGAGCGAGCCGTCTTCGGCCGCCCCGCCGGCCGACGAGCGCATGCAGCGCCAGTCGCCCTTGCGCCGCGCCTTCGTCCGCCCCGAGCTCGGAGCCATGGCCGGCGCTGTTCTGGTCTTCGTCTATTTCGCCATCGTCGCCGGCGGCACGGGCATGTTCGCCCCGGACGGCATCATGAACTGGGGCGTCGTGTCCGCCCAGTTCGCCATCATCGCCGTGGGGGCCTGCCTGCTGATGATCGCGGGCGAGTTCGACCTCTCGGTGGGTTCGATGATCGGCTTCGCCGGCATCGTCATCGCCCTGCTCAGCGTCCATCTGGGCTGGCCCATGTGGGCCGCCATCGTCGCGGCCTTCGTGGTCGCCATGTTGATCGGCGCCGCCAACGGCTATCTGGTGATCAGGACGGGCCTGCCGTCCTTCATCGTCACGCTGGCCTCGCTCTATATCCTGCGCGGCCTCACCATCTATCTGTCCATCTCCACCACCCGCCAGACCATCATTGGCGGCGTGCGCGAAGCGGCGCAGGGCGACTTGCTGGCTGCCGTGTTCGGCGGCAAGGTGCTGGGCTTCGTCTTCACTTGGCTGGCCGATGCCGGCCTCATCGCCACCTTCCAGGCCGGCAACAGGGCCGGACAACCCGTGGTGGACGGCATTCCCATGCTCATGGTCTGGGCGCTGGCGCTGATCGTCTTCGCCCATGTGCTGCTCACCCGCACCCGCTTCGGCAACTGGATCTATGCCGCCGGCGGCGACGCCCGGGCGGCGCGCTATGTCGGCGTGCCGGTGGACCGGGTCAAGATCGCCATGTTCGTCTTCTCGGCCTTCTGCGCCACGGTCTTCGCCACCTGCCAGGTGATGGAGTTCGGCTCCGCCGCAGCCGATCGCGGCCTGCTCAAGGAGTTCGAGGCCATCATCGCCGTGGTCATCGGCGGCGCGCTGCTCACCGGCGGCTACGGCTCGGTCATCGGCGCCGCGCTCGGCGCGCTCATCTTCGGCGTTGTGCAGCAGGGCCTGTTCTTCGCCGGAGTGGAAAGCTCGCTGTTCCGCGTCTTCCTCGGCGTCATCTTGCTGCTGGCGGTGATCCTCAACACCTATATCCGCCGTCTCATCACCGGGGAGCGTTGAACCATGGCCGATACGCCCCTCATCGAGCTGATCGACATCAAGAAGCAGTTCGGCCCCGTCATCGCTCTCAACGGCGTCTCCGTCTCGGTCATGCCGGGGGAATGCCATTGCCTGCTGGGCGACAACGGCGCCGGCAAGTCCACCTTCATCAAGACCATGGCGGGCGTGCACAAGCCGACCTCCGGGGAAATCCGCATGGGCGGCCGGCCGGTCAGCTTCGACTCGCCCCGCGACGCCATGGAGGCGGGGGTCGCCACCGTCTACCAGGATCTCGCCATGATCCCGCTGATGTCTGTGACCCGCAATTTCTGGATGGGCCGGGAACCGCGCAGGGGCTGGGGCCCCTTCCGTTTTCTCGACATGGAGAAGGCCAACCGCGTCACCATGGAGGAGATGCGGCGCATGGGCATCCAGCTGCGCGAGCCCGACCAGGCGGTCGGCACGCTGTCGGGTGGCGAGCGTCAGACCGTGGCCATTGCCCGCGCCGTCTATTTCGGCGCCAAGGTGCTGATTCTCGACGAGCCCACCTCGGCCCTCGGTGTCCGCCAGACCGCCAATGTGCTCGCCACCATCGACCGGGTGCGCCAGACCGGCATCGGCATCGTCTTCATCACCCACAATGTCCGCCACGCCTTGGCCGTGGGGGACCGTTTCACCGTGCTCAACCGCGGCAAGACCCTGGGTACGGCCAGGAAGGGTGAATTGAAGCCCGAGCAATTGCAGGACATGATGGCGGGCGGCGCGGAGCTGGCCGAGCTGTCGAGCTCCCTGGGCGGAACCGTCTAGGCCGCCCGCCTGCCACGGAATTCGGCCGGGCATCCTGCCCGGCCGCTTGTTTGGAGAGACTAGAAATGACCGTTCGTTTCGGCCTGCTCGGCGCGGGTCGCATCGGCAAGGTGCACGCCAGGGCGGTGACGTCCAATCCCAAGGCCAGCCTCGTCGCCGTGGCCGATGCCTTCGAGAAGGCCGCCACCGATCTCGCCGGCCGGTATGGCGCCGAGGTCCGCACCATCGAGGCCATCGAGGCGGCCGACGACATCGACGCGGTGGTCATCTGCACGCCCACCGACACCCATGCCGAGCTGATCGAGCGCTTCGCCCGCGCCGGCAAGGCCATCTTCTGCGAAAAGCCCATCGATCTCGACGTGGAGCGGGTCAAAGCCTGCCTCGCGGTCGTGGACGCCGAGGGCGCCACGCTGATGGTGGGCTTCAACCGCCGCTTCGATCCGCATTTCCAGGCGGTCAAGGACGCCATCGTCCGGGGCGAGATCGGCGACGTCGAGATGGTCACCATCGTCTCCCGCGATCCGGGCGCGCCGCCGGCCGACTACGTGAAACGCTCCGGCGGCATCTTCCGCGACATGACTATCCACGATTTCGACATGGCCCGCTTCCTGCTCGGCGAGGAGATCGACACGGTCTCCGCCCAGGCCTCGGTCCTGGTCGACAAGGCTATCGGGGAAGCCGGCGACTATGACAGCGCCTCGGTCATGCTGTTCACGGCCTCGGGCCGCCACGCGACGATCTCCAACTCCCGCCGCGCCACCTATGGCTACGACCAGCGCATCGAGGTGCATGGCAGCAAGGGCGCCGTCGCCGCCGAGAACCAGCGCCCGGTCTCCATCGAGATCGCCAACGCTTCCGGCTATACTCGCCCGCCGCTGCACGATTTCTTCATGACCCGCTACACCGAGGCCTATGCCCGCGAAATCAGCAGCTTCATCGATTTCGTTGAATCGAAATCTCCGGCTACTCCCAGTGGCCTCGACGGCCTCATCGCCCTGGCCCTGGCCGATGCGGCGGTGAAATCCGTCAAGGAGGGCAGGGCGGTCAAGGTCAGCGAGATTACCGGCTAGGTCTGTGGGGATTTGAGGATTCTGCCCGCGATGTCCTGAAGCACATCCCGGGCGCCGTTCCGCATCTACCCCAGGATCCACTCATGCTCCGGCGCGTTGTGGAACTTCCATACCCGTTTGGGCCCCGCCATGACGTTGAGGTAGTAGAGGTCGTAGCCCGCGGTCGTCGCCACCGGATGATAGCCGCGCGGCACCAGCGTCACGTCGCCGTCCTCCACCGCCATGGCCTCGTCGAGGCTGCGGTCGTCGGTATAGACCCGCTGGAAGGCGAAGCCCTGCGGCGGATTCAGGCGGTGGTAGTAGGTCTCTTCGAGCCGGCTCTCGTTGGGCAGGTCGTCCTGGTCGTGCTTGTGCGGCGGGTAGGACGAGGTGTTGCCCTGCGGCGTGATGACTTCCACCACCAGCAGCGCGTTCGCCGCCCCGTCGTCTTCGGGCATGATGTTGTAGACGTGGCGCACATTGGCGCCCTTGCCGCGGGTGATGCGCGCATGCGTGCCCGGCGCGATCACCTTGGCCGGGTGGTCGCCTCCGCCCGGTGCCGAGCAGACGGCGAGCTCGAGCGCGGTGGTGGCCTCCGCCGACCAGGTCGAGCCGGCCGGCACGTAGAGCGCCCAGGGCGCCCCCTCGAACGGCGTCGCGCGCTCGCCCAACTCGCCGAAATCCTGCCCGTTCACCGAGAACCGGCCCTTGCCGCCCACCAGGACCAGACAGACCTCGCGCTCCGCAGTATCTTCCGTGGCGGTGTCGCCGGCCGCGAGCCGGTAGAGCCCGAACCCCACATGGGTCCAGCCGGCCGAGGCCGGGGTCACGTCATGAATCTTGCCCGTCTTTGTCGTCGGACGGACGAGGAGGGGGGATTGGGTCATGCTTGGTCTCCTCCTTGGGGAAGGCGTAGAAGAATGTATAGAGCGCATAGGCCAGGGCCGCGCCCACCAGGATCATCCAAAGCTGCTCGCCGGTATAGACGATCTCCCAGGCGAGCCAGAGCGCCAGGAACACCACGACGGCGACGCGCCGCCAGAGCGGTCGGAACCAGTTGAGGTCGCTTTCCTTGAGAGCCATGCCGCATGCCTTCCCATCTGATGTCGCGCGCAAGGCTCTAGCACACCGCCCCGGAAAATCTCACCCCTTGGGGAAGCCCTCGGTCTCGACGGTGTATCCGGCCGCGGTCATCACCCGCATCAGTTCCCTGTATCCGATCTCAGCCATCTTCTGCGGCGGGTTCTTCTTCGGGTCCTGCTCCGCTTCCACCACGAACCAGCCCTCGTAGCCGTAGTCGGCCAGCCGCTGTACGATGGCGCCGAAATCCAGCGATCCGTCGCCCGGCACGGTGAAGGCGCCCAGCGCCACCGCATCGAGGAAGCTCTGCCTGGTCCGGTCGAGCCCGTCCACCACGGACCGGCGGATATCCTTCACATGCACATGGTTGATGCGGGCATGGTGGTTGTCGATGGCGCGCAGCACGTCGCCGCCGGCAAAGGCCAGATGCCCGGCATCGAGCAGCAGCGGTATGCCTTCGCCGGAATGGCGCATGAAGGCGTCGAGCTCCGGCTCGGTCTCCACCACGGCCGCCATGTGGTGATGGTAGGAGAGGGGCATGCCCTGCTCGGCGCACCATTCGCCGAATGCCGTCACCTTGCGGGCATAGGCCTTCATCTCGTCGTCCGAGAGCCTCGGCTTCTGCGCCAGCGGAATCTCGCGCCGGCCTTGGATGGAGCGGCCCACCTCGCCGTAGACGATGCAGGGTGCCTCGACCGCCTTGAACAGGTCGATCATCGGTTGGATGCGGTCCTTGTTGGCGGCAAGCTCCTCGTCCACCAGCGTGCCGGAAAACCAGCCGCCGCACAGCGTCACGTCCGCCGCCTTGAGAATGGGCAGCATCACCTCCGGATCGTCCGGAAACCGCCGCCCCTTCTCCATGCCGGTGAAGCCCGCCGAGCGCGATTGCCGCAGGCATTCCTCCAGCGACACGTCGTCGCTCAATTCCACCAGATCGTCGTTCCACCAGGCGATGGGCGACATGCCGAGCTTGGCTTTCAATTCATGCTCCAAATCCGAGCGCCACGCGCTTTCACATTCACGGGGTCGAAAAGCCTACCCCACCCGCTGCGCCTTGAGCGCCTTCACATAGCCCTCGCGCGCCGCCTTCACCTCGGGCCGCTCGCTCACCTCGGGCACCGCCACGTCCCACCAATGGCCGCCGGCCTCGGTGGTGACCAGGGGATCGGTGTCGATGACGATCACCGTGGTGCGGTCCGCCTCCTCGGTCTCCTGCAGCGCCGCCTCCAGTTCCGCGATGGAGCCGACCTTGCGGGCCAGCGCCCCCATGGCGGCGGCATGCGCGGCAAAATCGATTCCCGGCAAGGTCACATGGCGGGTGTCCTTGAGGAGATTGTTGAAGTTGGCTCCCCCGGTGGCCATCTGCAAGCGGTTGATGCAGCCATAGCCCGCATTGTCGAGCACCACGATGGTGAGCTTGGCGCCCAGCATGACGGCCGACACGATCTCGGAATTGAGCATCATGTAGCTGCCGTCGCCCACCATGACGACCACGTCGTCCTCGGGCCGCGCCAGCTTCACGCCCAGCCCGCCGGCAATCTCGTAGCCCATGGTCGAGAAGCCGTATTCGAGATGGTAGCTGCCGGGCTCCCGCGCCTTCCACAGCTTGTGCAACTCGCCCGGCAGCCCGCCGGCCGCGCAGACTATCGTCGCCTTGCGGCGGGCCCGCTGCACCGCCCCGATCACCTGGGCATCCGAAGGCAGGGCCGCATTGGTGGGGCCGGTCGCGACCTCGGCCGCATCCAGCCATTCCGCCTTGCCGTTCAAGGCCTTGTCGGTCCAGGCGGAATCGACTTGCCAACCCGTCAGCGCCGCATCCAGCGCGGCGAGGCCCGCCCGCGCATCGGCCACCAGCGGCAGCGCATTGTGCTTGGCGGCGTCGAAAGGCTGTACGTTCAGCCCGACGATGGTGAGGTCGTCGTTCTTGAACAGTGCCCAGGAGCCGGTGGTGAAATCCTGCAGCCGCGTCCCGACGGCGATCACCACGTCGGCCTCCTCGGCCAGCGCGTTGGCGGCGGACGAGCCGGTCACGCCGACGCTGCCCATGTTCAGCCGGTGGTCGTGGGGCAGGGCGCTCTTGCCGGCCTGCGTTTCCATCACCGGAATGCCGTGCGCCTCGGCGAAGCTCGCCAGCGCCTCACTGGCTTCCGAATAGAGCACGCCGCCGCCGGCGATCAGCACCGGCTTGCTGCTGAGCTTGATGGCCGCCGCCGCCTGCGCGAACTCGTCGGCATCGGGCAGGATGCGGCGCGGCGTCCACACCTTCTCGGCAAAGAAGCTCTCGGGATAGTCATAGGCTTCGGCCTGCACGTCCTGGCAGAGGCTGAGCGTCACCGGGCCGCACTCTGCCGGATCGGTCAGCACCTGCATGGCGCGGCGCAGGGCGGGAATGATCTGCTCGGGCCGGGTGATGCGGTCGAAATAGCGGCTGACGGGCCGGAAGCAGTCATTGGCTGACACGGTGCCGTCGCCGAAATCCTCCACCTGCTGCAATACCGGATCGGGCAGGCGGTTGGCGAACACGTCGCCGGGCAGCAGCAGCACCGGCAGGCGGTTCACATGCGCCAGCGCGGCGGCCGTCACCATGTTGAGCGCGCCCGGCCCGATGGAGGTGGTGCAGGCCATGAAGCGGCGGCGGAAGCTGGCCTTGGCATAAGCGATGGCGGCATGCGCCATGCCCTGCTCGTTCTGCCCGCGATAGGTCGGCAGCGTGTCCTTGACGGCATGCAGCGCCTCGCCCACGCCGGCCACGTTGCCATGGCCGAAAATGGCGAAGACCCCGCCGAAGATCGGCACCGTCTCCCCTTCGATCACGGTCTTCTGCGCCGTCAGGAACCGCGCAACGGCCTGGGCCATGGTTAGTCGAACAGTCTTCTGGCTCACAATGCCTCTCCCAACCGCCACGACCCCTTGGGCTCTCTTGCTTCCTTCCCCTCGAGGGGAGGGATCGAAGGAGGGGTCGCCTGGTTCCTTCAACGATGTCCGGCGCCGTCACGCGCCTTCCCAGATCTCCACCAGCGCCGCGAACCGCTTCGCCATGTCGGCCACGGCGTCCTCGTCGCTCATCCCGCCATCCAGCCAGGCGCGTGCCGCTTCGGCGAAGATCGTGCGCCCCACGGCAAAACCCTTGACCGTCCGCGCGGTCCTGGCCGCCCGGAAGCCCGCCTCCAGTTCCTGCTGCGGCGCATCCAGGCCCAGCAGCACGACGCCCCGGCAGAGCGGATCGCGCTGCTCGATCACGGCGTCGGTGGCGGCCCAGGCCGCCGGGTTCGCCTGCGGTTCCAGCTTCCACCAGTCCGGCTTGATGCCGGCATCATAAATCTCGCTCAGCGCCCGCGCCACCGTATCGTCCGCCAGGGGCCCGTTCTTGCCGGCGATGATCTCGATCAGCAGCTCCCGGCCGATCCGGCGCGCTGCCTCGAAGGCCGAGCGCAGCTTGTCGATCTGCACCGCGCGCAACTCGGCGGCATCGTCGGGGTGGAAGAAGCAGAGCACCTTGATGCAGTGATCCACCGGCCATTCCACCAGCCGCGATCCCAGATCCTGGCTGAACTCGAATTGCAGCGGGCGGGAGCCCGGCAGCTCGATCGGCCTGGCGATCCAGAAATCCTTCAGCGCGCCGGCGGCATAGAGCGCGTCCCGCCCGTATTTGTCGTCGATCAGCATGCCGAAGCCGTCGCGGCCATCGGCGACCTGCGCGGCGGCGTGGACCGCCAGCACCTTGAACGCCGGGATACGCGTCAGCTTCTCCGCGTCGCCCCCGGCCAGTTCCTCGAACTGGCTGCGGTGGTCCACCGCCAGCGCCTTCAGGCTGGAGATCTCGCGCCGTCGGGTGGTGGCCCAATGCACATGGTTGATCTCCTCATCCTTGCGCAGCGCCCGCTCCTTGCTGCCATGGGCGAGGAAATACTGAAGCTCCGTCCAGGTGGGGATTTCCGGCGCGCAGAGCAGGCGCGACACCGCAAAGGCGCCGCAGGCATTGGCCCAGGTGGCGCTGGTCGCGTGCGGCTCGCCGCGCAGCCAGCCGCGGAGGAAGCCGCTCATGAAGGCGTCGCCGGCCCCGAGCACGTTGTAGACCTCGATGGGAAAGCCCCGGCCGACGATGCCGTCCTCCAGATCGTCGGGAATGGGGCCGTCATAGACGATGCAGCCCATGGGTCCGCGCTTCAGGACGATCGTGCCGGAGGAGAGGCTGCGAATCGTCCTGAGCGCGGAATGGAGATCGTCGGCGCCGGCCGCGATCAGAACCTCTTCCTCGGTGCCGACGATCAGGTCGCATTCGGGCAGCACCGTCCTGAGATGGGCGGAAACCGTGTCGCTGGCGATATAGCGGCTGTCGCCGGCATCGTGCCCGGCAAGGCCCCACAGATTGGGGCGATAGTCGATGTCGAACACCACCCTGCCGCCGTTTTCCCGCGCGATCCGCATCGCCTTGCGCTGCGCCGCGTCGGTATGCGGCTTGGCGAAATGCGTGCCGGTGACCAGCACTGCCCGCGCCGAGCGCACGAAATCGGGGTCGATGTCGGTTTCCGCGAGGGCGCTGTCGGCGCAATTGTCGCGGTAGAAGATGAGCGGGAACGACCTGTCGTTCTCCACCGACAGCAGCACCAGCGCCGTCAGTCGCTCCGGATCGGTGACGACGCCGCACGTCTCCACGCCCTCGCGCTGCAGCTGCTCGCGGATGAACCGGCCCATCTGCTCGTCGCCCACCCGGGTGATGAGGCCCGATCTGAGGCCCAGCCGGGCCGTGCCCACGGCGATGTTGGTGGGGCAGCCGCCGACGGATTTGGCGAAGCTGCCCACATCCTCGAGCCGGGTGCCGATCTGCTGGCCATAAAGATCGACCGAGGCTCGGCCGATGGTGATCACGTCGAGACCGGGCGATCCGGTTTCGGGCTGGGGGCGAGACAAGAGGGTCCTCCCGAACGGCTGCTGCCGGCCTGTTTGCAGCCGGTCACTTCGGTAGCCGTATGAAACAGTGGTTCCGCTCTTCCGTCAATATAGAATATTCATTCCGAATATGGAACTTTCGTCGCCGTGGCCGCTTCGATCCGCGCTAGCTGCGGCGGCGCTTTTCGGCCACCGAGACCGTCAGCGCCATGGCGAAGGCCATGCTGGCCGACAAAGACCGGAAGCCGGCATGGTCCGCCTCCACCAGCTCGAACCACACCGTGGAGCACTCGGCCAGCGGCGAGAAGGCCGAATCGGTGAGCGACACCACGGGCACGCCGCGGGCCGCCAGCGCCCGCGCCTGGGTGGCGCTTTCCGAGGCATAGGGCGAAAAGCTCGCCGCGAAGGCGGCATCGCGCGGTGTCGCCATAGCCAGAAGGTCGTCGTCGATTCCCGCCGAGGTGCCCACCAATAGGCACCGCACCCTGAGCTTGCCGAAGGCATAGGCCATGTAGCTCGAAATCGGGTAGGAGCGGCGCTTGGCGATCAGGTAGACGGTTTCGGCGCGGGCGAGGATGCTCACCGCGCGTTCGAAATTCTCCGGGTCCACCGCGCTGGCCAGGGCATCGACGCTCTTGTGCGCGGCCGAGACGAACTTGTTGAAGATGGTGGTGCTTTCCGCCAGGTCCGCGCCGCCTTCCTCCAGCTTGCGCAGGCGCTCCTCATAGGTGGAATTGCGCTCGCGCAGCCGGGCCCGGAACAACTGCTGAAGCCCCGAAAAGCCGTCGAAACCGAAATGCTGGGCGAAGCGCACCAGTGTCGACGGCTGCACCTGTGCGGAAAGCGCGATGCTGGCGGCGGTGCCGAAGGCGATCTCGTCCGGATGGTCGAGCGCATAGGCCGCCACCTGGGTCAGCCGCTTGGGCAATTCGGCCTTGCGCTCGAGAATGGCGGCGCGCAATGCATCGAAATCCTGCGGTGGCTGGGCCTGCATCTTCACGTCCGTCATCGTCTCTCCCCACGCCGTTCCGGCCTTCCTGCCTCCTTAGCACAGACCGCTCGGTCATGACTAGAAAGTCCATTCCGAAAACGGAACGAATGAATTATGTGTTTCGCCAGCAAGGGAGGACGGAATGAAAGCAGCAATCGGTGTGGGTCTGATCGGCACCGGCTATATGGGCAAGTGCCACGCCCTGGCCTGGAACGGGGTCAAGGCCGTGTTCGGCGACGGTCCCCGGCCGGCCCTGGTGCACCTGGCAGAGATCGATGCCGGCCTGGCGCGGGAGAAGGCCGACGAATTCGGCTTCGCCCGCGCCACCGGGGACTGGCGGGCGCTGATAGCCGACCCGGAGGTCGAGGTGGTCTCGATCACCACGCCCAACGCCTTCCACGCCGAAATGGCCATCGCCGCGCTCGAGGCGGGCAAGCATGTCTGGTGCGAGAAGCCGATGGCCGTGGCATTGGCCGATGCCGAGCGCATGCAGGCCGCTGCCCGGGCCAGCGGCCGCGTGGCGGTGCTCGGCTACAACTATATCCAGAATCCCATGATCCGTCATGCCGGCCGGCTGCTGGAGGAGGGGGCCATCGGGACCGTCAATCATG
>Ga0182793_1002412_pt1 | contig 10765 bp, 6 predicted proteins | sample Passage237A_FD_130498 | JGI IMG/M metagenome (GOLD analysis project Ga0182793, IMG submission 130498) | Cellulose adapted compost microbial communities from Newby Island Compost Facility, Milpitas, CA, USA - Passage2 37A (version 2) (version 2) ...
CCCTGATACGGCAGCAGGCACCCCTCTACCGCCGCGGGAGAGGGGACGGGGGTGAGGGCTCTCACCGTCGGTCCAGCGCCTCGGCGGCCTCGGTCAGGGTCTTGCCGCCCACCATATCGCGGGCAATGCCGCTCATCGCGAGTTCGGCCAGGGGGCGCGCTGTCCGCTCGAAGCGGTCCATCGCCTCGCGCACCGCCGCGTGGTCGTCGGCGCCGTCCCGGGCCTCCTTCAGGAGAGCGAGGTCGGCCTCGATGGCCGCCCGCACCTCTCCCGGGAGTGATTCCCCCAGGTCGTGCAGCAGCTTCTGCGCGCCCCGGATGGCGGCGTCCGCCTCGTTGCGCATGTCGGCCAGCATCCGCTCCTTGAAATCTTCGTCCGCGTGCTGGAACGACTCGCGCACCATCCGACGCACCTCGCCCTCGCCCAGGCCGTACGTCGGCTTGACGCGCACCTCGGTCTTCGCGCCGGAGCGGACCTCCTTTGCGGAGACCTGCAGGATGCCGTTGGCGTCCAGCAGGAACGTCACCTCCACCTTGGGGATGCCGGCGGGCATCGGGGGGATGCCGCGCAGTTCCAGCCGCGCCAGCGAGCGGCAGTCCTTCGCCATTTCGCGCTCGCCCTGGACCACGTGCAGAAGCACCGCAGTCTGGCCGTCCACGCTGGTGGTGAACTCCTCCCGGGCGGTGGCCGGGATGCGCGTGTTGCGGAAAATCAGCTTCTCCACCGCGCCGCCCATCGTCTCCAGACCGAGGGACAGGGGGGTGACGTCGAGAAGCAGGAGGTCGTCCCGGTTGCCGCCGAGGATGTCCGCCTGGACCGCCGCACCCAGTGCCACCACTTCGTCCGGGTTCAGGCTCGTGTGCGGCTCCCGCCCGAAGAGCGCCCGCACGGCCTCGCGCACCGCGGGGACGCGGGTAGAGCCACCAACCAGCACCACCTCGTCCACCTGGTCTGCGGTCAGGCCGGCGTCGGCGAGCACGCGGCGACAGGGGGCAAGTGTGCGCTCGATCAGCGGCGCGACCAGCGCCTCGAACTCCTCCCGGTGGACGGTGCGCAGGAACGTGTCGCCGTCCGGGAGTTCGATCTCCACCACCGCCGCGTCGTGGTCGGACAGGCGGCGCTTGGCCGCCTCCGCGGCCAGCCGGAACCGCGCCCGAATCGCCGCGTCCCCGGCATCCAGCTCCGCCTCCTCCAGGAGAACGCGGACCAGGGCATCGTCAAAGTCGTCGCCGCCGAGGTGGGTGTCGCCGCCGGTCGCCAGCACCTCGAAAAGGCCGTTCTCCAGGCGCAGCAGCGACACGTCGAACGTCCCGCCGCCCAGGTCGTACACGGCCACGGTCGCGGTCTGCCGGTTCTGGAGCCCGTAGGCGAGGCTGGCGGCGGTCGGCTCGTTCACGATCCGGACCACCTCCAGACCCGCGATCTCGCCGGCGTCCTTGGTGGCCTGCCGCTGAGCGTCGTTGAAGTACGCCGGGACGGTGATGACGGCCTTCTCGACCGACTCCCCGAGCCGCTTCTCGGCGCGCTCCTTCAGGGCGCGCAGCACGTGCGCGGCTACCTCTGGCGCGGTGACGGCCGCCCGCTCGTCCCCAAGCGCAATGGCGGCGACCTCCTCGCGCTCCGGCGACAGGGAGTACGACAGGTTCCCGGCCTCGGCCGTGGCAACGTCCGTATACCCCTTGCCCATGAGGCGCTTGGCGGAGTAAATGGTGCGCGCGGGGTCGGTGGTCAGGTAGGGCAGGGCGTCGCGCCCGACCCGGGGAGCGGAGCCGTCCGCAGGGAAGTGGACCACGGAGGGAACAAGGGCGTTCCCGTCTTCGTCGGCCAGGACAGTCGGCACGCCCCGGTCCGCAACGGCGACCAGCGAATTCGTCGTTCCCAGGTCGATTCCGATGATGGTAGGCATGCCCTCAGTGTACCGCCAAGGGCCACCGGACGCAGATACCCGCGCCCCCCAAAATCGCCCGCCGGACTATGCTACGCGTCGCTCTGCGGGCCAAGGTGCGCGCCGCAGGACTCGCGGACGATGAGTTGCATCGGGAGTTCGACATCCCGTACGCCGCTGATCACCTTCCGGCGCGCCCGCTCCTCCAGTCGTTCCAGAAGGATCTCGCCCGAAAGGCGGCCGACCTGCTCAAAGGGCTGGGCGACCGTGGTCACTCCGAAGGCGTCCATGACTGCGGGCAGCAGGTTGCCGAATCCCGTCACGGCCACATCCTCCGGGACGCGCCGCTCGCGCATCCGCAGGTAGCGGATAAGAAGGGCGGCGACCAGATCGTTGGAGCATACGACGGCGGTCAGCGGTTCCCCGTCGCTGTTCAGATAGGCGTCCAGCACGGAGGCGGGAATCCGTTTGACCCCGCCCTGCTGATGCAATACCCAGTCCGGTTGCGGGGAGATGCCCGCGGCGGTGAGCGCAGCGGCATAGCCACGGGCGCGCCCCTGGACCGTCGCCGCCTCCGGCTCGCCGCTCAGGAAGCCGATGCGGCGGTGCCCCAAGCGAATCAGGTGCTCCGTGACAACGAACCCACCGCCGAAGTCATCGAAGCCCACGAAGTCCGACTCGAACCCGGGGACGCGGCGGTCCACCAGCACCAGCGGCACGGTGTCGCGCAGGCGGCGCAGTCGGGCCACCGGCGCCGGCGTCTCCGCCCAGATCACCGCCCCCTCGATGTGGTGCGCCAGCGGGTCGTCCACCAGCGCCGCCACCGCGGAATCTTCTGCCGCGACTGCCGTCAGGTCTCGCGTGTCGTGCCACAGGACGGGGTACCCCCGCTCTCCCAGCGCGTGCGCCAGGCCGCGCATGAGGTCCGCAGGCGCCGTGGAAGCCTCGTCACGCCGTACTCCGAGCAGGACGCTTCCGATGGGAGCCGTCTCCGGGCGCCCGGCAGAGACGCCACTGCCACCGCCCCGCTGCTCTCCCCGTACGGCCCGGGCCGCACGAGGGGAAACAAACGTCCCCCGGGCGGCGTCCCGGACGATGCAACGCTCGGTGACCAGGAGGTCGAGGGCGCGCCGCACTGTGTTCCGCTGCACGTTAAACTCGGCCGTAAGGCTGCGCTCCGACGGCAGGCGGCCGTCCTCGGCGAAGTCGCCGCGGGCGATGCGGTCCCGGAGAGAACCGGCAATCTGCTCGTATCGGAATGTGCGCTGCTTCTGCGGCATAATGGGTAACCACCCCTCACCAATGGTATATCTGGTACATACCGGTTCACTGTACCATGATTGGCGCATATTCCGCCCAAAGGGGACCATAGGGCTCCCGTTTCTCGCGCTGCCCCCGCACGACACCCGCTCTTCCCGGCCTGTCTTGGAAACCGTCGGGCAACTCTTGATAGAACTTAATCGAAATTTAATACACGAAGTGGTATAGTCCTGGTATACTGAGGAATCGTAAGGTGGCGAATCCGGTGGTACGCTGCGGTACCGCGCCCAACCACACGCGCCTCCTGCCATGGGGTTTGAGAAATCCACCTAATCTCGGAAGGAACGGCTATAACCATGACACCTGTCATCCAGGGGAAGCAACGTCGCCCGGCCGCACGCCGCAATGCTGCATTCACGCTCATTGAACTGCTCGTCGTGATCGCCATTATCGCGATCCTCGCCGCGATCCTGTTCCCTGTCTTCGCCCAGGCACGCGAGAAGGCACGCGCCGCCTCCTGTCTCTCAAACACGAAGCAGATCAGCACCGGAATGCTGATGTACGTGCAGGATTATGATGAGACGCTTCCGGAGCCGGGTCTGCAGGGTGTGTTCCGCAACGCCACCAACACCGGGTTGGGGCAGTTCTACATGGGCATCTTGCCGTTCCACCTGGCGATCCAGCCGTATATCAAGAACTATCAGGTCTTTGGCTGCCCCAGCGACGATAAGAAGCAGAACGCCTCCATTGACCGCTCCGGTGTCCGCGATATGTTCATCGACGCCAGGGTGCCGGGTGCGGATACGCTCCCGCCCTACAGCAACACCGTTGAGTTCCACGAGGCCGTCGCCAAGATATTCCCGAACTCCTACGCCACGAACTACTTCCTGTCCCAGTGCTACGGCTACACCGGGCGCAACGGCACGGTCGTACCGGGCTCGGACAGCGTTGGCAACTACGGTGGACGCGGGCGCGCCCTGGTCGAGATCCCGGAGCCGGGCAACACCTGGATCATGACGGAGTACAGCGTCAACGCCACTACCGGCAACGGCGGTTGGTACACCTACCCGGGCTATCTGAACGATCAGGTCAGCAACGGCAACTACACCCGCTGGCGCGGCGGACGCCGTCACCAGGAGGGCCGCCACTGGCTCTTCGTAGACGGACACGCCAAGTGGTACAAGGACCCGCCCTTCGAGACCGCCCCGGGGACGCCCACCGCGCCCGGCGTGATCATGCAGTCCTACGACAACCGGCAGGTCTATACCTATCCTCAGTAAGCGCGGGGGCTACTCCCCCCGACACGGAAGCCCCGGCGGAACAGGTTCCGCCGGGGCTTCGGGGTTCTTGCTGCAACCCCACCACCTTCGGAAAGATCAGAGACACATGCCCGTTAGCCGACGCTCGTTTCTGTACGGGGCGGCCGCCCTCCCCGCCTCCCTTCCCCTCCTGTGCCGCGCCGAGGGGGTTCTGGCAGCGCCGCCGCCCGTCGTGCCGCAAGGCGCCGCCGTGCTGACCCTGCTGCACACCAACGATATGCATGGGCACGCCTACCTGCCCGGCAAGCCGCAGGGCCTGGCGCGCCTCGCCACGCTCATCGACGAAGTGCGGGCGGACATGCCGAACGTCCTCCTGATCGACGCCGGGGACATCTGCCACGGCACGCCTGAGGAGCGAGAGTTCAACGGCCTGCCGCTCCTGACGGCAATGAACGCCCTGAAGTACGACGTGGCCGCCGCCGGGAACCACGAGTTCGACTTCGGCCAGAAGGTGACCCGCGCCGCCATCGACTTCGCGAAGTTCCCCGTACTCAGCGCCAACGTGGTGGATGAGCGCACGGGCAAGCCCTGGGGCGGCCTGAAGCCCTACACCGTGCTGAAGCGGGGCGGGGTGCGGGTCGGCATCTTTGGCCTGACCACGATGTTGACCGTGGACATCCAGTGGCCGCGCACTCTGGCGGGCATCCAGTTCCGGGAGCCTCTGGAGGAGGCGCGCAAGATGGTCGACCATCTGCGCCGGCAGGAGAAGGTGGATGTCGTGATCGCGCTCTCGCACCTGGGCTACCAACCCGACCGGGAGTTCGCGCAGAAGGTGGACGGCATCGATGTGATTCTGGGCGGGCACTCCCACACAACGCTCAACGAGCAGGTGTGGATCAACGGGACGCTCATCACGCAGACCGGCGCGCACGGCCGCGCGCTCTGCCGCATAGACCTGATCGTCCAGCCGGCGAAGGGCACGGAACCGGGCCGGGTGCTGGCCATCAACGGGCGCGACGGCCAGTGGTGGAGCGGGGCGGCAGCGGCGGACGCGCCGCTTGGTAAGACGTACCCGAACGCGCCCCTGATCCGGCCGACCGCGGCGACCCCAGAGCACGCGGGGGTAGTGCAGGCCTACGCGCCCTTCTTCCGGCGGATGAGCGCCAAGCTGGACGAGACCCTGACCACCGCCGTGGAGCCTCTTCCCGGGACCGATGCCACCAAGCGGGAAACGCCGCTCGGCAACCTCCTGGCAGAGGCGGTGCTGCGGCAGACTCGTGGCGCGGATGTGGCCCTGTTCTCCTCCGGGCAGTTCCGGGCGGAGGGGCTGGACGCGGGGCCGGTCACGGTGCGCGAACTGTACACGCTGATGGGGTCGTACACGCGCCAGCACGTGGTGGTGGTGCGGGCGGAAGGCGGCGCGCTGAAGGCGGCGCTCACCCGGGCGTTCGGCGACCCGGAGAAGTACCCGGTGCACATCGCCCCAGGCTCCGCGGCGCGCACGCCGGAGGCGGTGGACCCCGGCCGGACCTACACGGTCGCGGCGGCGGCGCACGTGATCCAGGACTACCTGCTGGGCAAGCCGGGGGTCACGGTGGTCACCGACGACCCGAGCGCTCCCACCGTGCGCGATGCGGCGATCGCCTTCCTGCGCGGGCACGCCCCGCTGCGCAACACCCTGTAAGCAGCGCGGCGGGTGCTACGGCGACGGGGGCTGCGCCTCCGTCGCCTTTTTGCGCGTGGTCCCGGCGGTGCGGCCGCTCCCCGTGCTGCCCCCCACCCGGCGCCGCGGCCCAAGGGTCAGCGTGGGCAGAGGGGGCGGCGCATCGGCCTCTACGCCCACTTCTTCCCGGTCCATAGCGGAAACCGGCGCGGCATCACTGTCGCCGTTCCTGCCGACGGCCAGGTTCGCCACCGCGGCGCTCCCTTCGTTCAGGGCCTCGCGCAACTCGGATAGGGCGCGGCGGGCGTCCCGCAACTCGGCGCTGCGCGTGAAAAGGGTCTCCTCCAGGTCCTCCACCTCTTTAGCCAGCTGTTCCGCCCGCATCTCGGTGGCCTGCGCCCGGAAATGGCTCTGCTTGAGAGCCTCTTCCAGGTCCCGCACGTGCGCCAGCAGTTCGTTGATCTTCCGCTCGGCATCCTCGGCGCGCTGCCGGGACTCCTCCGCGGCCCCCGCCGCCCGGGCCGCGGCGGCTACCGCCCGCTGCTCGGACTCCCGCAACTCCGCCTCACGCTGCTCCGCTCCCCCGGAAGCCAGGGACTTCTCCAGCTCCTCCATCTGCCCCTGAACCAGCAGAAGCTGGCGGCGCGCCTCGTTGCGCTCGGCGCGCAGCGTTTCGATCTGCTTCTCGTAGTCCAGTCGGATAGCCTCAACCGCAGCCGCGGCGACCTCCGCGCTGGAGGCAACGGCGCGGGACGGCTGCGGGTGCGCGCCGCTGGCGTCGCCGGCGCTGCTGCCGTCTGGAGCGGACTCCCGAGGAGCCGCCGCCGCAGCACTCTCCGCCCGGGGGAACGGCGCGTGCTTCGCCTTGCCGGGGAAACCGGACAGGCGGGCCGGCGCCGAGCCCGCAGTGGCTGCCGCAGCCAGCCGAACCACACCAATCAGCCCGAAGATCGCGGCCGCCGCCCACGCAACGAACGGAAGAATCCCGGAGATCGGCGCCAGCCACTCCGGTATCCGGCTGCTGGAAAGGGCGTCCTTCGCCTCCTGATCCAACCGGGCGGCGTACGCGGCGAGGCGGCTCTGCCACTTCTCCGGCTGGGTCGCCACCGCGCCGGCGACCTCGCCCCGCAGGGAGTCGAAGAAGGCATCGTTCAGGGCAGAGCGAACCGCTCCCGTGGCCTTTGTCGCGGTAACGGAGGCATCAAACGCCTTGCGGAGTCCCGCCTCCTGCGCCGCACCGAAGCCGCCTGAACGTATCGCCTGCCGCACCACAAACGCCGCGCTCGGGTGCTTGGCGACCTTGCGCGCCACAGCGGCGCGCACCCGCGCCACCTCGGCCTTCTGGCGGCGCGTGGCTTCGTCGGTGTGCTGCAGCCGGACCTGAGAGTTGAGCCAGATGCCCGCGAAGACGAGGAGCGCGGCGACCACGAGCATTAAGAGAGGCGCGCCCGGGCCTGAGGACCGGCCGCCACCGCCGCCGCCGCCGCTCCCACCGGGAAAGGCGTTACCACCCCCCCGCCTGCCCGAAGGCATAGTCTGCATTCCCGCCGGGGCTGCACTCCCCACCGGCATCCGTACTCCAGACATCCGCACCTCCGCCGCGCGTCGCGCCGCCTCTCCTAACTATTACTGCCTTCCAGGCGTGCGTACGGCGCGCCTCGGACTGCTGTCTGACTGGCTTCCTGCACTAAATGTACCAGCGTGCCCCATCGCTTCCGGCGACCGGCCCTGGTTGCTTTCCCCATTATTGGCAAACGAGACACGGAACTAAAAAATTGCGTAAAATTCCGCCCGCGGGCGGTCACAAATCGGCATGGTCGTGCGTCAAACTCCCTGGCGACACTTGTCACCCAGACGCCATCTGTGCTATATTGGGTTACACTTGTCGCCAGCATGGCAGGCTGCCGGTTCCCCGCGGGGACGGTACGCCAAGGGGGAAACGGCCGCAAATGCCGCACAAAAAGCGCCAGACACTGGGTGAGCAGGAGACTGAACTGTTACGTTTCGTGGCCGCGCGCGGCCCGTTCAGCGTCGGTGAAGCGACCGAAGCCTTCGGTGAAGCCTCCGGCCTGACCCGCTCTTCGGTGAAGACGATGTTAGAGCGCCTGCGCGAGAAGGGATTCCTGGCGCGCAGCCAGCGCGAAGAAGACGGCGTCTTTGTATACTCCTCGCCCGTGGAAGAGCGCGAACTGCTGTCGCGTCTGGTTCAGAGGTTCGTGGACCGGACGCTCGCGGGCTCGCTCGACCCGTTCGTCACGTATTTTTCCCGGAATAACCGCTCGCTCACCGACGACGAGATGCGCGAACTGCAGCGCCTTGTCCACAAACTGCAGCAGGGAAAGGACGACGCTCCCGCATGACGCCGATGCTGACGACGCCGATATTTCTCCCCACTCTGCTGGCGCTCCCCGGCACGGTTACGGAGGCCATCGCGGGTCACCTACCGACACTGCCGGACGTCACCGGCGCGCTGAACGACCTTTCGCTGGCCTGGGGGCAGGCGATCTTCCGGGCGTCGTGGCAGGCGGGGCTCTTTGCGCTGGTCGCCTGGGCGGTGACACGCCGCTGGGGCCAGAAGATGCCCGCCGTAGCCACGGCCGCGCTCTGGTGGCTGGTCGCGGCGAAGGTGCTAATCGCACTGGTCTGGTCCACCCCGGTCCCGCTCCCGGTGCTCCCCTCCTCGCCCGCCGTCGCCCCGCTGGCAGCCGCTCTGCCGGACCACCTCTCGCCCCTGACCGCCGTTCTCCAAACCGGCAACACCAGCGGCAAGGGTGGCAGACGCGGCAGCGCCTCCCCGTCGCCCAGCAGACGCGGCAGTGGCAGCACAACCTCCCCATCCTCCGTCGCCTCCGCAGGCGCCGCGGCCGGGTCGAGCTCCTCTTCGCTGTCTCTGCCACCGCCCGCCCCGGCTCAGCAGCGGCGCACCATGCCCACTGTGCTGACCCTGGTCTTCTGCCTGTGGAGCGCGGGCGTTCTGTGCCACGCGGGTCTGGCTCTCCGACAGTTTCGATTGGCGCGCGCCCTGGTGGCGCGCGCCGCGCCGCTTTCAGGGGCCACCGGATTGGCGATCGAGACCGAAGTGACGCGCCTGGTGGAGCGCATGGGCGCCGCCGGCCGGCCGGAGGTCCGCATCTCCACCGAGGTATCCGGGCCGCTGCTGATGGGCCTTGCCCGTACCCCGGTCATTCTGCTTCCGGCGCACCTGGTGCCCCCGCCCGAAACCGCGCTGACTCCCGAGGAGCTGCGCCTTGTGCTGGCGCACGAACTGGCGCACCTGCGGCGCGCTGACCCGCTGCTGGCGCTGGTGCCCGCTCTCGCCGCCGCGCTGTTCTTCTTCCACCCCCTGGTGCGCCTGGCAACCCGCGAGTTTGACATCGCGCGGGAGTCTGCCTGTGACGCCGCGGCGCTCTCCGCCACGGGCGACGCGCCCGAGCGCTACGGCAGCCTCCTGCTAAAACTGGGCGCTCTCAGCCACCTCCTGCCCCTGAGCCTCGGGGGCGGCGTAGTGGCAGCGGCGGCAGCAGACACCCTGCCCTCTTCCCGTGGGCGGGTCGCGCCCCCGGCAGGCACTCTGGCGGCCGTCTCCGGGTACGCCTCCCTGCGGCGGCGCCTGACGCTCCTCCAGCAGTTGCTCACCCGCGAAGGGCGCGCCGCCGCTGCTCCCACCCACCGGCAGCGGATCGCGCGCGGCCTGGTGTTCTTCTTTGTCGCCACTGCCGGGCTGGTTCCGTGGCGCATGGTCCCGTTCCCGACCACACGCGACGCCGCCCCGGCCACGCCGACCGCACCGGACTCTGAGGAGTTCCCGGCCGCAACGCGCACGGCGCCGGCCGTGGCACCGCCCGCTGCCGCCGCTGCCGCCGCGCCGAAGCCCGTGGCGCCGGAGCCCACAGCACACACGGCGCCGCGGGCTCCGGCGGCCCCTGCGGCCCCGCCCCGGCTCGTCGCCCCCCAGCCCGCCCCGGCCCCGGCGCTCGCGCTGAGCCCGCTCGCCCCGGCCCCGGCGGAAACCGCGCCCGCGCCGGAGTTCGAGCCGGCCACTGCCGAAACCGATGCCTCCCCCCTCTACGCCGTCGAGCCCGCCATCACGACCGAAGGAGCGGGGCCGTGGGACATTTTCATCCTGGAGCCAGCCGGTGACGAAGCGACCGCGGCGATGGTAGCCGCAGCAAGCAGCGTGCAGGTGGTTGAGCCCGGGGACGATGCGGCCATGGTGATCCCGGGACGCTCGCACGTGTTCGCCCTGGCGGCGATCCTGGTGCCCTCCACCGAGGGGGTCGCCCTGGCCATCCTCGCCCCGTTCCAGGAGGCCGAAACGCTGCCCACGGACGCCACAGTCACAGTTCGCGGACGCAGCCTGCCGGTCGTCGGAGAGGTTGGAGAAGCGTCGGAACCAGGCACCGTGCCTGTGGGGAGCGTTCCTTCCTTCACCCTCGCCCCGCTCACGCTGTCCGTGGGGTCCGCCCTTACGGAGACGCGGCAGACGGGCTCCGCACCTGCCGAAGCGCTTCTGGGCCGGCGGGGGGGGGGGGGGGGGGCCCCCGCGCCCGCCCCCTTTGGGCCCCGGGGTTCCCCCCCCGGCCCCCCGCCCCCCGGCCCCCCCCGGGCGGGGGGAGGGGGGAGGGGGGGGGTGGGCCCCCGGGCGCCCCCCCGCCACAGCAGCACCCCGGCCCGCCGCCGCGCCTCCGAGGGCGTCAG
>Ga0182793_1002415_pt1 | contig 10755 bp, 10 predicted proteins | sample Passage237A_FD_130498 | JGI IMG/M metagenome (GOLD analysis project Ga0182793, IMG submission 130498) | Cellulose adapted compost microbial communities from Newby Island Compost Facility, Milpitas, CA, USA - Passage2 37A (version 2) (version 2) ...
CCCCCCCGCCGCGCCCCCGCGTCCGCGTACAGGCAGGACAGCAGTCCCGCCCCGACGATCACGAGCAACAGTTCCATACCGATAGGACACGCCGAGGTGCCGTTCGGTTGCCCGCCTCGAGGCGATCAACCCGGCCGGGGCCAGCCGTTTACCTGTGCCGCGAAATCCGCCAGAAAGGCAAGGCGATCCGCGGCGGGGACCGCCTTCAGGGAAACGCCGTGCGCGGCCTCCTTTGTGCAGAACGGCGGGTAGACGCTGAGAAGAATGGTACCTTGAGCATGAACCGGGCGATACGGCGGCGCTGACGATACACGCGAGAGCCCTGGAAGGGCTGCAGGACTGGCCCGCCCTCCTGCGCGTCACGAGCCGACTGGTGGCGCACCTGGCCCAGGAGTCCGAACGCTTCCACCCGCGCCGGCAGCGCATCCGCGGCCTCATCCACCTGGGCCGCTTCTCGGAGGCTGAGGCCGAACTGGAGGCGCTGGACACCCACGGCAGGGCGGCCTTTCAAAGACACCGCGCCGCGCTGGCCTCGGAACTGGCAGAGCGGCGAACGGCGGCTGCCGAGCCGGTACAATAGCGCCGTATGCAAAACGGCGAGTACAGCAGCATCACCCTGCGCGGCCCGGCGCAGGAGGCGGTCCTGACCGCAGTCCGGGAACTGCGGCAGGCGGCCTTTGTCTCCCCCACCCGCGACGGCGTCACTGTGGTCTATCCCGAGGACGAAACGCCGGAGGGCGCGGCACTGTGGCTGGCGGCGCGCCTGTCCCGAAAACTCGGCTGCGCAGCATGGCAGGTGACAGCAAGTGAAGAAACACTGACCTGGGCGCTCTTCGAGGCGGGCGGCTGGGGGGGCACCCACGCCCCCCCCCCCGGCGCCCGCACCGGAGGGGAGCTGCCGCCCGCCGGGGGCGATGCACAGCGTCTCTGCCGGGCGCTGAGGGCCCCGGAAGACGCCGCCGCGGAGGTCGCCCCGATGCTGCGCGCCGCCCCCCTGGACGAAGACTTCGGTTTCCTGCACGGTGGCGAGCGGCACGCCGAGATTGCGGACGCCCTCGGGCTTCCGCTGCTGGACTACGCTACCGGCTTCCGCGCCCTCGACCACGGGCATACGGCGGCGCCGGGAACGCCCCCCGTGGGCGAAATGACGCTCTTGCGGCCCGTCCCGCCGCTCGCGCTGCTGCGATTTGATCTGGTTCGTCCACTGTCAGACGTGGACACGGAAGACCTTCTGGAGTGGCTGTACGGGGACGCTACCGGTACGCGCGGGGAGCCGATGGGCAATCCCCTCGGCACGCCGGACACGCTTCGGGACGCGATAGTCGCCGCGCTTCCGGAGGTGGACGCCACACACCCCACGTGGCTGACCACCTCGGGCGACGGCTTTGCGCTGGACTTCGCCCTCGGCCCCGGCGACACCGCGAGAGACCACGTGACTGTCCTTCTATCCGCGGAGCCGCGGGCGGCGGCAGCCGCGCGGGAGCGTCTGGTAGCGCTGGGACGAGCGACAGGCTGGGCGGCGCTGGACCCGCAGCGGGGGGCGCTGCTGACGCCTTCGTAGGGGGCGCACTCTGCGCCGAAGGCGGTTGCCAGGGCGCCCGGTTGCCTTGTCCCGCCAGGTTCGGCTACAATCACCACGGACACGCGCGCTGCCGCCGCCCCAGCAGCCGCAGGCCGCACAATCGCCATCAAGGAGCCACGACCCGTGAGCAGCACTTCGCCCGCCGCCGCCACCGAGACCGCCGAAGCGACCACCGCAACGCCCCAGACTGCCGCGCAGGACGGCGCGTCCGCCGCGCTTCCCTCCCCCCCGTACACCGTGACGCTGATTCCGGGGGACGGCATCGGCCCGGAGGTCGTGGACGCCACGGTGCAGATACTGGAGGCGACCGGTCTTTCGTTTGTCTGGGACCGCCAGGACGCCGGGGAGGATGTGATTCCGCGCTACGGCACGCCCCTACCCGACGAAGTCGTCAACGCCGTTATCAAAAACAAGGTCGCGCTGAAGGGTCCGATCGCGACGCCCGTTGGCACCGGCTTCTCGTCGGTGAACGTCACCCTGCGCAAGCGGCTCGGCCTGTTCGCCAACGTCCGGCCGGCCCGCACTCTGCCCGGCATCAATACCCCGTTCAAGGATATCGACCTGGTCGTGATCCGGGAGAACTCCGAAGGGTTGTACTCAGGCATCGAGCACGTGGTCGTGCCGGGTGTTGCCCAGTCCATCAAGATCGTTACCGAGGCTGCATCGCTGCGCATCGCCCGCTTCGCCTTCGAGTACGCGGTCTCCCACAAGCGCAAGAAGGTCACCGCCGTCCACAAAGCCAACATCATGAAGCTCTCGGATGGCCTGTTCATCGACTGCTGCAAGCGCGTCGCCCGCGAGTTCCCGGACATCGAGTACCAGGAGATGATCGTCGACAACACGTGCATGCAGCTTGTGACCAAGCCCCACCAGTTTGACGTCATGGTCATGGAGAACCTGTACGGCGACATCGTCTCTGACCTGGCGTCCGGCTTGGTCGGCGGCCTCGGCGTGACCGGCTCCGCTAACATTGGCCCGGACGCGGTGGTGTACGAGGCGGTCCACGGCTCCGCACCGGACATCGCGGGCAAGGGGCTGGCGAACCCGACCGCCGTACTCATGTCCGGCGTCATGATGCTGCGCGCCTTTGGCGAGTTCGATGCGGCGAAGCGGGTCGAGGACGCCGTGTTCGCGGTGTTCAAGGAGGGCAAGCACCTGACCGGCGACCTGGGCGGCCGGGCCACCACCCAGGAGTTCGTCAATGCTGTGATCCAGCGTATGCGGGCGTAGCCGGGAGCCACGGCCGAACCGCGATGTGGACGCCCGACGACCCGCAGCGCAACGCCGAGGCGAAGGTGGCTAAGCGCGATGCCCCCGGCCTCTACGGGGCGCTCGACGCGCTCTACCTGTCGCCGCTCCACGGCTTCCAGGAGATGGCGGACACGTACGACCAGCGGACGGCGGGCAGCCCCCTCTACCTCCTGGAGAGCACGGAGACGCTGGCTGCGCTCCCGGACCTGACCGGGGCCTCCGTGCTGGACCTGGGCTGCGGGACCGGGCGCTACGCTCTCCAGGCAGCGCGCATGGGCGCCCACCCGGTGATCGGCGCGGACGCCGTGGCAGAGATGCTGGCGGTGGCGCGGCGCAAAGCGCGCCGCGCCGGCCTGGAGGGGGCCGTGGACTGGCAGGAGGCGGACCTGACGCGGACGCTGCCCTTCCCGGAGGCGTCCGCAGACGTGGTCGTGTGCGCGCTCACGCTCTCGTTCCTTCCGGATGTCGGGCCGGCGTTCGCCGAGATGGCGCGCGTCCTGCGCCCCGGCGGCGTCCTCGTGGTCAGCGACGCGCACCCGCACGTCCTGGCGAATCTGCGCGCGGCCTCCGAGGCGGACGGCGGCAAGGACCGCGCGCCCTACGTGCGCTTTACGTCGGTGGACGGCGAGGAGTGCCGCATCGCCCAGCACGTCCACCGTATCTCGACCCTGTTCGCTGCGGGCCGCGCGGCGGGCCTGACTCTGGACACCATCGCGGAGCCGGAGGTAGACCGCCGCCTCGCCAACGCCCACGCCAGCCTGCGGGACAAGATCGGCGTCCCTCTCGCCCTCGTCTTGCGCTTCCTCAAGCCGTAGTCTCCCCGATCTAACGGCGCCAGGGCAGGGCGCGGGCACGACGCAGAAGCCTCTCGACTTCGGCCTCCTCCGCCTCATCCCCCGCCTTCTGCTCCGCTCCCTCCCGAACCACCACCAGGCCCTGTGTCCACGCCCGGAAACCGGCGCGCGCCGTGGCGCCGGCCGCCTCCACCATGCGGGCAGCGACCTCCGCAGGGTCTTCGGTATGCATCAGACGGAACGGCAGGCCGAACGGGGCGCCGCGGACGGCGTCACCGCTTCTCTCGCCCCACCAGTCCGCGTCGGCAGCAAGCGTGGCGGCCTCCGCGTCGGTACGGAGCTTTGCTCTGCTATCCGCCCACGCCGACGCAAGTTCCAGAGCCGATGACAACTCCCGGGTGAGCCCGGGAAGGCGCTGCAGATTCCGGGCCAGCGCCGCCACGCACTCCCGCCGGAACTGGTCTGCTTGCGTCCCGTCCCTGCCGGCCAGCAGTCCACGCAGGCGCTGTTCCTGTTCCGAGCGCGGGGGCAAACGGCTTTCCTGAAAGAACGCGACGCCGGCCGCCGCCTCCTCGACATCCCAAACGTCGGGGATGCCCTCGCCCGCCTGGACCTCCCAGGCAGCATCGGTGACCCAGCGCCGCACGGCCGTTGAAAGCCAGTCCGCCGCGGACACGGCGCCGTACCAGAGGCGGGCCTCCGCTGCCCCCTCGGTAGCGTCCGCGCGGAGCCACTCCCCCAGGGCGCGCGGCAGCCCCCCAACGAATTCGAGCACGGGCGCGACCTTTCCCTCCGCCTCCCACTCCCCCGCAGGGTCGAAGATGACCGGCCCAAACCCGGTCGCCCACCCGCATCCGGCAACGCGTTCAAACCGTTCGCTGTGCCCATCCGCGGCGTCCTCTTCGGCGTAGGCGCGCAGGAGTTCGCGGTACGGCGCGGCGGCGACGGAGACGGTGAGCGGCATCATGCCGAGCAGGGTCATCGTGAGGCGCGCGACCGCCTTCTTGAACCGGACGCGCTGCGGAGGCAGCATCCGGCCACAGGGGCGCGTGATCTCGGTCTCGTCGTGATGCCGCCAGAACTCCGGCATGCCGTCGAAGGCGCCGATCATCGGCACCGGCTTCCCGTCGGAAACCGGCGCGCCGTAGATTACGCCATCGAGTTCGTTCCCTGAGCGCAGGTCTTCGGGCGCGGCAACGCGGAACCACACGCCTCCCGAGCCGAACGCCCGGGAATCGGCGCCGCGCACCAGAAGCACCCGACGGGCGCGTACCGCCTGTTCCAACAGTTCCGGGCTGACTTCGGACGTCCGGTAGGTACGCCCCTGCTCCGCCAGGAACGCGGCGCGGAACACCGGTACGAGCTCTCGAAGTTCAGGGTAGCGGCGTGCCCCCTGTGCCACGGCCCCATAGCGCCGCCGGGCATCGGTTTCCGGCTCCACCTCCTGACGAAACGACTCATGGTCCAGTCGCAGGAGAGTACCGTCCGGCCGCAGCGCCCAGACATAGATCGAGTTGGCGTGCAACGGGAGGGCGCCCAGCGTCTCCCGGCACTCGCGCACAACCCAGTCTCCCGGCGCCCACCCCGAGTCGGGCGGCGGCCCCAGCGCGTCAATCCGCTCCCGAATTCTTGCGGCTAGCTCCGCCGACAGGCTGATGGATTCCACGCTTCTCCTCCCCTTGCGAAACGCGACCAGAAACAAGCGCACCGAGTCTCCCACCGATAACACGACACTTCACTCTTCGGGTTGACAGGTTGGGCATTTCTGCGTGCCCGGCCCGTTTCCCCCGACTTTTTGCCGGGAACGAACGGGACGAGACACAGGCAAAGCTGCGAACCAGAAAGGTATTTTCATGAGCGACGACAGGAGCGCGACCACCACGGTGGTGCCGGAGAACGCAATGGCAACGGGGCAGGGCGCGGACGACGAGCCGACCCTGACGATCGGCGACCGCCACCCGGACGCGCAACAAGCGCAGGATTCCGCTGCCACCGACGCCGATGCGGCGCGCAAGCAGTTAGGCGGGGAGAGCCATAACGGGCAGAAGTCGAGCGACAGGGGCGCGACGCCGGAGCCGCGCGAGGCGCGCCCTGTGACAGCCTCGGACGCGCCGGAAGAAGACGGAGGCGCTGAGGAGTAGACGGGGAAAGCCCGGATGGTATGGAACGCGAACCCGGGGGGTAAAGAACGGACAACCTGAACGAGAAGCGTTGGAGGATGCCACATATGTCATATGACACTATAGGAAACCGCCCGGAACATGTTAGCGGGAGCGACGGCCAGCCGAACGTAGCGATGCCGGAGCGTATCGCTTCGGGCCTGGCCGGGGTCGCCCTGACGACGTACGCCGTGGCGAAGCGGCGCGATGTCGGCGGCGCAGCGATGGCGCTGGCGGGAGGTTACCTGTTATTCCGGGGCGTGACCGGCCGCTGCGCCGGCTATACCCTGCTGCAGACCGGGACATCCGACGCGACCGACAGCGAGAATGCCGTGATCCCGCATAACCAGGGGATCAAGATAGAGAAGGTCGTGACGGTCAACCGTCCGGCATCGGAGTTGTTCGCCTTCTGGCACGACTTCGAGAACCTGCCCCGGTTCATGCCTCACCTGGAATCCGTCCAGGTCCTCGACAACAAGCGCTCGCACTGGGTCGCGAAGGCTCCCCTCGGCAAGACGGTGGAGTGGGACGCCGAGATCATCAACGAAGTGCCGGGCGAGATGATCGCCTGGAAGTCGGTGGAGGGCGCGGATATCCCCAACGCCGGCTCCGTGTGGTTCAAGGCGCTCCCGGCCGACCGGGGCACCGAGGTGCGCGTCGTCCTGGAGTATGACCCGCCCGCCGGCCGCCTCGGCGCCGCTGTAGCAAAGCTCCTGGGCGAGGAGCCGGGCGTGCAGGTGCGCGACGCTCTGCGGCACTTCAAAAACCTGATGGAGGCCGGAGAAGTCCCGACCATCGATGGACAGCCGCACGGCACCAAGGGCCGCAGCCCGTCCGATGCCCCGCAGAAGCGGGCAAGCGGTGAGGACATGGGCGTCGCCACGCCCGTCCCTGTGCACACCGCGGCGCCCGAGGTCGTCCAGCCCGTACTCTAACGGTTCCGTCCGTCCCGGCGAAGCCTGCCCCCGCCGCAGTGGGGCAGGCTTCGCGCCGTGTCCTGGTTAGCCACTGCTGGCGACCGGGAAACCACCCTACGGAGAAGTGCGGACGAGCGACGCGCCGCCAAAACACACAAACACTGTCGTAAAAGAGAGGCGAATGAACGCATGAAAGCAGCCTGCTGGTTTGGCAAGAACGATATCCGCGTGACGAACGTCCCCGATCCGCAGATCGTCAACGACCGCGACGCGATTCTGCGCATTACGGCCACCGCAATCTGCGGGTCTGACCTGCACATCTACAACGGCTTCATCCCCATGATGCAGGATGGAGACATTCTCGGGCATGAGTTTATGGGCGAGGTGGTCGAGGTTGGCAAGGGCGTGACCAACCTGAAACCGGGCGATAAGGTCGTCATCCCCTTTACCATCTCCTGCGGGAACTGCTTCTTCTGCCGGCGCGACCTGTGGAGCCTGTGCGACAACTCGAACCCGAACGCCACGATCGCGGAGAAGATGTACGGCTACTCTGCGGCGGGCCTGTTCGGCTACTCGCACATCTTCGGCGGCTATGCAGGCGGGCAGGCCGAGTACGTGCGGGTGCCGTTCGCGGACGTCGGCGCGTTCAAGGTGCCGGAGGGGGTCACGGACGACCAAGTGCTCTTCCTGACCGACATCCTGCCCACCGGGTACATGGCCGCCGAGAACTGCAACATCCAGCCGGGCGATACCGTGGCGGTCTGGGGCTGCGGCCCGGTCGGTCTGTTCACCATTAAGAGCGCGCTGCTGCTTGGCGCCGAGCGGGTGATCGCCATTGACCGCTTCCCGGAGCGCCTGAAGCTGGCGCAGGAGGCGGGTGCGGAGGTGATCGATTATATGGAGGTGGACGTGCTGGACGAGCTGCGCGCCCGCACCTCCGGCATGGGCCCGGATGCCTGCATCGACGCCGTGGGTCTGGAGGCGCACGGCATCACCGTGGACCAGTTCTACGACAAGGCCATGCAGCTCGCGCGCCTGGGCACCGACCGGCCTCATGTGCTCCGTGAGTGCATCTTCGCCTGCCGCAAGGGCGGTACCGTCTCACTGCCCGGCGTCTACGGCGGCTTCGTGGACAAGATCCCGATGGGCGCCGCGCACTCCAAGGGCCTGACCTTCAAGATGGGCCAGACCCACGTCCACCGCTACCTGCCGACCCTGATGGACCACATCGTCAACGGGCGGCTCGACACCACGTTCCTGATCTCGCACCGTCTCCCGCTGGAGCAGGCGGCCGAGGGCTACGCCATGTTCAAGGAGAAGCGCGACAACTGCACCAAGGTAGTGCTCTACCCCGGCACCGCGTAACCTGACTCTGGATCAAGCGAACCGGGCCACGGGGCAAGGGCAACCTGGCCCTTGCCCCGTGGCCGGTCTGGACATCGGGCGTCACACGGACGCCTGGGGGGACGTTCACACGGTAAAATACGACAAACCCCTAAAGGAGCCCCCATGCCCGACCCCCGCATGGCCCGACTGGCCGATGTCCTCATCTCCCACTCGACCCGCCTCGAACCCGGCGAGAAGGTCTTCATAGAGTCCTTCGACGCCCCGGACGAGATTATCGCCGCCCTGGTAGACCGCGCCACGCAGGCCGGCGCCATGCCGTTCGTTGAGACCCGCTCCAACCGCGTCCTGCGCGCCCTCTACCGGAACGCCACCGCCGAGCAGATGACCGCCATCGGTGAGCTAGAGTTGGCACGCATGGAGAAGATGGACGCTTACATCGGCATCCGTGGTTCGCAGAACGCACTGGAGATGGCCGACGTGCCCGCGGAGAAGATGGCACTCTATCAGAAGCACTGGTGGCACCCCGTCCACTCCGGGCGCCGCGTCAACCACACCAAGTGGGTGGTGCTGCGCTACCCCTCCCCCGCCTTCGCGCAGGCTGCGGGCATGAGCACCGAGCAGTTCACCGACTTCTACTTCGACGTCTGCACCCTGGACTACGCGAAGATGGCCGCCGCGCAGGAGCCGCTAGCGGAGCGGATGCGCCGTGCCGACCGGGTACGCATCACCGGCCCCGATACCGACCTGACGTTCTCCATCAAGGGCATCGGCGCACAGCCGTGCGCGGGCCTGCGCAACATCCCGGACGGCGAGTGCTTCACCTGCCCCGTCAAGGACAGCGTGAACGGCGTGATGCACTACAACACGCCGACGCTCTACCAGGGCAAGCCCTTCGATGATGTGCGCCTGGTGCTGAAGGACGGCAAGATCGTGGAGGCGACCGCGAGCGACACCGCGGGCCTGAACGCGATTCTGGACACGGACGAGGGCGCGCGCTACATCGGGGAGTTCTCGCTCGGGTTCAACCCGAAGATCCTCCATCCGATGCGGGACACGCTCTTCGATGAGAAGATCGCGGGTTCGCTCCACTTCACGCCGGGCAACGCCTACGAGACGGTGGGCAACGGGAACAAGTCGGCGGTCCACTGGGACATGGTGCTGATCCAGCGCCCCGACTACGGCGGTGGCGAGGTGTGGTTTGACGACGAGCTCATCCGCAAGGACGGCCTGTTTGTCCCCGCCGACCTTCAGGGCTTGAACCCCGAAAACCTGTCCTGACCGCGGCGGCAGGAACCGCCCCCGGGGTCGTTGGTCGCCGTCGAATGCGCGCCGTGGACTGAAGTCCCGGCTACGGTTAAGAAGTCGGCCTACGCCGACTCCATAGGACAAGGGGCGGCTACGGGTTATTCGTAGCCGCCCTTCGATCGTAGGAGCCCGCACCGACGAAGCGGAGCTTCGCTCGCGGAGGCGGGCTTCTTAACCGTAGCCGGGACTTCAGTCCACGGCGGCAGCGGGCTTCGTATCACCGCCAGCCTACGGCAGTGCTTTAAAGTCCGAGACCCGGAAAAAGTCCTCTTCGTCCGTCGTCTGGGCGCTGTAATCGATGAACGCCTGGAACGGGTACCCGTATACCAGGTCGAACTCCGTGAGCAGCTCCTGGGCGCCGCGCCGGTGGGCATCGTCCAGAAGGTCGAACAGTTCGTCGATGGTGTCGTACTTCGCGTAGGCAGCGCGGTCGATCGGCGCCCCGGCCTCGACGGGGGTGACGCTGACAGTAGTCCTGCCCCGCACCTCGATCACCACCTTGCGAATGGCGGTATCGGGGGCAAACGCAGAGCGCTCGAACGTGTAGCGGTAGTTCTGGGGACGCGCCCGCTCCCAGAGACGGCGGTAGGCCTGGAACGTCGGGTTGCTATCGTCGTTCCCGCCTGACCCGCCGCAAGACGTCAGCGTCAGGGAGACCGCCCCCAGCGCCAGGACCGCCGCCACCGCCCTTATCACCACGCCGATTCGCCTCTGTCCCAAAGGTTCATCCTCCACATGCCGCCGTTGCGGCACGAGATATCGCTGCCTGCATACAGACCGAAGCCGCGCTCTGCGCGCATAAGTTCAAGGGCGGTGCCACATTCGCCTCCCACTGTGAGCAGGAGAGCGTGGTTTCCGCAGCGCTCCCGCCGGACAAAAATAAAGTTGACAAAAACAGGCGGTTATATGTAAAATCAAGGTCACCCTCACGGGTGAGGCGACGGACGGGGGACAGACAACGCCTTTCGCGGGCACAGGCTTTTTTCGGATATTAAAGTTGACTTTTTCGCCCAAAATTACAAACGAAGCAGCCGCCCTTTCGGTCTTCGCCCTCCTGACCTTCCTGGCGGGCTGCGGGCCGCGCGGCGAGGCACAAAAGGCCACCGCAGGAGGAGCGGACGGCGCGACGGCCCCTCCTGCGGCGGTACGGGTGGCGTTCTTCCCGAACGTGACGCACGCTGCCGCGCTATACGCCAGCGGGACCGGCGCGTTTGAGGAGGCTCTGGGCGACTCCATCCGGGTCGAGGAGCGCGTATTCACCGCAGGGCCGTCGGAGATCGAGGCGCTCTTCGCGGGCGAGGTGGACATTGGCTACATCGGCCCCGGTCCCGCCCTGAACGGCTACCTCAAGAGCCGCGGCAAGGCGCTACGCATCGTCGCCGGGGCGTCATCGGGCGGCG
>Ga0182793_1002420_pt1 | contig 10744 bp, 7 predicted proteins | sample Passage237A_FD_130498 | JGI IMG/M metagenome (GOLD analysis project Ga0182793, IMG submission 130498) | Cellulose adapted compost microbial communities from Newby Island Compost Facility, Milpitas, CA, USA - Passage2 37A (version 2) (version 2) ...
CCCCTCCCCGCCCCGCTGGCGGTCCTGTCGCCCAACCTGCCCTGGAGCGACTGGTTCCCCTGGGGCGACACACGGGCCACCGAGGGGCTGCCCTTCAGGATCGCATCGGCGTCCGCCAGGGTCAGCGTGCCCGCCGACCCGGCGCCGAAGCTGACCCCGCCGCGCCGCTGTGCACCGGACCGCACGGTCAAAACGTTGGTCCCGAGACGCTGGATGCTCTCGGCCACGGCGGCGCGCGACCCGGAGCCGATGGCGACGGCCACGATCACCGCGCCGACGCCGATGATGATGCCGAGCATGGTGAGCGCGGCCCGCATCTTGTTCGCCGCCAGCCCCCGCAGCGCCATCGCGACGCCGACCAGGACCGAGCCCAGCGGGGACGGCGGGGCGCCGTCCGCCACCGGCGCCGGGGGGGCAGCCCCCCCGCGCGCGTTTTCCATCAGATAGACCGCCATGGTGTGCTCCCTCCCTTTCTCACGCTCAGCGCCGCCCGCCACCGCCACCGCCACCGCCGCCGGGCCGGGGGCCACCACTGCCACCCGGCGGGGGACCGCCCGGGCCGCCGCCGAACGGGCTGCTCGCGCCGCGCCGCGCGCCGCCGCTGCCGGACCGGGCATCGCCCGACGCCACGGTCTGCGTCACGACCATCTCACCCGGCTCCAGGCCGGTGAGCACCTCGACGCCATTGTCGCCCTCCAGCCCGACCGTCACCGGCCGCCGCTCCACGGACACGCCCACCAGCACATCCGGGCGGGGCGGGGCATCCGAGCCCGTGTCCGCGGGAGCGGGCTTGCCGCCGGTCGCCACCTCCACGTAGGTGCCGCCGTCGTCCATGCGTACTGCCTCGGCGGGCACGGTGACCGCGTTCTCCTTCTGGTCGATCAGGAACACCGCGGTGGCGTTCATGTTCGGCTTCAGGAGCCGGAACGCTTCCGCTGTGTTGTCGATCTCGACCCGCACGGCGACGGTGGTGATGTTCTGCTCCACCTGCGCCTGCGGCTCGATGCGCGCCACCTTCCCGGTGAACGGCACGCGCGGGTAGGCGTCCACGGTCACCTCGACCGGCTGCCCCTCGGAGACGCTGGCGATATCCGTCTCGTCCACCGTGACCTTGACGTACATCTTGGACGTGTCGCCGATCTGGACGATGCTGGTGCCGGTCGAGGTCATCGACTGGCCGGACGTGATGATGGTGCCCTGCTCCACGTACTTCTGGAGGACGACGCCGTCGGACGGGGCGCGGACCGTGGTCTGCTCCAGCGTCGTCTGCGCGTTCTGCAGCGCCGCCTCGGCGCGGGCGATGCTGGACCGGGCGGCGACGATGTCCTGCTGCTTGATGTCGTTGTTGGCCAGACTTGCCTGCGCCTGCCGCAGGCCGTCCTTCTGCTGCGCCAGCTGCGCCTCGGCCTGCCGGACCGCGGCCTGCGCCTCGGCCACCGCGTTCTTCCTGCTCTGCACGTCCGCCGACTGCGCGCGGGCGCTCTTCAGCCCGGCCTGGGCCTGCGCCACCTGGGCGTCCGCCGCCGCACGGGCGGCGGTCTGCTGCGCCCCCAGGGAGCGCACCCGCTCCCGCGCCGAGGCGACGCTCGCCGTGCTGACCGCGTAGCTCTCCTGCGCCTGGTCCACGACCTGCTGCGCCACGAACCCCTTTGCCAGCAGCGTCTTCTGCCGGCTCAGGTTCGCCTCCGCGGTCTTCAGCGCGGCCTCCGCCTGGTCCAGCGCGGCCTGCGCGGCGACGCGCTCCTGCTGCTGGCTTGCATCCAATTGGCGGCGCTGCTGCACCGCGCCCTCGTAAGCCGACTGCGCCTGCGCAATGACGGCGCTGGTCTTCGCCGGCTGCGCCTGCGCCTCCTGCTGCGCCGTCTTCAGGCGCGCCCGCGCCGCCGACAGGGCGGCCTCCGCGGCGCGCACCTGCGACTGCGCCGTCTGGACGCCGATCTCGCCCTGGCGCACCTGGAGCCCGTAGGCGGAGACGCTCTGGCGCTCCTTCGCGCGGGCCGCCTCGATATCCGCCTGCGCCTGGTTCACGGTGAGCCGGGTGTCGGCGGGGTCGATCCGGGCCAGGACCTGCCCCTGCTTCACGGCGTCCCCCGCCTCGACCAGCAGCGCGTCCACGCGCCCGCCCGCCTTGGACTTGATGTCCACCACGGTCCAGGGCTGCAGGGTGCCGCTGGCAGAAACGGTCTTGCGCACCGCCCCGGCCTCGACCCGCACGACCTGGTACTGTGTCCCCTCGTCCGCGGACGATCGGGCCCGGGTGACAGCCAGGAACCCGCCGGTAACGGTGGCCACGACCGCCGCGGCAACGGCGGCCAGGCGCCGCACCGACACCAGCCGCGCGAACGACGCCGGCGCCTTCCCGGTTATGGGTGTTGTGGTCATGTTTGGCCTCCTTTTTCGCTCTATTCTCCATGCTACCGAGCGTTTATAAAGGAGTTATAAAGAGGGCAAAAGGGGGGATCCGGGGTTACGGGCGGGGCAGGGTGACGGTGACCACGGTCCCGCGACCGGGGGCGCTTTCGATACGAATCGTCCCCCCGTGGGCCTCGACGATGGTCTTGCTGATCGCCAGCCCGAGGCCGGTGCCGCCCCCGGAGCGGGCGCGGGAGCCGTCGGCGCGGTAGAAGCGCTCGAAAACGTGCGGCAGGTGTTCCGGCGCGATGCCCTCGCCCGTGTCGGCCACGGTGACGACCACCTCTGCTGCCGCGGCACCGGTGCCGCCGTCGGCGGGACGGGCCGTGACCGTGATCGCGCCGTCCGGCGGGGTGTGGCGGGCGGCGTTGCCGATCAGGTTGGTGAACAGACGCACCAGGTGGTCGGCGTCGCCGAACACCTCCAGCGTCTCGCCCTCCGGAAGGTCGAGCCGGACGGGAGCGGTGGCGCTGCCCTCCTTTGCCGCGCCGGCGGCGGACTCGGCGGCGTCCTCCAGAATCGCGCCCAGGGGCAGCGGCTGCGCCTCCATCGGGAGCCGGCCGGCGTCCGAGCCGGCCAGGAACAGGAGGTCCTGCACGATCCGGCGCATCCGCCCCGCCGACTGACGGACCGATTCCAGCGCCTGCCGGTACTCGTCCCCCGTCCGCTCCGCCGAGAGCGCCCAGCTCGCGTCGCCCAGGATCACGGTCAGCGGCGTGCGCAGTTCGTGCGAGGCGTCCGCGGTGAAGCGCCGCTGCTGCTCGAACGACGCCTCCAGGCGGGCCAGCATCCCGTTGAACGTCGCCGCCAGCTCGGAGAACTCGTCCCCGCCCTGCAACGCGGGAAGCCGCTCCGACAGGTTCCGCGCCTCGATGTGCCCCGCCGCTCTCGTCAGGTCGCGCACCGGGCGCAGGGCGCGCGCCGTAAGGTACGCGCCCCCGCCCCCCGCCGCCAGCAGCGCCAGCGGCACCAGGGTCCACACGGCCCGCGCCAGCCGCTCCTGCACCCGGTCGATCTCCGCCAGGGGGCGCCCTATCTGGAGCACGCCCTCCACACGCCCTTCGCGGCGCAGCGGCGTGGAGAAGACCCGGATCGGCTCGCCGTCCCAGACTACAGTGGAGTAGCCGGTCTCGCCCGCGACGGCCCGCACGAACGCAGCCCGGTCCCAGGCGGCGTCGCTCCGACCGGAGAAGTACATCCGCTCCTGCAGGTCGAGCACCTTGAACCAGTACGCGGGCCGGCTCTCGACGTCCACGCCGCCGGCGCCCTCGCCCGCCGTGGCGGGCCGGATGTCCTCCAGGGGCGGCCGCGGCGGCCGGTTTGCCGCCGCATCGCCCGTCCGGTCGCGGCGGCGCGGCGGTGCGTTCTCCGGCGGGGGCCAGTCGCGCACGAACCGGTCCGCGCGGCGGGCCAGGTCGCGGTCCACCAGGTCGGTGATGCCCGCCCGCGCCGTGTAAAGCAGAACGCCCCCCAGCACCACCAGGATGAGGCCGAGCGCGAGCACACTGCCGAGCGTCAGGCGCGCGCGCACCGAGCCGGGGAGCAGCGGGCTGCCCCTCACCTCACGCGTCCTCCCCGGCGTCGTCCGGGCGGCGCAGCCGGTACCCGACGCCGTGGACCGTCTGGATCAGCTTGACGTCGTGCCCCTCGTCGATCTTCTTGCGCAGCAGCCCGATGTAAACGTTCACGGCGTTGGAGTGCCCCTCCTCATCCATCCACACCCGCTCCTGCACCGCGTCGCGCGTGAGGATGCGCCCTTCGTTGGCCGCCAGCGCCTCCAGCAGCGCGTACTCGCGCGGGGTCAGGGTGACGCGCTTCCCCGCCCGCCGCACCTCCTGCGTGTCGGTGTCGATCTCCAGGTCGGCGACACGGATCACCCGCGCCTTATGAATCTTGTCGCGGCGCAGCAGGGCGCGGACCCGCGCCAGCAGTTCGGGAAACTCGAACGGCTTGGGCAGGTAGTCGTCGGCGCCCAGTTCCAGCCCCTTCACCCGGTCACTCAGGGCGTCGCGGGCGGTGAGCATGAGGATCGGGGTCGTGTCCCGGCGGGCGCGCAGCCGCTGGCAGATGGTCCAGCCGTCCACGCCCGGGAGCATCAGGTCCAGCAGGATCAGGGAGTAGGTGTTCGCGAGCGCCCGCTCCAGGCCGACCGAGCCGTCGGCGGCCCAGTCCACAGAGTAGTGCGCCCCTTCCAGACCGCGCCGGATCATCGCGGCGATCGGCGCCTCGTCTTCCACCAGCAGGATTCTCACGTCGCGCTTCTCCCGAGGTAATAGTACCTCTCCCCCGCCCCCCCGAACGGCAGCGGCGGCCGGGGGCCGCGCCGCTCTTTGCGCCCGCGCCCCCGGCCTTTCTTACCCTCCGCACTACCGCCGCACGAAGCGGTAGTAGCGCTGCCCGTCGCGCGTCACGGTCTCGCGCTCGTAGCGGCGGCCGTCGCGGTAGAAGTGGTCCTGCGAGAAGATGCCGGAGCGAGCCCGCGCCAGGGCATCCTGGCTCTTGCGATCCTGCTCATAGCGGTGCAGGGAGTACAGCGCCCCGGCGGCCCCGGCGAAGGCGATGGTCGGGTCGCGCTGGATCAGCCCGAAGGCCAGCGCGCCCCCGGCGCCGATGGCCAGGTTGCGCCAGTCGTTCTTCGTTTTCTGCCGCCGTTCCGCCTCCTCGCGGTCGGCGCGCCGATCCATGCCCGGGCGGCCGTTGTCGACCCGGCCGATGGCGCCGCCCTTGCTCAGGTCCCGCGGGACCGACGGGCGCGGCGCCACGGGGCGGTAGCTGCCGTTCTTCCGCTCCGCCCCGCCCCGCGGGACCTGAGCAAGGGCGGCGCCGGGGATAAAGCCGGCCAGGGCAATCGCGGCCAGGGCCGCGGCAGTGGTGGTCTTCGTGGTGCGTGTCATTCTTTCCGTTCCTCTTCTTCCCGGCTGCGGCTGCGTGCAGCAGCGTATGGTCTCAGGATAGCGGAGGGTTATAAAGAAGTTGTAAAGACCGGTAGACGCGGCGAAAAAGTCACCCGGTGCGCCTTCAGGCTCGTTTCAGGTTGGGTGCATAAAATGGGGAAATCCCAGAGGCGGCGGGGCGGCGAGAAGCGTGCCGCCCCGCCGTCCCCGCCCGTAAGGAGAAAGTTATGTCGCGCAAGAACCCAACGCCCGCGCGCCGGCGCGCCCGGTCGCCCCGGCGCGCGTTCCGCGCCGCCGACGCCCTCGTCTTCTGCCTCGGCGCCGTCGCCTTCGGGGCGACCTACCTGACGGGCTGCGGCGGCGGGGGAGGAGGCAGCGATCTCGTTTCGGGTACGAACACCGGGGGCGCTTCGGGCGCCCCCCCCACCCCGAGCGCGAGCGCCACGCCGTCCCCGGCCGCGTCGTCCTCGCCCGGCGTCATCGTCGTGCCGACGCCGTCCCCCTCGCCCACCTGGACCACCGCGCCCACGCCGACCCCAACGCCGACTGCCACTCCGACGCCTATCCGTACGCCGCCCCCTATCTACAATCCGACCCCGACACCCCCCCCCACGCCGACCCCGACCCCGACGCCTCCGCCGGACGACGGCGCGAAGCTGACCGATACGCTCGCGCAGATCGTGGCGGACGGGGAGGCAATCACCGGCGTCGCCCTTCGCAGCGCCGACGATGCCTGGGTCGTCCTCCACGGCGAAAACAGGTGGAAGGCACGGGACATACCGCAGTCCCTCCGGGACGAACTGACCCGCCTGGTCTCCGTGGGCGAGACGCTGAAGGCCGTGGCGCTCGGGCCGGGCGACGCCTGGGTCGTGCTCTACGGCAACCACGGGGCGACCACGAGCGGCATCCCGACCGCGATGTACGACTACCTGGTGGAGGTCCAGGCGACCGGGGCGCCCCTTACCTCGGTCGCGCTGGGACCGTCCGGAGCCTGGATCTTCACCTTCGGGCAGAACGGCTACTACGCGAAGAGCATTCCAACGGCGATGGCGACCCGGCTGAACCAGATCGCCGCCGCCGGGGGCACGATCGGGCGCGTCGCCCTCGGCCCGTCGTCCTCCTGGGCGGTCGTGGCCGGTTCGAACAGCTACGACACCGTGAACACCCCCGCCGCGCTGACGACCGCCCTGACGACCATTCAGGACGGCGGGTACGCGGTGTCCTCGGTTGCGCTCGGCGCATCCGGCAGCTACGCCGTGACCTACGGGCGCGGCGCCTGGTTCGCCAGCAGCACCCGCGCCCGGTAACCCGCAAAAAAAGGCCGCCGACTTCCTCAAGAAGCGGCGGCCTCTTCCTTCGAGAGGAGCGGCGCGTGCGTGCGCCGTCACTTTTTCCGCGCGGGCAGCGTAAGCAGGACGGATGTGCCGACGCCGGGGACGCTGCGGAGCGTGATCATGCCGCGGTGCGCCTCCACGATCGCCCGGGCGATGGCGAGGCCCAGGCCCGCGCCGCCGCCGCGGGCGGCGCGCGACCGGGTCCGCGAGGCGTCGGCGCGGTAAAAGCGACGGAACAGATGGGGAAGCTCCTCCGTGGGGACACCGGTGCCGTTGTCGGTCACGGACAGGGCGACCAGGCGGCCGCCGCTCGCGGCGCGGGCGGTGAGGGTGATGCGCCCCGTGTCCTCGGCGGTGTGGCGCACCGCGTTGTCGATCAGGTTCGACAGGACACGCCCGAGGTGGTGGCGATCCGCCAGCACGCACAGGGCCGGGTCGGGAACATCCAGCGAGATAACCCGGCCGCCGCGCACCGGCTCGAACAGCTCCGCCGCCTGCCGGAGCAGGTCCCCCACGGGCACGGGCCGCAGGTCCAGGGCGAGCGCCGAGTGGGCGTCGTCGCGCTCGGCGCGGGCGAGCAGCAGCAGGTCCGCCACAATCCGCTCGCCCCGCTCGGTGGCGGCGTCGATGCGCTCCAGGGCGCGGTGGGCCGACGCACGCCCCGCCTCGCCCTCCCCCGCCTCCAGGCCCAGGTCCGCCGCCGCCCGTATGATGGCGAGCGGGGTGCGCAGCTCGTGCGAGGCGTCCGCCACGAAGCGCTTCTCCTGCGCCAGCGCCTCCTCAATGGGCCGGAGGGCGCGGGACGTCAGCAGGGCGCCGCCGCCCGCCGTGGCGAGCAGGGCAAGCGGCAGCAGCGCGAGCAGGGTTCGGTCCACCGCATCCAGGCCGCGCTCAATGTCGGTCAGGCGAAACGGCATCTGCACCACGTCCCGGCGGGCCGAATCGGCGTGCCGACGCGGCAGGGGAGCGGAGAGTATGCGCAGCGATTCGTCGCCCGTGCGCACCGTCGAGTAGACCGCCTCGCCCAACCGCGCCCGCTCCAGGGCCGCCTCATCCCAGGGCGCGTAGGGCGGCGGTGGCGGCGGGGCGCTGCCCTCTTCTTCCACGCGGAACGTGCGTGGGAAGTACGGATCGTTGGGACGGATGCGGGGCCGCCGCGGAGGCTCTGGCGGCGGCGCTCCGAACAAAGGAACCCGCGCTGGCTGCCCCCGTCCCTGCCCGCCCGGCACGGGAACGGGCAGCCGCTGCGAAGCGGCGAAGAAGTCGGCGCGGGTCGCCAGTTCGCGGTCCACGCTGGCCAGAAGGTAGGCCCGCACCGTGACCCGCACCGCGCCCCCCAGGATCAGCAGTACGGCGCCGACCACCCCCACGCCCCAGAGCATGAGGACGACCCGCACCGGCAGGCGACGCCCCGGCGCGCGGAGCCTCAACCGCGGTACCCTTCGGGCGCGCGCAGAGTGTAGCCCAGGCCGCGGACCGTGTGGATCAGGCGGCACTCCCGGTCCGCGCCGAGCTTCTTGCGCAACTGGGAAACGTAGACCTCGACCGTGTTGGAGCCCGCCGCCGTGCCGTCATCGCCCCAGGACTGCCCCCAGACCTGCCCGAGAATGCGCTCCTGGGAGAGGATACGCCCCTCGTGCGCGGCCAGGGCTTCGAGCAGGGTGTACTCGCGCGCCGTCAGGGGGACCTCGCGCCCGCCGCGCGTCACGCACCGGGCCGTGGTGTCTATCTCCAGGTCCGCAACCCGAATGATCCGCGCCTTGTGTACCTGCTCGCGCCGCAGGAGCGCCCGCGCCCGGGCGCGCAGCTCCTTCAGGGCGAAGGGCTTGGGGAGGTAATCGTCCGCGCCCAGTTCCAGCCCCTTCACGCGGTCGTCCACGGAGTCGAGCGCCGTGAGCATGAGGATGGGGGTCGTGTCCCGGCGCCGGCGGATCGCCCGGCAGACCTCCCACCCGTCGCCGTCGGGGAGCAGGATGTCGAGCAGAATCAGGGAGAAGCCCCCCTCCCGCGCCCGCTCCGCCCCAGCGCGCCCGGTGGTCTCCCAGACTACTGAGAAGCGGTCGTTCTCCAGCCCCTCCCGGACGGTCGCCCCGAGCAGCTCCTCGTCCTCTATCAGCAGCACGCGTGCCATGCCCTCAGGCTATCAAGAGAACCTGAAGAGGACCTGAAGAAGCGCGGCCGACCGTGCCGGCGTTTACACCCGGCTCAGGCACAGAATGGTGGAGTCGGCGGGGGGCAGGTCCACCGGCAGCTTGCCCCGCGGCACGCGTGTGACCCGCTTCGCCCACAGGTCGCGCGCCTCGTAGTCCGCGCCCGGGTCCAGCCCGAGCCGCGCCAGGTCCAGCGCCCCGGTCCGCGCCTCCGAAGGGTGGTGGTTGAAGAGCGCCACGTAGCAGCGGCCGGACGCCCGATCGTGCCGTACGAAGACGTCCGCGGCCTTCGACCCGGTGTCGCCCTCCACCGGCCGGAACGGAACGCCCGCGCGGGCCAGCGCGTTGACCTCCGCGTTCGTCAGCAGCGCGACGGCGCGCTCCCGCGCCGCCTCCTGCGTCAGGTCGTCCCCGTGCAGCAGGACCGTGCCGCTGATGACCGACGCGTTCAGCCGGCTGCGCCCCTCGGCCTCGCTCACCGTCCGCTGTCCGCGCTCCTGGTACAGCACCGTATGGTCCGGGTCGTTGTAGTGGTACAGTCCCCCCTGCGCCCACCAGCCATAGGTCAGGGAGTTGAGCATATATTCCGTCGCGCCCACGCCCCCGGCAGCGTCACAAGAGATGCGCCGGCTGTGGCCGTAGCCCCCGGGGAAGAGCGGGGCGATCGAGAGGCTGATAAAGAAAGGACGCCCCACCCGGGCCGGGGTCAGCGCGGCGAGCACGCGCCGCATGCCGATGTGGTACGCCGCGGTGCCGGTCGGGACCTTCGCGTCGAAGTGCTTCCCCTCGCGCGCGCCGTGGCTGAGAAAATCCAGCTTGACAAAGTCGAAGCCCCAGGCCACAAAGCGCCGCAGCATCTCGTCCGTCCGCAGCAGCGCCCCCGGGTGCGTCGGGTCGATGGAGCGGCCGCCGTCCAGCTCCGGCAGCAGCGCGCCCTCAGAGTCCCGAAGCAGAATCTCGTCGTAGGAGTAGCGCCCGTCCGTGCCCTCCACCGGACGGCTCAGGTCGCCCCCCCAGCAGACGAACGGACTCCAGTAGATGCCCGCCTTCTGCCCGTTGGCGCGGACATGCCGCACCGCCTCCACGATCTGCGCCTCGGTCAGGTTGTCCCAGTAGGAATCCAGATTGAGGTACACATCGCCGCGGGCGTCGGCGAAGCCGCGCGGCTGGAGAGTGTCACGGAAGAAGTCCGACGCGGCCAGATAGTCCGTCTGCGCGACCTTCTCCTTGTGCGCCGCCCAGCTATTCCAGCCAAACGGGACACCGCCCGGCTCCTTCCAGGCCAGCGGCGGTTGAAGACGCCCGTTTGCACGGCCGAAGACCTCCAGCCCGTCGCGCCAGTCGGGGAAGTAGCCGACGAACACCAGGGGCGAGGCGACGACCTTGCCGGAGACCCGGCCGTGCGGTTGGGGGTCCCGGGTCTGTGCGCTCGTGGCGCCGCCGTATACCCGCAGCCGCTCCAGGCGCCCCCGGCCGTGCCCGCCCCTCGCGATGCCGGGCTTCCCCAGGTCGTGCGTCACCGAGCCGACCACGAACCCGCGGCGGCTCGCGTTGTCGAACGCCGCGGTGACCCCGTAGCTCTCCGCCACCGCACCGGAGTCGTAGCGCACCCAGGCGTCGTTGTCATACGGCACAAACAGGGTGCGCAGCGGCGCATCGTCCGCGCCGCTGCCCAGGTGCAGGCCGCCCCCGCCGCTGCCGTCGTCCACGACGATCGGCGCGACGTGGTTCGTCGCGACCGGCGCGGCGCTGACCACTTCGAGCCGCACCAGGAAGTAGGGCAGGTCCGGATAGAGCCGGAACCGCTGGCGCAGTTCCGGCTTTCCCGACGCGCCCACATGACGCACCGTAACCTGCGTCCCCGCCCCAAACGCGTCCCGAACCGGAACGACGTCGGCCGCCCCGCACTCATGGCGCGGGTAGTCCCCCGCTTTCAACTCCGTCCCGTCCGCGA
>Ga0182793_1002423_pt1 | contig 10740 bp, 9 predicted proteins | sample Passage237A_FD_130498 | JGI IMG/M metagenome (GOLD analysis project Ga0182793, IMG submission 130498) | Cellulose adapted compost microbial communities from Newby Island Compost Facility, Milpitas, CA, USA - Passage2 37A (version 2) (version 2) ...
AGCGTTTGGCGTGGCGTCGGCTTTGCCTTGATTCCAATTTCGCGGAGCGGAAGCTCAGCGATTGGGACGAGCACCCGGTGATTCAGGCTTTGCCTTGATTCCAATTTCGCGGAGCGGAAGCTCCTCAAAGGCGCGCATTTCCGCCTCGTCACGGCTTTGCCTTGATTCCAATTTCGCGGAGCGGAAGCTCGGCGAGTTTGGCGAGGTGGCGTTCCTCGGCGCTTTGCCTTGATTCCAATTTCGCGGAGCGGAAGCTCGTGCACGAGCTCGGCCCGCACGGGCCATCGGCTTTGCCTTGATTCCAATTTCGCGGAGCGGAAGCTCTCCTTGGTTGGCTTGTTTGGCTTTCCACGCGCTTTGCCTTGATTCCAATTTCGCGGAGCGGAAGCTCGAAGTAGGTCCAGAGATCTTCTGTCCTCCAGCTTTGCCTTGATTCCAATTTCGCGGAGCGGAAGCTCACCGGCCGTCTGGCCGGCTTGTTTCTCGAAGCTTTGCCTTGATTCCAATTTCGCGGAGCGGAAGCTCAATCTTGTCGAAGAGGTTCGTGGTTGTCGTGCTTTGCCTTGATTCCAATTTCGCGGAGCGGAAGCTCATTGCCGAGGGTGTCACCTATCCGGTCGAGGCTTTGCCTTGATTCCAATTTCGCGGAGCGGAAGCTCCTGGCACGCCGGCATGGGTGACAAACCAGAGCTTTGCCTTGATTCCAATTTCGCGGAGCGGAAGCTCCTCGCGGCGGGGGTCGAGTTGCGGAAAGTAGCTTTGCCTTGATTCCAATTTCGCGGAGCGGAAGCTCGCGGACGCGCTGCGCGAACTCTTCGTCATGGCTTTGCCTTGATTCCAATTTCGCGGAGCGGAAGCTCCCCAAGATTTCACCCTTGGTATTCACAATGCTTTGCCTTGATTCCAATTTCGCGGAGCGGAAGCTCTAATTTTCGGGACTCTGTGAGCCACCTTTGCTTTGCCTTGATTCCAATTTCGCGGAGCGGAAGCTCGACCGGCGCGGAGAAGTTGACCGCTTCGACGCTTTGCCTTGATTCCAATTTCGCGGAGCGGAAGCTCCTCGCCAAGGCCTACGCCGAGGCTCGCGCCGCTTTGCCTTGATTCCAATTTCGCGGAGCGGAAGCTCCAGAGCCAGAGGTAGTCGTCGATGTCGTCGGCTTTGCCTTGATTCCAATTTCGCGGAGCGGAAGCTCCGCTCCGCGAAATGACCTTTCCTTGAATAACTTAGCTCTTACCAGAGCTGGATTTGCTCTGGCATTTTCTCGGGCGAAACCTCTTTGGCCGGAGAGCCGTAGATCACAAAAGCGCGTTCCCATTGGGCTCGAGTCACGAAAAAGGCGCGGACTTTGCCTTCCGGTGGGATGCCTTTCCGAACACGGTCGAGGTGCGTTTCCTGTCGCGCGAAACTCACGCATGGCCGCGCATAGACGCTGAACTGGATCATCTGAAATCCATCATCGATGAGAAACTCTCGAAAGGCTGTGGCAGCTTTCCGTTGAGCCCGGGTGACGACCGGCAGATCGAATGCGACGACAAGCCAGCCCATTTTCAGCTTTTCGACATCCATGGCCGATAGTGTCGAGAGGTGCTGGCGATCACCGCCTGGCGGAAGCCGCGGACGACACCTTCAATACAGCCGCGAATATCGAGTTCGAGGCCCAGGTAGTCGACGCGCTCCAGCGAAAAGCCCGTCACCCATTTTCGGAACTCTCCGGTGACAGCGAAAGCCTCGGCCTGAGGACGGTCCTTCACCCATTGATAAACACGCCAATCGACGCAGGGGCGAAATGGCTCCATCAAATCGTAGGCCAACGGCGCACTACGTTCGCGGATGGCGTGCGAGATGCCGACCATCGGATCGAGTCCCACCGCATAGAGCTTTTGCAGGACGGTCGAGAGAAGGACCGCGTAGCCGTAGTTAAGGAGATCGTTTAGACCGCCGAGTTTTCGTCCGCGCGAGAAGCCTTCGATGCGTAGTCCTTCGGTGATGACTTCCCAAAACAGTTTGGCGCACCCACCTTCCTTGCGGGCGCTACGCGCCCGAGCGGCATCGGCGAGCCTGTGAGTGGTTTGAGCGTCTGGTAGAATCCGCCGGGCGACTTGAAGCTGGTTCGCGCACTTTGCGTCAATGGTCTTCTCCCAGAGGCGTGAGCGCACGTGTTCCGGAAGCGTGAGATGTCTGCGAGTGAGGAGCGTGTCGGCGGAGCGACATGCAGGAAGCAGCAACGAGACGGGTTGAAACCGCTCGCAGATAACGAGAGCTACGCCGTGTTTGGCGGCTTCGAGAAACAAGTGGCTGTGAATGCGCGCGGAGAAGCTGGTGACGATGATTGAGGCAACGTCTTCCAGCGGCACGCGCTTCGAGCCCTGGTCCGTGCTGCAGACGAGTTGTCCATCGCGACATGTCAGATCGGCCTGAGGAGCATCGATACTGACGATGTGGTAGGACATCGGAGAGTTCTCAGTCTTGCGGGAACGCGCGACCGGTTAAGTCGGTGTTCAGACGGAGCGCTCCGTCTCGAAGTAGACTCTTCAGGAGGACGTTGATCCAACTTGGTCTCACCGTCTCGACTGTGCCTAGGTCCAAGGCCATGCCGCTTGCATTGTTCTTGATCGAGAAGATCCGCCACAGTCCGGCACGTGGCCCGGCTGGGATCTTAAGCACCTGCCCATTTCGCCAAATCAGCGGAGGCTTCCCTCCATTGCGCTGTTTGAGCGCTCCCAATTGCGCCCAAACTCGCGCGAAGGGGATGATGACCAAGCGCTCGGCTGGAGGGATTTCGGGGTTATCGAGAATAGCTACGCCGAAGTTGTCCGCGATCACTCGAACGCCCCGAACTTTGCTCAGTTTGCCGTCCGGGTTCAGGCCGATGACTTTGGTTTCGAGTTCGGTCGTGCAATTGGTGACGATTTTACCGTCGGCGTTTTTCTTTCGCTGCCGTAGGGTGACTCGTCCGTTCTCGCGGCTGATCACACCACGGGTGTTTTCTTCAACTCGGATGCCGCTCATGTCGGCCGGCACATGTTGAACAACGCGCCGTTCGGCCAGCCGGTCTCGGATCTGTTGTTTCAAGTCGCCCGGAAGGTCGCGGAGGCGAAAGCCGCCATTTGCGTCGAAGTCGCCCAAGTCGAGTTTTTCCAGCGCGCCACGCTGTTCAGTGTTCAAGCGTCGTTCCAACAGCAAACGCCAAACGTCGCCTTGGTTGGGGATTAACGCGGCGGCCAGCCCCAGCACGCACGCATCTAGGGCATGGTGAAGATGAGTGATTTGTCGGATCTCGGTTTTGTTTTTTACGACGATCCGTTCATTTCCCTCAGTATCGACGGACTTCTCCAGCACGGCGGGAGCTGCTTCGGCGAGGCAACCAAGAACGTCCCAAGCCGCACGAATACGAGCAGTGACAGGTCCGGGCAGAGCGACGAAGGTGGGGGGCGAAGGCAGGTGGGCAAACGGAGCTCGCAGCACTTGTTGCCCGAGGCGCGTGAGTTGGGAGGTCTGGGTTAGCTGGCCGGGAGTGAAGCCGCCGGCTTTTTCTTCGTAGCGTTCGAGCAGCAGCTTTTCGACGCGGCGCTTCTTCCGTCGCTGATCATCCAAGTGCCCTCGTTTATCGAGCGCTTCAACGTCCTGTTTATAGCGGCTGAGCTGCTTGATTTGCAGATTGGGCAATCCGGGAACGGTCTTCGTCTCCTCGGCGCGAACGAACTCCCATGCGGTGCGTTTGCCCTTCCATTTGTTAATCTCCGAAAACGTGACCACCAGCGAATCGAGTGAGTCCGACGGGCGCTGCGAGCGGGGAATGATGTGATCCAAATCTACTCTACGAGTGATAAGGTCGATCGGCTCAAAGTCGTGGCCAGTATAGGGGCAGCGCCAACCAAGGTCGTCGGCGATGCGGGCTTTGCGGATCAACGAGGCGTTGATCTTGGTTCCCTGCGGTAATTCAGCCAGCAGGCGTTTCGAAACCTGCGCATGATTCCGGAGGCGCTCATTCATCTCCTTGGCGATCTCTTGAGCGGTCAGTCCAGCCATCGCTCTGAGATCGCGATTCACTTCGAGGGTGATGCGTTGCACGCGCGAGGCATCCCCGCCTGCATAGTCAGCAATCAAATGCTGGAGGAGGCGTCCGAGGATTTGAAGACGATGTCGGACGAGGTGGTTGTTGGTTTGCTGATCAAGCGGACGGTTATCCCGAGCCCGGCGGAGCTCGGGCGTTTCAAACAAACACCCTCCTTCGCTGCGGGGATGCACTGTGCCGCTCATCACTTGTTGATAAGTGGAGAGTAGCAGTGGGCGCGCATAGGCAGCGCGACCGCCGAGAGGTGGGACAGTAAAGGAGGTAGTCAGGATTTGTGCGGCGGTAGGAGGGGGTGTCGGAGTTTTTTTTCCGGAGCGTTTCTCTGGCACAGAACAGAGTTGGGCGACCGCGGCATCGAACGCGCTGATGTCGGCACCTCTTCGAATGGCTTCGTCGCGCAGTTTGCCGAGCGTCTGGGATCGACCTCGACGCCAGCGGTTGAGGGCGTGGCGTTGAACGATCTCGGGGAGATGGGGCCACACAGCGGCGATCCATCGATTGGTCGAAACCAGTCTGAGCGCAGGATCGAGCACGAGGTTTTCCGCCGCTGTCGCGTCCATGAACATCTGGTCGAGATTGTCGCGGACAGACCCAGTTAACGCGCGCACGGTTTTCCTAAACTCGCCGGGCGTGAAGTAGCCCTTTGTGGTCGCCTGCTGGGTCAATGCGCTCCGCTCCTCTTTGCTCAGCGGACGCAGCGATTGGTCGCTTGCAGAGGCCACATTGATATTGGCCAGCAGCATTGCCCAACGGAAACGAAGAAACTCGGGGCAGTCCTTGAGCGGGAGTTTCTCACCGGAAATGGGGCACCGACCGATGATGCGGTTGTGGTAGCGAGTCGCTAGGCGCCCGAAAAGTAGACCGCCTCTATAACGTCGAGGGAGGCGAATGTCGGGACAGACAATCGCGTGAGCGTCCTCCAGCAGCGCGCGAACGAACGCGTCGTCCACGCCTGGTAGTTTGCCTGTGTGATGTGCGAGAACTTGCCGGACTTCATCCACCACCACTGCGCGATCGAAAGCGGCGTCTTTCGCTTTGTAGCTTTCCGTTGTCCCGCTCCGGGGAGCGAGAGGATCTTGCCCCAACCATGCACAAATCGTCTCGGCCATGGTGTTTTTTCCAAACCGCTCCATGGCTTCACGAGCGTGAGCCCGTTTCTCCTTGTTCTCCGCCTCATCTTCATCGGCTCCGATCGCTTCGTAGCCGCGGTTATGGGCATACCAACGGAGAACATCCCACAGTTCACTCCACGTCAGCGCGTGCTCACCGTTGCTCGCGAGCACACGCGCTGCGAGCAACCACGGCGTGGGGCTTCCTCCGTTCGCGCTGTGTTTACGGGCGAGCTCTTCGGCTGAGAACGCTCCAAGGTGAACAAGCAACCTTTCGAGTCGGGCGATGCGCTGTCGTGTGGCGCGAACATGCCTCCGCTGCTGTCGATGCAAGCGCCGGGATTTCGCCAAGGCACTGTCCTTTTCGAAGATGACCGAGCCGCATCCAAGGACGGAGGGAGCAGAGTTCTGAGCAGCGGATAAAACAGCCCAACCGATCGAGCTGTGGCCGACGTCGAAGGCGAAGTTTAGGAGGGGCATAAAATGTAAAGGCAGCACTCCCTTACGGAGTGCTGCCTAGAACCAAGGCAAAGCTGAGGGCAGACGTCCTCTGTTTCGCACGGCATCACGCTCTTGGCTGCGCTCATGGTTTGGACCCACTTTAAAGACCAAGATCGTGACACGATCGGGATATGTATGAGGGCAGACATGATTACAATAAAAATCGAGCATTTGCATTTCTACTTGAAATTTGGGAGTCGAGTTGAAGTTATGGCTGCGGAATCAAGTCAAAGTCAGTGAGCGCAGCCCGTTAAAACTAACTGCCAAGCAGTTACACCGTGGTAAACAGCGCTTCTAGAAGAAAACCCGGGAAAATATCCCGGGTTTTTCTTTTGGAATGGTGACGTGGTCGGCCGCTTGCCGCCCCAGCTTACTCCGGACCGGGGGGACGGTTGCGGATGCCGGAGAGGGCGCCGGGGCCTTCGCGCGTGGCGAGGCGTTTGATTTCGTCGAATTGCTTTTGCGTGATCAGGCGGCGCGGGATGCGCCGGCTCGCTTCGTCGACGAGGCGTTCACGATCGTCTTCGGTGGGCGTGTGCGGTTCCCACCGTTGATGGTGACCGTGTTTGCGGGTCCACTCGATGTTTCCGCCGTGGACCGAGACGGAAACCTGATACTTGCCCAGCTCAGGGTCGCGCGTCCACCAACCGAAAGTGATGCTCATGCGGCGAGTGTCACGGTCGCCGGTTCCGCCGCCAGCGAAAATTCCGCGCGCGTGGATCCGATCCGATAGACGCCGCGGCGGCGCTCGACTTCACGGACAACGAGTTTTTCCGCGCTCACGTCGACCACGCACGCGCGGGTGGGCGGGCAGAAGGCGCCGGTGTTGATCAACCATTTGCCGCCACCGATCTGGCGCACGCCGGCGCGGTGGGTGTGACCCATTACAAACACGCGGGCGTCCGGGCGGTGTTGCGCGAGGAGCGCGGCGGCGAGACGAGGTGTGTCGCGCCACGCCTGCACGACGCGGAGCACGCGCGTGGGCGGCCAGCACATGTCGGTGAACAAACCGATCGCGTGTTTGAGCGCGTCGGATTCGGTGTGATGGCGCTGCGGAATCTGGGCGGCCGCGTGCCGCATCGCGCGGAGCCGCGCGGCGAGGGTGGCGCGTTCGCTTTCGGAAAAGGTGGCGAGCGCCTCGCGCATGAGCCGGCCCATCTGTGTGGCCTCGCGGCTCCACGGCACGAGGTCGTCGAAGATCACGTCGCCGTGCGAAACGAGCACTTCGCCTTCGGCGAGTTCGAGTGCGTGGACGTCGGAGATGTCGGGATCGTGATTGCCCGTGATCAACGTCGCGGGCGGCGCGTGGTGTTGCACGAAGTCGAGCACGCTGCCGCGCAGTTCGGCGACGCGCTCGGGGTGGCGGCTCGGGCGCGTGTCGAGTGTGTCACCGTTGAAGATCACCCGGTCCGGTCCGTCGAGCAGCGGGCGAAGACTCGCGAGCTCGCGAAGCGTGCTCGAGCGATCGCCGTAGTGCAGGTCGGAAAAGATGCGGGTGAACGTGGAAGCCACAGTGTGTTTGAAAACGAAAGCAGGATGCGGGCTCAGCCGCCGAAGCCCTGCATCATCGCGCCCATGTCGAACTTTTTGAAGCTGGCGGGAGGCGCGAATTCAGAGTCGGGGAGGGATTGCTTGTTGATCGAGACGACGTCGAGGCGGAACTCCTCCTTGTTGCGCTTGCCGCGGCTGACGATGCGGAGCGGGAAAAACTCTTTGCCCATGAGCGCCTTTTCCCAGGCGGCGGGGGCTTTCGGGCGACCGCCCATCGGATTGGCGTTGGCGCTGGCGTCCAAGCCCATGAACGAGCCGAGTTCCTCGGTGAGCCACATGTCGGTGACGCCTTCCTTCGAGGTCGCGATGTATTTCGTGGCGGTGTAGCCGAGGATTTTTTCGGTCTCGGACGTCTTTTCGAGCTTCACGTCGTCGGCGCCATCGTCAGCACCGGCGAGTTCGTTCATCGCGGGCATCGGGCGGACCATATACATCTTCTGCTCGGGCATGAGGATGATCATTTCCCGCTTCGCGTGGTTCATGATCATCGCGAAACTCTCGCCGCCTTTGCCGTCGATCTCAGTGCGGAGCAAACCGGCCTTGCTGCTGTAGGTCATCTCCTGCGCCGACTTGCTGCCGGCGGCGGTGATCTTCATCCGGACTTTGCCTTCAAACGCAGCGGCATGGACGACCGCGGGCAACACCAGCGCGGTGACGAGGAGGAACAGGGAACGGAGTGGGGTTTTCATGGGGAAAGCAGGTTTGGTGTCAGCGATTTGCGACGCAAGCATTCGGCATATCGGGGAACTGCCGAGCTGCGCGCGACGCGTCGCAGTGCGCGGCGGCAGGTTTCGGCGCTTGCCAGCCCCGCGGCCCGGCGAAAAGTGGGCCGATGGCTCTCCTCGGCAGCATCGCCACCTTGCGCGCGCAAGTTCCTGACCGCGATCAGTTCGCGGCGGCGTTCGCGTATCTTGCGGATCTCGATCGCGCGGACTCGGCGATTCGCCGCCGACTCGCAGCGATGGCCGCGGGCGTGACCGAGCGCGTGGAGTTGCCGGGCGGATCGTTTGCGCTCGAACAAGTCTATGAAGCGCGTCGCCGGCCCGATGGGTTTTTCGAATCGCACCGCCGCTACATCGACGTGCAGGTGATCGTCGAAGGCGAAGAGCTGATGGAAGTCGTGGAGCTGTCGCGCGCGACCGTGAGCGAGCCTTATGTCGAAGAGCGCGACTTCATCAAATACGCGGACCTCGCCGGCGCGTCGGTGCTGCGCGTCCGGGCGGGTGAGGCGGCGATCTTTTTTCCAGTGGATGTGCATATGCCGGCGCTCCGGGTGCCGGACGGCTCCGCGATGGTCCGCAAAACCGTCATCAAGGTTCCCGTCGCGGGCTGAGTTGGGGAATCGTCCAAACATGAGCCACAGAGAGCACAGGGCGCTGACCCAGAGTGCACAAAGTTCGGGCCCAGGCCGTTCAATGGCCGCCTATTTGTGGGGCTAAGTCGCGGATGAACTACCGCCACCATTTTCACGCGGGCAATTTCGCCGACGTGTTCAAGCACGTCCTTTTGCTCGAGCTACTTCGCGGTCTGCAGAAGAAGGAGAAACCGTTTCTCTATCTCGACACGCACGCCGGTCGCGGACGCTACGATTTGGAGACGGCCGCGCGTGGCGATTCGCTCGAACGCAAACCCGAATGGCCCGATGGCATCGGCCGTCTCGTCGCGACGGACGAGCCGCTCACGCCGCTGCTCGCGGATTATGTGGAGCGCATCCGGACGTTTGATCGCAATCAGGGCAACGTCGCGGACGAGCTGCGCTTCTATCCCGGCTCGCCGCACATCGCGCGCTCGCTCGTGCGGGCGCAGGACCGGCTCGCGCTCTGTGAAAAACATCCCGCCGAGAGCGCGGCGCTGCGCGCGGAGTTTCAATTTACCGATCGCTGCTCCGTGCACGAGATGGACGGCTATGTGGCGCTCCGCGCGATGCTGCCGCCGCCTGAGCGGCGCGCGCTCGTGCTGATCGATCCACCGTTCGAAGCGCAGGATGAATTTGCGCAGATCGTCGAAGGCCTGCGCGGCGGGCTGCAGCGTTTCCCGAGCGGTGTGTTCGCGATCTGGTATCCGCTGACGAGTCGCGCGAAGATTGATGCGTTTTACGACGAGCTCATCGCGCTCAAGCCGCCGCCGACCCTCGCGGTGGAAATCGCGATCGCAGGAGAAAACTCACCGCTGAAAATGCGCGGCTGCGGCCTCGCGGTCATCAATCCGCCGTGGCGCTTCGACGAAGCGGTGAAGCCCTCGCTGGAAAGTCTCGCGCGGCTGCTCGCGCAAGGTCCCGGCGCGGACTTCAATCTGGCTTGGGCCGTGCCGGAGTAAAGCACGCGTCGAGCCGGACTGTGGCTCGACCCGGTGCGCACCTTGGCTCGACCCGGGACGCGGTGGGGCGCGGCTCCGCCTGGTTTGTCATTCTGAGCGGAGCGAAGAATCCACTTGGACCATGGCATGCTGAACCGGCGGCGAAGCGCCCACTGGATTCTTCGCTGCGCTCAGAATGACAGCGAGAGCGAGGGCGTTTCGCGATTCGAGCGACGTTGGCGTCGACGATGAGTCGATGGTGTCCGGATCGTTCTCGTTCTTCGTTCTCTTTCTCGTTCTCGCAGAACGCGGTTCGAGAACGAGAACGAGCAAGAGAACGAAGAACGATTTCGCTTCGCGCGACTCAGGCGCTGGCGAGGGCGTTCTCGTTGTTGAGATGCTCGACGCCGGTGTATTTCTGCGACTGCTCGTCGGCGTGGTAGCTGGAGCGCACGAGCGCGCCGCTCTCGACGACGCCAAGGCCGACAGAGAGGCCAAACTGCTTCCAGTGCAGAAACTCCTCAGGCGTGGCCCAGCGGGCGACGGGGAGGTGTTGCGGCGTCGGCTGGAGATACTGACCGATGGTGAGAATGTCGGTCTTGTCAGCGGCGATGTCGCGGATCGTCTGCTCGATCTCTTCCTTGGTTTCGCCGAGGCCGAGCATGATGCCGGTCTTGGTCACGAAACCGCGGCTCTTGGCGTGACGGAGCACGCCGCGCGAACGGTCGTAGCGGGCTTGCACGCGAACGGGTTTTTGCAGGCGTTCGACCGTCTCGACGTTGTGATTGAAAATGTCGGGCTTGGCATCGAGCACGATGTCGATGTGCGCGGTGTTGCCCTTGAAGTCGGGCACGAGCACTTCGATCGCGGTGTTCGGATTGCGGTAGCGGATGGCGCGGATGGTGGCGGCCCAGACGCTGGCGCCGCCGTCGTTGAGTTCGTCGCGGGCGACGCTGGTGACGACGCAGTGTTTGAGATTCATCTTCGCCACGGCATCGGCGACGCGGGCGGGTTCGCCGAGATCGAGCTCGGTGGGGCGGCCGGTGGCGATCGCGCAGAAGTTGCAGGAGCGCGTGCAGATGTTGCCGAGGATCATCACGGTCGCGGTGCCGCGGGACCAGCATTCGCCGAGGTTGGGGCACTGCGCGCTCTGGCAGACGGTATGGAGTTTGTTGTCATCCACGAGGCGGCGGGTGGCGGTGTAGCCG
>Ga0182793_1002425_pt1 | contig 10738 bp, 9 predicted proteins | sample Passage237A_FD_130498 | JGI IMG/M metagenome (GOLD analysis project Ga0182793, IMG submission 130498) | Cellulose adapted compost microbial communities from Newby Island Compost Facility, Milpitas, CA, USA - Passage2 37A (version 2) (version 2) ...
AAATCCTGCTGGGCTTCCGTAAGCCCGATGCCGAACCCGCCGCTGGCTTCGTTTCGTCACTGGATATGCCCAAGGTGAAATCGGCCTCCGCATAAACCGGACTTGCGGTTGCATCGAGAAAAAAGGAGGTCTCCGTTAAGGAAGAAAACGAGTTCCACAGCCCCAACGTCGTCAACACTGGGCTGCCACTTCGCGCGCATGCGGGCGAAGTGGCTGATCGTGGAACAATGAAGGGGTGCCTTCTGTATCCCGCTTCCGCGTTTTCGCCACGGTATTCCTGGCCGCGTTGCTGCTTCTTTCTCTGCTGCACTGCGGAGATTCCACTCCCCGTGCGTCCATGCCTCAGTCCCTGGATGGTGGTTGGACCCGCACCAGCGTGGAGCCCATCGACGTCGCCGCCGCGCCCGAGTCCTTGAAGCGTCTCGGTGTCACTTCGGGCCAGTCCTCAACCTATGAGCGCGAGGGCCGTAAGGTCCCCGTACGCGTCTATGAATTGCCCAGCGGAACAGCGGCCTTCGAGGCACAGCAGACCTTCACTCGTTCCGCGGATGAGTACTACTTCACCATGGGCGCCAGCTTTGTCGTCGTCGAAGCCAGCACCCTGGCGAATGAGGAACGCCGTCCCTTCTTGATGGCTTTCGTGGAAGCCGCACGCCCCGCGAATGCGTCTCAGGAGCAGGAACCGCAGGAACAGAAGTAGATAGCCATGGGCGAAGCGATCCATCCCCAGCCACCGGCCCGATCGTTTTCCCCTACCCGTATGTTCCGGCGCTTGTTCCGCGCCCGTGCGGACCGCCGGGCTCCTGCCGTCGCATCTTTTTTCGAATTTTCCACGCTGGGCCTCATCCTCTGCGGCTGCCTGGCCGTGCTCAGCACCGGCACGCTCGATCTTGCCACCTCTATCTTCGTGCTCAGCGGTCTGGTCTATCGCGCTATTGCCTTGATGGGGTGGGCTCCCTCGAGTTTTCCAGGTTGGTTGTTGGGAACCCTTACTGTCCTCGCACTGGTGGCCTACCCTGCTGACATCCTCTGGTGGAGTGAAGATTTCATCCACGCCACCGTCCACCTGATATTCTTCCTCGCCGTGCTGAAGTTGCTGTCCGCGCAGGATGTACGCGATCACATCGCGCGGCTCGTCTTGGCCTTCCTGATGCTGGTGGTGGCGGCGGTCCTCAGCGCGGATTCCATTTTCCTGATCTTTCTTCTGGGCTTCTTGCTCTTCAGTGTGATGGCCTTCACCAGCCTGGAGCTCCATCACTCCCTTCGGCTGCATCGCCCTGCCGTCAGCGGTTCGCATCGCCTTTCTCTGCGGCTCAGCTTGGTGAGCATCGTGATTTCCGGTGGCATCCTGGCGATGTCTCTTGGACTCTTCTACGCCCTCCCGCGTTCTGCGAAAGCAGCGCTGAATCAGTTCCTCCTCCAACGCGGCGTCTCCAGCGGATTCAGCCGCGAGGTTGTTCTTGGGCGCTATGGAGAACTCGTCAGCAATCCCGTCGTCGTGATGCGCATCCGCGAGATCCCTATTCCCGAGTCGGTTGCAAACGCCCCATTCCCGGTCCACTGGCGTGGCGCCACACTGACGGATTTCGACGGGCGCCGTTGGTCGAGTCCCATGCAGAGCGGCGAGCTGGTGAAGGTCCAGAACCAGGAAGTCTTTCTGGAAGACGCGGACCAGCGCCGGCGCCCCGGCATGCGTGCCGGCTACCATGTGCATATCGAAGGCGATGCCGGGGATCATCTCTTCTTCCCCGGACTACCGGAGTTTCTGCGTCTGGGGCAGCCCTTGCTGGTGCGTTATCCGGACCGCAGTGTTCGTCTGCCCAATCCGCCCAAGGAGCCCGTAGATTACGCCGTCTTCAGCTATTTCGACGGCGAACGGGAACTGGCCGACGGCCGCGTAGCCGCCCTCAGTGCTACCGATCTCGGCAACTCCCGGGGCGCGGAACTGCTGCACCTGCCCGATCTGGACCCCCGCATCGAAGAACTGGCCCGCAGTCTCACCGAGGAATACGACAATCCCCTCGACAAAGCGCGGATCCTCTCGTCCTATCTGCGCGGCAACTACCGCTATCGCCTGGAAACGAACGCCGCCCGTTCAAACGATCCCTTGGCGCACTTCCTGTTTGAAAGCCGGGAAGGGCACTGCGAGTACTTTGCCTCCGCCCTCGCCGTGATGTTGCGGACCATCGGGATTCCCTCTCGCGTGGTTACCGGGTTTGTTGCCAGTGAATACAATCCCTTCACGGGATGGCATGTGGTGCGTATGTCCGACGCCCACTCCTGGGTGGAAGTCTGGCTGCCGGATCGCGGCTGGTTTGGCTTCGATCCCACTCCCAGTTCCCGGCTGCAGCCCACCAGTCAGGTGCTGGCCCGCGTACGTCTCTGGCAGGACACCATCGATACTTTCTGGAAAGACTGGGTGCTTTCCTATGATTTCGACCGGCAGCTCTCCCTTGCCATGGCCGTGGAGCGTGGCAGTGGGCAGTTCCGGGAAACCGGGGCCACTCTATGGCAGCACCTGTCCAATCGGGGCCGCAAGGCCTGGAACCTCGCAGCCACCTATCCCTGGGCTTTTGTCGCAGGCGGGCTGGCCATCGTAGTCTTCCTGGTGATGGGCCGGATGCGTGGTAGTTGGCGTAGGCGCTTGATCATGGAAGCCCACGGAGAGCCTACCCGCATTTACTTGCAAGTACTGGAAGCTCTCGAACGCCGCGGGTACGCGAAACCGGATTGGCTCACCTGCCGGGAATTTGCAGCTACCGTAGGCGGCTTCCCCGGCTTGCAGCCCCTGCACGCCTTCACGGAGGCCTATCATCGCGCCCGTTACGGCGGGGATGCCGAGGCCCTGGGCACCATGCGCGAACTCGCCCGGATCCTGGAGCAGGTTCCCCGGCGTCACATTCCTCGCAAAGCGGGAGCCGTGTCCCGCTCCAGCTAGGTGCCGTCTCCCGTGTCCCTCAGCTCTCGCGGATTTTCCCGGAATTGACGCGGATTACTGGGATCTTCCTGAGGTGTCCGATACTGGAGGTATATGGGATTTGCGAGCGTCGAAGAAGCCATCGCCGAGTTTCGTGCTGGCCGGATGGTGGTGATTGTGGACGATGCGGATCGGGAAAATGAGGGCGACGTTTGCTGTGCCGCCGAGTGCGTCACTCCCGAAGTCATCAACTTTATGGCGACTCACGGTCGCGGTTTGATCTGTCTGGCCCTCACCGAAGAGCGCTGCGACGCCCTGCAATTGCCGCTGATTACTCCGCGCAACAGCTCGCGATTCGGCACTGCATTCTGTGAGCCCATCGATGCGGCTCACGGCGTCACCACTGGTATCTCTGCTGCGGAACGGGCGCACACCATCCGCGTGGCCATCGATCCGAAAAGCACACCCGATGATCTGGCCCGCCCCGGCCACATGTTCCCGCTTCGTGCCCGCAAGGGCGGGGTGCTCGTTCGCGCCGGTCAAACCGAAGCCAGCGTCGACCTTGCCCGCCTTGCCGGGTTGGACCCATCCGGGGTCATCTGCGAAATCATGAATCCCGACGGCACCATGGCCCGCCGTCCAGAGTTGATTCAGTTCTCCCAGCGTCACAACCTGAAGATGATCCTCGTGGCGGACCTCATCCGGTATCGCCTGGAGCACGAGACGCTGGTCAACCGCTTCGCCACCGGAACCCTGGAGAGCCCCTATGGTCCCTTCACGATGCATGCCTACCGTTCCGTAACGAACGACGAAGTCCATCTGGCCTTCCAGTACGGCGAAGTTGCTAACAAGCAGAACGTGCTGGTGCGGATGCACAGCCGCAACGCGTTTGGCGACGTGTTCCGCTCGGTCACCAACGACACCCACCTCACCATCCACGGAGCCATGAAGCACATCGCCGAAAACGGGGAGGGCGTCCTGGTCTATCTCCATCACACCGGCCTCGGATTCCATCTGGCTCCAGGGGATAGCCTGGATCGCATCGTTCCCATCGAGCGCGGACGTATGTGGAGCCAGGGAACGCGCGAAACCGGTCCGCTCCAATACGAAAACGGTATCGGCGCCCAGGTGCTGCGCGATTTGGGTCTCTCCACCATCCGGTTAATGACCAACGTGCCGCGTACCGTCGTGGCGCTTGAGGCTTACGGAATCCGCATTACCGAGCTAGTTCCCATTCCTGTTTCCGCTTAACAGAGAAATGGGGAACATTTCCGGATGATTCCTCGTCGTTAAGTCTGAGGAGATTTCGGACGGATGATCTGTCACAAAATTCGTATCATTTTGGCGGCATTGGTAGCGTTGCCGTTGATGGCCGCAGACCAGAAGCTGCTTTCCATGCTGCCAGCGAATACCGAGGTGGTGATGGGGATCAACGTCCGGGCCATCCTCGATTCCGGTGTAGGCAAGGAAATGATGAAGTCCGGTTCTGCCCAGAAGTCGGAATTACAGGAATTCACCACACTCACTGGCCTCGACCCCCAGAAAGACATCCATGAAGTAGTGCTCGCAAGTTCCGAGTTTGCTCGGGGAACCGGCACGAATGGAAGCAAGGGCGTCGCCATCATCTCCGGGAATTTCCAGCCTGCGCGCATTGGACAGGCGATCCTCTCGAAGGGTGGCTCAAAGACCACTTACGCCGGACGGGACCTTTGGTATCCCGAGATCAAGAAAGAAGGCGACAAGGACGCCCTCGCTTTCCTGGATAACCAACTACTTGTCGCAGGTACGGAAGCGGAAGTAAAGCACTTTCTCGACGGTGGCACCGGGAATGTACCCGCCGCACTCCGTTCCAAGGCTGCCAGCGTCGGCAGCCGCTACGATATCTGGGTGGTCAGCATGGTCTCGCCCTCCAAGCTGGCCGGTTCCATGGACTCTGGGTCCGGCCCTGCGGAACAGGCGATGGGGCCCCTCCAGGGCGATATGTTCAAGAAAATCAAGTCCTCCCAGGGCGGCATCAAGTTTGGTCCCCGCATGCGCCTGGGGGTAGAAATGGAAGCCGAAACCGTAGAAGACGCCGCGGCCTTGTTAGGAGTGTTGCAGTTCTTCAAGAGCATGATGGGTGGCGCGGGACCAACGAGAGACGCAGGTGCTCCTGCGGAGTTCACGAAGATGCTGTCCTCCGTGCAGATGAGAACCGAAGCGTCGAGTGTTCTGTTGGATCTGGAAGTGGCGGAAGCTGATGTGCTGAACATCGTCCGCAGCGCGGCGACGGCGGCCTTGAAATCCGCAACGGGCGACGAAGCCCGCGTAGTGCAGTAGCCTGCCCTCTGATGGGGACGTCTGAAGTTTGAGTAACCAGCGATTCAGGATGGCGCGGAATCAAAAGTCTTCGTCATCCTGAGTACGTTCCATCCGTCCCGGTGGATGTAATCCCACGAATCCATCACCTGGCTGATAATCAGCATCCCACGCCCGCCGTGCGATAGCGTGCTCGGGTTCTGCGGATCGAACACGGTCGCCTTCTGGATGGCCTTCTCCAGTTCCTCCCGCGTAGTTCCCGTGCCCTGGTCCTCCACCTCAAAGGTGATCGTTTCCTCGCCAAGGTGCATGCGCAGCCGCACGATCTTCCCGCTCTCCCTCCCGTAGGAGTGGGATACGCAATTCACCAAAGCTTCCTGCAGGCAGAGTTCCGTCATGTCCGCCTGGTGCTCTTCCAGGTTCAGACGCGAGAGGAAGGCGCGCACCGCCGCGGACGCGAGGGTGACATCCTGGACGTTACTGTCCATGTGAATCTCGAAGGTTCTTGGCGTCATGTCGCTACTCGCCTCCCTCTGCCGGACGATTCCCACCCGCTTCTGGCGACGGAATCCCTGCAACCCGCAGGCACGCATTCGCCAGCTTTCGTGCGGGCGGTTTGCCCGGATCTGCGATCGCGATCCATTCTCCGTCGCACCACGAGGAATGCATCCATCGTACTAAGACTGTCAAACTTTCCAAGGATGTTTCGTCATCGCAGTCTGGGGTCTCCACCCGGCTGTCTTCGATGATCTGCCGGATCGCGGAACCCGTAAGGGCTGCGGGTTCGACCACCGTGGAGCGTCCAATCTTTCCCTGCCACACGGGCCAAATCCTCGCCCGTTGATCCGCGGCAGGCGTCACCGCGGCCCCATGCAGAGATCCAAAGTGCGTAGCCACGCGGCTGCCTGTGGAGAAGCACGCATCCAGCTTGCCCAGACGTTTGTGATGGCGTCCCGCTGCTTCAAAATCCAGGGCCTCGCTGGCGGCGTCCCGTTCCTTCTCGATTTCTCCCCGCAGGCTTGCTCCAGCGGTATCGAGGAAGGCCAGGAAGCGCTCGGATTCCGACTGATAGGCGGGGCCGGCCGCGAGATCCTGGCAGGGGCGCAAACACATTCCCATCTCGCCGTAAATGCAGCCGGGGTGCGCCGGACTGGGTTCCAGGTTCTCGTCGCAGCGCCGCAGTTGAAACAGGGTCAGTGCCCGTTCCAGAAAGGTTTCCGCCTCTTTGCGGCTGCCAAAGGGGCCGTACGCGCTGCTGTTTCTTGGCCGACGCGAGATGATGGCGCGCGGAAAGGCATTATTGGTCAGCAGGCAGATGAAGTAGATGGGACGCAGCCCCAGCATGCGGCGATACCGGTCGGGATACAGCGGCTTGGCCTGTTCCAGAAAGGTAAGCGAAGAAGTCAGCATGCTGTCCACCGGCCAGTAGCGCAGCTCGCGCGCGACATGCCGCAGGTTCAGCATCTTGGAATCCAGCGCCGGCGGGCGCATCAGGCGGCGCAGACGTTTGCGCAGGTTGGCTGTGCGCGACAGGTAGGGAGTCTGGTTCTCGCCGACGTCCACCAGAAAAACGGCGGGGATAGTAGGGAGCGCACCGAGAAAGGCGTCCAGCGCTTCATCATCGGAGGGCAGGACGTGGTGGATTGGATTTGGCGAAAACAAAGGGCGATTTCCCGTAACTAGAAGAGTTGGCGGAAGGCAGGCTCCGGCAGCGGGGCAAACTTGGTGAGGCCGAGGTTCTCGGCAACGTGCGTCCGGTTGCTCATACCCACCAGCGCCGTGGTGATCCCGGGAGCGGAGCGGGCAAACTGCAGCGCCCGCTGGGCATTCGTACTTTCCTCCGGCAACCCGACAGACAGGTTCACCGGCAGTTGGTGGCTGAGCCTCGATTGCAGGATGGACGCACTCGCCACCACCGTGATTCCCAGGACTGCAGCCACCTGCAGTACGCTCCGTTTCTCGCTCGCGCTGCCCTGATTCGCCAGCGTGAACGCTTCTGTCATCGCCAGATTGAAGGGCACCTGGATCACTCGGAACCCGTGGTGGTCGCCCGCAACCTGCCTTGCGAGGTCCACCAGACGCTCCAGTTGCAGGCCGGGTTGCGCATCCTCCCGCCGTCGATAGCCGTCCCATGTGGCCGTGCCGTAGAACTGAATCCAGCGGCGTTCCCGGCATTGTTCCAGGGCTTCAAAGGCTCTCCTCATGCGATCGAGAAAGGCCGTTTCGCCCAAGTCGCTCAGCTGCGTTTCCGGATTGTGCAGGTAATGGATGTCGATGGTTTCCAGTCCCAGGTTTTCGCGGCTGCGATGGATCTGGTCCGCAAGGAAAGCCGGATGCATACAATGGATGCCTCGCACTACTTCGTCCGGCGGCACCATGCCCTCCGGCACGGCTCCGGGAGTTAGATACCCGGCCTTGCTGCACACGACGACCTGGCCGCGAGTGACGATCTCTTCCCGGAACAGCTTGCGGAGCGCGGACCCAATCACCATCTCGCTGCGCTGATGGCGGTAGTTGATGGCGGTATCCAGCACATTGATGCCGCCCGTGACCGCATCCAGGATGGAGCCGTAGTAGCCGACGTCCGTCTCTTCGGTGAGATCGCCCAGATAACTGCCCAGTCCGAGCGACGATACCCGCCAGCCGCAGGCACTCCGATAGAAGCCTTGTGCTTCCGCGTCAGGAAAGCGACTGGCGAAATGCGCGGTCCCCGCAGGGGTAGCCATGCCCGGATGCATGCTCTTGATTGTACTGGAAGGCTTCTCGGAGGCAGCACCAAAAGGCACAAGTCCCCTCTCGGAGAACGAGCGCGGCAATCGGCTTAGGCAGGGGTTCCGGGAGTCGTCTTCGTTACCGGCTTTGCGAAAGGAGCGCTCGGTTTCACAGGGGGAACCACCGCAGGCACCACGGTTTCGCGATTGGGGCGCTGCAGCAGTTCGAACTCCAGAATAGCTTCCTTGGGAAGCACCACTTCCCGGCTGGCTGGTGCCTTCTCGGCAGGCGCGAGGTTGCTCCACTCCATCACAGGCGCGGGCTTCTTCTGCTCGTGAGGTGCGAGCCATTCCGGGGCGGCGTGGAGGCTGCCCGGCAGTTTCGGACGGGTGACGGGTCTGGACGACGTGCCCAAGACCGGGCTGGCGGCGACCGTCATGTCTTTCTTGTCGCCTTCATCCGCATCCTGCGCGAAAGGCAGGGCATCGAGTGTCAGCAGGCGCGTGCCCACGCGGATGGTGTGGATGCGAATCACCAGCCGGCCACCGTCGGCGCTGGTCGCTTTGACGGCCTGGGCGATGATTCCTTCCACCGTGGAACCGGCGGGAACCACGCCCCCGGAGGCATCCAGGATGGCGTGTTCAGTGACAAAGGTAACGGGGCTTCCTTCGAGGGTGTCGCTACTGCTCAGCCGCTCCACGCTGCGGATGCGCAGGCGGAAGCCGTCGCCCGCATTCCGGACGACATCCCAGGGTTCCTGACTTGCAGCAGGAAGAGGGGCCTTGGAGAAGCGCTCGCCGTTCGCCGGCGGCATGCGGCGGGCCGGATCAGGGAGGGGCGCCAGTGGGCGTTCCGCATCGCTCTCTAAAGAGGGCGGTACCTCCGCAGAGCCAGCGGGTTCCTTGCGGAACTGCGTCAGCGTCTCCTCCCGATCCCGGCCGTATGGCAGCTTTCCCAGACAAATTCCTACGCCGAAGGCCGCAATGAGAACGCAAAATGCGGCCGCATAGCGCAGGGCGAGGGGCATAGACCTTCGTGCACCTCTTAACGAGTTGTCTGGCCGCTGAACTGCCATCACCTAATCTCCAGCGCACGCGTATCGCCAGAATAAGAACCATTTACGTTTCAAACGCTTAGCGTTCTCAAGGCCTTTGCGCGCGCGTAATTCCTACATCATTCCCTCATCCATCCCAGCGAAAAAACGTAGTCTCTGCCTGTTTACGCGGAGACAGAGCTCGAAAAACACCAGTACGCGACCCGCTGCATTTCGGTTGCAGCACAAGTCAGAAAATCTTCGGGAGGTCGATCAGAAGGACGAACCTCTATACTGAATACTGGAATTTCATGTCTGCCCAATTGGTTGCGATCGAACATCCCGAGACCGAACTGTTCTCGTTGGATGAGGTGATTTACACGAGCCCGGTGTCGGGCTCCCTCCTGGAAATACAGCTCACGGAAGGCTTGCCGGATGCTGCGTCGTTGAAGCGCCTGTGGCGCGAGCGCCGTATGTCGAACGATCCGTTGGATCGCAGCGGCGTTTGGCGTTACCGGGAACTTCTGCCGTTTTGGCCGGATTTCCGCAATGTCGTGACGCTTTCCGAAGGCAATACCCCCGTGCTGGACGCGCCGCATGCGGCGGAGTTCGCCGGATTGCGAGCCATCCAGTTCAAGCACCAGGGCTACAACCCCACGGGCAGCTTCAAAGACAACGGCATGACCTGCGGCGTTGCCCAAGCCCGACATCTCGGTATGAAGCGGGTGGCCTGTGTTTCCACCGGAAACACCTCCGCTTCTATGGCCGCTTACGCCAGCGCGGGCGGATTGCAGCCCATCATCTTCATTCCAAACGGCAACATCGCCTACGGGAAGCTGGCGCAGGCGCTCGAATACGGGGCGCGCACCTTGCAGGTGGATGCCAACTTCGACGAGATCCTGGCCTTGGTTCGGGTGCTGGCGGAGCGCCTGGGTATCTATCTTCTGAACTCCATCAACCCCTTCCGGATCGAAGGGCAGAAGACCATCATGGTGGAACTGATGGACCAGCTCGACTGGCAAGTTCCGGATTGGGTGGTGCTGCCCGGCGGAAACCTCGGAAATACAGCGGCCTTTGGCAAGGGCTTCCGGGAAATGGTGGCGGCGGGGCTCATCACCAAGGTTCCGCGGTTGGCCGTGATTCAGGCCGAAGGATCTGCACCCTTCGCCGAGCTCTATCGCAACGGTGCCGACACTCTGGTTCCGAATCCCAAGCCCGAAACACTCGCCACCGCGATTCGCATCGGCGACCCGGTATCGTGGCCCAAGGCGGTGCAGTGCATCCGCGACACCCGTGGCGTGGTGGAAAGTGTTACCGAACAGGAGATTGCGGACGCCAAGGCAACCATCGGTCGTTGCGGCATTGGCTGTGAACCGGCATCTGCTGCGACTCTCGCCGGTGTGCGCAAGTTGGTGAAAGCAGGCACCATCCAGCCCGAGGACCGCGTGGTAGCCGTGCTCACCGGCCACGTGCTGAAAGATCCGGACTACGTCTACCGCTACCACACCGAAAGCCTCGACGATCCGAAGGGCAATCGCATCGAAAGCCGTTACGCCAATAAGCCCACGGTGGTGCCGAACGACCCGGACGTGATTGCCGACTTGCTGGGGTAATGCAGCCGGAACCCGCCACAGTTGTGAGCGCTCCCGATCTCCGGGTGGATACTCACGTCTCCCTGTGGGAGCTTCCTCCCCCGGAGGCGCGCCATCACGCGCGTTTTCCCGGGGACGATCGCACCTATCTGCCTCGCCACATTGCCGCGATTCTGGAGCGCAACC
>Ga0182793_1002427_pt1 | contig 10737 bp, 8 predicted proteins | sample Passage237A_FD_130498 | JGI IMG/M metagenome (GOLD analysis project Ga0182793, IMG submission 130498) | Cellulose adapted compost microbial communities from Newby Island Compost Facility, Milpitas, CA, USA - Passage2 37A (version 2) (version 2) ...
CATGGCCGCTCTTTGTGCTGCTTGATGAGTTCCGGCAAAGAGGTAATTCTTCCGGCCGATGGCCACCGGTCTGATGGCATTCTCCACCGGATTGTTGTCGATCTGTAAGTTGCCGTCATACAAGTAAGCGCTCAGCGCATCCCAACGTGCATAGGCATACTGCATGGCTTTTCCGATCTGGCTCTTGGGAAGTGTATTTTTGATTTGCTCAAAGATCCATTTGCCGAGTTGATTGATGATCGGCAATGATTCTTCCAGACGTAACTCTTTGATTAGGCCGGTATCCAGATTTTCCTGCTTTGCTTTTCGCTCGATAGCGTAGAGCTTCTGAATGAGCATCAGTGCATATTCCGCACGGATTTTATCATTGTCCAATGCCCTTTCAAATTCTCTCCGTGCATGTGCCCAACAGGCCAACCGGGTGATCTCTTTTCGCTTGCTGTACTTGTCGTATACGATATATCCGTCCGTCTGCAAATACCCCCGGAAGGTATCGAGCATATCTTTTACCTCACCTGATCCCCGGGTAGGCCGATAGTTAAATAAGGTAATATTATCTAACGGGCTATGGTAGACCCAGTACCAGCCCTGATGGCAAGCCCCCTTCTTGTCACTTTCCAACACCTTGATCGGGGTCTCATCCACCTGTAAATAGCCTTTGGCCTTTATATCAAAGACTAATTGCTCATAAAGTGGCTGGAGCTTTAAGAGTGCCTCTTTGGTCCAGCCTTCGATCGTGGAAGAGGCTATTGGGATACCCTCCCTGGCAAAACGCTGCTTCTGGCGGTAGAGCGGCATATGATCCAGATACTTGTCTGTCAGGATGCTGGCCAGAAGCCCTGGCCCCGGGATACCTTTATCGATTACGCGCTCCGGCAACGGACCTATTAATACCCTTTCACCGCTCTTGGGGGCATATTTATAGCGGATATACCGTTTGATGAAAAACCGGGCCGGAACGCATTCCAACTCGTCGGTGATTTCTTTTCCAATGCAGACCATCTCAGAGAGGTCTCCTTCCGGATGGATTTCAATCTCTTCTACCGGCAGATGAGCAGGTAGTGCTGCACGCCCGTGATGGTTGGGGCGTTTGCGCACATACTCGATCTTTTCTTTGATTTCTTCTTGCTGCTGTTCTACCTGAGCTGGTAACACTTCAAATGGTAAAGCGATCTGATTGGGGTCTCCTTCAAAGCGCTCTCTCTTCTGACCGAACTGCATACGGCGGAGCATTTCCACTTGCGCTTTCAGGTAATCACGTTCACTGGCAAGAGAAGCGACCTGCTCAGAACGTATCACAAGTTCTTTATCTCGCTCCAAAAGCACCTGATCCCGTTGCTTTACAAGGGCGATCAATTCATCTTTTTCCAGGTCTTCAAGTGCTGTTTGCATGTGTTAAAAATACGCAAATCCAGCCTGTTTACCAAGAAAACCAGTACTTAAATTACCAATTGATAGCGTTTATTTTGAATACTTTTTACAACCCGAATCCCCTGTACCATCAGTATTAAATCACTCCAGCTTAGCTGATCCATCGGAGCATTTTTAGGCAAAGGGAAAGTGCCGCTTTCCAGGCGCTTATAATACAGAACAAAGCCTCCGGGCTCCCAATGCAATAGTTTCAGGTGGGTTCTGCGACGGTTCAGGAATACAAAAACTTCGCCCGACGTAGGACTCCGGCAAAGCTCACTGCTCACCAGGCCGCTCAGACCATCCATATTTTTACGCATATCGCAATACCCCTGATAAAGATAATAGCGATGAGAGGATCCTAATGAAAACATCAGACCAAACCAATCAGACTCGAAATGACTGTCAGATCTATACGGCTCACTTTGACCACTACTCCATTGGGATAATAAATCTCCAGCGATTCAGGAGCTTTCACAGGGTCGGCCTTGAGGGCAACAAAACTGGAATCTTCTTTTGGTTTGCTCTGGGCGACCCAATAACTGAACTTACCTAAGGTCAAATGCTGCTGCTTACAAAACTGCTGCTGACTCAGGCCGCTGCCCCGCCACTCGGAAACTAAATTCAACATCTGTTCGCGTTTGCTCATCTTTACAAATTTTTTTGCCGCAAGTTACAAATTGAGCATACCCAAGGAAAGAGGTGGTTTATAGGGCGCTTACGCCGGGCCTGCTAAAAGCGGGATAGCACGCCGGCAACTTCCAAATACACCCGCCACACTGTTTTGTCATAACCAGATATCAATTTCTCTACTACCCTGCCGAAGGCTTCTTTCTAACACGTCGAACGCATCAATAAAGCTGTCGATGGTAATATTGTCGAGGCAGGTTTCTGACAACGCGCCAACATTAACTATCGGAGCCGAACTTAAAAAGGAGTTATAATTTCGCCCGTGTTTTGGAAGAAGATGATGAAAGGCCCCAAGACGTACCGCGGGCAGCCCTCCTGCGACAGCCAGGTCCAGCCCCCCGGAATTAACGCCGACTACGCAGTCAAATTCAGCGGCATAAAACTGCATTTGTTTGAGATAGTTGGGAAACCCACTGAACTTACGGACATCACGTTCATCGATAAAGGTAATTTCCTCTTCTGTCAGACAATCGGATTCCTCTACTTCGCTCCCCGTGAAGTAAACTTCAGCGCCCCGCCCCATCAGGTAAGCAACAATATCTCTAAACAATTTGAGAGGAGTGTTTCGTTCCGGAACAACGTTCTCCAAGCGAATAACGACGAGTACCTTCGTTAAAAATTTTCTATCCGGCAGATCGACAGTAAAAAAATCAGCAAACTTCCCGCTCATATACAGTTTTGAATAAATACGATCAATGAGCAAGAACCGGCATCCGGGAACAGTCGGCAAAACCGATACGCTATTATCGACGAGATACTCCGTAAACGGAGACTCAAAGGTGACATAGGTCTGTTCCGGGCGAGGGCTTGTTCTTATCCAAAAAAGCGGATCTGCAACCAAAACAATATTTACGTTACACTCGGTAATATGATGAGTGTATCCGTTTCCGGACTCCGAACTTTTAACGATACCGACCACGGTAGAAAAGCATATAAGGTCCATCATGTTCTGAAAGACGTATTCCGATATCAGGATTAACGGACTTGCCGGTTTTCTAAATTTGATCAAATTGGAAAAAGCATAGCAAAACCTTAATGCATCACCCGGACCTGGTCTCAATAACAATCCGCAACAATCAGACTTTTCAAGTATAGCGATCACTTTAACAGACGGATCTTACAAGTTCAAGTATAGACAACGCCCTTCTATCCCAGGTATATTTCTTGGTCGTTTCCAATGCATTGCTTTCGATCGTAGACTTAAGCTCTCCATCACTCAGTAACGTTCGGATCGCCTCCGCGTAGCCAAAAACGTCGCCCGGTGCAACCAACATCCCATTATACTTGTCTATGATGATTTCGTTGATCCCGACCATATCACTGGCGACTATCGCTTTACCGTGAGCCATATAATCAAAAAGTTTTAGAGGGGAATGAAATTTATATTTCTGCACCGTATTCGGGAGCAAACAAACATCAGCTAGAGACAGATACCGCTTTACTTCACCAGGAGAAATCCATGGTATATGAGTCAAGTTCATATTAGATTGATTATGCAAGTCCCCCTTCTGTCCTCCAACGACGATAAAATCGTATTCCGGCAGCAACTCCGCGAGACTATTCACCGTCTCTACTCCCTTTCCATTTTGAGTACTTCCTGTATAGACGATCTTTGGACGATCGTTAGGATTCCCCTCTTTTAGCAAGTTCTTGTCTTGAGTCATACCGGTAGCGGAATGGAAGACAGTTAGTTTATCCGGATAAAAGCCAAATTGCTCGCATTCCGATTTAAGAGCATACGAGACACAAATAACCTTCTTCAAATATATGCTTTCTTTCACACGTGACAACATATGCTTGAATTTTTTATCGAACGCATCGTCATTATGATCCAGTTGGTGAATCTCATAATAATTATCTATCCCTACCAGGCAAAATAAGCGCGATATATATATGTCCCGGGTATAAATAAATGCCGGTCTATACCTGAAATAATATATTAAGGCTATTACCGAATAAAAGAAATAAGAAAAATTCATTACCAATTTAGGCAACAAAACTATATCTAAATCTGTATCAATGTTATAAAATTTTCTTAAATTTTCACGGCTCAATTTCGGATTTCGTATGCCAAACAACAATATTTTTTCATGTTTTCGCAGCGCTGAATATTGATTGACTACTGCGATAGAATTAGCCGACAATTCGGGAATCAGAGAATATGAGAAATAAAAACCGACATACTTCTTCATATCAAAAAATTCTCCTTTCCATAATGACTGATTCATCATCGAGCACCTTTGAGAGCAGACGTTCATAATTCGAAATAATGTCCTCCCGGCTAATATTGTACTTCCTCAACTGGAGCGCTATCACTTCCTCTTCAAAATAAATCAAGAGATCCCTCAAGGATGCTCTTGACAATTGTTCTGTCTCAAACACCGGAAAAAACTGACTACGGTGATAATTCAGCCAATCATCATCCAGAATTTTAATCCCGTATAATGAGGCCATATCGTACATCGGGGTTCCAGGCAAGGGAACGAACAGCGAATCAGAACTGATACCTTCCAGCAAATCTTCGTCTAAAAGAAATTTTATACAATCTATATTATACTGGATACTTTTCGCTGATGTTCCTGGCAATCCAAGCATCCAATAACCCTGCACTTTAATATCGCTATGTTCTCGGATAATTCTAAGCGCCTTCACGTTGTTTTCAAATGAATTCTTCCTGCCAGAATCTTGCAAAATAAAATCGCTTGAATCCTCAAAACCCATCCAAGATTTTTTGACGTTGATATCATTCATTAGCTTTACAACTTCTTCATCAATATACTCAGCTTTTATATCACATGAAAAACTTAGTGTTATCTCATTTTCATAGTATGATTTTTTAAATTCATTAAGAAAATTACGGTCTAATGTAAAAATATTGTCAGTAATATGAAGCTCAAAATTGGGATCAAAAATACTTTGAATCTCCAGCAATTCCTTTACAATTTTATCTATTGGGCGCGTTCTTACTTTCTTCCAAAAAAAGCCATTCTGACAATAAAGACACCGTTCAGGGCAACCTCTGGTGTTCTGTATGTTGAACCTGTATTCAAATTTATTTCCGGGCAGCAAAGAATAATCTGCATTTGGTATCTCGTCCGCATTTAACAGGTCAAACTTTTTAAAACGATTTTTAGACAGATTCGACCTTGAAATAACTCCGGTAATGTCGCCCGCTTCTCCAGAAGAGCGTATGAGATTAAGCGTGGGCTTTTCTCCTTCACCGACTATTACGAAATCCAAAGCAGCTTCCTCTGCCAATATTTGGGCGGGCAATGCAGTTGCGTGATATCCGCCAAATACTGTTATAACATCGGGGTTGTACTCCTTAGCCTTCTGTATTAGAGACCTCACATAGGGGTAAATAGGAGTCATAGCGGTAAATAGCGCATAATCCTTATCCTTAAGCAGATCCTGGAATTTCTCATAATCAAATGGATACGATATATACTCCACTTCGATTCCATGCTCCTTTAGATACCCGCCGATGGTAAGTAGTCCCAAAGTGTAACTTTTTTTAATCTTTCTTTCAAGCATGTTCCGTCCGCTTTTGAAATCCAGGTAGAACTCTATCGCTTTTTTTACATACATAATTTCCTTGGTCCGTTCATCGTAAAGCAATTTCGGTGCAACCGGACAATCGACAAGCAATACTTTTTTTTTAGCAGACATAGCGAAAAAGACTTACATATTTAATAAAACCTACCTATTCAAAAGCAATTATGAAATGTTGTCAACTATTAAAATACCGTCTTCAATTGCCATTTGTAACTCTTCAAATTTAAATCCATAACGTATAAAAGTTTTAACATCATACCGTATAAAATTAGAACTAAAAAGTTCTTTAGAAAAAAACGGCCGGTATAACTCTTTCGAATATTCGTTGTAGATATGTCCATTATCACAGTGACACCAGGCTGTAAGCCTTAAAAAAGTGTCATCATCCATGCTGCTATCAAAGACTGTCTCTATCACTAATGGTTCAGCGACGACAGAGCTCATAAGTATCTGTTCATACTCGTCGATAAACCTGGTCATTGAAAATTTCTCCAATAAGCTTTCTCGGGCATCATCGACCTGCCTGACATTATTATCCAGAATAGACTTGGCGGCATCCGCTATCAGATCAAATCGCCCACAGGGACACTTAAGTAAATGTTCCTGGACCGGCATGGTTTTGTAAGTCACGCTGTCGGTAGAAATTACCGGAGTCCCACACAATAGGGCTTCTACAGTTACGTTCGAAAAAGCCTCCAGAAAATCCCCGATACATAAAATCACCTTACAGATAGAATAGTATTCGGGCATTCGGTTGTGAGGAATCCATTTATGAAAGATTACGTTATTGCTTAGCCCTTTAGAATCGATAAAATTCTTTAAGGGCGCTGTATGGGTTCCGTCAGGATCAGACAGGGCATCATCAATATACTCGGGAATAAGAAGCTTCACCTCGGGGTGGGTCGCCACAATCCGTTCCAGAACTGTTAGTGACTCGTATATTCCCTTTGAATCGTCGGCTCTGTGCGGAAAGCCCAAGAATGCACTATCAACTTCATCGGAACTAATATTTAAAATATCCAAGAATTCCTGAGAAGGTTTTTTCCTGGTAAATAATTCTGTATTAAAACCATTATAGATCTTTATAGTCCGATCCATCATATGTGGCTTTACAGAAGCGAATGAATCCCGCAGACAATCGTAGGTATAATCTGAATTTACAACAACAGCATATTCATTAAAATTTATTCCCCCTAAAAGAGTTTCAGGATAGTAGAAATCTCGTAATGATAAAACGGTTGGTATCTTATTTTTTAAAAATTCAATATTTAAACCGGCATCATGAATATAGAAGACATCATTATGGTCTAATCGTTCATTTATAAACTTAACAGTTTTTAGAAGATTGAACGGCGAGGTAAAGTATGGTGAAGGAAAAACTTCTTTCAGGGGTAATATAGGCTCTACAAGGACATTATCATGGAGGTAAAATGGTTCAAAGTTATCGCGACGTCTGGTGCAAACGATATTGATATCATGTCCCCTTTCTGCAAGCCCTATGGCCAAATCACGAAGCACTTTCTGAGAACCGCCATGTACATGATATTTAAAAATCGGGCCTAAGGAGAAAATTAAAATATTCATAAAAAATACAGGAATTGCACTAAGTTTTAAAGGTATATTACGTCGGCCTATGATATCAAATGAGTTCCGGCCTGTTTGTTTTTTTTCAGCCAGCTATGATGTTTTATGAGTCCCTGCCGTATGCTGTGTGAAGGGTTATAGTTTATCAGTGTCTTAGCTTTGGTGATATCAGCAAACGTGTAAGGCACATCACCGTTTTGATATGAAAGCCTGTTTATCAGTGCCTTTCGACCGCATACGATCTCAATCTCTTCAATGAGCTGGTTCAACGAAACAGGATTCTGGCTGCCAATGTTGAATATCTCGTACATCGCAGATGAGAAATTCAAGGCTCCCTCAATAGCGTCCAGGACATCTTCTACAAAAGTGTAATCCCTCCAGCTGTTCCCGTCACCGAATACTGAGATCGGAATATCATTTAAAACAGCCTCAAAAAAATTCTGTATAGCAAGATCCGGCCGCTGTCCGGGACCATACACAGTAAACAACCTCAGTACAAGAAACTGTATTTTATAAAGACTTGAATAAACTCTTCCCATCATTTCCGCTGCAATTTTAGAGCTGGCATAGGGGCTTATGGGAAGAAGTTCTGATTGTTCCGACCAGGGAAGTTCGTTGCTTACCCCATATACACTACTGGAAGAGGCAAAGACAAATTTCGATATAGATCGTTCTCTGGCAAACTCCAGCAACATTTGTGTTCCTATCGAATTTACCTGGTAATAATTAACAGGGTCGGACAAGCTGGGACGTACGCCCGTCTTTGCTGCCAGATGCACTATGACATCCAGATCTGGAAGAGTGTTAAGATGTTCTGGATTGAGGATGTCCCCTTCAATGAACTTAAAGTTCGTGTTTTTACGGAAAGGCTCGATATTGGCCAGTTTCTTTGATCTAGGATAGAAATTATCTAAGTTATCGATACAAATAACCCGCGCATCGCCATTTTGTAGTATTCTGCGCGCCAAATTGCTTCCTATAAAACCCGCCCCCCCTGTAATAAGTATCACTTTCATTTTTAACAATATTGATACGATTCTGTTTACAATAGTTCGTTAAGTTTTAAGCGGCAATAGTGCCGTACATTATTAGTTCTTTGACAAGTTTCTGATTTTTCTTCAAGTGCGGGGTTACGCCAAATGTTGAAAAAAATCTATCCATGAGTAAGGCGTTGTGGTTCATGGTCTTGATATCTGCCATGGAGAATGCTCCTCGCTGCTGTTGCGGTATGCTCAACCAATGTGCAACCTTGGCGACATTGGTAGCAGTTAGAGCCATGTTGAAGTGGGAGTGGAGTTTGTTCTCGGTCCTGGCCTGGCAATTCTCCAGTCCGGTAAACTGTTTGGCGTCACGGTATATAAACTCGATTTGGAAGCGCAGCCTGTAGTAACGGACAATAGTGGCAGCGTCCATCTGCGTGTCCGTTGAGAAATACAGTTTGTGCGTCTTTCCAACCGGTACCCTTACCACGCGGACGTTTCGCTGGAGAGATACGGCATAGGCCACCGTTGTCGTTGCCAGGGTTCCATCCGCCAGTAGCACTTGATGGAAATGTTCGGTTTTGATGTCCTTATGGTTTACGTTCCCGTCGTACTTCTTTGGCCTTCCGGGACCGGGCTGCTGCGGGCCATTATAGAGGTACTTCAGGTTAGCATCATCGCGCATCCTACCCACGAAATGGAAGCCGGCTCCACAGACCGCGTCGATGAACGACTTCTTGGTGAACCATGCATCCGCAACAGCAACACGGGATAGTTCCATGAGTTTGCCGCTATGGGCGGTGAAAGAGTCTGCATATATCTCCGCCAGTGATTTTTCCGGATGATCAACCGTCAGGGTCTGACAGGCATCCAGATGGAATCCGGTATGGTTGTCTACGTCGATGGCGGCCATGCCCAGTAGTTCAAGCCCGCGTTTGGTACGTGCTGCCTGTCCCGACCAGAAATAGCCGATACCGGGTGTTTTCTTGCCCGCTTTGGCGATGAAACTCGGGTCCAGGGCGATGATGTAATGCCCGCTGCCGTGGGACTTTACCAATTCTGTATTGAAGGCCATATAATCAAAAGGCTTTTCGAATTGCTGTCTATACCGTTGTTCATTATATTTGCCGTACCTTTCCAATTGTAAAAAATTGATACGGCCTTTGATGGTTAAAAACAAGGTCAAGGTTTCACACAGAAATACCCGTTTCCACTTGTTGATATGCGTTATTTTATTCAAAATACTAATAATCAATGAGTTACATAAAGAGCTCCCCTCGGTAGTCATGCTTAAAGATATCGTGAGAAAACACCATTAAAATACTGATTATCAAGGGTTTATCATACTATTTGCGCAATTTTTTTGCCTATTTTACTGAAAATCAAAAAGTTAAATCAAAGGTTAACGAACTATTGGTTTATAAACTCAACCCGATAACACACAAAACTGATTACAAGCCATTTAACACAAACACCCGGCTTGTGCAGATTTGCATAATCTGAAGCCAATTTCAAGAAACGCGTTATAATTGTCAATCCTATCTTCGTAAATAGTTTTTTTATCCAGATGGCAATTCACCGCCTTATTAAAATAAGACAGAATGTCTGAATTTAAGATAATGTCGACAAATTCGCAAAAAATAACAGGTGGGAACCTCGAAAAACCCTTGATACCTCGTTATGTTTATTTTGAAACCTCCTCATTTACAACAGTAAACTTCGGAGTCACAAAACAAGCAAGCCTTGTCTGAAGAGTTTAGAGATCCCCAGGTAAGTAAGTGATCTGTATTAACTCGCATCACCTCCACTCTCAGTAAATCATTTAGCGGGGCGTTGGTATCTTCAATGAGATCAACGCCAAGAAGGTCTACCGGCTCATGAGAGAGCACCATTTACTGTCTGGCAAGCGTATATAGGCTCAGGGGAAAAGGAAGTGGGTGAAACACCGTCGTATAGACGCTAAACACCCAATGGAGTATCTAAGCCTTGATATCAAATATATTTGGCGGGGCCACCCGGCGGTGCAGGGCGAATCCCGGTAATATTAACAACTGGCCACCATGGATGTATATAGTCGCCGGATTTTGTGCTGGATCCTGCAGCGCAGCGTTCGACAAGCTGATGTGATCGCCCTGATGCCGTGGCTTGACCTATCGTTTGGATTAACAGGCGTCATTTATACGCTATGACAACAGCTCCCAGCGGTCCGCCGACCAGCGGTTCATTGCCCATAGTGAAGGTAAACCAAATGCTTCACGAGGATTTAGATCGCTTGAAATCTAAATGGTATAACAAACTATTTTGAAAACTGGAGCGACGAACTCGAAGTTCGACCACCCTTTTAGCCACCCCTCAAAAGCAAATCCCCTGAAAATCAACGATTTACAGGGGATTCCAGTACCCAGGGCCGGAGTCGAACCGGCACGGCCTTGCGGCCACAGGTGTTTGAGACCAGCGCGTCTACCAATTCCGCCACCTGGGCTCCTCAAATGCCATATGCATTGGGACTGCAAAAGTA
>Ga0182793_1002430_pt1 | contig 10726 bp, 8 predicted proteins | sample Passage237A_FD_130498 | JGI IMG/M metagenome (GOLD analysis project Ga0182793, IMG submission 130498) | Cellulose adapted compost microbial communities from Newby Island Compost Facility, Milpitas, CA, USA - Passage2 37A (version 2) (version 2) ...
TACCCCGGTACCGCAGGCATCGCCGCCCCCGTCGCCGTCGCCGTCCGCCTGATCGGCATTGGCAATTTTGGGGCAGTTGTCGGAGCTGTTGGGCACCATGTCGCCGTCCATATCCGTATCGCAAGCGTCACCCATGCCGTCTTCGTCGAGATCTTCCTGATTGGCATTGGCGACGGCCGGACAATTGTCCATTTCATCCGCCACGCCATCGCCATCGGCGTCGCTGTCGCAGGCGTCGCCTTTGCCATCTTCATCGAGATCCACCTGATTCGTATTCGCCACCAGCGGACAGTTGTCCGTGTCATTCGCGATGCTGTCGCCGTCAATATCGCTATCACACGCGTCGCCAGTGCCGTCACCGTCGGTGTCTTCCTGATTTTCATTGGCCACCGCGGGGCAGTTGTCCTTGCTGTCGGCAATGCCATCGCCGTCGCTATCGGTCAATGAATCGCAAGCGTCGCCTATACCGTCGTTGTCGCTGTCAGCCTGATCGGCGTTGGCGGTTGTGGGGCAATTGTCGACTTCGTTGGCCACGCCGTCGCCGTCTTCGTCGGAATCGCAGGCATCGCCGATATTGTCGCGGTCGCGGTCTTCCTGGCCGCTGTTGGCGACCATCGGACAGTTGTCCGCGGCGTCATCAATGCCGTCGCCATCGCTGTCCGTGTCAACTTCGCATGCGTCGCCAATACCGTTTTTGTCCGCGTCTGCCTGGTCCGCATTCGCCACATTCGGACAGTTATCGCTCGTGTCCAAAACACCGTCGCCGTCGCGGTCCATATCGCAGGCATCGCCAATGCCGTCTTCATCCAAATCCTGTTGACCGGCATTGACCACCGACGGGCAATTATCGACCGGGTTAAGGATGCCGTCTCCGTCCATATCGTCGTCGCAAGCGTCACCGATACCATCGTCATCCAGATCCTGCTGACCAGCGTTGGCGATCAGCGGGCAGTTGTCTGCGCCATTCATCACGCTGTCACCATCCAGATCGCTGTCACAGGCATCACCCAGGCCGTCGCTGTCCAGGTCATCCTGCATGGGATTGGCGAGGAACGGGCAGTTGTCGGAGGCGTCATCGATGCCGTCGCCGTCGGTGTCCGTGTTCTGGTCGCAAGCATCGCCCACGCCGTCTTCGTCTGCGTCCGCCTGATTGCGATTGGCAATGTTCGGGCAGTTGTCGACCTCATTGTCCACACCGTCGCCGTCCAGATCGGCGTCACAAACGTCGCCTTCGCCATCGTCGTCACTATCAGCCTGGTTGACGTTGGCGGTAAGCGGACAGTTGTCGATGGCGTCATCCACGCCGTCGCCATCGGTGTCGGTGTCGCAGGCGTCGCCGATACCGTCCTCGTCGAGATCCTCCTGGTCCGGGTTGGCCACAGCCGGGCAATTGTCCAACGCATTGGCAACGCCATCGCCATCCAGATCCGGATCGCACACGTCGCCAATACCGTCTTCGTCGGTATCTTCCTGGCCTTTGTTGGGAATCAGCCGGCAATTGTCGCTGGCGTTTGCAACGCCGTCGCCGTCGATATCGCTGTCGCACATATCGCCGATACCGTCTCCATCAAAATCCGCCTGATCGGCATTGGCGACCGCGGGGCAATTGTCGTTGCCGTCGTCCACACCGTCTCCATCCGTGTCCGTATCGGCATCGCAGGCATTGCCGATACCGTCGCCATCGCTATCGGTCTGATTGGCGTTGGCGACCAATGGACAATTGTCTTCGTCATTCAAAATGGAATCGCCGTCGATATCCGCATCGCACGCATCGCCCTGCTCGTCACCATCCGAATCCGCCTGATCCGCGTTGGCGATAAACGAACAATTATCTTCTGCGTTAGGCACGCCATCGCCGTCCCTGTCGGCGTCACATGCGTCGCCGATACCATCGCCATCGAGATCCGCCTGATCCGCGTTTACCATAGTCGGGCAATTGTCCACCTGATTTAACACACCATCACCGTCGATATCGCTGTCGCATTCATCGCCAATGCCGTCGCCGTCGATATCGCTCTGGTCGGGATTGGGGTTGGCGGGGCAGTTATCTTCGCCATTGGGGATGCCGTCGCTGTCGATATCCGTTTTTTCCTGACCGGGTTTATTACCCTGCTCCACCACCGCGCTCGGAGGTGTGTTTGTGGGAAATCCGGCATCGTCACTACAGCCGGCTAACATGAATATGGTGAAAAGCACCAGCAACACTTTCATGGAAAATCCTCTAACCAAAATTAACGGCTTGGCCGGGCTTCAGAGATAAAAAATTCTGCACGGCGACTGCGCGCACGACCGACTTCGATATTGTTATCCGCGATGGGACTGGCTTCGCCTTTACCTTCAACGGTAATCCGCTCCGCGCTGACGCCCTGCCATTTCAAGTAATCCGCGAGTTTTTCCGCACGCGCATTGGATAATTGTAAGTTCTGCTCACTGCTCCCTTCGTCATCCGTATGTACCACAATGTGTACGAACAAATGTGGACGGCGCAGCAGATCGACGGCAATTTTTTCCAACGCGTAATTGATATTCAAAAGCGATGAGCCTTTGGAAAAAAGTGCGCTGTTGCTGTGGTCGTCAATCACGATTGGCCCAGTCGAAGTCGCCTCTTCCGGGGCGGCAGCACTTTCGATTTCGTCCTCTTCCGCTTCTTCAACAACCTCCGCCGCCAATGCATCCTCCGCTGGTTCGGAAATTTTTTCCGGTTCCGGTGGTAAGGCGCTTTCGTCGAACTCTATATCTGTTGTTGGAGGCTCGATTGATTCAGCCGTTTCGGCGACTACCGGCTCTTCCGCAACGGGTGGCTCCTCGGCCGCTTGAACAATGGAAATAAATGACGTGGTGTAGGGAGAATAGGCATAGTCAGAGGATTTTCGTCCGAAATGCCATGAGACACCGAGAGACAAAAACGAAGGTTGCGTGTGCCCTAATTCGCTATCGCCGACCTTACCAAAATATTGATATTCGAGACGGGCGGAAAAACGTTCGCCAAACGGAACCGCAATGCCAGCGCCAAAGGTGGGACTGAATCCAGAGCCATCCACCTTGACACCCCAGCCTTTCACCTCGCCTTGCCAATAGGTCGCACCTAATTTGGCGAAGATGCGCGAGCGGCCGATAAACTGGTGAGAATATTTTGCGGAAAGATCTATGGCCGTCAGTTCGCCCTCAAGGCGAATTTCCGGGTAGACGGCTGTGGCGTCGGCAATATCCGTAAAGGCCAATTCAAGGCCGAATCGGTGGCTGAAATCATAACCGCCAAAAATCGCGTAGCCCGTATCGCTCCGATCGCACTCGATGGCGGTGGCTTCGCAGGAGTGATCGTTTTTCGACTGACCGGCTTTGATTCCCAAATAAGCGCCTGCGCCTTCCGCGGCTACGGCATTTGTCACACCGACAAAAGTACTAAGTATGGTGAAGGCCAAACTTGTTTTTCGCATTATGGAAGCCTCGAAAAATCTTCTTGTTATAAAGCGGCCAGTACTTTCCCATTACCCCAATAATTTGGCCAACTTTGTAATTGCGCCTTAGCAATACGCAACGGACGCAGCAGCTACCCTATGCTCACGGAAATAAGCCCACTGTTCGGTCGGCAACTCAAAATGGCTTTTTCATACTTTTTCAGTAGAACGCTCAATAAACTAAGCGGCACGCATCATTAATTAATCATTTTTTTGGCTGTTTATTAACCTGTAAATATTACAAAGAGGCGTAAAAAAGATTGGTCGAAATCGCCCAATTTAATGCTTCGTCACGCGATTTAATTTCTTGTTAAACCGCAGCACATTCAGCAAACCGCGACATAAACCACAAAAAGCCTTCACAAAAACTGTCTGGCATATATCTCGCTTAGGGCCCATTCACAACGATGTCGATTCATTTTTGTAAGTGACGCCTTCCCGATGGTCGTCGCTCGCCCCCGATGGCTTTATTAAAGGTTGAATCAAATATGAGCACCGCGATGATCATGAAGGCAATTCCAGAGGTACCTGCCCTGGATTTCACGTTGATGAAAACTTCCCGCGCACCTGTGCGGCTGGGTTTTCTCGGCACTGGCTGGGTTGGGCGAATGCGCATGCAGGCGTTGCTCGATGCGCAGGTCGCGCTGGAATTACCGCTGGCGCAGTACTGCGCTGTGTGTGATCCCTCTCCAGAGGCCGCCGCAGCAGCAGCGGAGTTGACGGACGACACGCGCATTTGCAAGAGCCTGGATGATTTGCTCGATCAGGATCTCGATGGTGTGGTAATCGCGACTCCCAGCGCACTGCACGCGGATCAATGTGTTGAAGTGCTGGAAAGTGGCAAAGCGGTGTTCTGCCAAAAACCGCTGGCACGCACGAGCTCCGAGACCGCCCGGGTAATTCAATCTGCTTGGCTGGCCAATCGCCTGCTCGGCGTCGATTTTTCCTATCGTCATCTGCAAGGCATAGACACCTTGCGCAAGCTGGTGGCCGCCGGCGAACTCGGCGAAGTATTTGCCATCGACCTCACTTTCCACAGTGCCTATGGGCCGGATAAATCCTGGTTTTACGACGTGACCGCCTCCGGCGGCGGCTGCGTGATGGATCTGGGCATCCATCTGATCGATCTGGCTATGTGGGTGGTGAATACCGCCGACGTGAACCAACTTTCCAGCAGCCTGTTCTGCCAGGGCAAACGCCAGCGCCCGCCCTACAAAATGGCGGAAGACTACGGCATTGCAGAATTCGGTTTGGGCAACGCCCGAGTGCGACTGAACTGCTCCTGGAATTTGCACGCAGGGAAAGATTCGGTGATTGAAGCGCATTTTCACGGCACCAAGGGGGGCGCCGTGCTGCGCAACATCAACGGTTCCTTCTTTGATTTCGAGCTGGAGCAAACCCGCGGCACTTCTAGCAGAAAGATATCCGGGGCACCGGATACTTGGGGCGGCCGCGCTCTGCTGGACTGGGTGATGCGCCTCGCGGAAAACCACCAATACGACCCCAGCGTGGAACAAGCGCTGAAAGTCGCCCACGTAATCGACCGGATTTACTGCCGATGATGCGCATACTGATGACGACCGACACCGTCGGCGATACCTGGAATTACTGTATGGAATTGTGCGCGGCGCTGCGCCCTTACGGGGCCAGCATCGCCTTGGCGTCCATGGGCACCGCACCCTCAGTCGTACAGCGCCAACAGGTGGCCCGCCTGCCCCACGTCACCCTCTACGAGAGCACTTATAAAGTGTGTTGGATGGACGATCCCTGGGACGACGTGGAGCAAGCCGGCGAGTGGCTGCTCGACTTGGAGCGCAAGCTGCAGCCCGACGTTATCCATCTCAACGACTTGAGCCACGGCGCACTCCCCTGGCAAAACCCGGTGGTGCTGGTGGGTCACTCTTGCGTGCTGTCCTGGTGGCAGGCGGTGCACAAACGTCAGGGACCAGCCAAATGGTTCACCTATAAAAAAATGGTGGCTGCCAGCGTGCAGGCGGCTGATCGGGTAGTGGCGCCCTCGACCGCCATGATGGATGCGTTGATCCACCATTACGGCCCAATCGACGCGCCTTCGGTGATATTTCACGGTCGCGATTTCCCCATGCTGCTGCCCTCCCTGGAAGCTAAGGTACCCTTCGTGGAACCGCTGATTTTTAGCGCCGGTCGCCTGTGGGATGAAGCCAAAAACATCACCGCCTTGCAGAAGCTCCGCCCAGCAGCATCCTGGAAAATTCAGATCGCCAACGCGCTATGAACCTTTCGGCCTGGGAATATTGGAAGCGGCCCGCGCTGGCTGCGCTTTGGTATTAGGAGATATTCCCAGCCTGAGAGAAATCTGGGGCGATGCAGCGGAATATGTGAACCCCGACGATCCGGTCGAACTGGCGAGCTGCGTAGAGGCGTTGATCGCCGATCCCGGTCATCTCACCTGCATGATGGAGCGCGCGTGGCGTCGCTCCCAGCGTTATTCCCCTGGCCGCATGGCCGCTGGATACATGCACCTGTACCAGTCATTGCAGCGCCAATCCGCCCAGGGAACCTTACCGCGCAACCGCCGGGTGCCCATGCACGCCGTATCTGCCTTTTCCAACATTTCCGGAGCTTTCCAATGAAGTTCAGCTTTTTCTACCACTCTCTCGAATCTGACTGGAATCACGGTAGCGCGCATTTCCTTCGCGGCGTGGTGTCCGACCTCATCGCCCGTGGCCACGACGTGCAGGTGTACGAGCCTGAAGATTCCTGGAGCCGGGAAAATCTGCTCAGCGATCACGGCACAGCGGCGTTAAACGCTTTTTATGACGTTTACCCGAATCTCACTGCGCGCACCTATTCGCAGGAAAGTCTGGATATGGAACGGGTGGCGGCGGAGTCCGACGTCGTGATTATCCACGAGTGGAATGAGCCCTGGCTGGTGAATGGCTTCGGCGAATTGCGCAATCATTTGCAAGCCGGCGGCAATAAGGATCTGGATTTCCGCTTACTGTTCCACGATACCCATCACCGCGCCGTCAGCGATCCATCATGGCTGCACCGCTTTCGCCTGGATTATTACGACGGCGTGCTGTCCTTCGGCGAGGCGCTGACTGAGCTGTACCGCAAACACGGCTGGTCGCAAAACGTGTGGACGTGGCATGAAGCGGTCGATACCCGCGTCTTCTACCCGCGCGATCCCAATCCCAACCTGCCTTCTGGCGATGTGATTTGGGTGGGCAACTTGGGCGATGACGAGCGCAATGCGGAGTTGGCGGAATTCCTGTGCAAACCGGTGCACGAGCTGCAGCTGCTCTGCCACGTGTACGGCGTGCGCTATCCGCGGGAAGTGCTGCAGAAATTCGCCTTGGAAGGCATCCATTATTGCGGCTGGCTGCCGAATTTCCGCGTGCCGGAAATCTACGCCAATCACCGCGTAACCGTGAATGTGCCGCGCCGCTACTACGCCGCCAATCTGCCGGGTATTCCCACCATCCGACCGTTTGAAGCCATGGCCTGCGGCATTCCCATGGTGTCAGCACCTTGGCGCGACAGCGAGGGATTGTTCAACCCCGGGCGCGATTATCTGGTGGCGCAGAATAGCGAGGAAATGCAGCGCCATTTGCACACGCTGCTCAACGACGGCGATTTGGCCCAGGCGCAGGCAGATCACGCCCTCGCCACCATTCGCAAACACCACACCTGCACACATCGGGTAGATCAGCTGTTCAGCATTCTGGAGGAGCTTGAACATGCACACCTTCCGGTAATGACGGTTGAAGAGATCCGCCTGCAGGCTTAAAAAAATATTCAAAACAAAATAGTTAAAACAAAAACATTCAATGGATTTCTTGAAGAAGGATTTTCTCAAGGGCGCAGTCCCGGCCCTTGATAAAGCTTGAATCGGAGAAACGGTATGGCATCCACAGCGATAACGAAACAAATCGAACAGCTCGGCCCCTGGCTCCACGACCTGCAAATGCCCGATGGCGAGCAAACGGCTTCTGAGCAATTTCTTGGTGATTTTCCTAGCTCTAAATGGCAACAAATTTCAGCGCATCTGCCACCGAATATGGCCGGCATGCAGGTACTCGATATCGGCTGCAATGCCGGCTATTACAGCATTGAGCTGGCCCGTCGCGGCGCGCAGGTGACGGCCATTGATATCGACGATCGCTACCTTTCCCAGGCGCGTAGAACGGCGGAAGCTTTGGATCTGGCCGAGCGCATCGAATTTCGCTGTGTGCCGATTTATCAGTTGATGTTCGAAGCCGAGGTGTACGACTTGGTGTGGTTTACCGGCGTGATGCACCACCTGCGCTACCCCATGTTGGCATTGGACATAGTGCGCAACTGCTGTCGCGGCAGCATGGTGTTTCAGACCATGACCCTGCCCGGTGACACCCTGTTTGGCACTGAAACCCCCGAGCAACGCCCACAGCGCGACGTAATGAATCACCCGGGCTGGCCCAAAATGGCATTTATCGAACATCAGGTTGCCAACGATCCCAGCAGCTGGTGGGCACCCAACCACGCCTGCGTCGGCGCCATGCTGCGCGCCGCCGGCTTCTGCAATATCCAAAGCATTGCGGATGAAATTTATCTTTGCGAAGCGACTGACATGCCAAATACGGCGGTGAGCGAACTCCGCTCAGTCCTGCAGTCAAAGCATTGATTCCGACATTTTTCAGGAGGCTATGACATGGTGTACGAGAACGAGAACAAGAGTGAGCGTCACCCGGTACGGCGCGGGAAATACAAGGTCCATCGCGACAAGCAAGCGCAGCGCAGCCAAAGGCAGGATGACGAAGATCAGGCGATCGACGAAGCGGTGGAAGAATCCTTTCCCGCGAGCGATCCACCGTCCTGGAGCCCGACAACTACCGGCGGTAGCGATAAATCCCGTAATCATTAGTAATCACAAAGGCCTCCTCGAGAGGCCTTATCTTTTCTTGTGCCTGTCGCTTCAGCTCAAAAACAGTACAATGCGCCGCTCGCAAATTTTCCTGACGAAGTGTGGCCATGTACCGACTTTTTTTACTGACCTTCCTCTGCATTCTCAGCGCCTGTGACAAACGCGATCCCCTCACCAAATTGGAGGGTTTTGTCCAAGGCACCACTTATCACCTGACCTACGTTGCGCCCGAGGGCATCGACACCGCTGAAGTGCAGCGCGCGATTAACGAAGAATTCGCGCGTATCGATCTGGCGCTGTCCAACTACCGCGACGACTCCGCGATCGAAAAATTCAATGCGCAAAAACATACAGATCCAGTCACCGTGGACGAAGAATTGGTGAAATTGGTGGAAATCGCCCGCGAAGTTAATAAAGCCAGTGCGGGCTGTTACGACCTGACCATCAAACCGCTTTTCGATTTATGGGGATTCAAAGCCGACGTCTTCACACCGCCCAGCGATGAAGCACTTGCGCAAACTCTGGCAAGCGTGGGCATGGACAAATTGGAGATCCTGCCGGGCAACCGTCTGCGCAAACTGCTCCCAGAATTGCGCATCGACGTTTCTTCCATCGGTCAGGGCTACACAGTGGCCCGCGTTGCGGATGTGCTGGAAAGTTTTGGCGTGGAGAATTATCTGGCGGAGATCGGCGGCGAATTGAAAGTCCGCGGCAAGAAGCCCGATGGCAAACCCTGGCGCATCGCCCTGGAAAAACCGCTGCCCAACGAGCGCAGCCTGCACAAAATTATTTCATTTGATGATGGCAAGCCCATGGCATTGATGGCATCGGGTACCTACCGCCATTTCTTCGATCAGGACGGCAAGCGTTACAGCCATATCCTCGACGCCCGCAGCGGCAAGCCAGTTGAACACGATACTGTGTCTGTCACCATTCTCCATCCGGACCCGACGCTGGCGGACGCCTGGTCAACCGCCCTGCTTTGCATGGGCACCGAGGAAGGTTTGGCGGCGGCCAACGCCGCTTCTCTCGCCGTGCTTTTTATCGAGCAGAAAAACGATGAACTGGTGGAACATTACAGCCGCGCCTGGCGCGATATTCAAGGCGTCAGCTTCCCGGAAAAATAAGTACTTAGCGATCGCGACAGAGTTCGCCCGGAAATTCAAATTCAATGGTGGTGTGCTCCAGATGATATTCGGCGAGCTGCTCCGCGATCCGCTCTTTTAATGCCATCTGCGCTTCCGCGGAAAGACAATCCTGTAACAACAGATGCGCCGTAAGCACATGGCGCTCGCCGTCCAATGACCAGAAGTGCAGATGATGCACTTCGCGCACCTCCGCGAATTTTTCCAACCGCGCCAAAATCGTCCCTCGCAAATCCCCATCCGGCACTGCCTGCAAAAATACTTTTGAAGTCGCAAAAAGCAATTTCAGTACGTTGAACAGGATAAATGCCGTGAACACGATGGAGAGCAGCGGATCGAGAATCGGCCAGGAAAAGAAATGCAGCACCACAGCCAGAATTAAAATAGCGACCCAGCCAAGCACATCTTCCAGCAAGTGCCAATTCAACGAGCGTTCGTTAAGGCTTTTGCCTTTGCGCAGGCGCCACGCCGCATAACCATTTACTGCAACGCCGAGAAACGCCAACCACAACATCCCTGTAGCGTCGGGCATAACGGGATTTTTTAAACGACTGATTGCTTCTGTCAGCACCCATATGGATGCGGTGGTGAGAATAACCGTATTAATCAGCGCTCCTAACAATGAAAAGCGCCGATAACCATAGGTAAAACGCTCATCCGCAGTGCGAGCGCTGAATTTCTGCAGCAACCAAGCCAGTCCAATGGCCATACTGTCACCGAGATCGTGCACCGCATCCGCGAGAATCGCGGTGCTGTTAAACAGCACCCCGCCGATCAGTTCGATCAGACTGAAACCCAAATTCAGAAAAAATGCCCAGGCCATATTACGCTGCGTGCCATGGTCATCCGCAGAATGATGGTGATGGTGGCCGTGATGATGGTGGTGATGATGCATAAATGCCTGCAGATTCTCCGCTCATGTCTCTTGGAGTGTATTACGCCGCACCCTGCTTTGCATTTTTTCCCCTTATTTCCCTGAAATGCGATCTCTATTAGAGAAATTTCAGGACGACCTCGTTATGGTGTGCGCTCATTATTGTGTGGGTGACAATAAGACAAATTAACCAGGCCCCCGCGCCGACAAACCTAAAATGCACATAACGAAGGTGATTCAATGAAGATGGCAAGTTCAGGGAGTAAAACATTAAGTCTGCTGCGTCAGGGCCTGTTGGCGCTGACCATGGGGGCGCTGGTAGCATGCGGCGGCCAGACATCCTCCGGAAAGCCTTCATCGAGCA
>Ga0182793_1002431_pt1 | contig 10718 bp, 8 predicted proteins | sample Passage237A_FD_130498 | JGI IMG/M metagenome (GOLD analysis project Ga0182793, IMG submission 130498) | Cellulose adapted compost microbial communities from Newby Island Compost Facility, Milpitas, CA, USA - Passage2 37A (version 2) (version 2) ...
AGGCTTCCACTCGATGTTGTTGTCGCGTAAGAGTTTGTCGGCGATAGCCTTTCTCAAATCGGGATAACCTGCAACTGGCGAATACCCATGGAATCCGTCGTCGATAGCTTTCTTCGCAGCCTCGCAGATGTGTGCAGGCGTTTTGAAGTCAGGTTCTCCTACACTAAGACTGATTACTTTGTGTCCTTGTGCAGCCAGTTCACGGGCCTTCTTAGTCATACCCAGCGTAGAGGATTCTTCGAGGGCATTGATACGGTCGGCCAGGTACTGACTGTTAGCGGTAATGGAAGACATTTGTTTAGTGTATTTAATTTTTTCGTGTAAATACTGGTAGATTAAAATCGTGCAAAGTTAAAGGTTTTCCGCAGAGAATCTTAGCAAATTTCCCGAAAACTTATAACAAATCTCGTTCTGGGTCCGGCGTAGTAATTTTGCAGTTTTCCGGGAATTGCATTTCGATCTATTCGGCGTGAAATGCCTTTAGCAACTCAACCAGCTGCAGATTTCGTTCCTTTTTGCGGATTTCTTCCATCATCTCGCGTACTCCCGGACGGTCATCAAACCAGCTCAGGATCTGATAGGCGCCATAGCGAACCGATACGCCAGGGTGTTCCTTTGCCAGACCAGACAGAATGCGGATGCCTTCCTGCTGAACCTTACGGTCAGAACGGACCAGATATTTGCCGAAAGAGGGAAGAAGGGCGTAAACACCGGCAGAACTTTGTCGTTCAAAATTCCGGGTGAACCAGGCCAGGTCCTGGGGATTGGGATGGTCGCCTTTGTAGTCTCCCAGGGCTGCAAGCACAGGTCCGGCTGAGACCTCCTTAAAGCGCTCGGTGATGGACGACATTTCGCCGGGTGAATCCTTTCCCACCAGGCTGATGGCCGTCGCAACTACGGCGTAAGAACTGTCTTCGAGTGCCTGGTGGATGGCTTCCCGGTATTTAACCGGTGCGAGCTTGTCCAGTGCAAGCAGGGCTTCTCCGCGGACGAGCGGATGGGCGTCGGTTGTGGCCAGTTCTGCAATTTGCGCTTCGATTGACTTTTCAGGGGTGATGGAGGCATTGTTGACCAGTTGAAAGACCGCTTCCTGGCGCATCTTCCAAAAGGGATCGGTCAAAGCCATTGCCATCTGCTTCCTGACTTCGGGATCGTCCAGATAGGAGGCCAGTTGCTGCAGGGCGGTGAAACGGGCCGGAAATGCTTCTGAAACCCGTAGCTGGGTTAACCATTCCTCCTTGCTTTTATCATGACTTACCCTTCCCAACAGGACCCCATCTCCTTCCAGGAGAACCAGATCAGGCTGGTCTTTCATTGAAAACGTGAATTCCTGTTTGGCGCGGTCAAGAATAACCGTTTTGCGGATTTTCCGGCCTTTCTCCCAGATATCAATGGTCAGTGGAAGGCGATAGACCGTCGTTTTCATAGTATCCTGCAACTGTTCTACCTGGAGGACGAGCTTATTTTCTCGGGGCAGATAGGTATGACGGGCGGCCAGTTCGGGATGTCCCGGCCGGTAGAACCACTGATCGAAAAACCAGTTGAGATCCTCACCCGTTACCTCTTCAAATGCCATACGCAGATTGGCCAGTTCCGCAGTGCCGAACTGGTGTCTTTTCAGGTAGAGGGACAGCGATGCAAAGAAAGCTTCATCACCGACATAATTGCGGAGCATATGGAGAATCCTCCCGCCCTTGGCATAGGAGTGGCTGTCGAACATGTGGTCGGGATGTTGGTAGAAATAGCGGATCAGTTCTACACTTTTGCTTTGGTTTTCAGCAAAATAATCTTCCATTTCGAGGTAGCCCGACCAGTCGGCGGCATCTTTTCCATGCCGGTATTCTTCCCACAGGTATTCGGCGTAGTTGGCGAAGGATTCATTGAGGGGAAGCTGCCCCCATTCCTCACAGGTGACCAGGTTTCCGAACCAGTGGTGAACCAGTTCGTGAGCGATCAGCGCATCCGAGTCTCCATCCCGTAACTCCCGATCGGTTTTCTGGGTCTCTTCCTTGAGAATGGTAAGGGTCGTATTTTCCATCGCCCCGGCAACAAAATCCCGTACCACTACCTGGCTGTATTTTTCCCAGGGGTAGGGGAAGTCGAACAGCCTGGAGAAATAGGCAATCATCTCGGGTGTCCGACCAAAGATGGCCCTGGCATAGGGGGCATACCGCGGTTCAACATAATAACTGACTTCCAGTCCGCCGGGACCCTGATCCGTAATTTTCGCAAAATCACCCGCCACCAGGGCTGTAAGATAAGGTGCGTGGGGCAGGGACTGACGCCAGTGATCCGTTCGCGTGCCATCCTTGTGCGCAACCTGAGTAATCAGTTTCCCGTTTGACAGGGTTAGCAGTTCGTTTTCTACCGTTACAAACAGATCATGCGTGAATTTTTCATTGGGGGCTTCCAGGGTCGGATACCAGCAGGAACTACCGGTCGTTTCACCCTGGGTCCATACCTGACGAGGGCGATAGGGATCTGAGCCATCCGGATTAATAAAATACATCCCTCTTTCAACGGGAAAATCATCGACAGACATCTTTTCGGCCTCTCCGGGGTAAGCCGAATACCGGATGGCAATCATCAGCGTATCATGCCGGGTATAGGACCTATCCAGCGCGATGCGGAGTTTCAGCCGGTCGTACACGAAAGGCAGGTTTTTCCCCTTTAGCTTGTCAAAATCCTCAGAGGTAGCCGGCATCCTGTCTACCAGTTTTATCTCGTAGATTTTAAAAGCTCTCGCATCCAGTATAACCGAATCCTGCGGATAAAAATGGGGTTTGAATTTGAGTACAGCGTGGCCGTCTATCGACTGGTTCTTCCACCGGATTCCGATCTTCAGGCTGGTATGGATGAGGTCGGTTGTCCGGGTTTCGGCAGGCCGGTATTTTCCGGCCGGACTTACATGGCCGGGGATTCGACGAAAGCTGGAGTCTGCCGGAATCTGCCAGGCAAACAGGTCCGTAACAATGAAAATCAGGGAAAGCAGGAGGGAATACCGACACATAACCGGGGATAATATTATTTGAAAACAGGCGCCTGACGTGCAGCACGAGCCGCAGGAATTACGGATACCAGCAGGGTGATCAGCACAATGACCACCGCTGTAAGGAGGACATCGCTCCACTGCAGTTTCACCGGATAGGCATCGACCAGGGCGGTTTTCATACCCATGGATATCAGTTCGAATTCCTTTTGCGCCCAGCAGATGAGGATCCCGGCTATCAGACCCGTGCCAGCTCCGGCAAAGGCTACAATATTGCCCACCGTGATGAAAATCCTCCGAATCAAGGCGGGTTTGGCTCCCATCGCATACAAGATGGAAGTATCTCCTTTCTTCTCGATGGTGAGCATGCTGAGAGAAAAGAAGATATTGATGGCGGCTACCAGGATGATTAGCGAGAGGGTCACGGTAACAAATAACTTTTCTACCTTAATGGCCCTCAGCAGGTCCGCGTTCTGTTCGTCCTGATTCAATACTACAAATTCATCGCCCAGCAGTTTTTTTAGCTGCCGAACCACCTTGTCGGAGTCACCATCAGGTAGCAGCTGGACTTCAAGGGCCGATCGTTCCCTGTCCAGTCCCATCAGCGACTGGGTGATGTCGAGAGGCACGAAAACGTAATCGTCGTAGCGGTTTTCAATGAAAAACGTGCCTCCGGGCAAAGTAGAGACCTGATTGAACGCGTCCGCATTATTGAAATTGAGCGTACGGCGGTCGGTCCGGGGGTACCACAGTTCAAAGGGGATATACGGATCGCGCAGTGACACTGCCAGGGCATTCCGGACTCCTTCAGAAATCAGCGAAAAACGGGTTCCACCGGGAGCTGTCAGCCGTAGGGAGCCCTCCAGCAGGGTGGTATCCATCTGGTGCCTCCTTTCAAAGGTACTGTCTACCCCTTTTAGTCTGACCAACACCTGCTGACCGTCGTACGATGCCAGGGCGTTGTCCTCAATTACCTGGGTCACAAAATCGATCCCCTCGATGCCATTGATGGCGTTCAGCAGGGAGTCGGAAATCACAAACCGCCGCCCCTCCTGGGGAGCAATCCGGATATCGGGATCAAATGACTTGAATATTTGCCGGTTCAGGTCTTCCATGCCGTTGAAGACCGACAATACGACCACCATTGCCATGGTACCGACACCGATGCCGATCATGGCAATGAAAGCAATGATGCTGATAAAGCTTCTTTTCCGATAGGAGAGAAAATAGCGTAGCGCTACCTTAAGGGGAAGTTTCATCGGCAGGCAGATTCAGCATTACATCTTGTAATCACCCTCCGTACCATCTTCACCGGGAGGCGGAATAACCAGGCCTTCAAACAGTTTTTCGATTTTGTCGACGTATTCCTGGGTGTCATCGAAGAACAGCTGAAGCTCCGGAACTATGCGGAGCTGGTGCCGTACCCGTACTCCCAGTCGCTGCCGGATCATCTTCAGGTTTTCATTCAACCCCTCCAGGATTTCCTCCTTTTTATTTTCGGGCAATATGCTGATGTAGGCTCTGGCAATGCTCAGGTCCGGAGTTACCTTGACTCCAGTGACGGTAACAAGGGCTCCGTTGATCAGGTGTGCGGCCTCTTTCTGAAAAATATCTCCGAGATCTTTCTGAATTTGGCGTCCTATTTTTTGTTGTCTTTTCGATTCCATTTCCAAATCATTTATCAGTTCCTGCCCGAATCGATGTCCATGTAAAACCACGGAAACGTCCAGTCAGGAAGTAATGCGCTATTCCCTGCAAATATCCACACTTATTTTGTGAATGTTATGGTCGGGGCCGTATTTTAGCGACCGCAACGAATCTATTGTCCATTGCTTTTCTTATTCAGGAACATCAAGATTTTTCAAGTAATTCTCCTGATTGCCTTTTTTTTAGTAATCAGGCTGGTTATTTACTGGACAAATACGCCCCTGCTTATTTCCGAACTCAACTGGATGCTGACCGGAGAGCAGATGGGGAAGGGGTTTATGCTATACCGCGACATACTCCAGAACATCGGTGTCCTGTCGGCGGTGGTATACTGGGGAATTGATTTCCTTTTCGGCCGCTCCCAGACGGCCTATTTCCTCATTGCCGGAGCACTGGGCTTATTTCAGGTACTTTATTTCAATTACCTGTGCAACAGCCGGAATTTCTTTCCGGAAGGCACTACCGTTCCAGGTCTGATTTACGCGATTCTGCTGCATCTGTCGACCGACATGCTGACGCTTTCCCCAACCCTGATGGCGACCACCTTCCTGTTGCTGTCCTGCGGGGTGCTGGCACGGATTATTGAAAAACCCGACGTTGGTGATGAGATCTTCGAAGCGGGAATTTACATCGGCATGGCAACCCTGTTTTACCTGCCTTCCGCCTTTTTCTACATCTGGGCGTTTCTGGCCATGATTTTTTATTCCGGTGCCCGGTTCAGGCATCACATGATCGGTTTGTTTGGGTCGATTTTCCCGCTGTTGATGGTTTTGCTCATCTTTTTTTTCAACAATGCCGTCGACAGTCTCAACCGGAGCCTGTTCTCCACCCTGATACAAATCCGCTCCGTCAGGGTAGATGATCTGATTTCATTCTTCTTTTACGTGGCCTTTTCCCTGGGGCTCGGTATCGGGGGGTTCCTCCGTTTGTTTGGCTACAATCGGTTTACCTATTACCAGACAAGGATTCAGCAGATAATGGCCTTCTGGTTTATCTTTTCGGCCATTACCCTGATTTTCATGAGTGAATTCAAACCCATGGATTTCATCCTTTTTATTCCGGCCGTTGCCTATTTTATCAGCTGGCTGTTTCTGAGTTTCCGCAACCCCGGAGCGGCCGAAGGTCTGTTCCTGGCCTATCTGGTCTACTCGGTTTTTGCCTTGTCCACCGAAATTTTCCGCATTATCCCCGGACTCGATCCCGGGCATTTCGACCGACGTATTGCCAAGGCGGCCCTCCTGCCTGCAGAAATTGATGGGAAGAAAATCCTGGTTCTGGGGGAAGATGAAGGAGAGTACCTCAATAACTTCGCTGCCACGCCTTATCTCAACTGGAGGCTTTCCTCCGAGGATTTTGAAAGTCTCGACAGCTTCGAAAGTGTCATACAGATTTACAACAACTTCGAAAAGGACCCGCCTGAATATGTTATCGACAAGGTGGGGGTAATGCCGCGACTGTTGGAGCGAATTCCGGAACTCCGGGGCAAGTACAAGACCACCGGTTGGAAGAATATCTATCAACGGCACTGATCGCGCCATTAGGCAGGAGCATTTCCACGCTTTTTCATAGGAATTTCGGCGGATGTAAGGAGAAAACTTTCTCTGTTATCCTTTATAATACATTGCCATTTTGAACTATAAACCTAACCTGTCGATGCCACCGATTCCCATCTCACCTGCAAAGATCAGTAGTACCGGTTCTGGCCAGAAATACGGACTAGCCATGGCGCTAGTCACCAGCCTTTTCTTTCTGTGGGGGCTGGCCAATTCCCTTAATGGAACACTGATCAAACATTTTCAGACCGCCCTGGACCTTAACCGCGGACAGGCTGGTTTTGTAGACTCTGCATTCTATATAGGCTATTTTATGATGGCGATTCCCGCGGGGATGTACATGGCCCGCAGAGGATTCAAACGAGGTATTCTGGTAGGTCTGTTGCTGTATGCGCTCGGGGGCGTTCTCTTTTACCCGGCTGCGGAATTGCGCTCCTATGGATTTTTCCTCTTTGCGCTTTTCACCATCGCATGTGGGCTGGCATTTCTGGAGACCGCCGCCAATCCTTATGTAACCATCCTCGGAGAACCTGAAAAGGCCGCGAACCGTATCAATTTTGCCCAGTCGTTCAATGGACTGAGTATTATCATGGGGCCCCTGATTGGCGGATTGTTCATCTTTTCGGAAAAATCGTATACCAATGAGGAGCTGAAGCTGATGGATGAGGCCGAAGCTCTTGCTATCCGCATACACGAGGCTCAGTCGGTGCAAATGCCCTATCTGATCATTGCCGGAGTAGTTGTACTGGTGGCCATCCTGTTCGCGTTCACCCGTATGCCTGAACCCGTGGCTGAGGACGAAGGAAATCTCGGCGATATTCCCGCCATTCTGAAAAAGCCGCATCTCTTTCTGGGCGTATTGGCGCAGTTCTTCTATGTAGGTGCTCAGGCAGCAATCTGGGGGTATTTTGTCGATTATAAGATGCTGCTTTCGCCCGATGAGGATCTCAATATCGCCATCTCTTTCGGAAAGCTGATGGCGCAGCTGACGGGCGGAAGTCCTGAAATGTCACCGGTGCAGATTGCCAGTTTCCATGCCTCCTTCGCCCTGATCATCTTTATGATCGGCCGGTTTGTGGGAACCGCACTCATGAACCGGTTCCGTTCGCAGGATCTGCTGGCGGTATATGCCCTGGCTTCCGCAGGGCTGCTGGCCGTAGCGATGAAGGCCGAAGGACTGACAGCCGTCCTGTCGATCATGGGAGTTTACTTTTTCATGTCGATCATGTTTCCGACCATCTTCGCCCTGGCCACAAAGGGGTTGGGCAGTCAGATGAAACTCGGAGCTTCACTCGTGGTGATGGCCATCGCCGGAGGGGCCGTAATCGCTCCGTTGACAGGCTATGTATCGAAGATTAACATGCAGGTTTCACTTCTCGTACCCATTGCCTGTTTCCTGTTCGTGGGATATTACGCCATCTGGGGGTACAAAGTGAAGACCGGGGAATAACCTTAAAAAAAACGTTTATACCGAAGGAATTCCAAATAAATTTGCGCCTGTCTATGAGACGATATTTTTTCGCATTGGACCTTCAGGATGATCCGGTGTTAATTGCTGAATATGAGCAGATTCACCGGCAGGTTTGGCCTGAAATCCTGGAAAGTATCCGCGATGCGGGGATTACCCAAATGCAGATTTGTCGTATCGGAAACCGCTTGGTCATGCTGATGGAGACCGACGATCAATTTTCTTTTGAAAAAAAGGCGGAAATGGACGCCGCCAATCCTGTAGTTCAAAAGTGGGAACAGCTGATGTGGAAATACCAGAAGGCGCTGCCCTTTGCGAAAGAGGGCGAAAAATGGGTATTGATGGATAAAATTTTCGACTTACAGGAGAGTATGGTATAGTCAGACGGAGAAGAATTCGGTATTTTGAAAAAGTTAGTCCATATTTTACTTGGTGTAATCTGCCTGTTAGGCGCAGGGGGTTTGACCCCGAAAGTGGAACCGGTCACGGTAAAGGTTCTGAGTTTTAACATCCGTCACGGGGAGGACAATTTCGGTGTTTCCAACCTTCGGACGGTAGTTCGGCTGATTCAGGAGCACAAGCCTCATCTGGTAGCCCTTCAGGGGGTCGACAGCATGGTGACGGATGGAAAGTTACGGTATCATGTGCGGCAAATTGCGTTGCAGACCAACATGTACTATGCGTATGCAGCCAGTGACCGGACGGAAGAGGGGAGTCATGGCGTCGGCCTGCTTTCGGTCTGGCCTTTTGAGAAACTTCAGAAAATGGCCTTACCCGGGCGCCCCGATACGTCGCCCCGAATGCTGCTCTGCGGGTTGATCAGGTACTCCGGAAAACTGACTTTCCGGTTCTGCAATACGCAGCTGGATTACACCTCGGCACTCGATCGCGGTCTGCAGGCCGCCTATCTCAACCAGTTACTGGGAGAAAGCATTCAGCCGGTCATACTGGCGGTTGACATGGGTGTCAAGCCGAATGAGCAACCCTATTTCTCCTTCCGTAAGAACTGGTTCGATGCCGCAAGGGGTTCTCAGCTGTCTACACGCGTGGACGGATTGCCCGGTGAGCGTATGGATTACATCTTTATACAGGAGCAGCAAAGGGTGCGGGTGGGTTCCTATAAACTTATCCGGGATTTTCCTGATGCTTCCAGCCATTATCCGATACTGACGACGATCGAATTTTTATAAAACCAAGCCTGCAAAGTGCTTCATTATTATGAGTAAGCCTGTATTTAACTATAATCCCCAATATCCTTCCGTTGCGGATTTGAAAAGGAGAGCGAAGAGAAGGATTCCCAAATTTGCATTCGATTACCTCGAAGGAGGTTGCAACGATGAACTGAACCTCTGGCGGAACGAGCACGATTTCAAGGATATCCAGCTCATGCCCCACTACCTGCGTAAACACAGGGGGGTGGACATGTCGGTAGAGTTGTTCGGCAAGCGTTATGACGCGCCGTTCGGGATTTCACCCATCGGTTTGCAGGGATTGATCTGGCCTAACGCTCCCGAAATTCTGGCCCGGGCTGCCTTCCAGCAAAATATTCCCTATATTCTTAGTACCGTTTCCACGGCGAGCATCGAGCGCATTGCCGAAGTGACCGAAGGGAATGCCTGGTTCCAGCTTTATCATCCTACGGAAAACAAGTTGCGCGATGATATCCTGAGAAGGTTAAGGGAAAGTGGTTACGATGTGCTGGTGGTTCTGGTAGACGTACCTTCCTTTGGTTTGCGTTATCGGGAAATCAAGGCAGGTCTTTCCATGCCACCGAAGATCACCATCAATAATTTCATCCAGGCGGCGGCATGTCCCGAATGGAGTATCAAAACGCTGCTGCACGGAATTCCCAACTTCGCAACGCTGAAGCCCTACATGACCGGCAATCTCGATATCAAGCAGTTGGGCAAATTCATGAATGCCACCTTTACCGGCCGGGTCGATACCGAGAAGGTGAAGGCGATCAGGGATTTATGGAAGGGCAAGCTGGTCATCAAGGGGGTCGTAAGCGAGGAGGATGCAGAACAATCGGTTCAGATCGGTGCAGATGGCATCATTGTTTCCAATCACGGCGGCCGTCAGATCGACGCGGGTGAGTCGACCATCAAGCCCCTGAAAGGACTGGCCGACAAGTTCGGAGATAAAATGAAGATCATGATCGACAGTGGTATCCGCTCAGGCGTGGATATCGGACGTTCGCTGGCCTGCGGTGCCGACTTCACCTTCATGGGGCGGCCGTTCATGTACGGCGTGGGCGCTCTTGGGGACGAAGGCGGCAACCATACCATATCCATGTTCAAAGCCCAGCTGTATCAGGTGATGGAACAGGTATGCTGCGAGAAAATTGAGGATTTCCCTTCGACATTGATTCAGTAGAGCCAAATTTTTGCCGATAACAGCAAAAGCCGGTAGGGGGTAAAGACCTTACCGGCTTTTTTTGTGATAAGTCCCGTCAATCTTAAACGTTTGGAGGGTGTTAGAGATATCCAGGAAATGGGCATTGATCCCTTCTGTAAAACGACGCCCAGATTTTTGAGGTCAGAGAGTTTTATTTTAATGTTCTTTTTCTTGACCGACCCGTTGGACCGTGGAAAGAACCAAAAATCAAGGCCTAAATACGCTTACCTGGTTGCGATACGTCGCCCCGGCCGCCCTGGCCAACGCACGGGCGAATCCATTCCCATCACCCACCATTTGAGCTGGATGCCAGCGCGCAGGGTGGCCCGAACAGCTTGGTCAGAAGCTCGACGGATCGTGGGTAATTTTTTTAGGAAGTGGAAGTATGCGTCCCTAAATAGTTCGTCTGGCAGACGTATTTAAAGCTTGTATCGGTGATACCGTATCCCCTGGGGCATACTGTCTTAATTCCAAACCCTGCAGGGGTGACATGATGATAGGAACATGCGAGTCCGACTGATCTGCCAAACCCTGCAGGGGTGACATGATGATAGGAAAATGCGAGTCCGGCTGATCTGTAAAACCCCGCAGGGGTGACATGATG
>Ga0182793_1002432_pt1 | contig 10711 bp, 10 predicted proteins | sample Passage237A_FD_130498 | JGI IMG/M metagenome (GOLD analysis project Ga0182793, IMG submission 130498) | Cellulose adapted compost microbial communities from Newby Island Compost Facility, Milpitas, CA, USA - Passage2 37A (version 2) (version 2) ...
GTCCAGAGTGGAAACGCCAATAGAGCCGGTGGAACCGAGGATCGTAAGCCGCTGCATAGGATTTACCAGGAGCGTTCGGCGATGATGATCGCCAGCGTAAAAACGGGAACGGCAGCCACCAGACCATCAATGCGGTCGAGAACGCCGCCGTGGCCGGGAAGTATATGACCGGAGTCCTTGATACCGCGAAAGCGCTTCAACATGCTTTCCAGCAGATCGCCCACCACGGAAACCAATGCCGCCGGAACAACAAGAGCCAAAACCAAGCCCAAGCGCAGGTCGCGCGCCAGCGCAAAGGCAACCCCCAGAACAGCGACCGCCACTAGCCCGCCGAGCACTCCCTCCCAGGACTTCCCGGGGCTGACATTGGGAGCAAGCTTGTGGCGACCGAAACGACGTCCGGCGAAATACGCACCTATATCGGCAGCAGCAACCACCAACACCACAGCTATAACAAGCCAGTGGCCATCGGGGGAATTGCGTAAGTGAACCAGAGAAAGGAAAGCGGGGATCAATACCAGAACCCCCAAAAACATACGCATCCAGGTTGCCCGCCACAAAACTACGCTGGTGGGGTAACCCTGAATCCACAGAAGCGCCAAAGCCCACCAGACACAGGCGACGATCAAAATCTGCTGCAGTTGGAGCCATTCGGTGAGACTGGATAAGCCTAGAAACGCGGCGGCGGCCACCACAATAAAGAGGGTGTACGCAGCGCGGGCAAACGTAGTGGTGAGATGGCAAAGGTTCGCCCACTCCCAGGCAGCCACGACCGTAACTGCACCGACAAACACAGCGAACACCAGCGGTGGGCATAAAAACAACACAGAGATAAACACTGCCGCCATGACCAACGCGGTAATTACACGCTGTTTAAGCACTAACAATACCCTGTCCGGCCAGCTGGTCACCGGTTCGGCCGAACCGGCGCTGGCGCTGATAAAAGTCGGCTATGGCCTCTTCCAGCGCCGCACCATCAAATTCCGGCCAAAGCAGTGGAGAGAAATACAGCTCCGCATACGCGGCCTGCCACAGTAAGAAATTGCTAATCCGCAGCTCGCTGCCCGTGCGAATCAGTAGATCGAGCGGCGGCAGATCGCGGGTCGACATATGACGGTCGATCACATCAGGGGAGATGTCCTCAGGCTGCAAGCGCCCGGCGAGAACGTCATTCATCACCTCGCGAGCCGCCTGAGCCATATCCCACTGGCCACCGTAATCTGCAGCGATCACCAAAGTGGATTCGCCTTCACAGGCAGTACTTTCCGCTTCTTCAATTGCTCTGAGCAGACTGTCGCTGAAACGACTGCGGTTGCCTATAACCTTGAGGCGCACCCGCTCTTCTGCCAAGCGGCGCGCCTCGCGCTTCAGGTAGCTGTAAAACAAACCCATGAGGGCTTCCACCTCTTTGGGTGGACGTCGCCAGTTTTCGCTGCTGAAAGCGAACACCGTGAGCACTTCAATGTGGTTCTTGCGGCAGGCCTCGAGAACATCGCGGATGCGCTCAACACCCGCTCTATGCCCCATGATGCCCTGCTTGCCCTCCCGTTTGGCCCAACGATTATTGCCGTCCATGATGATGGCCACATGCCGTAATGCCTCAGAACTCACTCACAGCTCCCGTAGCGCCGTTAAATTTCCATCAGATCTTTTTCTTTCGCCGCCAGCGCTGCGTCAACTTCTGCAACGTATTTGTCGGTGATTTTCTGAATCTCGTCCTGCGCCCTTCTCTCGTCGTCCTCACTGATGAGTTTGGCTTTCACCTGCTCTTTCAGCGTGTTGTTGGCATCGCGTCGAATATTGCGCACCGATACACGTGCGTGTTCAGCCTCAGCGCGGGCTTGCTTGATAAAGCCCTTGCGCGTTTCTTCAGTCAAAGCGGGCATAGGTACACGGATAAGATCGCCACTGGTGGAAGGGTTGAGACCGAGATCGGACTTCATAATTGCCTTCTCGATTTCCGGAATCAGTTTTTTCTCCCAGGGGCTGATGGTCAGGGTACGCGCGTCCGAAACACTGACGTTCGCCACCTGTGACAGCGGAGTGTCATTGCCGTAATAGGAGACATAAACCCCGTCGAGAATGCTGGGGTGAGCACGGCCGGTGCGGATTTTATTGAAGTTGACGCCGAGCACCTCGACAGCTTTTTTCATCCTGTCCTGTGCATCTTTTTTAATGTCATTAATCATGCGTGATGTCCTCGATCAAAGTACCTTCATCGCCCCCGACCACTATGTTCAGGAGAGCGCCCGGTTTATCCATGCGGAAGACTCTCACCGGCATCCGGTGCTCCTGGCACAGACAGATCGCCGTGAGATCCATAACCCCGAGCTTCTCCGCCAGAACCTGGTCATAGCTGAGGTGTTTGTAACGCGTCGCGGTGGGATCTTTCATCGGATCGGCGGTGTAGACGCCGTCCACTTTAGTCGCTTTCAACACCAGCTCGGCATTGACTTCTATGCCGCGCAGACAGGCGGCGGAATCGGTAGTAAAAAACGGATTGCCGGTACCGGCAGCGAAGATAACCACCTCGCCGTTTTCCAGCAGACGGATAGCGCGGCGGCGGTCGTAATGTTCAACAATGCCGCTCATGGGGATAGCGGACATGACACTGGAAGAGATGTTGGAGCGCTCCAGGGCGTCGCGCATGGCCAGCGCATTCATTACCGTGGCCAGCATGCCCATGTGGTCGCCGGTGACGCGATCGAGGCCCGCTTTATTCAGCGCCGCGCCGCGAAACAGATTGCCACCACCGATCACCAACCCAACCTGCACGCCTATGCCGACGAGCTGGCCGATTTCCAGAGACATTTTGTCGAGAACCTTGGGATCTATGCCGAATCCCTCGTCTCCCATCAACTGTTCGCCACTGAGTTTGAGCAGTATCCGTTTGTATTTGCGATCGCGGGTTGTAGCCATGAAACCATTCTCCCAAGCAAAAATTGGCGGCAGTTTAACAGCAAAAAGGCGGGAGAAGCGATCTCCTCCCGCCTTTTCCCAAGTGGGTCAAACAGGGTGTTAAAACCCTATTAGCCTTTGGAAGCCTGAACCTGTGCAGCCACTTCGGCAGCGAAATCCGTCTCTTCTTTTTCAATGCCTTCGCCCACTTCAAAACGGACGAAAGAAACGATTTCGGCGCCAGCTTTTTTCGCCAGAGCGCCTACGGTGACTTCTGGATCTTTAACGAACGGCTGTTCAGTCAAGCTGGATTCTTTGAGGAACTTGGAGATACGGCCCATCACCATTTTCTCGACGATTTCCGCCGGCTTGCCAGCCATGTCAGGCTGAGCCTTGATGATGTCTTTCTCTTTTTCCACCAAGTCGGCAGGCATTTCATTCGGGCTTACGACCTGCGGGTTAACTGCCGCTACGTGCATAGCGATGTCGCGAGCCAGTTCAACGGAGCCACCTTTCAGCTCCACCAATACCGCGATGCGGTTGTTGGAGTGAACGTAAGAGCCAACCACGCCAGCAGAGGGAGATACGGCAGCGATACGACGCACGCTGATGTTCTCACCGATTTTTTGTACCAGAGCTTCACGCGCAGCTTCCAAATCACCACTCATGACAGCAGCAACATCTGATTGCTTAGTGGCGTAGGCCTTTTCCAATACCGCAGTGGCGAAGCCGAGGAAGTTGTCGTCGCGGGCAACGAAATCGGTTTCGGAGTTGACTTCGAGCAACAGACCGAAGCTGCCGTCAGCGGCAACACGTGCCTGCACCACGCCTTCAGCAGCGGTACGGCCAGCTTTTTTCGCAGCCTTCAGGCCGCTTGCTTTGCGCAGATTTTCAATTGCCAGTTCGATGTCGCCATTGGAATCCACCAGCGCTTTTTTGCATTCCATCATGCCGAGGCCGGTGCGCTCGCGCAGTTCTTTTACCAGATTCGCGGTAATTGCCATGATTGTGTCCTCAGTCGTCAATATTCAAAGGGGTGCGGACGCTTAACAAAAAGGGGGTTTCCCCCCTTTTCGACTGTCCAGTGCTTCGCCGCGCTAGGCGGCGTATCTAACCGCAGCGATTAGGCTTTAGCTGCGGCGTCGTCCACCTCGACAAACTCGTCTTTATTCGGAATAGCGCTGTGTTGTGCGGCACCTTCCAGGCAAGCGTCAGCCATTGCAGTCACGTACAACTTGATCGCGCGGATGGCGTCGTCGTTGCCAGGGATAACGTAGTCAACACCGGCGGGATCACTATTGGTATCCACTACGGCGATAACCGGGATGCCCAGTTTGTTAGCTTCTTGAACCGCGATGCGCTCATGATCAACGTCGATCACGAACAGTGCATCCGGCAGGCCGCCCATATCTTTGATACCACCGATAGTCTGCTCCAATTTCTCCATAGCGCGAGTGCGCATCAGAGCTTCTTTCTTGGTCAACTTGTCGAAAGTACCGTCTTTGCTCTGAGTTTCCAGATCGCGGTAGCGACGGATAGAAGCGCGGATAGTTTTGTAGTTGGTCAACATACCACCCAGCCAGCGATGGCTGACGTAGGGCATACCGGCACGGGTAGCTTGCTCAGCGATAGTCTTTTGAGCAGCGCGCTTGGTGCCGACGAACAGAACTTTTTTCTTCTGGGCGGACATCTGACGCACCAATTCCAACGCTTGGTTAAAAGCAGGAACAGTGTGCTCGAGGTTGATGATGTGAATTTTGTTGCGTGAACCAAAGATGAAGTTTCTCATCTTGGGGTTCCAGTAGCGGGTCTGGTGGCCGAAGTGAACACCGGCGCTCAGCATATCGCGCATGCTTACAGTTGGCATAAATGTATTCCTTAATACACGTTTGGGTTAAGCCTCCACACATCCCACCATTCAACCCTTCGGTACGCTTGAAGCGACTTTGGGGCACCCAGAACAGTGTGCCGACGTGTGTGCGACATTAGGTTAAGGTTCCTGCCGGATAGGCAGGGCGCGCTTTATACCACAAACCGGCTGCTGGTTAAAGCATTCGCGGCTATGCTTTTCCTCGGCTGCTACGCTCGGCAGGGCAGTATGTTTGCCAGCACACTATCGTTTAGAATATGCGGCTTTCTCTGCGCCGGGTCCCCGGCCACTCTTTGACGACAGCGACCCATATCATGGCAGTAACCATCAAGACCCCAGAAGAAATCGAAAAAATGCGCGTAGCCGGGCGCAAAGCCGCCGAGGTGTTGGAATTCATTGAGCCTTATATAGTGCCAGGCGTCAGCACCGGCGAACTCGACCGCCTGTGCCATGAGTACATAACCGAAGTGCAACACGCGATTCCGGCGCCGCTCAACTACAAAGGTTTTCCCAAATCCATCTGCACCTCAGTCAATCAGGTGGTCTGCCACGGCATCCCCTCGGAAAAAAAGATCCTCAAGAGCGGCGACATCATCAATGTGGACATCACCGTGATCTTTGATGGCTACCACGGCGACACCAGCAAAATGTTTTTCGTCGGCAAACCGGCACCACACGCCGAGCGCTTGGTGAAAGTCACCCAGGAATGCCTCTATAAAGGTATAGAGATGGTCAAGCCGGGCGTCCGCCTGGGCGACATCGGCCACGTCATTCAGCAACATGCGGAAGGCCATTACTATTCGATCGTGCGCGACTACTGCGGGCATGGCATCGGCAAGGTTTTTCACGAAGATCCGCAGGTATTGCACTACGGCACACCCGGTACCGGAATGGAATTGTTGGAAGGCATGACCTTCACCATTGAGCCCATGCTCAACGCGGGCAAATCCGGCACCAAACTCAAGAGCGACGGCTGGACAGTCGAAACCCGCGATGGCCGCCTCTCGGCCCAGTGGGAACACACCCTGGCGGTAACCGCCACTGGCGTGGAAGTTTTGACGGCGCGCAAAGAAGAAAGGTTTTAATGATCCTCACTCCCGAATCATGGCCTGAATTTCCCTGCCAACCCATCTTCTTCAACCAGCGGCGATTCCGCGAGGATTTCGCCCAAAAGCCCGTTATCAAGGTATTCAAAGACGCTATCAACGGCGTCAACAGCCATTTCGACCGCCGCTATGAGGAAGGCGAAGATATTCGCTTCCTCATTTCAGAACGCGCCACTTTTATCGATCTGATTCTGCACTACGCCTGGCATAGATACGCCTGGGGTGACGATGTCTGTCTGATTGCAGTCGGCGGATACGGCCGGCGTGAGCTGCACCCGCACTCCGATATCGATATTCTGGTGTTGCTCGCCAATGATGCAGGCAATCGCTATCAGGAAGAGATTCAAAGTTTTATTACCCTGCTGTGGGATATAGGTCTGGCAATCGGCAGCAGCGTGCGCACCCTGGATGAATGTGTCGAGATTGCCAAGCAAGACATCACCGTCGCCACCAACCTGATGGAAGCGCGCCGCCTGGCAGGCAATGATCGCCTGCGCGACCAACTGCAAGTGCTCACCGGGCCCGACCATATGTGGCCACTCGGAGAATTTTATCGGGCGAAATTCGAAGAGCAGGTGCAGCGCCACAAAAAACACAATTTCACCGAGTGCAATCTCGAGCCCAACGTCAAAAATTCTCCCGGCGGTCTGCGCGATATTCAAACCATCAACTGGGTTGCAAAACGCTATTACGGCGTACAAACCCTGCGCCAACTGGAAGGCCAGAGTTTTTTCACCGAACAGGAATTCGGTCTGCTGCGCAATGGTGAAGCCTTATTGTGGCGAGTGCGTTACGGCCTGCACAAAATGGCGCGACGCGCAGAAGAAAGATTACTTTTTGAATACCAGCGCGAACTCGCCAAGCAATTCGGCTACAAGGACAACGACAGCGGCCTCGCAGTCGAACAATTCATGCATGAGTACTACCGCACCGTACTGGCACTGCGTGAGTTGAACGATATATTGCTGCGCATTCTCGACGAGCGCATTCACGAAAAAGAAAACAAATCCCATTTTACTCGCAGCGAATGCGTTCAGTTGAGCCCGGATTTTCAGCTGCGCGATCACTATATTGGCGTCACCCACAATCGCGTATTTGATGCGCGGCCTGCGGCGCTGATGGAAATTTTCGTGCGCATGTGTGAAGACCCAACCATCAAAGGCGTGCAGTCGCAGACGATTCGCCTCATTCGAGAAAAACGCGCGTTAGTGGATGAACAATTCCGCGCAGATCCGGAAATCAAGGCGCAGTTCTTGAAAATGTTCAAGATCGAAAAAGGTCTGGTGACGCAGCTCAAACGCATGAAACGCTATGGCCTGCTCGGCCGTTATTTGCCCGCGTTTGGCACTATCACCGGGCAAATGCAGCACGATCTTTTTCACCGCTATACCGTCGATGCGCATACGCTGTTGGTTATGCAGAATATCCGCCGCTTCCGCAATAAAAGTGCGGAGCAGGATTTCCCCCTCGCAGCCAGCATCATCAAACAGCTTCCCCAACCAGAATTGCTTTATATCGCCGCCCTCTTCCACGACATCGGCAAAGGTCGTGGCGGCGATCACTCTGAGCTCGGCGCCGAGGATGCGGAGCAATTTTGCGTGGAGCACGGACTCAACGGGCGCGAAACCCGCTTGGTGAAATGGCTGGTGCAAAAACATCTGTTGATGTCTTACGTATCGCAGAAAAAAGATATTTCCGATCCGGAAGTTATTCACCAGTTTGCCCTGCAAGTGGGCGACATCACGCACCTGGATTATCTCTACATCCTCACCGTTGCCGACATGTGCGGCACCAACCCCGAGATTTGGAACAGCTGGCGCGCCAGCCTGATGCGTCAGCTTTACACCGAGACCAAACTCGCCCTGCGCAGAGGTCTGGAAAACACCATCGATCAACAGGAAGTGGTGGAGGAAACCCGCAATAAAGCACTTGAAGCGCTTGCCGCAAAAGGCATTGAAGAAAGTCGTGCACGCGCCCTGTGGGCCGATATGCGCGACGATTATTTCCTGCGCGAAGGTGCCATGGATATTGCCTGGCAAACAGAAGCGATTCTGCAGCACAAAAATGATGAGCCGCTGATTTTAATTCGCGATTCCGAGCATCAGCCCTGGCAGGGCGCGACGCAAATTTTCGTACGGGTGAAGGACGCCAACAACGTATTTGTTGCTGCAGCCACTGCGCTGGCGCAAATGGGCCTGAACATTCAAGACGCGCGTTTGTACAGTTCGAAAAGCGGTTACACCATCGATACGTTTTATGTGCTGGATGAAAATTTTCAGCCGCTTGGCGATCAGCCGGAAAAACTTAAGGTGTTGCGTAAAGCGCTCGCCGATGAATTAAAACTGGTGGCGCATTATTCGGAAGTCGTGCGCCGGCGCACTCCGCGCCAACTCAAACAATTTGCTACGCCGACGCGCACCAGTATCCACAACACAGCCAACAGTAATGTCACTGTGTTGGAAGTAATCAGCCCGGATCGCCCCGGCCTGCTCGCCACCATCGGGCGCATATTTATGGAATTCGGCGTGCAATTGCAGAACGCCAAAATTTCCACCCTGGGCGAGCGCGTGGAAGATATTTTCTTTATCACCGACGCCAACAAACAACCACTCACTGATCCCGATTTGTGCGAACGTCTACAACAGACCATTTGCCGGGAACTCGATTTACAAGTGGAAAAGGATATTTGATCAACATGAACCCGAATCTGGCGTCATTGCAGGCCTATCCTTTCGAACGCCTGGCCGCGCTCAAAGCCGGCATTCAACCGCCGGCGCATTTGCCACATATTTCACTTTCCATCGGCGAGCCTAAACATGCACCACCGGCGTTTGTGCTCGAAGAACTGACACGGCAATTAGGCGGTTTATCACAATACCCCATGACCAAAGGTTTGCCGGAATTGCGCGAAGCCATCAGCGCCTGGGCGACCCGACGCTTTCAGCTTAAACCCGGCAGCCTCAGTGCAGAGCATCACATACTGCCCGTCGCTGGCACGCGGGAAGCCTTATTTTCGTTTGCCCAAGCCTGCGTTACTGCAGGACCTTCGGCAAAAGCGGTAATGCCCAATCCGTTTTACCAAATCTACGAAGGTGCGGCGCTGCTCGCCGGTGCTCAGCCCTACTTCCTTAATTGCACAGCAGATACCGAATTTGCACCGGATTTTGCTGCCGTGCCTGCGGAAATCTGGCGCGACTGCCAATTGCTGTATATCTGCTCCCCCGGCAATCCCACGGGAAGAGTTCTCGATCGCGACACCTTGCGATCGCTGATTGCGCTGGCGGATGAATATGATTTTGTGATCGCCAGCGACGAATGTTATTCCGAGCTTTATTTTGATGAAGCCAATCCGCCACTGGGATTGCTGCAAGTGTGCGCCGAAATTGGCCGCGATGATTTTCGCCGCTGCGTGGTTTTTCACAGTCTATCGAAGCGCTCAAATCTGCCGGGTCTGCGCTCGGGTTTTGTCGCTGGCGACTGCGAAATCCTGCAAAAATATTTGCAGTACCGCACCTATCACGGCTGCGCACTGCCGGTGCCGACGCAACTCGCCAGCATTACTGCTTGGAACGATGAAAAACACGTACAGGAAAACCGCGAACTCTATCGCCAAAAATTCGCTGCAGTATTCGATATTCTGAAAGATCATCTGGATCTGAGCATGCCAGACGGCGGCTTTTATTTCTGGCCGCTCACCCCCTACAGCGATACGGATTTTGCCCGCGATTTATTTGCTCAGCAAAATCTCACCGTTCTGCCCGGACAATATCTCGCTCGCCCGACAGTGCAGGGCAATCCCGGCGAAAATCGCATTCGCCTGGCACTGGTGGCGACCTTGAACGAGTGCTGTGAAGCGGCGGAGCGCCTGCGACGTTTTCTGGAAACACGCTAAGACTTCTGCATGGCCAATATGAATAAAGCCGAGCGCGTCGCTTATATTCTGCAAACATTGCAGGAGCTCTACCCCGACCCGCCTATTCCACTCCAGCACAAAGACGCTTACACCTTGCTGGTGGCGGTTTTGCTCTCGGCGCAGTGCACGGATGAACGAGTTAATCAGGTAACACCTGCGTTGTGGCAGCTCGCCGATACGCCGCAGGAAATGGCGAAAATTCCAGTGGAAAAAATTCAGGAAGTTATTCGTCCCTGCGGTTTGTCGCCACAAAAATCCAAAGCCATCCAGAAACTTTCCCAGATCATTACCGAACAATACGCAGGCCAAGTGCCACAAAGTTTTGCGGAGTTGGAAGCGCTGCCCGGCGTGGGCCACAAAACCGCCAGCGTAGTGATGAGTCAGGCGTTCGGTGTACCGGCATTGCCAGTGGATACCCATATCCACCGACTGGCGCAGCGCTGGGGGCTCACCACAGGAAAAAATGTCCAACAAACGGAAAAAGATTTGAAGCGGCTGTTTCCGGAAATCTATTGGAACAAGCTGCATTTACAGATTATTTATTACGGCCGCGAATACTGTTCTGCGCGCGGTTGCGACGGGACCGTCTGCCCCATCTGCCGCCACTGCTACCCCGACCGCCGCAAACCGAAAATTACGCGCAAAGCGTAACGTCGCCCTTTTTCGGCTAAAGCGTTATGTAATTTCGGTACCGCGTTATTAGTCATGATGGTGATCGCGATGAGTGGGCGCGCTTTCTTCCACGTGCTCGTGGCGACTGTGATCGCTATGAAAAATCTGATGCTGCCAAGCGCCGAGCAAAATCCAAATACCAAAAATCATATAGGCCAGCGCCAGCACTAAACGCACTTGCCGCACCGCCAGGGCAGATTTGATCCGCCCCGCCAACACGCCGCCAACCCACAGGGCCGGCAAGGTTCCCAA
>Ga0182793_1002438_pt1 | contig 10700 bp, 9 predicted proteins | sample Passage237A_FD_130498 | JGI IMG/M metagenome (GOLD analysis project Ga0182793, IMG submission 130498) | Cellulose adapted compost microbial communities from Newby Island Compost Facility, Milpitas, CA, USA - Passage2 37A (version 2) (version 2) ...
ACGTGCCCGTCACCACGCGCGGCGGCGGGACCGGCAATTACGGACAGGCCATGCCGCTCTCCGGCGGCGTCGTCCTGCATACCCGGCACCTGAACCGCATCCTGAAGATCGCCGACGATCATGTCGTCGCCGAGAGCGGCGCGATCATCGAGCAGATCGAGCATGCCTTGCGCGGGCAGGGCAAGGAGATCCGGCTGTTTCCCTCGACCACGGCGACGGCCACCATCGGCGGCTTCATCGCCGGCGGGTCGAGCGGCGTCGGCGCCATCCGCTGGGGCGGGCTGCGCAATCCGCAGAACATCCGCCGGCTGCGGCTGGTGACGATGGAGGAGACGCCGCGCATCCTCGACCTGACGGGCGAGGATATCAGCAAGGCCGCCCACGCCTACGGCGTCAACGGTGTCATCGTCGAGGTGGAGCTACCGGTCGATCCGGCGACCGAATGGGTCGACCTGCTGGTCGGCGCCGACAGTTTCGAGAATGCCTGCCGGCTGGCGATCGCCGTCGGCGAGAGCGAGGGCATCGTCAGCCGCATGGTCTCGACCTTCGAGGCCGCCATCCCGGCTTCGTATTTCCTGCGCCATCGCCCCTTCCTCAAGGAGAACGAGGCGCTGCTGGCCGTCACCGTCTCGACCGCCACCGTCGAAACGCTCGTCGCGCTGGTCGAGGGCTTCGGCGGGGCCGCCGTGCGCCTGCGCTACGACCGGCTGGAGGGCGGCCGCAAGCTGCCGGCGGCCTTCGAGCTCGCCTGGAACCACACGACGCTGCGCGCGCTGCGCGTCGACCCGACCATCACCTATGTCCAGATGCTGGTTCCGCGGCCGGTGATGTTCGAGAAGGTGCGGCAGGTGAAGCAACGCTTCGGCGACGAATTGCTGCTTCATTTCGAGTTCACCCGCTTCGACGGCGTGGTCGCGCCGGTCGCGCTGCCGCTGGTGCGCCACACGACGAACGAGCGCCTGGAAGAGATCATCCTGACGCTGGAGCAGGAATTCGAGCTACCCGTCTTCAATCCGCACCGGATCACCCTGGAGGAAGGCGGGATGAAGAAGGTCAATACCGCCCATCTCGAATTCAAGCGTCAGGCCGACCCCAAGGGCCTGCTCAATCCCGGCAAGATGATTGCCTGGATCGATCCGGACTGGGTGCCCGAGCCGGGCAAGATTTTTCTTTTCAACGAGTAGGAGCCTTCCCCGTGCGGGTGCATGTCATCTACGCCCACCCCTTGCAGGACAGCCTCGCCGCGCAGTTGCACGGCATCGTCGTGGACGAGTTGACCCGGGCCGGCCACGAGGTCGACGACCTTGACCTTTATGCCGAAGGCTTCGATCCCGTCCTTTCGGCCGACGACCGCCGCGATTATCACGACACGGCCATCAACCAGCGCAAGGTCGCCTCCTATGTCGAGCGCCTGCGGCGCGCGGAAGGGCTCGTCTTGTGCCATCCGGTCTGGAATTTCGGCTGGCCGGCGATGTTGAAGGGCTATTTCGACCGCATCTTCCTGCCGGACGTGTCTTTCGTGCTGGAGGATGGCAAGATCGGCCCCGGCCTGACCAACATCCGCAAGCTGACCACCGTCACCACCTATGGCTCGAAGCGCTGGCGCGCGATGGTGCTCGGCGATCCGCCGCGCAAGAATGCGACGCGGTTCCTGCGGGTGATCTGTCATCCCAGGGTGCGTGTCCGCTATCATGCGCTCTACGATATCAACAATGTCACCCCACAGCGTGTCGAACGCTTTCTGCAGGACGTACGCCACGAAATGGCACATTACTGAACCGGGATTCCGCGGCCGCCCATGCCCCAGGAAGACAGCCCTCACGTGACCGTCATCGGCGCCGGCATCGTCGGCGTCTGCTGCGCTGCCTATCTGCAGCGCGAGGGCTATTCCGTCACCGTCGTCGACCGGCTGGATCCGGGCAACGGGACGTCCTTCGGCAATGCGGGCTCGGTTTCGCCGAGCGCCGTGCTACCTGTCTCCATGCCGGGCATGCTGGAAAAAGTCCCCGGCTGGCTGATGGATCCGCTCGGGCCGCTCACCATCCGCTGGTCCTACCTGCCGCGCGTGATGCCGTGGCTGCTGCGTTTCCTGCGCCATGCCACGCGCGAGGAGGTGGCGCGCGTCGCCGCCGCCATGCGCGCGCTGATGGAGACGGTCTTCGACGACTACGAACGTATCCTCGAAGGCGGCGCGTTTCGCAGCCTCATCCGCCGCAACGGCTGCCTCTACGTCTACGAGAACCGGGGCGAGCTGGAGAAGGCGGGCTGGACGCTGGAGCTTCGCCGCCGCCTCGGCGCACAGATGGACGAGATCGGCGGTACCGAGATCCGCCAGCTCGAGCCGGCCCTCAACCCGCGTTTCGACATCGGCATCTTCGCGCCCGAGAACGGCTCGACCGTCGATCCGCACGAGCTGGTCAAGGCGATCGCTGCCCGGGGCGCCGCCGACGGCGGCACGATCGTGCGCGCCGAGGTCACCGATGTCGAGATCGGCGACGGGGCGCCGAAGGCGCTCGTCACCAGCCAGGGCCGCCTGCCGGTCGACCGTCTGGTGCTGGCGGCCGGCGCATGGTCCGGCAATCTTGCGCGCAAGCTCGGCACCTCGGTGCCGCTCGAAACCCAGCGCGGCTATCACGTGACCTTCGCCGAACCGGGCATCGACGTGCGCCGCACCGTGATGTGGAACCGCCGCAGCGTCTTCGTCAATCCGATGACGCCGGGGCTGCGGATCGCCGGCACCGTCGAACTGGCCGGGCTGAAGGCCGCGCCCAACTATGCGCGGGCCGACCGGCTGGCCGAGATCGCGACCGAGATGTTTCCCGACCTGAACACGCGACAGGCGTCGAAATGGATGGGCCACCGGCCCTGCCTGCCCGACAGCCTGCCGGTCATCGACCATTCTCCGCGCCTGCGGAACACGGTGTTCGCTTTTGGCCACCAACATGTGGGAATATGCTCCGGCGCGCCGACGGGACGCCACGTCGCCGCGCTCGTCGCCGGGCGGGCGCCCAGCATCGATCTGAGCCCGTTCTCCGCGAGGAGATTCGGATTCTTTTCATAGGTATGTCAGTGGCACGACGCACGAACCTTCCGGGGAAAAAGGAAAGCATGGCCATCCAGCTCGTCAGACAGCCGCCCGACCAGGCTCCCGCCGCCACGACCCCCGATGCCGGGGCTCTGGGCAACGCGCTCTCCTTCGAGGACGTCTACATGCAGTTCCCGGACGGGACGCACACGCTGGACGGCGTCTCGCTGGCGCTGAAGCCCGGCGAATTCGTTGCCGTGGTGGGGCCGTCCGGCTGCGGCAAGTCGACATTGCTCAAGATCGCATCCGGCCTCGTCACCCATACCGGCGGCACGGTCCATGTCGATCGCAACAATCTCGGCTACACCTTCCAGGACGCGACCCTGCTGCCGTGGCGCAAGGTGCGCGAGAATGTCGAGCTGCTGATGGAACTGCGCGGCTTCAGCCCGGCGGAGCGCGCGCGCATCGCACAGGAGCAGATCGACCTCGTCGGCCTGACCGGGTTCGAGAACCACTATCCGAAGCGCCTGTCGGGCGGCATGCGCATGCGCGCCTCGCTGGCGCGCTCGCTGGCGCTCAACCCCAGCGTCTTCATGTTCGACGAACCGTTCGGCGCGCTCGACGAGATCACCCGCGAAAGGCTGAACGACGAGCTGATCTCGCTCTACATGCGGCAGGGATTCACGGGCCTGTTCATCACCCATTCGATTCCCGAGGCGGTGTACCTGTCCACCAAGGTCGTCGTGATGTCGAAGCGGCCGGGCCGCATCGTCGCCACCTTCGACGTCCCGTTCAGCTATCCGCGCTCGCCGGAGCTGCGCTATGCGCCGCAGTTTTCCGAACTGTGCGGCGATATTTCCGTCGCCCTGCGCGACGCGATCGAAAAGTGAGTTCGTCATGGCCAACGCACCCGTCGCCATCCCGCAGGTCTACGCCGCCGTCCCGCGCGCCGAACAGCCCTCGGTAGCCAGCCGCATCCTCCAGAGCGTCCTGCCGCCGGTGCTGATGGGCCTGGTGCTGGTGGTCGTCTACATCTGGGCGCGAAACAGCCTCGAGCCGCACCGCCAATTCCTGATGCCGGACGCGGCAGGATTGTGGACCCAGGCTTTCGGGCTCGCGGAAGTGCGCTGGGAACTGCTCGACAGGGGGCTCACCACGATCACCATCGCGGTGGTCGGCATGGGCGTGTCGATCCCCATCGGCATGATCCTCGGGATCGTCATGTTCCGCTTCCACGTCATGGAGAAGGCGTTCTTCCCCTATCTGGTGGCGTTGCAGTCGATTCCGATCCTGGCCATCATCCCGCTGATCCAGAGCGCGCTCGGCTTCGGCTTCATGCCCAAGGTGCTGATCGTGGCGCTGTTCACTTTCTTCGCTATCCCGACCACGCTGCTGCTGGGCTTGAAGAGCACGGATCGCGGCATCATCGACCTGTTCAAGCTGCAGGGCGTCAACTGGCTGGTGATCCTGCGCAAGGCGGGCCTGCCCTCGGCCGCGCCCGCCCTTTTCGCAGGGCTGCGCATCTCGGCCGGCCTCGCCGTGATCGGCGCGATCGTGTCGGAACTGTTTTTCCTCGCCGGCCGGGGCGGCCTCGGCCAGATGCTCATCAACGCCAAGATGGATTTCAAGTACGAGCAGATGTACGCGGCCCTGATCGCGTCGTCCGCCCTGTCGATCGCCGTCTATCTGTTTTTCAGCTGGCTTGGAAACCGCCTCTTCGCCGACTGGCACGAGTCGGGAGGGAAATCCGCATAGCCCGCCACCACGACGGCAGACAGGCCCCAACCCTCCGGACAAGGAGCGCATGACATGAAGCCGGCCTATCAGACCCTGATCGCATCGGCGCTGCTCGCCGCCTCGACCGCGCTTGCCAGCGGGCAGGAGCCCGGAGCCTTCGCCAGGGAGCACTACACGACGCCGCTCGCCGACATCTGCCCCAACCCTTTCATCATCCAGAAGGACTGGCTCGCCCAGGCCGAGCAGGGCGCCATGTACCAGATGATCGGCGCCGGCGGTAAGATGGAGGTCGGCAAGTATTCCGGGCCGCTCGGCTCGACCGGCATCGACCTCATCATCCTCGAAGGCGGCAGCGGCATGGGCCTCGGCGATGGCGAGACGGCCTATTCGGCGCTGTTCAACGGCAATTCCAAGGCCGGCGTGACCCCGCATCTCGGCTACCAGGATCTCGACAACGCCTTCATCTATTCCAAACGCTTCCCGGTCGTCGGCGTGATCACCCCGCTCGAAAAGGCGCTGCAGGGCCTGATCTGGGACAAGGGCACCTATCCGGAAGGCTTCCACTCGCTCGACGACATCAAGGCCTTCGCCGATTCGGGCAAGGGCAAGATCTATATCTCGACCACACAGCGCACCTTCGGCCTCTACCTGGCCGAGTCCGGGGTGAATCCCGATGCCCTCATGCAAGGCTATCGCGGCGACCTGGAGAACTTCGTCGGCAACAACGGCACCTGGCTCAACCAGGGCTTCGTCACCAGCGAGGTCCACAAGCTCTCCAACGGCGCCAACTGGAACAAGCCGGTCGATGCGGTCGCCATCTCCGACCTCGGCTATCCGAACTATACGGGCATGCTGTCGGTGGCCAAACATCGGCTCGAGGAGCTGGCGCCCTGCCTGGAGAAGCTGGTGCCGATCGTCCAGCAGGCGCAGGTCGACTACCTCACCGATCCGGCCGAGGTGAACGGGCTCATCGTCGCGTTCAACGACGGCAATTTCTCCACCTCGTTCTGGAAGACTTCCGCCGACCTCAACGATTTCGCGGTCGAGCGGCTGATCGAGATCGGCGGGGTCGGCAACGGCAGCAACGACACGCTCGGCGATTTCGACATGGAGCGCGTCGCCAAGATGGCCGAAATCGTCAAGCCGTGGCTGGACGAGCGCGCCGATCCGGACGTGAAGCCGGAGGATGTCGTCACCAACCGCTTCATCGACCCGTCGATCCGGCTTCCCTAGGCGGCGACCGAGCGCAGGTCCCGCGCCCCGACCGGCCGCGGAGCCTCGAAAATCACCAGAGCGGAGACAGATGCCCGGCGTTCTCGACAGCCACATCCACATGTACCCCCCCGAGGTCTTTGCAGACCCGGTGGCATGGGGCACGGCGCATGACGAGCCGTGGTGGACGGCGTGCGTGGCGCCGGCCGAAGGGCCGAGCCTGCAGGGCTGGGCCGACATCCCGAAGCTGCTGGCCGACATGGACCGCGCCGGCATCGAAAAATGCGTCATGCTTGGCTGGTACTGGGAGCATCAGGAGACCTGCGACATCCAGGCCGGCTGGTTTGTGGACTGGGTCAGGCAGCATCCGGACCGGCTGATCGGCTTCGCGCCGGTCCAGCCGGCCGACGGGCAGAAGGCGATCGACGGCCTGCGACGCGCGCTCGACGCCGGCCTGTCGGGCATCGGCGAGATGCTGCCGCAGGCGCAGGGGTTCAGCTTCGAGGACGACAATTGGGCAAGAATCGTCGAGATCGCGACGGAGCGCGACGTCCCGATCAATATCCATGTCACCTCGCCGCTGAGCGCCAGCTATGCGGGAACGCTCGAGACCCCGCTGGACGACTACCTGAAGCTGGTGACGCGCTTTCCCGATGCGACGTTCATCCTCGCCCATTTCGGCGGCGGCATCCCTTTCTACGAGCTGAAGCCGCGGGTGAAGGAGATGTTCAGGAACTGCTACTACGACACCGCCGCTTCACCGCTGATCTACGACCAGCGCATCTTCCGGACGGTGATCGACACGATCGGCGCCGATCGCATCCTGTTCGGAACCGACTACCCCCTGCTTTGCTATCCCGGCTCTATGCGGGAACCCGACTTCGAGCGGCAGTGCGCGGATGCAGCCCGCATGCTGACGCCGGCCGAGCGGGAAAAGGTGATGGGGGGCAATCTTCGCAAGCTGCTCAAGCTGGGTGGAGGACGATAGGATGAGGACCGCACCCGCGCTCCACGCCGGTCCCTGCGCATCCGGATCGCAGATTGCCTTTTCGCCGGCTGGCGCAGGCCAGACGGAACAACCGCACGGGCCCGCAACGGCAACAACAAACAGGGCCAGTTCAAACCCTCTGGAAATGGGAGCATGACATGAAACTTGCCTATCAGACCTTGATCGCATCGGCGCTGCTCGCCGGTTCGACCGCGCTTGCCAGCGGCCAGGAGCCGGGCGCATTCGCCAAGGAGCACTACAAGACGCCGCTCGCCGACGTCTGCCCCAACCCCTTCATCATCCAGAAGGACTGGCTGGCGCAGGCCGAGCAGGGCGCCATGTACCAGATGATCGGCGCCGGCGGCAAAATGGAGAGCGGCAAATATTCCGGCCCGCTCGGCTCGACCGGCATCGATCTGGTGGTGCTCGAAGGCGGCGGCGGCATCGGCCTCGGCGACGGCGAGACGGCCTATTCGGCGCTGTTCAACGGCAATTCCAAAGCCGGCGTGACCCCGCATCTCGGCTACCAGGAGCTCGACAACGCCTTCATCTTCTCCAAGCGCTTCCCCGTCGTCGGCGTGATGACGCCGCTCGACAAGGCGCCGCAGGGTCTCGTCTGGGACAAGGGCACCTATCCGGAAGGCTTCCACTCGCTCGACGACATCAAGGCGTTCGCCGATTCGGGCAAGGGCAAGATCTACATCTCGACCATCCAGCGCACCTTCGGCCTCTACATGGTGGAGTCCGGCGTGAACCGCGACGCTTTCGTTGAGGGCTATCGCGGCGACCTGGAGAACTTCGTCACCAACAACGGCACCTGGCTCAACCAGGGCTTCGTCACCAGCGAGGTCTACAAGCTGTCGCACGGCTCGAACTGGAACAAGCCCGTCGACGGCGTGATGTTCGCCGACCTCGGCTATCCGAACTATACGGGCATGCTGTCGGTGGCCAAGCATCGGCTCGAGGAGCTGGCGCCCTGCCTGGAGAAGCTGGTGCCGATCATGCAGCAGGCGCAGGTCGACTATGTGACGGATCCTGCCGAGGTGAACAAGCTGCTGGTCGAGTTCAACGATGGCGGCTTCGGCACCACATGGTGGAAGACGTCGATGGAGTTGAACGACTTCGCGGCCAAGCAGCTGGTCGACATCGGCGCGGTCGGCAACGGCAGCAACGACACGCTCGGCGATTTCGACATGGAGCGGGTCGCAGAGCTCCACGCGATCGTCAAGCCGTGGCTCGACGAGCGCGCCGATCCGGACGTGAAGCCGGAGGACGTGGTCACCAACCGCTTCATCGATCCCTCGATCAAGCTTCAGTAGCAGTTGCCGGACCGTGCCGAACGGTCCGGCGCAAAGTCGTACCGGCCAGCAGACAATGGCGGGCAGGATGATCCTGACCCACCTGGAAAAATGGGAGCATGACATGAAACGTGCCTATCAGACACTGATCGCCTCCGCGCTGCTGGCCGCCTCGACGGCGCTTGCCAGCGGGCAGGAGCCCGGCGCCTTCGCCAAGGAGCACTACACGACGCCGCTCGCCGACGTCTGCCCCAACCCGTTCATCATCCAGAAGGACTGGCTGGCGCAGGCCGAGCAGGGCGCGATGTACCAGATGATCGGCGCCGGCGGAAAAATGGAGAGCGGCAAGTACTCCGGTCCGCTCGGCTCGACCGGCATCGACCTCGTCATCCTTGAAGGCGGCGGCGGGATCGGGACCGGCGACGGCGAGACGGCCTATTCGGCGTTGTTCCAAGGCAACTCCAAGGCCGGAATCACCCCGCATCTGGGCTACCAGGAGCTCGACAATTCCTTCATCTTCTCCAAACTCTTCCCGGTCGTCGGCGTGTTCGCGCCGCTGGACAACGCGCCGCAGGGCCTGATCTACGATCGCGGCACCTATCCCGACGGCTTCAAGACGCTCGACGACATCAAGGCTTTCGCGGATTCCGGCAAGGGCCAGATCTACCTGTCGACCGTCCGCGCGACGTTCGGCCTCTATCTGGTGCAGTCGGGCGTGAGCCGCAGCGTCTTCGTCGAGGGCTATCGCGGCGACCTGGAGAACTTCGTCACCAACAACGGCACCTGGCTCAACCAGGGCTTCATCACCAGCGAGCCCTACAAGCTGTCGAACGGGGCCAGTTGGGGCAAGCCTGTCGATGCCGTGACCGTGGGCGAGCTCGGCTATCGCAACTACACCGGCATGGTGTCGGTGGCCGCGCCGCGGCTCGAGGAGCTGGCGCCCTGCCTGGAGAAGCTGGTGCCGATCATGCAGCAGGCGAGCGTCGACTATGCGAAGGATCCGGCCGAGATAATCGAGCTGATCTACGCGTTCAACGAAGGCAATTTCGCCACCACCTGGTGGAAGACCTCGCTTGAGCTGAACGAGTTCTCGCACAAGACGATGCTCGAGCGCGGCGTCATCGGCAACGGCCACAACCAGACGATCGGCGACTTCGACATGGAGCGCGTGGCGGAGATGCACGCCATCGTGAAGCCGTGGCTCGATGAGCGCTCCAATCCCGACGTGAAGCCGGAGGACGTGGTCACCAACCGCTTCATCGATCCCTCGATCGGGCTGGCGGAGTAGGCGGCCATGGCGTCAGCCGAGCGGCTCGACGGCGACGTTCTGGCCGCCCGGCTGCGCCGGGACCTCATGCGGCGCGTCGCGACCCTCAGGGCCCGCGGCGTCGCCCCGGCGATGGCGACGGTGCTCGTCGGAGACGATCCGGCGAGCCTCTTCTACATCGGCCGCAAGCATGCCGACTGCGCCGAGATCGGCATCGCCGCGACCGACATCCGCCTGCCGGCCGCGACGGAGCGGCGGCAACTTCTCGCTGAGGTCGCGCGCCTCAACGCCGACCCGGCGGTCCACGGCTTCCTCGTCCAGCTTCCGTTGCCGGCCGGCCTCGACGAGGCCGAGGCGCTGGAAGCGGTCGATCCCGGCAAGGACATGGACGGCCTGCATCCGGTCAATCTCGGACGCCTGCTGGCCGGACGGCCCGGCCTGCTGCCTTGCACGCCGGCCGGTATCCTGACGCTGCTGCGCCACCACGACGTGCCGCTTGCCGGGCGCCATGTCGTCGTCATCGGCCGCGGCGCGCTGGTCGGCCGGCCGCTCGCCATGCTGCTTTCGATGCGGGGCATCGACGCCACCGTCACGCTCGCCCACACGCGCACGCCGGATCTCGCGCGCCTCACGCGCGAGGCCGACGTGATCGTCGCCGCTGCCGGGCAGCCCGACCTCGTGACCGCCGAAATGGTGCGGCCCGGCGCGGCCGTGGTCGGCGTGGGCATCTCCTATGTCGAGGGAGGGGCAGTCTCCGACATCGCCGACGACGTGGCGGCCGTCGCCCGCTGGACCACCCCGCGCCACGGTTCCGTCGGGGCGCTTACGCGCGCGATGCTGCTCAAGAACCTGATCGATATCGCCGAGGGCGCGGGCGGCTGAAAGCTGCCCGGCGACGCGGCTTCGCCGGAACGCATATCATGCGCGGCCGGACGGGGCGTCCTGCTAGCCTGTATGCCGGGCTTCGAGATTGCCGAGCACCTCGTCGACCGTCAGCACATCCCCGAAGAAGCCGTAGACGTTTGAAAGTGCGGCGACGTGCTCGTCGTCCGTAAGGGTCGCGGTGGCGTCGCCGACCATGATCGCCTTGTAGTTGTGCATCATCGCTTCCCGCGCCGTGGATTCGCAGCAGATGTTCGTCAGCGTTCCCGCAATCACGACCGTCTCGACGCC
>Ga0182793_1002441_pt1 | contig 10684 bp, 11 predicted proteins | sample Passage237A_FD_130498 | JGI IMG/M metagenome (GOLD analysis project Ga0182793, IMG submission 130498) | Cellulose adapted compost microbial communities from Newby Island Compost Facility, Milpitas, CA, USA - Passage2 37A (version 2) (version 2) ...
CTCCTCGTGCCGCACCTGAATGAAGCGAATCCGGTCTTTCACCAGCCGCAGCGACTCGACGATCCCATTGATGCCGTCTCCCGGCATCCCAAACACGACGTCGACGCCCCATTGCTCCAACACTTCGATCAACACGTCACTGCTCGTCTTCGCCATGGGTATCCTTCGTTGGGGGTTCGCTTCGTTCGACGGTTCATCCGCCGGCCCGCGGACACTATCCCCTCCCAACGCTCCGACCACCGTCGCGCCGCCGAAAACCCACCCGTCGCCTCAATCCGGCGATCTTCCCTCCCCTCGTGGGAAAATCCCCTGTCTCCAGATCTTTCGCCTTTGGCGTCGTTCGCGTGTTTCGCGGGCGAAAAACCAACAAAAAACCCGGCCGAAGCCGGGTAAATTTGGTGGACCCTAGCGGGGTTCATCACGCCGATCGAGATAGGCGCCGGTTGATTGTCGGTTGACTTCGTGCTCAAGAAATCGCGTCCTTGTCCATGGCTAAGCAACGGCGACAAGGCGGAGTATGGAACATCGACCGCCCCGGCCGGCCGCACCCGTTTGGCGTGCAATGGCGGGAGAAAGTGTGGGACGCCGCGTTGAATGCCGGCACCGGCGGCGAGCGGACGAAGACGAACACGGAATTCTTCGATACCGCCGAGAAACGCGACGCCAGGGCCGCGGCGCTGCGCAAGCAGAGGAAGAGCGGAGCCATCCGCACCGCTACACGCGGCGAAATCGAGGAATGGCAGGCGTTCAAGGCGGCCGTGAGCGGCACCCCGTGGCAAGAAGTGGTGGCGGGATGGCGCAGCTTCCTCATGCAAAACGGCCTGAAGGAATGCACGGTGACGGTTGACGATGCTGTCAAAGCCGAGTTGGCGCGAGCGACGGCACTTTCCACCACCACACCACCACAGATGAGCCGCGACACGCTGCGGCAGAAAAAGCACAAGCTTGAGCTGTTCGCGGAGCAGTTCGGTCATCTCCGGATCAACCAAGTTACCGCGCCAGCGGTCGAGGACTGGATCGATGACTTCGATGAGGTAGAGACTGAAGCCACATTCAACAACTACAGGAAGCACGTGCGCGCGATGCTGCAGCCCTACGTCGACGACGGCACTTTGCGGCGCAACCCGATCGACGGTGTAAAGCAGCGCGACGACTCCACAGGTGAAGTCGGCATCCTCGCCGTCGATGCGGCCGCACATCTTTTCGCGTTCGCTCTGAAATCGGACCGCTATCGCGCGTGTGTAGGCCGTCTTGCGCTTGAGGCTTTCGCCGGGCTGCGCTTCTCGAGTGGCTGTCGCCTGGAGAGGTCCGACGTCAACTTCGCCGACAAGGGCATTCTCCTGCCGAAGCACAAAATCAAAACGAAGAAACGCCACTACATCGATAACCTGCCAGACCAGGTGTGGGCGTGGTTGGAGGTGACTCCCGACGAGTGCTGGGATCTGACGCCCCGCCAATACATGGAGCTGAAAAGCAATCTCTTCGTCGAAGCCGGCGTCCCCCACCCGCACAATTGCCTTCGCCATTCGTTCTGCACCTACGATGTCGCTGCGCACAAGAACCCCGGCCGCACGGCCTACATCCTTTGTCACAGGAATCAGGACCTGCTTTGGACGCGCTACAAAGGCAACGCGACGGAAGTTGATGGGAAGCGCTATCAATCGATTACGCCGCAGACTGCAGCAAAGTTGGCCGAAGGTTATGTGCCGCTAAACGCGCGAGTGCTTCCGGCGGCGTGACGCCAAAGAGTGCTAGAGCTTTCGGGCTGATCCTTTTCGAACGACTGCCGTAGACGAACTCTCGAGGAATTTCCCCGACGCGAATTTTCCTTCGCACCGTAACGATGTGGAGTTCCACGGCGGTGGCGAACTGATCAACGGTCAGGCGTGGTATCGGTGTTTCCGATACCGTTTGCTGACGTAGCTGCGCGACGATGCGCCCGACGAGAGCGTCGAGTTTGCGATCGAGAATCTCCTCAATGCGCCTCACGTCTGTATCGTCGAGAGGCACAGGCTAAAAGAAGAATGGCCGCGCCCACCCAATGCCAGGGATCATCAGCCCTGCCGAGGGATACACTCGGAAATGAGCGCGGCCAAAATACGGTGCGACGCTCCTGCTGATCGTCGCGATCCGCGCACACCCCATCCTACAACTCAATGCGTGTAGATGGGTGCGTGTGCGCATCTGTTCGAAAACAAAGAATGGCCGCGAGCCCGCTCTACCAAGGATAGTCAACCCTGCCGAGGTATTCAACTCGGACGGGCTCGCGGCCAAAGTATTATGCCGCGGCGGCGTCCTTGGTTTTCAGTTCCGCGACTTCGGGGATGTCGGCGAGCTTCAGGCAGCCGCAGATATGTATGACGCTGCTCGAATGGTGTTCACCATTATAGGCGTTTACGATGTGCTTCTCAGTATTCTTAAGGTCATACAGCATCGCCTCCACTCGTTGGACGGCAGGCATTGTCGAAATATCGAGATCAGAGAGATCGAGCGCTCGCACACGGGAGAGGTAGCCTTCCACCGCAGAGATCTCACGAGCAATTGCTGCGCGAAGAACCTCCCCTGCGGCCGCCCCAAGAATCCGCGCGACTTTCCCTTTTGCACGCCGCCATGTTGCGTCAGCACTGGTATCGAAATTTGTATACGCCGTCATTGCTGCTGTGAACTCTTCTGGCGAGGCCGCTCGCTCGGCAGCCGCCCCCAGCCTCCGCTTCTCGTTATTGCGCAAACTCGGATGATATGCTGCCGTGGTTTTGGCCCAGACGCGGATCTCGCGCTCGAACTCGACAACCCTCCGGGTTTCGTCGGCGGTCAGTGCCGGTGTCGGGAGTTCGTTGCGCAGTTGGAGGAAAGCGCGCAAGCGCGCTTCGGGGGATGTGTCCACAATCGATAAAAGCGAAACCTCAGCCGTTGCCGTCGGAGCAACCGCCGGTTCCGGCAAATCGATTGGTGCTGCCGGTTCCAATATTCCCGACATCACGCCCGGCGCCGAAGAGGATACTGTTGCGCTTCGTTCGATCTTGGAGCTGGGACCGATCTTCGGTCCGTTCAATTCAACGGTTTTATTTTTCATTGGGATTTACTCGGAGAAATTGGGAGAGATGCCACGGAGCGCCCGGCGCACGGCACGAAGGCGAGCGCTGTTGCGGGCAGCTTCGTTCGCGCTGTGCTGCGGCGACGAAGCGGCGCGCGCATTGGCGCTCGCCGCTTCCTGCTTCATTCGTGCGGCGAGAGCCGGATCTGCACGCGTGATGCGTGCCTGTTCGCTCAGATTCTTCGTTGCCACTAGCCATGGATTCGGGCGCGACTTCGCCCTCAATTCTTCCGCGGCCGGAATCGAACGAGAGTGCGAGGGGTGTGCACCCATACCCGCTCGCAACAGCATGCGAAGCGCGGCACGCTCCTCCGCCGATAGCTGCGCAACCAAACGCGCGATTTCGCTCATGACTCATCCTCCTCGCCGACAGCTGCCTCTTGGATCGATTGCCGGCTACTTTGGAGCTCTGCTAGTTCGGCGCGCAGCGCATCTCGCTCCTCCTCAGCCGCCCGCGCTGCAGCCACGAGCTGATTCATGTGCCGCTCCGCCGACGTCATGTTTCGCGTAAAGCGCGTGATTGTAGCGCGGGCCGTCTTCAACTCTTGCTGCGCGGCCGCGAGCGATCGGCGCAGCTCTTCGAGAGCCGCCTGATCACACTCTGATAGCCGTTTTTCGACGGCCGCAACTTCTTGACGGAGTGTGCGTGCGACGTTTCCACCGATGCGGACCAGATCCGCGGTCTGATTAGCTACCAGGTCGGTCGCGAACTCGACGAGTGCTACACTCAACACGTGCTCGTCGAAGCCGAACAGCTCCCGCAGCCGCTGGAACTTTTCTGTCGTGTCGTCGGGCGCCGACGCCGATTGTTTGGCGGCAAACAGCGGCTCAGCTTCGCGAAGTGGTTGATTGACGTGATTGCTCATTGGATACGGAGGGTGATGCTGGTGAGGCTAATTTGTGTAATTTCTGCACAGTTAGGGGGAACGCAGATCTATACCGCGCCAGGCGGGAGATCATCCGGTTGGGGCCGATCCCAATATTCGGTGTCATCGGGCGGCGGCAGATTCACGGCCCGCATGATCTCAAAAAGCGCCTTGCGATTCTTCGCCCGCTGGGAAGCGACAGCCTCGGCATACTTCGCGGTCAGTGCCGCGGGTGGATGCCCCTGCCCCGCCAACACCTCGAGAAGGAGCTGGTTGGTGACGGCCTGCGAAGCCATCAGGTCGGCCACGCATTGGAGCAACTGCGAGTTCGTATATAAAAGATCTCGAAGGAGATCTTGGCTGGGTTCGAACGGCTCCATGATCACACCTTGATTCCAGGAAGTTTGTGACGGTTCTTTATCATCGTCTTGACGATGAAAGTCTCCGCGTTCGGGTCGCGCTCTAGCTGTTCAAGAATGCTGCGATCGCGCCGCGGATCGAGGATGGCAATGCTCAGCGGGCGGCCGCTGCTACTCATGCCACCGCCCATGCCGCCCCCGCCACCACCGCCCGACGGCGGCGCGTAGATCTGCCCGGCGACGGCGCCGGCGATGTCGGGCACGAAGATGTCGTCGGGGGAGAGGCCGGCGTTGAGCGCGTTGATGGCGCCGGCGCCGAGGCGCGACGTGGCGCCGGCATTCAAGACGGCTTCCTGGCCGTTTTCGTTGACGCGGATGACGGCGTTTTGCCCCGAGGGAAACCCGCCCTTTTCGAAGCCCGCGAGCGAGCCGACGAGCGAAACCATGCCCGCGATCGCTGTCGCGAAGACGAGCGGCCCCGCGATCGGCCCCAGCTCCATGATCGAGCGAAACACCGCGGCGACGCCCGTGGCACCGGCCTGCGTGCCTGCAGCCGTGGTGATGATACCGGTGTTGGTCGCGGCGGCGCCGGCGAGGATACCAGTCCGCGCACCTTCGCCGCCTGCAAGAATCGCGGTTTTCGCACTCTCCGTGGCAGCCGTATCTGCGAGCGCTTTCTTGCGCCAAATAGCATCGATCGCCGCCATGACGGTGTGGCGAAACACCCAATCGGCGAGCATCTGCGAACCCATCTGCGCGAACTGGCCGACGAAACCATTCCAGATCGTGCCGAGCTTATCGCGCGTGCTGCCGCCGGTGGTGAGCACGGTGTGAAACGCACCCGCGAGGTTGGTGCGGATCGAGTCGCCGGCCTGCGTCATCGCGCGGCTGATCTGATCGCCGATCGTGCCGATGGCCGAGGCCTGCTGTATCATCGAACCCACTACGCTATCGCCGGCGGACTGGTAATGCTTCGACGGGTCGGAGAGATCGCGGAGCGCCTGATGATCGCGCTGCGCGAGCGTCGACGGCGGCTGGCGGCGGCCGGTGTTGCCGGCGGCCTTCTCGCCCAAGCTCGAGAGAAAGGCGTTGAGCGCGGCGGTCTCTAGGCCCGGATGTTCGCCGGCAAACTTTTGGAGTTCCTCCTGGAGACGCTTGATCGCGTCGGTTTGCGCGTCGAGCAAGCGCACGCGCTCCTGATGCTTCTCCTGATCGGTGAGCGCGGGGTTGCGATCGAGCAGGGCGAGGGCGTGATCGAATTCCTCTACCTCCTCCCGCGCGCGGGCAATGGCCTGGCCGACGACGTCGTTGGCCTCGGCGATCAGGCGCGCCTTCGCGGCATCGGCCTCGGCATCGCTCAACCCGCCGGGGAGACCGCGGAGCGATTCGATCTCGGCGAGGTCGCGATTGAGCTTCGCCTGGCGATCGGTGAGCGTGCGCCACTTCTCCGCCTGCTGCTCGCGATCGGCGAGGATTTTGCGGCCGGACTCCGCGGACTTTTCGCGGGCCTGCTCCGTCGCCTCGGCGGCGGCGATCGCGCTGCGGGTGAGCGCTTCGTCGAGCTGCTCCTCTTCCTTGGCGGCGGCTTCGGCTTCCTTCTTCCGCTCCGCCTCGATCTGCTTCTCGTCCTGAGCTACCGAGCGCCGGAGTTGAATTAATTTCTCCTCGGAATCAGCAATCGCCTTGTTGGCTTCGGACTGAATCGTGACCTGCCGCTTCGTCCATTCCTCGTTCTTCCGATCAACTTCCGCTTGGTTGCGGAATTGCTGCCAGAAGTTCTCGTAGTTGCCTTCCTCGGGCGAACCACGCCACATCGTCCCGAGCACACCCGCGAGGGTTGATGCTCTCGCCACTTTAGCAGCAGCTTCGTCGCGATCCTTCCCAGCGATCTCGATCGTTCGGGTAAGCTCCTCGATCTGCTTTTTCTTCGCGGCGATGCGATCAGCCGGCGCGAGCGTCTCGATCCAATCCCCGATCTTCGTGTCGCCGATCCGATCGAATCGGGCCGCCATTTGCTCAACCTCTGAATTGAAGCGCTTCACCTCTTCGGCGGCCGCCTTGGCTCTCCGTTCCGCTTCACCGAACGTGGCATCGATGACGCGGTTGACGATCGCCGCGGCGCTGCCGATGCCGAAGCCACGGAGCAAATCGTAAGTCAGATCAGGCAACGAAAATTTGCGCGCGAGTTTGCGGGTGAGCTGATCCCACTCCGCGCCGACGCCTTGCGCCGAGCGCTTTCCGGCGGCCTCGAACTTGTCGAGATATGCGAGCGCTTCGGCGTTGCCTTCGAGCTTGGTGCGGAGGGCGAGAAGAATGTCGACGCGTGAACTAGACATTGGAGGAGATGAATTCTGAAGCGCCCACGGTGAGCCGGAGGCGTTCGGTTGGTGTTTCCCGACGTGAGGGCACGACGCCGAGGGAGTGCGTATCCGCCACGTGCTTACACGGCGCGGAAAAGGCCGCACGTCCGCGGCGGGTGGTTGAACCAAGCGCCAGCGGCGTCGATGCCGCGGCGGGCTGCGTGCGGGAATTTAGAGTGCTACGCATGGCCGCGCCTTTAAAAGGTCGGCTGGCCGAATCCCCCGGCCAGCCGACGAGCGCGTTGAAGGGTTCCCCAGGCGGAGAACAGGAAAACGGGACTCTGACGAATCGAAACTCATACGCGCTCACCTAATGGCACGCGGCGGAACCGCGGTTCAGAAAAGCCCGTTTTCGCCGTTATGTCGGAGCCGCACATTTCGCGCGCGATGGCTGAATCGGCGGCCGACGAGTGCGCGTGCGGTTCATCGTCTCAACGCTCGCGTTCATGCGCTCCAGGTAAACGCGCGCCGCTTCGGCTGCATCGGTGCTAAATGAAAAGGGCCGCCGACGTGTTGCCGGCGGCCCCTTCGGCCCTGTGTATCAGGGATGTGGTTACGCTACTCCGATTTGCCCGGACATTGCTCCCAAGGATTGAACCCGTAACAGCCGGGCGGCTGGAGATTCGCCCACGGCGCAGTCACGAGCGGCTGCGCTGGATCGGAGCGAAAACGCAGCATGCCGGCGTGCGCCAGATGCGGCGCACGCGGTCGGCGGGATATCGCCCGCCGCCACGCCACTTGCTCGTCATCAGGAGGAAGGCGCAGATGCGATAGTATGCGACCGCGTCGCTTTGCTGGCCTTCACCGACTGGAACGAATTGCACGAACCGCCGAAGCAGGACATCCTGCGCCCATGTCGGCTTCGCAGGTCTGTGCATTCGCATCGATCCGCGTGAGGAGTCTTTTCCACTCGCGCGACCACGCGGATAGCGTCGACGAGTCGGTTGAGGTTGAGGGTGCATCGCACCGCGAACGAGCTGCGCCGCCGGCGCCGCTACCAAACGTATCTGCAATCATGGTCACTCCAGAGCAAAGGAGCCGCATCTAGTAGCGAAGCTAGGAATTGGGCACAGTGATGCCCTCTCCGTTTTCGATGCGGCTCCAATTGGTCGGTCACTGTTGGTCCGGTTTCCTAGGCCGGATGAAGTCACGGACTTCATGGTCCGCAGAGATGGAGAGTCAGAGGACTGGAGGCAAGGGCCAACCGCACGCGGTATCCGATAGCCTTCCCGATGGTGTCACGTCCGCGCTCTCAAGGAACTCGCGAACCAACGGCTCAAGATCGGAAGCAATCAGCCGCGGCCCTCTCGCGCCAAGGCGCGGTCGAGAGTCGCGCGGCCATAACGGCCGTGCGACTTCGGCTCAACTCCCCACCGCTTGCACCACAAGTAAAAGGCCCGCTTGCTCGCCCGCTTCACGTAGACGCGCGCTTCGCCGAGCGTGAGCACATCCTTCGTCGGCGCGACGGCAGGTAGCACGCTGCGCTGCAACTCCACCACCCGCCGCGCGATCGCCTCGATCGCGTCATCAGCCAGGTCGACGGTGGGACGTGTCGCGGAATTAGACACGCGCCGGAGCATTGGTAGCACGCCGCGTTCCCGCAAGCGTTCATCCTCCCCCTATCCCTCGGCGCTCCCCACGGCCGTTTCGGAAATTGCAGGACGGCCACCGTCGACAGCTTGCCACCGCTGGCTTCAGCGACCGCCACGCGCTCGCTGAACTCCGTCGCGGGGATGTCGGCGAGCTCTTACGCACGGCTGGTTTGCTTCTTCGTGATGCCGGATCTCGGCGAGCGTCAGTTCAGAAATCGGTTCCGGCGCGGCACCGGTTTTCGCCGGAGGGCCACCGTCGTTCCTCGGCATCACCTTCAAGAACTCGCCCATTTGCCGCTCCGGGAGCAGGCGGATTTCCGTCGCGCGGTTCACGGTCTCCGCACTGGCGTTCGTGCGTTCGAGATACACCCGCGCCGCATCGCCGGCGTCGGCGATTTACTTCGCCTCCATCACGGTGCGGCACTCCGCCAGCGCATGCTGCGCCGCGGTGTTTCATGCGATGTTTGACGGCGAACACGCGACATCTCCGTGTGCACTTCCCTCCCCCGTCATCTCGTTATTTCCCGCGTTGTGGTGGTTCGCAAAACCGCGCCAAAATCCCGCGGCAATCCTACCGGATTTTCCACAGAAAAACGTTTGCCGACGAACAAACGCGTGCGTGCGCGTTCCGCTCGATGATTTGGCCCACAATGCGCGAGGTCGTGATGCAATCGGGTGCGCACGCAGCGCATTCCAGCGAGCCGATGCCGCGGATAGTTCCGAACCCTGACCATTGTTCACCGATCGCGCTCGTTGAAGCCCAATTGCGCGCAATACTTAACCAAATAGTTAAGTATCTTGGCGGCACGAGTCGCATGAAGCGGCACAGGCATCCTGCGGAACCTCTAGGGGCGAAAACGCTGGAAAGGACCCGCGCTCGATCCCGGCCGGTTCCGCGCGGCTGCTACGTGGGATATGCGGAGGAAATCGTCAACTGCGCGCACGTGCTTTCGCCATGCGCGGCGCCCAATGCCAAGAAATCCAGCAATCTCATCGAAGCTTCCACCGGGAAACAGGTCCGGGCGAAGGCGGAAAACAAAAGCGCAGTAACGGCCGTATCCATCGTGCGAGCGCCGATCGACACCATTGCAGGCTGGATTCGGCAGAAGCTGAAGCGACAAGTGAAGAAAGGCCTCGGCCCCAATCCGCGGTGCTGATTCTTCCGGCTCCATTACCTCGACCGGGTGAGCTTGCACCGGCGCGCCCGCGTCAATGCGGGCGATCATGCTCTGCCAACTCTCCTGCCATTCGGTTCGATATCGTGTCATCGTGAAGTGTTCGACGGTCGTCTATCAATCTTGTCAGCCGCGCTCAGTCACGGCCCATAAACTCGATCTACCGCAGCCCTCACAGTGTTCCACGTGGCGCAATGTTCCAACTGGAACGCCGCGCTCGGTGACAGCGGTGACAGCACGTGACGGCACATACAGGGCCTCCACTTTCAGAGGAGAATCCGGCTTCTGTGACAGCGTGACAGCATTTTTATACCTTTTCGCGCGCACATAGAATGATGAGAAAAAAACTACACACGCGCCCGCGCGTGCGAAAACCCCGCCGAAATGCTGTCACGCTGTCACGCGCCGTCCGCGCCCCTCTGTCGTGGTCGTCGAAAAGCGCTGAAAGCATGCTGTCACGTGCTGTCACTGCTGTCATGGGACGGCATGCCCGGCGCTCCGCGACATCGCCGGGCATTTCTTCGGACCGGATTAACTCAAGGTTCATGGATGAGTATTCGAACTGGGATGCAACGTTGATGACGGCAATGACGGCATGTGACGGCATCGTTTGTGGCGAAATCGAACCGGTTTCCCTCTCTCGATAGATGAAGATGACGGCATGACGGCATTTCTTTATGTTTTCGCGTATACGTAAACGCACGCATGCGAGTGCGCGCGCATGCAAAACCTGCCAGAAATGCCGTCATGCCGTCATTGCCGCCGCAAATAGCTCGGGCCGGCCCGTCATGGTGGTGGTTGGTAATGCCGTCACATGCCGTCATTGCCGTCATTCCTGCACGTTGCGAGGCAAGTCCCGGCGCATCAACGCACCTCGCGCCTCCGACGCGTCGGCAGAGACACCATTTTCAACAGCATACACCACAAGAAAGCCGGGCCGACCGCGCGACGGCAGCCGCCACAGTGCTTCACCTATGAACCCCCGGTTGGCAGATAGTTGGCAACGCGGTTGACTCCCGGTTGGCAAAACTGCGGTTTCCAATGCTTCGCAGTGTTCCGCAACGTTCGCTCGTTTCCCTCGTAAATCAAAAAACCCGGCCGAAGCCGGGTAAATTTGGTGGACCCTAGCGGGTTCGAACCGCTGACCTCCTCAATGCCATTGAGGCGCTCTACCAACTGAGCTAAGAGCCCATTCACATGTGCGAGAGGTGAGGAAAATCGAAGTTCCCCGCGCGAAC
>Ga0182793_1002444_pt1 | contig 10676 bp, 6 predicted proteins | sample Passage237A_FD_130498 | JGI IMG/M metagenome (GOLD analysis project Ga0182793, IMG submission 130498) | Cellulose adapted compost microbial communities from Newby Island Compost Facility, Milpitas, CA, USA - Passage2 37A (version 2) (version 2) ...
AAAACCAGCGGCTATCTTTACTTCTAGTGACTGATACTGGATGTTCTGATGGTAGCTTACTGGGGATTATTACTATCTGGGACACCCACTCCCCTTTAATTGGCTATATCAATCAATAAACCTGCTTTTCCAATCCATCCGTTGAAAAAATCCCCTTGATATGAATTATCTAACCTCATGACTATTCTCTTTGCGGGGCTGAACCCCGCCGTTTGCTCCGGGCAGGCCTGCGCTTTTTTGGGGAGCGGCTGAACCTCTCCCGTTAAGGGCGGAATTTGTCAGGGGGACATCTGCCCCCTGCTTTTACAAATCCGCTTCTTCGCCTTCGTCGTCTTTTGATTTAGATGATTTCCTGGGTTTTCTGACGTTGATAAGCCCCGCATCCAGCATGTTCTTGATATGCGCGGCATAGTGCTTCTCGATCATTTCAACGGAAGTACGGCAGTTCTTGGCGAGCTGATACACATCAGCCCCCTCCATCAGACGCAAACATATATAGGTATGACGCAGACTATAGGCTGTCCGCGCTTGTCCATCGCGGTCGTATTTGAGCTTCTCTCTGTCGAGAAGGTTATTGAATAATTTGATGTGACTTCCCGGGAATACAGGATCATGAGAAGTCGGCATGATGCTTTCTCCGGGTTTAATAAAGCGCTTTGGCTTTTCCCGTTCTCTCAGGCGCAAGTAAGGCTTCACGGCATTTGGGGTGCTTTTGCAATAGCCAACCCCGCGCTTGCCGCGTACCTCGATCACCAAAATCGTTTCATCGGTATCATCGTCATGGACGATTTCCACGTCACGATGCTGCAGGTTGCTGGCTTCATCTGGCCGCAAACCTGTGTTTGCCATGAACAGGACATAGTCGTGTACCTGCTCGGCGCTCCAGCGGATATGGGACTGGGCGGCCTTCGCATAGGCACGGGTGGCTTTATAGAGCTCTTTGTATTCGTTCGGGCTGAACCACGGCCTGTGGGACACCTTCCCGCTTTTGCGGAAAGGCGCGGATAGATCCGGCAGGCCCTCAATCAGGCGGCGGCGCAAAGCGGCCTTGAGCACAAGCCTCAGCGTCACAATCTCGTTGTGCAGAGTCTTTGCCGCCGGAACCTTGCCCGCCTGATGCGGACGGTTGTCTTCGGCATGGGGGTTTTTCTCTTCCTTAGGGGTCATCCGGTGGACGCGGTATTCCTGGATCTTGCCTGAATCAACTTTGGAGACGGGCAGATCCCCGAAAAAGGGCAGCAAATGGATCCGCAGGCGAATTTCATGGCCTTGCACCCAGCGGGGGCTGCGCTGGCCTTCAGTAAGGACGCTATATTCTTGCATAAAGAGGTCGGCAACCTCACGGAAGGTGATCTCTGCAGTCTTTTCGGTCGCCTGAGGGAGTATTCCCGCCTCGGCTTTGCCACGCAGGGAAAGATACCATTCCTCGGCATCATGGATTGCACCGGGAAGGTCGGTCAGTTTTGTGCTGTGGCGGTAGTTCTTGCCGTCCATATAGGCGGCGGCATACCAATAGGGGGTTTCATTGCGTTTAAAGATATAGGCGCGACCGCCCAGAATCTCGTGCTTTTCTCGTTCCATAGAATCATCTCCAAATCGAGACTTATGACCAGAACTGGGTAAGTACTGGGTAAGTCTATTATGACAGATGATACTTAAGGAAGGGTTGCTAAGTGCTTGAAAAATTGGTTGCGGGGGCAGGATTTGAACCTGCGGCCTTCAGGTTATGAGACGGATTATCCACATTCTAATTTTTTGATTTTATTTGATTTTTTAGTGTGTTTTATTATTTGTGCTAATTTTCGCGCTAAAAAACGTGTTTGTGTAAGCCTCCATCAGCCCTATCATTCATAGAGTAGCTAAGGCATTGGTTAAAAACAAGATTTTTATGATGATGGGGAATCAATTCCTCAAACCCCGCCTGTTTTCGGCATGACGCAAGGCGCTCCCCCCTATGGGGGATTTTGACGACATCAAATGGTTGATCCCCTGCACGAAATTTTATGCCTGATTTTTGAAGCCCTTGCCTCTCATGCCGAATCCGAATAGCCTTGTCCACAAGAAAAAGCAAGAACGTGTCAAACGTCATAATTAAGAACGAGCACCAGCGGCAAGCTGGAAACGCTACGCTATACCCATCCATCATCAACATTAGCCAACACGCCATTCGAGGGCGCGTAGCCGTATTTATGGAGAACGTCATGCGTTTTGCCTTAGTAAACAATGAAAGAGTTGAAGCCGAACCTAAACTTCAAGGACTGTGCCCCGGCTGCTTACAGCCTGTTATCGCCAAGTGCGGAACGCGGAGAATCCGGCATTGGGCACATCGTACCGAGAGAACCTGTGACAGTTGGTGGGAGCCAGAAACAGAATGGCATCGTACATGGAAGGGTAATTTCCCGCCTGAATGCCAAGAAATTATCCAACACGACCAGACCGGGGAAAAACATATCGCAGATGTCCGCACCAATCATGGCCTCGTGATCGAGTTCCAGCATTCGCACCTTGATCTACAAGAACGGATTGCACGGGAGCGTTTCTATCGGAACATGGTCTGGGTTGTAGATGGTACACGCCTCAAGAGAGACTACACGCGCTTTCTAAAGAACAAAGACTATCTCAGGCCCACGATCCAAAGAGGCTACTTCCTCGTAGCGCGCCCTGAGGAATGTTTCCCTGTCAACTGGCTTGAAAGTTCAGTACCAGTCATTTTCGATTTCAAGGGTGTAACGCCAGCCGATCCACCGGATGCAATGCGTGAAATTCTATGGTGTCTGCTTCCGAGGCGCGCAGAAGGAAATGCCGTGGTTGTCGGGATGTCGCGTAAAGATTTCGTGAAGATCGCCCCCAGCCGTCCTATCCTGCTTGATGTCCGCAAGATCATCCGCGACTTCACATGGTATATTCAGCACCAGCGTAAAGTAGCAGAGATTGATTATCGCCGGAGATACTACCGACAAGCGATGCCTCGGCAGAGACGGCGGAGGAACAGGCGATTTTAAAAGATAAGAAAATGCTTCTTGTTTTGAAGGTTAGGCGTGATCGAATATAGTTTTCACCTCACCCGGCAGAACCAGCACAAGTTCCCGCATAATTAAATTACAGAAGCCGATCAATTTCTCGTCTCTCGCAGGTTCCAATAAGGGGCCAGTATGTTGCTTTCCCCCGTGGAACAGGTTGTTTCTGACTGTCCTTAGAGATTCGAGCAGAAATCCCCAGTCGTCATCGCCAACCCTTATTTGTATCCACCCTGTAGCGGAAGTCTGATTACGAGGCGCATCCGCTTTAAGGTAGTGTAGAGCATCCGATAAAGACGACGGGACAGGCTGGCCTCTCATCGCTGCTTTTAGTTTATCCAAATTTGCTTTATTGCCGTTTGCGTATGCAGGAACACATTTCAGCGCATACTCCAACCGTGAGAACCACAAGATAAACTCCGTTACAGCGGCAGCATTTCTATCGTTAGGATACCATGAAGGGAAATCCGTCATAATCCGAGGTCTTCCAGTGTCAAGTCGTTTGCCGCATCCTCGCTTGTATCTTCGCGCATTGTAATGGAGAGATCGGATTCATCAAGATCGTATTCATCAAACAGGCTCTTGAGAATGCCTACGATCTGGAATGCGCTAAGGTTGATATTGAGGTAAACACCGTCCGCCAATTTCCAGTGGTATTTGTGAACATCAGGCGATGGAGCCAGATAGCGTTTATGCTCTTGCTCATCAAACAAGGATTCGAGACGAACTGGATCAAGGGTGTAGAGCAACTTGAGCGCGGTTTTGTACAGGTCACGCCAGCTATCGACTTGGTATTCCTTATCAAGAAAAGTGAAACTCTGCGGCTTAGTGCCTGTAAAATTATATTCCTCGTATAGCCCGATTTGAGATTCCAGCTTCTGGGGTGGTTGATAAGAGGACTGAGGAAAATTCCAAACAACTATAGCACGGTCAGAAAGCATTTCGGCCCGTGCCTTGATTTCTTCTTCTCCCCACTTCGAGAGTTTGGCAAGGCTATGGTTTAACCAAAGACGGCTTTCCCTGAACCCTTTTTCCATGTTGACTTTATCAAGAAAGGGTTTGTTGGAAAGTTTCGGATTATAAGCCGTCAGCGTTGCATTACCAATGGTGTGCAAATATTGCTCGTGAATTTGTACATGACGTTCTCCCAATTCCTTTTTCCACTGTTGGGTGAGGGTCTGCGGCATGATGTGTTCATAGGATAGCCCTTCCTTCTCTGCCTCGAACAAGGCTTCAATATCCACCTTCTCCCGGTTGTCGTAGTTCTCAAGACGCTCAAAAAGATGGATTTGGTTTTTTCCTTTCAGCCTGTATACATCACGTTTCATGAGTTCAACCTTGAACTCCTCATCTGACGGATAGCGGTTTGAAGAAACGCCAGCGGAAATCAGGAATTTGAAGATTTCCAAGTATTCCTGAGGGTAAGATTTCACCTTGCGAATGTTGCGTCCAAGCGTGGCAAATATCTTGTTCAGCGAATTGGTAGCGACATTGCAAATAAGTCGCCTAAACACGAACGCTTCAATTGTTTTTAGGATGTCTTCAACATCCAGCGCATCTATTATGCCTTCCGCCCATGCGTTAAACGCATCCATCAAATACGGATAAGCTACGGTAACTTGAAGCCTGTGAATGCGTTTAAGCGCATCATTAACGCCACTATCCTGCGAATTAAAAGATAAGAAGTTATTGTAAAATTGTGAAAACTTGAGAAGCTCCGTCAAAAGCTCCTCTATCTTCACCTCGTCCGAGGCGCACCTGTCTTGAACAAATGCCTTGAACTCAGCATAGACCTTATCTTTTCTTGGCGTTTTTCCGCGAGAATAAGTCAGGTAATCCCGGATAAAATCTCCCGTTTTGTAATGTGTGTTTTTCTCTATGGGATGCCAGAAGCGTTCATAGAATTTTTCCTGAGTGCGTGGCGGCTTGTCCATCAGAATAAAGTTCCTGACAAGATCGGACTCTTCTAGTTGCTTGCCCGTGGAGTTCAGGCTCTCGAAGATAAGCTGCGGGTTGTCTTCTCCACGCTTCAATTTGATGTCAACGATCATCAGCTTCTTGATGGCATCGTAAAGCTGGTCAACCGTAATCCCCCTCTCGGAAAGCCCTTTGATCCGGTCGATAAAATACAGGTAATTCAATGTAACATTTGAACTGGTAACGTGTTGTTCGGGCTTACCCTCAAAGAGTTTCAGAAAGGCTTGGTTATCATCCTTGATGGGCTTGAGGCGCACCCGCTTTTCTTCTTCGGCGTATTTGTTGACAAGGTAATTGTCTTTGATTTGCTCCTTAAGCGTAGGGCTGGAAGATTGAATGTCGCCGGATTCAAGCAAGTTATGAATTGCCAGCAGCATAAGACTTATCGTCGTAATGCGCTGTTGGCCATCAATGATGACAAGTTCTCTATCTTTTGCATCATCGTTGTGGATTGAGACGATGGAGCCGATAAAGTAGGTTTCTTGCTTGCGGTTGAGGATGCCGAGAATATCATCGAAAAGCTGCTGGCACTGCTCACGCTTCCAGTCATAGTTCCTCTGATAAACGGGGATCACAAACCGCTTGTCGTGACCTTCAAGATACCGCAATAAATACTCTTCGCCCGCCTTCATAAGACAGTCCTTCTTTTTACGTTTTTGCCTGAACAATCAAGGCCTCAAACAAATCGCTTTCATGCTCAACGTACCGAAAATATTGAGGCGGCGTAAATCCATCCGATAGTTTTTTGATCTCGTCCAGCTTTATCTTTTTATCCAGCTTTTGCGCCCTGCTAATATGCAGCGCATAGGCCTCCGTTGATCCGGTAAAGTAAGTATCAAAATCATCTTTAGAAATGCCGCACTTGTTTTTATGCTTTTGCCAGATATTCTCCGGGGTATCAACATCAACCGTAGAGACAAAAGCTGTGGCCTCTATCGCACTGGTGGGGCTGGTTGAATAAATCCAGATACGAACTCCACCGTTTGACGGAAACGGCTTCTTCCTTAACTCAATCGTTTTCTTGCCATTCAAAATCTTTGATACATAGTCGGGCTGGATTGATATAAGAACGTCCCGCGCATGAATACCCATACCTTCGTGTATGATAGAAAACAACTGCGCGTATGACAGCTTCTCCGGACCAACCATATTGGCCTTGGCGCAACCAATATCCTGCAATCTCTTCATGGAGACAGGCTGGGAAAACACTTTGAAATTATCAAATGTAATAACCTGAACATTATCATTCCTATCGGAATACTCCGCAAGCTCCCTTGCGCTTAAAACACCGTATCTCCGGTACATTTTCAAAGCATTGTCGCAGCTAACAACTTTCACTGACGTAATTCTAGCGCAACCGATTACCCCTCGACCTGAACCGGATTCATAGAAAGCAATCGGCATCCCCACGGAGAAGGTCTTTGTATGCGTTGGCTTCCGGTAATATACCTTTTCTACTCGAAGCAATGCCTCTTCCGACAGCGCAAACGGCAAGAGATCACTAGCGCGATCCAAAAGATTTTCCGCATAGGCCGGTGCTATCGGCAGAATAACGCCTGTTCTTTTGGGTAGCATGATAAGAGAGGGCGACAGCAGGGTTTCCAGCTTGAATAAATCAACCTCATAGTCGCGCCCGTTTCTTGCTGCTTGAATAATAGGGACGCCGGAAGCATCCGCCCTCATCACGGGAATAAGTCGTGGAAGTTCTATACCTGTGTTGCTTGCAAAAACTTCGCGAAACGCACCCCAGTTTGCTTTTGTTACCAGAGGAGGACACGGAACCTTTGCAAGCGCGATCATTCCTTGAACAGCCGAAGTGGAAATGCGCTCAAATCCTCTTCCCATGCAGATTTTTTCGAGGTCAAAATCCTCTTCTCTTACATGGAAGATAATATTTGTGGCTTTGATCGTCTGGGAATGACGCATAAAACATTCAAGTATATGCTGAAAGACGACTTCACGGTTACTGAACTGTTCACCTGTAGATACAAAAAATCCTTCTAAAGCATCATGCTTTGCGCCTTTTGTTTTGGCAACATACACGGCGCATATATCCTGCCCAACTGTAATAACTTTTTTCTCTCGCACACCACGAGCAGAACTTTTTAGGACAGCCTTATACGATTCCGCAAAGCCGCCATTTAATCTGTCAAGAAAAGGCCGTATTTGTCCGATATTCTTTACGTCCGCTATATGAACGGAACCTGCTTCATTTGACAGCGGGACGCTGATTGGAGATGGATCAATGCTCCCGAAATGCTCCACCTTGAAATCCTGAGGAGAATATAGCGTCAATCCATATTTATCACGCAGAGCATCTTTTGCCCGAAGGAGAGCCCTTTCCTCAGTGATAAACCCAGCTTTAGCGTTCTGAACACAGTAGGCCAAGTGACTGAGATCAGATTCATCGTTGACAGCTTCCTTGCGGCTCTTGCTTCTATTTGGAAAAACGATTGCCCTTATTTCCTCTTTAAGTTCTTTCAAAGCTGCATCGTCTATTTTGTCCAGAACGGGCAACGCTTTCTCTGCCAGATCGAATATAGGATCATTGTTGCCTGTCTTGGCCCGCCTTAACTCCTCTTGAAACTCAGGCGTAACAAAAAGGCTGAACTCCCCTGCCATTGCCGCTTGCATGACCTCTGAAATCATCTTTTCATTCTCTTGGTTCTTTAACAGCGTAAGGAAAATATTGAGGTCGATAACGTAACTATCCAGTACATTTGCAATAGACGGTGCAGTAATGCTCAACGGCAGCGTTTCGTTTGGGAGAAGACTTGGCGTGGACAGGCGTTTGTGGAAGATCAATACTTCCCTGCCAGAGGCGTTCTTTTTACGGCGAGGGGCAAGAGCGCAAAATCCCTGTGACTGCCAGAACTTCACGGCATTCGTTAAATCATTGGCTACATCAGCCCTCAGGTTTAGGCACGAAAGATTTTCACCATGTGCGGTTGCCTCTTTAATGAGCGACGATGCAATGCCTGTACCTCGCACATTCTCTCCGACATAAATTTGAAAAATCCGCAGTTCTTGAGGCGACTTGCCTCCAAGCATGATATGACCTAGATAGTTCCCCTTGGCATCAGCCGCAACCCATAACTTTCCCTTTTTGATCGAGTCTTCGTACACACCAACTGGATTAAAACCCAGAGCCTCCCGATTTGCATCGGTAGCCGCTTTGATTGCGTCAAGATGAGGCAGAACCTCTTGTGGATTTTTCAAAATGCGGGCTTGGGTCGTCATAACAAAAAACGCTTTCAAGTCTGTTCAATCGGTTAGGCCGCAATTATGCCGGAAACTTTGTATGTCTCATAGTGAAAAGACCGCACAATTTAACAAAGCTAAATCTTGCCGTGTTAATTTTTACATAGCTTCAAAGACCGGACAGGCTTAACCACGGAACAAAGAGGTGCCGATACTATTCATGCGGCCCTAAGAACCGATCCCCGTTGAAGTGGATCATGTGCGTGGGAGCCTCGGCAACCCAGACTTCGGTCTCCCAGCCGATCTCGGTCAGGTACTTCGCCATCGTTTTGCGGTCAGGGAAGGCGGTGACATAGACGAGGCCGGGTTTTGCGGTAGAGAACAGCTTTTCGAGTTCCTTGTGCCGCTTTGCGTCCACCGGGCCGTGACTGGTGACGGCTTCAACCAAAATCAGCCAGCCCTTCTTTTTGTAATACAGGACGACATCGGGCATCTTGCCGTGTCCGTCCACCTCGACCCCTAGCGTCTTGAGCGTCACGTTGTCGAAGTAGCCCCACTTATTCCCAGTGTCTCCTACATAAATCACCTGTGCGTCCGGCGTGAAGCGTGGGGCAAAATCACTGATGATCTGCTTGATAAGTTCGCTATGTTTGCCGGGGCTGAGACTGACCTTGTAATCGCCATTGAATTTCACCGGGATCAATTTCATGTCACGCACCCGCGCATACTGGCGGGAGAGCGTGGGCCTGATTTTCAAATAGGCCTTCAACGCTTCCTTGAATTTCGGCGTTCCGTACTGTTTGAGCAGAGCCAATGTATTCGGTTCGACCTGATAGACGGCCTTCGGGCTGTTGACAGGACGATCCGGCTTGTCGGGGTTGTAAAGTGCAAGGCCCGCATCGACGAACTGGTGCATGGTCTGGCGGCGGAATGTCTCGCGGGTATTGGGCGCATAGTGCCGTCCGTATTTCTGATCCGCGAAAGTCATGATGGGCGTAATGCCGATCATATGCGCCTCGGCCTTTGACCATGCCTGATTGGGGCCGAGGTTCAACAGGGCCAGCAACGTGAGCGCGGAGCGTTCATTGCGCTGCGCCTTCGGGAGTTCGAGCAACTCCAAAATCTCAAGTGCTTCTTTTATTCTTGCGTCTGCCTTGCTCACCCTCGATCTCCAATTCTTCAATCAGCGCGTCCACCGCATCCTGCGCGGGGAAATGACCGTTCACGCTGCGCCCCAATGCGATAAGCTGTTCCCGGCTGGGATATGGCAGCTTGCGTAAATCCGTGGCGTTCACCTGTGTATGTCCGTTGAACTGCCGGAAAAAAGCATCGACAAGGGATGAATTGAGATAGACAGCCAACCCCTTTGCCAGAGCCTCCGGCAAGCCCTTCTTGTTCGCGTGGAATACGTTGAGATGGTTTTCAAAGCCGATCATATCCGCCTTGACCCGCTTCGGGCTGTGTACAGAAGCGACAACGCGCCGCCTTTCTTCCTTGGCCGAAAATCTTTTGACCACGGTGTAATAGCCGTTCGGCATAAGCCAGCGGTTGCTTTCCTCGGTGTCGAGAATAGCGTTTGGCTTGCGCCCCTGCACGGGCCATTCCACGAAATTGTTTTGGCAATGACCGGGATAGATAAGGGGGACGGCATCGGCAACAGGTTCCTGCCGCAAGTATTCTTTCAAACGGAAATCTACGACCGGGCCAGTCGAAACGGTCAGCCCCAGGTCTTGCAGTGTATGGGTGAATACCTTGATCCGTTCGGCTGTCCTATCGTCTTCGGTGCTGGATGCCATATGGATGAACAGTTCGGGATCGTCCGGGTTGACGACTTGCGCGTAGTCAATTTCACGCACAGAGCAATCGCTGAATGACTGATCGGAACTGACGGAGATTTTGACCTTTCCCTTAGTCGTGCCCTTGACGGCATGGAAGATCACGTTTTCCTGCAACACATCGTCATCGCTGAACGCTTTGTTTCGCGTTTCAAAAACGTGGATATGCTTGAGCGTCATCTGTTCGAGGAACAGCTTGCGGAATGGCAGGAAGTACGGCCCGTTGCAGAAACTTCTTGGCGTAATGGCGACAAGTTCTCCATAGTCTTCCAGCAGCAGCGTAGCCAGCGCAAGGAAGCCTGTGTAGAGGTTCGAGGTTTCCACCCCGGCTCTGCGAAGACTTTGCCTGTGCGCCGATCCCGTGTTGATCTTCTTGTACGGCGGATTCATGATAACGTGCGTGAAGGTCTGGCGCGTAGTGAAGAGGCTGCAAGCCTGCTCCGCACCGTCATGAATGAAATCCATGGCTTTCAACTGCGATGAAAACTTCGTCTTCTTGCTTCCTGCCCGATCCGCGCATTCTTCCAGCGTGTCGCCCAGATACGAAGCCAAAAGGCCGTCCACCTCATAAGCCGTAACCTGAATACTCTTTGGCAGCTTGCCGTGGGTGCAGACGTAATCGACAAAGGCGGCGGTCAGCGATCCC
>Ga0182793_1002445_pt1 | contig 10675 bp, 9 predicted proteins | sample Passage237A_FD_130498 | JGI IMG/M metagenome (GOLD analysis project Ga0182793, IMG submission 130498) | Cellulose adapted compost microbial communities from Newby Island Compost Facility, Milpitas, CA, USA - Passage2 37A (version 2) (version 2) ...
CTGGCGTCCGGGCGGACCTGGACGGCGGGCAGGTCGACGACGTGTTCGACCCGGGGGGCGGCATCGGCGTCGGCGCTGCTGAGCAGGGTGGCCAGGGAGATGGCGAGGGCGGTAACCAGCGGCTTGAAGTTGTTGATCATGGCGGGTGCTCCGGTGTTCTTCATGTGTGGTGTGGTAGTAAGGTAATACACCTAATCAGCCGACGCAACTGGGATCTGCTTCGCGGTCGTTGCTGTTCAACCTTGATTCAGGAGGCTGCGTCGCCTCGCCCTATACAAAGCACGCGGCGTGCCAATCGCAGGCGATTGAAATCAAAGGGAATTTTCCGGGGTGTCCGTGTCCGCGGCGGGACAGCGGACGTCCGCCGTGGGGGGGGGGACTGTCCGCTACCAGGGCAGGGAGCGGCCTTCGCGGTCGAGGAAAGCGCCGTTGTGGACGGTCTCGAGCGCGGAAAAACGGTCGAGCAGGGCGCTGGCGGCCTCGGCCGCGGCCAGCGGGGCCTGCTCGCCGCCCATGTCGGTCCTGACCCAGCCGGGATGGAAAGCGGCCACCACGATGCCGCGCGGGGCCAGGGCATGGGCCAGCTGCACGGTTGCCATGTTCAGTGCGGCTTTGCCGATGGCGTAACTGGGGGTGCGGAATTCACGCCGCCCGGCCAGCGAACCGATTTCCGAGGAAATATTGGCCACCACCGCACCCCGCCTGTCGCCGCTGCCGTCGGCCAGCAGGGGGGCCAGCATCTGGGCCAGCAGGAAGGGGCCGATGGCATTGGTGCGCAGGCTGGTTTCCAGGTGTTCCTGGCTGACCTGGCCAAAGCGCTCGCCCGGCTGCAGCACGCCGGCATTGTTGAGCAGCAGGTCCAGCCGCACCGCCTCGAGCACCAGTGGCAACTCATGCCGCAGCTCCTCGCGGCTGCGTGCGCTGGCCACGTCCAGCGGCAGCACGTGCAGGCGTCCGGGGAATTGTGCGCTGAGCCGGTTGAGCGCACCGGCGCGGGCCGGGTTGCGGCAGGTGGCCACCACCCGGTTGCCCGCCTGAAGCAGCTGCCTGGCGAACTCCAGGCCCAGGCCGCGGTTGGCCCCGGTCACCAGGCACTGCCCGAACAGGTGTGGAGATGGCGTCATGGCCGGCATCCACGCATGGCTTGTGGCCTAGTGTAATGCCCGGAGCCGGGGGCTAGGATCGGGGCATATCCATGCAGGAGTCCACCATGTCCGTTGCCCGTCGGCCGCGTATTGCCGCCCTGGTCCTGGCCATCAGCGCCAGCCTCGGCGCCACCGCCCTGGTTTCCCTTCCGGCCCTGGCCGCCGCGTCCCCGGCCGACCAGGTGCTGGTCCCGTACGAGGAGTTCACCCTGCCCAACGGCCTGCGTGTGGTCGTGCATACCGACCGCAAGGCGCCGATCGTGGCGGTGAACATCTGGTACCACGTGGGCAGCAAGGACGAGCCGGCCGGCCGCAGCGGTTTCGCCCACCTGTTCGAGCACCTGATGTTCAACGGCTCGGAAAACTACCGCGGCGAGTTCTTCGAACCCTTCGAGCAGGTCGGTGCTACGGACATGAACGGCACCACCTGGCTGGATCGCACCAACTACTTCCAGAACGTGCCCACCACCGCGCTGGACATGGCCCTGTGGATGGAATCGGACCGCATGGGCCACCTGCTCGGCGCGATCGACCAGAAGGTGCTGGACGAGCAGCGTGGCGTGGTCCAGAACGAGAAGCGCCAGGGCGAGAACCAGCCCTATGGCCAGGCCGACGACGAGATCTACCGCGCGCTCTATCCCAAGGGCCACCCGTACCACCACAGCACCATCGGCTCGATGAACGACCTGGACGCGGCCTCGCTGGAGGACGTGAAGCAGTGGTTCCGCGCCTGGTACGGCCCGAACAACGCGGTGCTGGTGCTGGCCGGCGACATCGACGCCAAGACCGCGCGCGAGAAGGTCACCCGCTACTTTGGTGACATCCCGCCGGGCCCGAGCCTGGAGCGGATCAAGGCCGGCCCGGCCATCGGCCGCGCCACCACCCGGGCCACCATGACCGACAAGGTGCCGCAGGCGCGGGTCTATCGCGCCTGGAGCGTGGCCGGCTACACCGATTCGGACCTGGAGCGGCTGCAGCTGCTGTCGCAGGTGCTGGGCGGCAGCAAGAGCTCGCGCCTGGACCGCCGCCTGGTGCATGAGGAGAAGCTGGTGGACAAGGTCAGCACCTTCGTCCAGCCGTTCGAACTGGCTTCCACCTTCTACATCCAGGCCGACGTCAAGCAGGGCGTGGAGCCGGAGAAGGTGGAGAAGATCATCGCCGAGGAGCTGGAGCGGCTGCTGGCCGAAGGCCCCACCGCCGAGGAGCTGTCCCAGGCCCAGGCCATGATCCGGGCCAGCTTCATCCGCGGCGTGGAGCGCATCGGCGGCTTCGGCGGCAAGGCCGATGCCCTGGCCGAGTGCGCGGTGTACGCGCGCGATCCGGGCTGCTTCCGCACCCAGCTGGAGACCATCGCCCGCGCCACCGCGCAGGACGTTGTCGGCGCCGGCCGCAAGTGGCTGGGCGAGGGCTCGCATACCCTGGTGGTGGTGCCCGGCGAGCGCACCGTGCTGGAGGAGGAGCCCTCGCCGACCCCGGCGCCGTTCGTCCTGCCCAAGCCGGACCCGAAGCTGCGCGCGGTCAAGACCGGCCTGGACCGCAGCGCCGGCGTGCCCATGCCCAAGGAGTTCCCGGAACTGAAGTTCCCGGCCATCGAGCGCGCGCGCCTGGGCAATGGCACCGAGGTCATCCTGGCCCGCCGCGACGCGGTGCCGGTGGTGCAGTTCAGCTATGAGTTCAAGGGTGGTTTCGCCGCTGACCAGGGCGGCAAGCTGGGTACCTCCAGCTTCACCATGGGCATGCTGGACGAAGGTGCCGGCGAGTTGGGCGCGCTGGATTTCGCCAACCGTGCCGAGCAGCTGGGCGCCTCGCTCGGTGCCGGCGCCTCGCTGGACGGCGGCAATGCCTACCTGTCCGCGCTGAAGGAAAACCTGGACGAATCGCTGGGCCTGTTCGCCGACATGCTGCGCCGGCCGCGCTTCGACCCGAAGGAAATCGAGCGGGTGCGCTCGACCTGGCTGGCCGGCATCGCCCAGGAGAAGGCCCGCCCCAATGGCGCCGCGCAGCGCGTGCTGCCGCCGCTGCTGTACGGCAAGGGCCATCCCTATGCCATTCCCTTCAGCGGCAGCGGCACCGAGGAGTCGATCCAGGCCCTGACCCGCGATGACCTGCTGCGCTACCACCAGCAGTGGGTGCGGCCGGAAGGCGCCAGCCTGATCGTGGTCGGCGACACCACCCTGGAGGAGGTGATGCCGCTGCTGGAGAAGCACTTCGGGGACTGGAAGGGCGCCAGCGCCAACCCGCCGCGGATCGAGATCCCGCAGGTGCAGCGCCCGGACAAGCCGCGGGTCTACCTGATCGACCAGCCCGGCGCGGTCCAGGCCACGATCCTGGCCGGCCAGGTGGTGCCGCCGACCACCGATCCGGGCTCGATCCGCTTCGACGTGGCCAATTCGGTGCTCGGCGGCGAGTTCACCTCGCGCCTGAACATGAACCTGCGCGAGGACAAGCACTGGGCCTACGGCGCCTACAGCTTCGGCTCCAATGCCCTGGGCCAGCGGCCGTGGATGGCCTTTGCCTCGGTCCAGATCGACAAGACCGCCGAGTCGCTGGCGGAGATGGACCGCGAAGTGCGCCAGTACACCAGCGGCAAGGCCCCGCCCTCGGAGGCCGAGGTGGCCAAGATCCAGGCCAGCGAGATCCGCAGCCTGCCCGGCGCCTACGAGACCGGCCGGGCGGTGCTGGGCACCCTGGGCGCCATCGTCCGCTACGGCCGTCCGGACGACTACGTGTTCCGGCGCAAGGCCGAGATCGAGGCCCTGACCCCGGCCCAGGTGGCCGAGGCCGCCGCCGGCCTGGATCCGGACCGCCTGGTCTGGGTGGTGGTGGGCGACCTCAAGCAGGTCGAAAAGCCGGTCCGCGCCCTGGGCCTGGGTGAGGTCCAGGTGGTGGACGCCGACGGCCGCCCGGTGCCCGGCAAGCCCTGAGCACGCCCGACGCGGCGGGCCTGCGGGCCCGCCGCGCCCTTCCTGCTCGGCCATTGTTCATGCAGATGAAGGCAGGCTTGGACTGCCTGCTCCACGGATCGAGACTCCCGCCATGACCCCACGCCTGATTGCCGTATTGGCCGCCGCCGTTGCCCTGGCTGGCTGCACCTGGGTGCCGCTGCAGCCGGAAGCCAAGGCCGTGCGGGTGGTGCCGGCGGGGGCCGCGCCGGCCGGGTGCACCCGCCAGGGTGACATCGAGGTCTCGGTCAAGCACGCGGTGGGCTTCTACCGGCGCGATCCGGTCAAGGTCCGGGACGAGCTGGAGACCCTGGCCCGCAACGAGGCCGCCGGGCTGGGCGCCAACGTGATGCAGCCGCTGGCCGAGCCGGTCGGCGGCAGCCAGCGCTTTGCCGCCTGGCGCTGCGCTCCCTGAACGGGCTGGCGCGGCACCCGTACGTAAAGGTGCGGTGAAGGCTGGCACCAGCTAGAATTGGCGATCCTTTCGCCACACCGGCGCGGTCCAGCCATGCTTTTCAAGAATGTCGCCATTGCGGGTCTGGCGCACGTTGATGCCCCCCACACCCTGACCTCGGAAGAGATCAACCAGCGCCTCAAGCCTACCCTTGACCGCCTGGGGATCCGGGTGGACGTGTTCGGCGATATCGCCGGCATCCATGCCCGTCGCCTGTGGGACGACGGCATCCAGGCTTCGGACGTGGCCACCATCGCCGCGCGCAAGGCGCTGGCCGATGCCGGCGTGGGCGCGGACAAGATCGGCCTGCTGGTCAACACCTCGGTCAGCCGCGACTACCTGGAGCCGTCCACCGCCTCCATCGTCTCCGGCAACCTGGGCGTGTCCGACGAGTGCATGACCTTCGACGTGGCCAATGCCTGCCTGGCCTTCATCAACGGCATGGACATCGCCGCGCGCATGCTTGAGCGCGGCGAGATCGACTACGCCCTGGTGGTGGACGGCGAGACCGCCAACCTGGTCTACGAGAAGACCATCGAGCGCATGACCGCGCCGGACGTGACCGAGCAGCAGTTCCGCGACGAGATGGCCGCCCTGACCCTGGGCTGCGGCGCCGCGGCGATGGTGCTGTGCCGCCGCGAGCTGGCCCCGGACGCGCCGCGCTACAAGGGCGGCGTGACCCGCTCGGCCACCGAGTTCAACCAGCTGTGCCGTGGCAACCTGGACCGCATGGTCACCGATACCCGCCTGCTGCTGATCGAAGGCATCAAGCTGGCCACCAAGACCTTCGCCGCGGCCAAGCAGGCCCTGGGCTGGGCGGTGGACGAGCTGGACCAGTTCGTGATCCACCAGGTCAGCCGCCCGCACACCAAGGCCTTCATCAAGTCGCTGGGCGTGGACCCGAAGAAGGTCATGACCATTTTCGGCGAGCACGGCAACATCGGCCCGGCCTCGGTGCCGATCGTGCTGAGCAAGCTCAAGGAGCTGGGCCGTCTGAAGAAGGGCGACCGCATCGCCCTGCTGGGCATCGGCTCGGGCCTGAACTGCTCGATGGCCGAGGTGGAGTGGTAAGCCACTCCCGTCCCGCATGAGCGAAAGGGCCGGCATGTCCGGCCCTTTCCGTTTCCGGCGGCTGCTGCGCGCCGGGGCGACCGGCCCGGCCGGCCGGTCGGGACCGGCGGCCCGGCTTCAGCCGGCGCCGCAGCACTTCTTGTGCTTGCGGCCGCTGCCGCAGGGGCAGGGATCGTTGCGGCCGGGGCCTTCGTCGCGGCGGATCGGGGTGCGCGGGGTGAGTTCGGCGATGTGCTGGTGGTTGAGGTCGGCCAGCATCGCCGGCAGTTCCATCACGATGTCCAGGCGCTCGCGGTAGCCCAGCGGCTGCGGCTCGCGCTCCGGGTTTTCCGGATCGACGATCTCGCCCGAGGCCAGGCGTTCGACCAGGTCGAGGATCTCCTCGATCCACTCGTGCTCGTCCAGCCAGCGGTCCCAGCCCTCCTCGCGCAGGGCCACGCCCTCGAAAAATCCCAGGGCCCATTCGCGGCCAACGTCCAGCTCGTCCTCGGGCAGGGCCTCCTCGGCGCTGGCCGGTTCCTCCGGCAGCCACATCAGCGGCAGCAGGTGGTCGGGCAGGTCCTCGCCCTGGCGGGCGCGGGCGGCGCACATGTTCCAGTGGGCCTGCAGCAGCGCCTGGACTTCCTCGGCCTCGGCCGGGCTGTCCCACCTGGGCGGCTTGCCGCCCCAGACCACCGGCTGCCATTCCTCCGGCGGCACCGGCGAGGGTGCCACCACCAGGGCCGAGAGGAAGCCGTCCAGGGCCTCCAGGTTGAAGCCGCGGAAAGGCACGGCGCGCTGCTCGAGCAGGCTGGAAAGACGCTCGATCCGGGCGTCGTCGAGGTAGGGAGGGGGCGTGGCCATGCGCAGGCACCGGGCAAGTGGGGCGTGCATGTTAGTCCCTGCGGGACCGGCGCGGGTGTCCGGGCGGACGTGGCCCGGCCGCGCTGGCCTACAATGCACGGTTTCCGCGTCCAGCTGCCGCCCCGTGTCCCAGTTCCCCGGCTACCCCGAACAGCCCCGCCGCTTCGAAGTCCGCCCCGGCATCCACATGTCCTACCTGGACGAGGGCCCGCGCGACGGCGAGGTCGTGGTGATGCTGCACGGCAACCCATCGTGGAGCTACTACTGGCGCACCCTGGTGGCCGGGCTGGCCGACCGCTACCGCTGCATCGTCCCCGACCATGTCGGCATGGGCCTGTCGGACAAGCCCGACGACCGCCTCACCGCATCGCCGCGCTACGACTACACCCTGCAGTCGCGGGTGGACGACCTGGAGGCGCTGCTGCGCCACGCCGGCGTCGATGACGCCACCCCGGTGACCCTGGCCGTGCACGACTGGGGCGGCATGATCGGCTTCGGCTGGGCGCTGTCGCACGCCGCCCAGGTCAAGCGCCTGGTGATCCTCAACACCGCCGCCTTCCCGATGCCGGCGGCCAAGCAGATGCCCTGGCAGATCGCCCTGGGCCGTGACTACTTCGTCGGCGAGCTGATCATCCGCACCTTCAACGCCTTCTCCGCCGGCGCCTCGTACTTTGGCGTGGAGCGGAAGATGCCGGCCGACGTGCGCCGCGCCTACGTGGCCCCGTACGACTCCTGGAAGAACCGCATCTCCACCATCCGCTTCATGCAGGACATCCCGCTGCGCCCCGGCGACAAGGCCTGGCCGCTGCTGGAGGCCGCCGGCAAGGCGCTGCCGTCCTTCGCCGACCGCCCGGCCTTCATCGGCTGGGGCCTGAAGGACTTCGTGTTCGACCACCACTTCCTCGAGCGCTTCCGCGCCGACCTGCCGCGCGCCCAGGTGCAGGCCTTCGAGGATGCCGGCCATTACGTACTGGAAGACCGGCACGAAGTCCTGGTGCCGGCCATCCGCGCCTTCCTCGACGCCAACCCGCCGGCCTGACCCGGCCCCGGGCTTTCCTCGCCTGGCCGTCCCCCTCCGGCAAGGAAGGATCGGGCGGGAACACTTTCCCTGCCAGCGGCCCCTGGCGGTGCAGGGCAGAGCCTGCTGGCGGGGATGCCGGCCCGCTCCCCGCCGACCCCGGGCCCGGAGAGGGGCAGGCAGCCGGGCCTAGGCGGCGATGGGCGGGGCCGGGGGCGAGGAGGGACTGTTGCCGCTGTCGTCGGGCTGGTCGTCGTCGTTGCCGGCCTGCTCGCGCCAGACCCAGTCGGCGGCGGTGAGCAGGGGCAGGCCGAAGGCCGCGCGGGCCCGGTCGCACTGTGGGCTGGGCGCGCCGAATTCCCAGGACGCGTCCACCTCGCGGCAGACCGAGGGCCGGTTGGGGTGGATGGTGCAGCGCGAGTATTCGCCAATGCGCGCGTCCAGGGCCATGCACCGGATTGGCGGGGCATAGGTGCCGCGCATGCACAGCCGGTGCGCGTCCACGCGCTCGGTCAGGGCCGCGGGCACGCCGCCGGGGGTGAACTGGTCCGACTCCATCCAGTGGAAGGCGACGCGGTATTGCGTGCAGCAGGCACCGCAGCTCAGGCAAGGATGCATGGGCAGGAGGGCAGGGATCGGACGCGGGATTTTTTTCCAAGTCCCGGCAGCGGCGCAAGCGCCGCCGCCGGGTGGAGGCGCTCAGGCCGCGCCCAGCTCCAGGCCCATCTGCCAGAAGGACGCTTCCAGGCGCGCGGCCTGGGCGAAGATCGCGCGCAGCTCGGGGAAGCGGGCCGGGCTGGCGTAGCGCCGGGCCAGCGACTCCAGGTGCTCGCCCGCGGCGGCGGCCACGGCCTGGTAGGCCGGGCTGGCGTATTCGCCGATCCACTCGCGGTAGGGGTGGTCGGCCGGCAGCGCCTCGGCGCCGGCGGGGGCCAGGCGGCGGGCAATCTCGGCATAGCCCAGGGTGCAGGGGGTCAGCGCCACCTGCAGGTCCAGCAGGTCGCCGGACTGGCCGATGTCGAGCACGAAGCGGGTGTATGCCACGGTGGCCTGGTGCTCGGCGGTGGCCTCCACGTCGGACGCGCTCAGGCCCCAGCGCTCGCACAGGCGCAGGTGCAGGTTCATCTCCACGTCCACGATCGCGGCCAGGCCTTCCTTGGCCGCGCGCATGTCGGCCAGGTTGCGGGCCTTGTACGCGGCCAGGGCATGGGCGCGGGCGAACTGGACCAGGAACAGGTAGTCCTGCACCAGGTAGGCGCGGAAGGCGGCCTGCGCCAGGCTGCCATCGCCCAGGCCGCGGACGAAGGCGTGGTCCACGTAGGCGTTCCAGTCCGCCGCCGCCGCCTGGCGCAGCTGCTCGAACAGGCTCATGCGTCCACCCCCGCCAGCTCGTAGGCGGCGTCGAAGAAGGCCAGTTCCAGCGCCACCGCGCGCTGGAAGAACTCGCGCACGCGCAGGTCCTCGCCCGGGCCGACCCGGTCCAGCTCCTCGCGCAGGAAGCCGACGAACGCGGCAAAGCCGGGGTTGTCGTGCAGGGTGATCCATTCGGCGTGGACGAAGCTGGAGGGCAGCGGCGCGGTGGCCTGGCGCGCCCAGTCCAGGTACAGGCCTTCGGCCACGTTGAGCACGGCCAGGGCCACGGCATAGGAGCGGGTGGCGGTGGCCTCGCGCATCAGCGCCTTGAAGCCGGCGGTGGCCGGGTGGTCGGGCGGGTCGTCGCGCCCGGCCTGGTCCACGCCCAGCGCCTCGAAGGCGCGCAGGAAGTAGGTGTTCTCCTCGCCGCTGATCAGGCCGGTGAAGCGGCCAAGGCGCAGGCGCGACTCGAAGCGGTCGGCGCTGGCGATGGCCGCGCCGAGCAGGCCGAGGAAGGCATCGATGAAGCGGTGGTCCTGGACCAGGTAGGCGGCCATGACCCGGTCGTCGACCTGGCCGGCGAGCAGTTCGCGCACGAAGCGGTGGCCGACGGCGGCCTGCCATTGCCCGGCGCAGGACTGGAGCAGTTGTTCGCTGTAACGCATGGATCCCTCTCCGTGGAGCCGCCACGGCGCGGAGCGCGGGGGCGGCGTGGCCGGCGATTGTCCCGGCCCGGCCCGGCCGCGTCCATGCCCGGGGACGGCCCGGCGGGCGATAATCCCCGGATGGAACAGCCCTGCAATATTGCCGCCACCCTGCCCCGGCTGGCGGCCGAACGCCCGCACCAGCCGGCCATCCGCTGTCCCGGGCGCCCGGGCCCGGACGGCCTGGCCCGTTATGACGTGGTCCTGGACTACGCCAGCCTGGATCGCCGCAGTGATGCCATCGCCGCCGGCCTGGCCGGGCATGGCATCGGCCGCGGGGTGCGCACCGTGGTCATGGTCCGGCCCTCGCCGGAGTTCTTCCTGCTGATGTTCGCCCTGTTCAAGGTCGGGGCGGTGCCGGTGCTGGTGGACCCGGGGATCGACCGGCGCGCGCTCAGGCAGTGCCTGGACGAGGCCCAGGCCGAAGCCTTCATCGGCATCCCCCTGGCCCACCTGGCGCGGTTGCTCCTGCGCTGGGCCCCGGGCGCGCGCCGCCTGGTCACCGTGGGCCGGCGCTGGGGCTGGGGCGGCACCACCCTGGCGGCGATCGAACGCGCCGGGCAGGGCGCCGGTCCGCAGCTGGCGGCCACCGCTCCGGACGAGGTGGCGGCGATCCTGTTCACCAGTGGCTCCACCGGCGTGCCCAAGGGCGTGGTCTACCGCCACCGCCACTTCGTGGCCCAGATCGAGCTGATGCGCACCGCCTTCGGCCTCGAGCCGGGCGGGGTGGACCTGCCGACCTTCCCGCCGTTCGCCCTGTTCGACCCGGCGCTGGGCCTGACCTCGGTGATCCCGGACATGGATCCCACCCGACCAGCCAAGGCCGATCCGCGCAAGCTGCATGACGCCATCGCCCGCTTCGGGGTGAGCCAGCTGTTCGGCTCGCCGGCGCTGATGCGGGTGCTGGCCGAGTACGGCCAGCCGCTGCCGGGGGTCAAGCGGGTGACCTCGGCCGGCGCGCCGGTGCCGCCGGACGTGGTGGGCAGGATCCGCGCGCTGTTGCCGGAAGATGCCCAGTTCTGGACCCCGTACGGGGCCACCGAATGCCTGCCGGTGGCGGTGATCGAGGGCCGCGAGCTGCAGGGCACGCGCGCGGCCACCGAGGCCGGCGCCGGCACCTGCGTCGGCCGCCCGGTACCGCCCAA
>Ga0182793_1002451_pt1 | contig 10668 bp, 8 predicted proteins | sample Passage237A_FD_130498 | JGI IMG/M metagenome (GOLD analysis project Ga0182793, IMG submission 130498) | Cellulose adapted compost microbial communities from Newby Island Compost Facility, Milpitas, CA, USA - Passage2 37A (version 2) (version 2) ...
CAGGTCACCGAATGAACCGCAGAACCCACCTCCGCTCGGTCGCCGTGATACTCGGAGTCTCCGCGCTCCTCGTCGGCTGCGCCTCCCCCACGCCGCCAGCGGAGGACCCGCTCGAGGTCTGGGCCGGGGACAACCCCGCCCACGTTAGCGTTGAGCCGCAGACGATCCAGACGGTCGTCGTCGCTCAAGTGACCGTCGTCGCGTTGCCGGAATACGTCATCACCGCGCCGAAGGCCGGCAAGGTGCAGTTCAGCAAGCGCGTCCAGGAGGGCAAGAGCCTCGGCAAGAACGCCCTCGTCGCCAAGGTCGGCGGCAAGAACGTCCGCGCCCCGCTCGCCAGCCGCTCGCTGCAACTGCTGGTACAGCCCGGCGAGCGCGTCCGCGCCGGCGTGCCGATCGCGGTGCTGCGCTACAACGGCTTCGCCGCCACCGGCAACGTCCCCGTCGAGCAGGGCTACCGGCTCCGCACCGGCGGCATCCGCGCCAACGTGCAGTTCAAGGCCGGCCCCGCCAACGCCGAATGCATCCCCGTCACGCCCAGGCACACCCCCGCCGGCAGCACCGTCGACACCAAGAGCGGCCAGCAGTACCTGAACACGCTATGCCTCTTCCCGGCCGATACCGGCCTGGTCGAAGGCCTGCCCGGCACCCTCGGCATCCTCACCGCCCAAGCCGAGAACGTGCTCGGACTACCGCTGACCGCCGTGTCCGGCAGCACCGGCCGCGCGACCGTGGTCAAAGTCGAGGCCGACGGCAGCCTCGTCGAGACCGAAGTCGAGTTGGGCATCACCGACGGCAATCGCGTCGAAGTGAAGTCCGGCCTCGAAGCCGGCGATACCGTCCTGCGCTACGGCCCGAGCCTCACGGTGCGGTACCAGGGATGAGCGAACCCATCCTCAGCGCCGTCGACCTGACCGCGAGCGTTCGCCTGCCCGACGGCTCGACGCTGCCGATCCTGCGCGGCGTCAGCCTCGACATCCACCCCGGCGAAAGCGTTGCCATCATGGGCCGCAGTGGCTCGGGCAAGACGACGCTGCTCTCGCTGCTCGGCCTGCTCAGCCGCCCAGACAGCGGCCAGGTCATGCTGCTGGGCCGGGACGCCAGCCGCGTCGGCGACCGCGAGCGGGCCGGGCTGCGCAACGCCCACCTCGGCTTCGTGTTCCAGTCGTACTCGCTGGTGCGCCACCTGAACGCCCGCGCCAACGTCGAACTGCCGCTGCGTTACGGCAGCGGGGGGCCACGTGCCGTGCGGCGCCAGCGAGTGCAGGACGCGCTCGAGGCGGTCGGTCTCGGCGAGCGCGGCAGCGCCAAACCTCGGCACCTCTCCGGCGGCGAGCAGCAACGCATCGCGATCGCCCGCGCCCTGGTGCGCGAACCGTCCGTGATCCTCGCCGACGAGCCCACCGGCGCGCTCGACACCAGCACCGCCGAGTCCGTCCTGACGGTCCTGCTGCACAGCGCCCGCGATCGCGGCACCGCCATCGTGATCGTCACCCACGACCCGGCAGTGGCCGCCCGCCTCGACCGGACCGTGCACATCGACGGCGGCGAGCTGGTCGCGGCGCCCAGGCGACGCGCGAGCCGGAGCCGCGCCTGATGCGCACCCTCAGCCACGCCTTCCAAGAGTTGCGGGCGCACCCTTGGCGCGCCGTGCTGTCCGGGCTCAGCCTGCTCATTGGCGTGCTCGCCGTCGTCGCCATCGTCACGATCAGCGCCATCACCGCCGAGGTCTACATCGCCGGGTCCGAACAGGCCCACGGTCGACAGATCAGCATCGCCGGTGACATCGAACTCGCGTCGCCGGACGCCGCTGGCGTGTCCCGCGTGCTGGAGGCTGCCGCCGCCCTGCGAGTCGACGGCGGCGCGGTGGTGCTGCACTTTCAGTCCAGCGAGTCCGCCGGGTACGGCGCCATCGCGGACACCATCTATCCGACGCCCCTCACCCAGACGTGGTCCGGCGTGCACTTCGTCGCCGGAGACGTTGCCCAACAGCGGCGCCTGCCAATCCTGTCAGGCCGCTGGTTCGTCCAGCATGCCGGCGGCCCGGTTGAGGTCGTCACGAATCGAGCCGGGGTCGACCAATTCGGCGCGGTCGGTGATGGCATCAGCCTTGCCCACTCCCGGACCCAGTCTCGCGCCGTCGAGGCCCTCATCGTCGGCGTCATCGCGGACGGTTCCAGCGAACCAACCCTGTACGTACCAGCCATCAGTTACGGCGATCGGCAGCCCAGCCTGTTCGAGCGCGACGTCCGGCTCACCCTGCAGCACGCGAGCGTGGACCAAGCTACACTCACCCAAGCGGGCAACGACATCGTCGCCCGCTCCGGCGCACAGTTCCCGGAAGGGTCCGCCCTGTACCGGACCGACGACATTGAACGCATCCTGGCCGAGCTGCGCACCCAGCAGAACGCGTTCCTGATCACCGCCGTCATCATGCTGGTGGTGTCCGCGATCGGCATGCTAAACATCGGCCTCGCCAGCGTCGCCGAGCGCAGCCGCGAGCTCGTGGTGCGCCGCGCGCTGGGCGCGACCCGAGGCGGCATTCTGGGCCAGGTGCTGCTGGCATCGGTCTGGATCGGCCTGCTCGCCGTCGCCGTCGCCACCGTCACCGCCGTCATTGCAGTCACCTGGTGGGTTCCACAGCAGATCCCACCAGAGTCCGCAATCGAGCCGCCCGGAGTTCCGTGGCTGGCCGTGCTGTGGGGCGGGGTCGCCGGGGTGGGGACGACGCTGGTCGGCGGCGCACTACCGGCGGTGGTCGCGGCGCGCCTGGACATGGCTGCGGCCCTGCGCGACTAAGCATCGCCTCGGTCGCACTGGGAGGCACGGCGGGATGCGTCCGCCAGCCAACACCTTGTTCACCCCTGGCAAACGACGCGTTCAGGCGTAGGCTTGATGATCATGCGAAGCCCCCTCTACCCACGGCGGCTCGTCGCAGTCCTCGCCATCATTCTCGGCATCGCCCTGGTGGTGCGCGCGCCCTTCATCGCCGTGGCCCCGATCGTCACCGAGCTCGGTGGCATCTTCAACCTCGACGCCACCCAGCTCGGGTTGCTGACCGGCCTCCCGGTGATCTGCTTCGCGATCCTCACGCCCCTCGCATCCACCCTGATCGGCCGCGTCGGCGCCAACTTCGCCACCACGCTGATGATTCTCGGCTGCACGCTCGGCATCATCATCCGATCCATCGGGGATGTCGGCTCGCTCTACCTCGGCAACCTCATCCTCGGCTCCGCCATCGCGGTCGGCAACCTCCTCATCCCGGTCCTCATTCGACGCGACATGCCGCCCGGCAAGACCGCGGTCGGCACGGCGTTCTACTCCTCGATGGCGAACTGCGGCAGCATGCTCTGCACCGCCATGACGGTGCCGCTCTCGGACGCATTCGGCTGGCAGGTGTCCCTGGGGGTGTGGGGCGTGGTCAGCGCCGTCGCGCTGATCGCCTGGGTACTGCTCGCCTCGCCCGCGGCGACCCTGCGCCCGGTCATCATGCAGCCCGACGTGGAGACCGGCACCATGCCGATCGTGACCGAACCGGCCGCAGCCGCAGCCCTCGCCGAGGCCGAAGGTGGCCGCCGTCGCAAGCGCGCCAAGCCGGTCTACTCGCGCGACATTCGCCGCCTGACCCTGCTGCTCACCCTGGCCTTCACCGGCCAGTCGATCACGTACTACGGCGTCTCGGCATGGTTGCCGACCATCATCGCCGACCTCGGCGCAGTCGACCGCGTCACCGCAGGCAACGGCGCCAGCGTCTTCCAGTTCACGGGCATCGTCGGCGCAATCGTCGTGCCATTGCTGATTCGCCGACTCAGCCGCACCCAACTCGGCATCATGATGATCACGTTCTGGTCGACGATTCCGCTGGGCTTCCTGTTCGCCCCCGACCTCTGGCTGGTGTGGTCGTTCTGCGCTGGCGTCGCCCAGGGCGGTGCCTTCACGCTGATCTTCTCGATGCTGATTGAGATGGCCCGAGGCGACGACCACGCCCGGCGCGCCTCCATGGTCCTGCACTGGGTGGCCTACATCTTCTCGTCCATGGCCGCCCCGGCCTGTGGCATGCTGCTCGACCTCACCGGAGGCTGGACCGCAGCGCTGCTGCTCATCCTCGCCAGCACTGCGTTCTTCGGCGCGAACGTGCTCATGGCCGCGCGGCTGTCAACCCGCATGCGTGCCGAACGCGAGGCGGCGGAGGCCGCCCGCCGCGCCCGCAAGCGCGCGAGCGATTCCACCTCGGGCGCGTCCGCCTAGTCCGTCAGCGCCGGCACCGATGCCGGCCGCACGATCAGCCACAGCGACAGCGCCGCAATAGTGGCACTGACCAGCATCACGACCGCCATCGGCATCGCCGGGAAGTCCACGAAGGTCGCCGTCAACATGCCGACCAGGGGCGAGATGAGTCCGGCGACACCAAAGTTCGACGCTCCCAACATGCTGGCTGCCGTTCCCGCCTGGTGACCGTGGTTGACCAGCGCGAGCACCTGAATGCAGGGGAAGCTGAACCCGCAGGCAGCGATGAAGCACCAGAGCGGGATCGCCACGCCCCAGAAGCCCCAGCCCATCATGTCGCCGACGGCGATCAGGACGGCACTGATGATCAGTGCGGACGTGGAGGCCGCCAAGATCCACTGCGGACCGACGTACTTGGTCAGGCGCGACGATGCCTGAACGCCGATCATGACCCCGATCGAGTTGATGGCAAACAGGAGGCCAAACTGCTGCTCGTCGAAACCGAAGTGGTTCTGGAACAGGAACGGCGACGCCTGCAAGTAGCCGAACAGGCCTGAGAACACGAACGCGCCCACGAACAGGGTGCCGACATAGACGCGGTCACGGAACACGTTCCGGTAGCGCTGCAAGACGGTGCTGTTCTGGCCCGCCACGCCCTGGCGACGCTCCGGCGGCAGGGTCTCGCGGATGAAGAACGCGACCGCCAGCACCACGACGACGCCGTAGAGGCCGAGGAAGACGAAGATGCCCTGCCAGTTCGTGATCTGCAGCAACTGCGAGCCGATCACCGGCGCCAAAATCGGCGCCAGGCCGTTGATCAGGGCGAGGCGGCTGAGCATCCGAACCAGCGGACGCCCACCGAACAGGTCACGCACCATCGCCATCGCCACGACCGAACCCGCAGCAGCACCCATGCCCTGCAGCACCCGGAACACGGTCAGCATCTCGATGTTGCTCGAGAGCATCACGCCGACCGAGGCGAGCACGTGCAGCACCGAGGTGAGCAGCAGCGGCAGGCGACGGCCCACCTTGTCGCTCCACGGCCCCACGATCAACTGCCCCAGCGCGAAGCCGACCATGGTGGCGCCGAGCGTGAGCTGCACCGCCGACTCAGAGACACCCAGATCGTCTTGCACCTGTGGGAACGCCGGCAGGTAGAGGTCAATGGTGAACGGGCCGAGGGCGGTGAGTAGGCCGAGCACGATCACATAGACGAGGCGCTGGCCGCCGGTGAGTGAATCGCCGGGGTGCATGACAGTGGTCACAGCAGAAATCCTTCACAGGCCTCGCGGCGAAGCCCATCGTGGGAGTCGTGTTGATGATGATCAACCAAGAGAGTCTACGCGAGACTGCACTGGATATCGCCGGGGCTCCGACAAACAAACCGAGTTCGCGGAGCATCCCCGGGCTGTTGCGCTACGGTCGCTGTCTCTGCCGCAAGCGCAGCAGTCCGTGGTCGGCCTTGTTCGTTTCGACGATCGAGTTTCGGGATCGCACAAAGTCCAAGAAGGAACTGAAACCGAGTTGCTTCTCGGCGAAGGCAGGATCCAGACGCTTGATCTGCCCCTTCACCCGCGATGCGTGCAGCCAGGCCGCTTCCTCATCCTGTTCATGCAGCAGCAGCATGGCCTTGCGGAGCGTCTTCGTGGCCTTCTTGGACAGCGCAGCCTTGGCATCCGCTGCTCCCTGCTGAGCCGGCCCGGCCCCCGAATCGGCACCAGGCGCCGTGATCGGTGGTTGGGATGCATGCTTCGGCTGCGCCACGGCGGGCGTTTCGCCGACAACAGTGTCGGTCGCGGCGGGCACCTTCACCGTGGAATCAGCGGCCCCGACCGCCTCGGGCGCGTCCACCCCATCCGCGTCATCGTCCACACCCGGCAGGTCGCCGTACATCCGGAAGTCGTCACACGCTGCGACCAGGGCACGGCTCACCGAGCCCGCCGCACCGATGCCGATGACGGTGCGGCCCATGCGGCGAACCCGCTGCGCCAAGGAGATGTAGTCGGAGTCCCCGGCCACGATCACGACATGCGTGATCATCGGCGAGTGCACGAGGTCATCGATCACGTCCAGAGAAAGCCGGATATCGGCGCCGTTCTTCCCGGTTGCGACGGTGAACATTTGGGTGAGGTCAACGGCACGGTCGATCAGTTGGCCCTGATAGTTGGCATTGGCCGGCACGGACCAGTCCGCGTAGGCCCGTGACACGCTCACCGGACCGAAGCTCGAGGCGAAGTCGAGGATCGCGTCCAGGTCGACGGTGGCCACTCGCAGCTTCTGCTGCGCCTCGTCCAGGCCGCGGGCAGCGGCCGAGGCAATACGCACGTTCCGGGCACGGTCGCTCGAAAAGGAGCCGCGACCATGCACTTCGTCGTACCGGGAAATGACGATGTTGTCGAAGTCGAAGTACACCGCCACTTTGGCGTCGTCAGCAGTAGCCATCTGATCCTCTTCTCTGGAAACGGCGAAGCGCGCCCGATACCTCAGTATCGAGCGCGCTTCTGGACCGGATCAAGAAGTCGCAGCGTTCCCTAGGCCGGGAGCGTGTGCGTCTTCGCGAACTCGCCGTACCAAAGACCGGAGTCCTTGACCGTGCGCTCGAGCGTCTCGTAGTTGATGTGCGTGATGCCGAAGCGCTTCGAGTAACCGTAGGCCCACTCGAAGTTGTCCATCAGCGACCAGACCATGTAGCCGCGCACGTCCACGCCCTGCTGCTTGGCGCGGTGCACCGCCACCAGGTGGCGGCGGATGAAGTCGAGCCGCTCGGGGTCGTGGACGCGACCGTCAACCACCTCGTCACCGGGGAAGGCCGCGCCGTTCTCGGTAATGATCAGCGGCAGGTCCGGGAACTGGCGCTTCAGGTCCAGCAGCAGCCACTCCAAAGCGTCGGGAGCGATGTTCCAGTTCATGTCCGTGTACGGACCTTCCTGGGGCATGAACTCCACGTCCTCGGCGCCCGGCCAGGCCGTACCCGGGGCCGGGCGGTGGCCATCATTGGTGATGCGCTCGGTCTTGCCGTCCCACATCCGCACCGTCACGGTTGAGTAGTAGTTCACACCGAGGAAGTCGATCGGCTGGTTGATAGTCGCGAGGTCGCCATCCTGGACGAACGACCAGTCCGTGATCGAGGCGGTGTCCTCGAGCAGGTCGGCCGGGTACTCACCCTTCAGCAGCGGGCCGGTGAACGCGCGGTTGGCGAGCGCGTCGATGCGACGCACCGCTTCCTCACCCTGGTGGCCGCCGTCGCGGGGCACGTGGAAGTTCAGCGTGATCGAGAACTCGGCGTCCTGCTTGGTCACAACCTCACGCAGGCGCTGGATACCCAGGCCGTGGGCGAGGTTCAGGTGGTGCAGCGCCGCAAAGGCGTCGGCCGGGTTCGTGCGGCCGGGTGCGTGCGCGCCCGAGCTGTAGCCCAGGTACGAGGAGCACCACGGCTCGTTGAAGGTGGTCCAGACGGCGAGGCGGTCGCCGTAGGTCTGGCCGGCGAGCTCGGCGTAGTCCGCGAAGCGGTAGGCGGTGTCCCGGTTCGGCCAGCCACCGGCGTCTTCGAGCTCCTGCGGCAGGTCCCAGTGATACAGGGTGCCGATCGGCTTAATGCCGCGCTCCAGCAGACCGTCGATGAGGCGGTTGTAGAAGTCAATGCCCTTCGGGTTCACCGCACCCTTGCCGCCCGGCTGGATGCGGGGCCAGGCGAAGGAGAAGCGGTACGCCTCGAGGCCGAGGCGCTTGATCAGGTCCAGGTCCTGCTCCAGCAGGTGGTAGTGATCGGCCGCCACGTCGCCGGTGTCACCATTGAGCACCTTGCCGGGGGTGTGGCTGAAGGTGTCCCAGATGGACGGGCCTCGGCCGTCGATGCGTGCCGCGCCTTCAATCTGGAACGAGGCCGTCGCCGCGCCGATCAGGAAGTCGTCGGGGAACACGAGGCCCGAGTCTCGGTAGTCGGGGTTGCCGGTGCCTAGGTCGCGGGGGGTCATGCGGGCTCCAAAGTGGGTCAGGGTGTGGGAGCGTTCTCACACGTGGGCAAAAAAAGTCCACGCATTCGCCACAGCCTAGCGCCGGTTCGCCGCGAGCGCGAGAGCGCTTCCGCGTTCCCTGACCGCCGGCAGCGCGTTCTGCGTCATTCGCGCCCGAGCAGTCGCTGCAGTCGGCGGCGATCCTGCTTGGTGGGACGCCCCGCGCCTCGTTCGCGAACACCCTGCACGACCCGCTCGTGCACCGGAACCACCGGCGTGAGATCGTCGAAGGCCCCCACCGCGATGCTCGCGCCGACCCGCTTGTTCAGGACCGATCGCACCCGGACGATGCGCAGCCCCGCTGACGTCTGGACGCGCACCTCATCGCCAGGCTGCACCTGCATCGACGCTTTCGCGGGTTTGCCGTTGACCCGGACATGGCCGGCTCGACACAGCTCGGTCGCGGCCGAGCGAGTCTTCGCCAGCCGTACGCCCCAAATCCAGGCGTCGACTCGTACCGTCACGTCGACGTCCTAGCCGAGGCCGGCACGCTGCTCGCCAGCACCGGCCGCGGCGCCCTCGCTGACGATCGGGCGCTTGGACAGGCCCACCGTACCGCCAGTCCGATCCTTGCTGGTCGCCGCTGCCACCACCACGGCACTGTCCGCATCCGAGAACCGCGGACGCAACTGCACCGGCTTCGTCTGCAAGCCCTTGCGCTTCTTGGCACGGGCCGCAGCGATCAGGTTGAGCGACTCGACCAGGACGGCGAACACCATCGGCCCGTAGATGAAGGCCTTGTCGATGTGCATGCCGAAGCCTTCAGCAATCAGGAAGGCACCGATCAGCAGCAGGAACGAGAGCGCCAGCATCTTGACGGTGGGGTGACGGTTGACGAACGTGAAGATCGCGCTCGCGGCAAAGAGCATGATGCCGAAGGACAGCACCACCGCGGTGATGATGACGATCATGTTCGAGGTCATCCCGACGGCCGTAATGACCGAGTCGAGCGAGAAGACGAGGTCGAGCAGCAGAATCTGGACCAACACGCTGCCGAAGGTGGCCGCCTTGCCCGAATCGTTGTGGGACTCTTCTTCGCCCTCAAGCTTGTGGTGGATCTCCATGACTGCCTTGTACAGCAAGAAGCCACCACCCGCGATCAGGATCAGGTCCTTGACCGAGAAGTTCAGCCCCCACAGTTCTAGGAAGTCCGCCGTGAGGGTGACGATCCAGCCAGCCAGGAATACGAGTCCGACGCGCATCACCATCGCCAGCGTTAGGCCCAAGTTGCGGGCCTTCGCCTGCTGATGCACCGGCAACTTCGCGGCCAGGATCGAGATGAAGATCACGTTGTCCACGCCCAGCACGATCTCCAGGACGAACAGCGTCAGAAAGACTGCGATCAGGTCCGGAGTCATCACCAGCGAAAAGTCCATGCCGGAATCGTATGCGATTCCGGCATGGATCATCCCGCGATTCTGCGTGCTGCCAGGCAGCACCCTGCCCGAATCACAGTGCGCAGTGAACGCCAGCTCAGTCGCCGGTGGACACCGCTCGGGCGAGCTCGCCGCCGGCGCGTGTCAGCAACTCGGTGGTGTGCCGCATCGCACGCTCGACATCGCCGTCGGCCAAGTCCAGCAACGCTACGGCGTGCCGCGCCTGGGGCGTGGGCACAGCGATCCGGCCGGCCGCGATCAGCAGCGGGACGTTCGCCTCGCGCGCCCAAGATTCAACCAGGGCAGGCACCTTGCCCGACGCCGTTTGGCCGTCCACGCTGCCCTCACCGGTAATGACCCAGTCGGCACCCGCGAGGGCGGACCGGAGCCCGGCGACCTCGGCGATGGTCGCGGAACCCGGGACGATCTCGGCACCCCATGCCAGCAGTGCCGCCGCGGCGCCGCCGCCCGCGCCGGTGCCGGGCACCTCGGGGTCCACGCCCAGCAGCCTCGCGAGCCCAGCCAACCGGCCGTCCATCGCGGCGACCTGATCGGGGCGCACGCCCTTCTGCGGCCCGAACACCGCGATCGCACCCTCCGGCCCGAGCATGGGGTTGCGCACATCCACCGCCACCTGGACTCCACCACGCGGCACGGCGACCAGCCGCTGGGCGTCATAGCCGGCCAAGTGCGCCAGGCCAGCATTGCCGGGCTCGATCGGCCAGCCCATCTCGTCGGAGACTGCTGCCCCCAACGCTTGGAGCAGTCCAGCCCCGCCGTCGTTGCTCGCGCTACCGCCCAAGCCGATCAAAATCCGCTCAACCCCGGCCTCGACCGCGGCGCGAATGGCATCACCCAACCCACGACTCGAGGCACCCAGCGGGTTCAGTTCGTCCAGATCGGCGAGCCCGCCACACGCTGCCTGCTCAATGATGGCCGTGCCGTCGGGCAGCAACAGCCACTGCGCGGCGCGAACCCCGATCCCGTCAATGTCTGCGACCTCGACCGTGTGGCGCACCGATCCCGGAACCGCGCGCTCGAATGCATCGATC
>Ga0182793_1002452_pt1 | contig 10665 bp, 10 predicted proteins | sample Passage237A_FD_130498 | JGI IMG/M metagenome (GOLD analysis project Ga0182793, IMG submission 130498) | Cellulose adapted compost microbial communities from Newby Island Compost Facility, Milpitas, CA, USA - Passage2 37A (version 2) (version 2) ...
CCGGCCTCACGACCCTGAGCGCCCAGGCGGAGGAGCGGTGAGCGCGCGCAAGATCGCCTCCGTCGTGACGGGGGTGCTCGGGGAGCTGTTCATCACGGCGGGGGTCGTGCTCGGTCTGTTCGTCGCGTGGCAGCTGTGGTGGACCGACGTCGTCGGCGAGCGCGAGCAGGCGGCGATCATCGCGGACCTGGGCTGGGCCACGCCGCTGCCCGCACCGAGCGAGGTTCCCGACGACGGCATCGCCGACCCGCAGACCGGCCCGCCGCCCGTCCCGGAGCGCCCGGGCATCACCGAGACCTTCGCGACGATCGTCATCCCGCGCTTCGGCGAGGGCTGGGAGAGCCCTGTGAGCGAGGGGGTCACGCGAGCCGGCACTCTCGACCAGAAGGGCGTGGGCTGGTACCCGCACTCCCAGCTGCCCGGAGAGCTCGGCAACTTCGCGATGGCGGGCCACCGCGTCACGTGGGGCAAGCCCTTCAACCAGATCGCCGAGCTCGAGGTGGACGACAAGGTCATCATCCGCACCGAGGAGGCCTGGTACGTCTACCGCGTGATCGAGCACAAGGTCGTCCTGCCCCACCAGGTCGAGGTGGTCGCGCCCGTGCCCGGGGCGATCGGCGCGGACCCCGAGGACTACTACCTGACCATGACCTCGTGCCACCCCATGTTCTCGCTGCGCGAGCGCTACGTGGTGCACGCCGTCATGGACTACTGGGCGTGGACCGCGGACGGCGTCCCGGCCGAGCTCGCAGGAGGCGCATGATGTACGGATGGATCTGGCGGCACCTGCCGGGACCCACGTGGCTGCGCGTGATCGAGGCGGCCGTGCTGATCGGCCTCGTGGTCGTGGCGCTCTTCACGTGGGTGTTCCCGTGGGCGGCGCCGCTCCTGCCCTTCAACCAGCTGACGGTAGGTGAGTGATGGCCCGCATCCTCGTGGTCGACAACTACGACTCGTTCGTCTACACGATCGTCGGGTACCTCGACCAGCTCGGGGCGCAGACGACGGTGGTCCGCAACGACGTCGTCGAGGTCGAGAGCGTCGGTGACTACGACGGCGTCCTCGTCTCGCCCGGGCCCGGCACGCCGGCCGAGGCCGGCCGCTCGCTCGAGGTCATCGCCGAGTGCGCGCGCACCGCGACGCCCATGCTCGGGGTGTGCCTGGGTCACCAGGCCCTCGGCGAGCACTTCGGCGGGACGGTGACCCACGCGCCCGAGCTCATGCACGGCAAGACGAGCCCCGTCGAGCACGAGGGCGCCTCGGTGCTGGGCGGCCTGCCCTCGCCCTTCACGGCCACGCGCTACCACTCGCTCGCCGTCGTCGACGGCACCTTCTCGGACGAGCTCGAGGTGACGGCGCGCACGGGCGAGGTGGTCATGGGTCTCGCGCACCGCGAGCTGCCGCTGCACGGGGTGCAGTTCCACCCCGAGTCGGTGCTCACCGAGGGCGGGCACCGGCTGCTCGCCAACTGGCTCGAGATCTGCGGGGACGGCGGGGCCGTGGCTCGCTCCGAGGGGCTGCGGCCGCTCGTGCACCTGACCTGAGGGGCGAGGCCACTCCTCCATACGAGAGAGCCCCCGGGTGATGATCCACCCGGGGGCTCTCTCGTCCTCTGGCCTAGGGCCGGCGCGGGAGGCCGAGGGAGCCCAGCCCGGCCCCTGCGCCCTCCTCGCCGTCACCGGGCGGCGGCGGCTCCTCGGTCTCGGGGGGCGGCGGCGGGGCCGGTGCCTTGGCGATCACGAGGGTCACCTGCGACTTGAGCGGGACCTCGGTGCCCACGCCCGGCTCGGAGTAGAGGACGGTGCCGACGGGCTTGTCGCTCTCCTCCTCGCGGGTACGCACGCGCAGGTCGAGGTTCTCGAGGATGTCGCGCGCCTCCTCGAAGGGCTTGTCGATGATGTCCTCGGGGATGACCGCCGTCGTGGGCACGGGCTCCTGGGCGACGCGCAGCTCGATGCGCACGTCGTAGGGCACGAGGCCGACGCGGCTCTGGTAGGAGATCTCGCCGGGCTTGAACTCGTCGGTCTCCTCGGGGCTCACCGAGTAGACCAGGTCGAGCTCGTCGAGCAGGGCCTCGGCCTCCTCCTGGGTCATGCCGAGCAGGTCGGGGACCTCGACCTGGCCCGAGGCGATGATGAGGACCACCGTGTCGCCGACCTTCGCCGTGCTGCCGGCCTCGGGGTCGGTGCCGATGGCCTCGTCGGCGGGAGTGCCCGGCTCGTTCTCGGTCTTGACCTGGGAGACCTTCAGCCCGGCCGCCTCGAGGATCTCGCGAGCCCTCGTCTGGGTCTCGCCCTTGACGTCGGGGATCTCGACCTCGTCGGGGCCGCTCGAGAAGTACACGTCGACGTCGGAGCCCGGCGGCACCTTCTCGCCTGCGGGCGGGTCGGTGCGCGTGACGAGGTCCTGCTCGACGTCCTCGCTCGGCTCGGGCAGGAAGCGGGGGTTGAGGCCCAGCTCGTCGAGCTTCGCGCGCGCCTCCTCCTGCGTCACGCCCGTGAGGGGCGGGACCGTGACGTCGACGACGGGAGGCTCGGTGTCCCGAGAGAGGAACAGGAAGATGATCCCGCCGATCGCGATGATCGCGACGGCGATGAGCGTCCACATGATCCAGGGCTTGGTGCCCTCCTCCTCGTCGTCCTCCTCGTCCTCGACGAGCAGGGCACCGGTGCCGGCCGCTGCAGGCTGCGTGGGAGCCCAGGGCATGCCCGAACCGGGCGTGAAGGCCTGGGTGGCCGCCGTCTGCGGGGGCTGCGGGGCGAAGACCTGGGTCGCGGCGGGGGCGGCTGCGGCCTCGGGGACGGCGGGGGAGATCATCGTCGCGCCGGCGGCGTAGGCCGAGGCGGGCGGGGCGGAGACGACGCCACCGCGCACGGCAGCCTCGAGGTCCGCGCGGAACTCCGCGGCGTTGGTGTAGCGCGACTCGCGGTCCTTCGCGAGGGCCTTGAGCGTGATGCGGTCGAGCACCTCGGGCACGTCGGAGGCCAGAGAGCTCGGCACGGGGGCGGCCTCGCGCACGTGCTGGTAGGCGACCGAGACGGGCGAGTCGCCCACGAAGGGCGCGCGGCCCGTGAGCAGCTCGAAGAGCAGGCAGCCCGTCGAGTAGAGGTCGGAGCGGGCGTCCACCTGCTCGCCGCGCGCCTGCTCCGGGGAGAGGTACTGCGCGGTGCCGATGACGGCCTGGGTCTGGGTCATCGTCGCGCCGGAGTCCGCGACGGCGCGCGCGATGCCGAAGTCCATGACCTTGACCGCGCCCGTGGGCGTGAGCATGACGTTGGCCGGCTTGATGTCGCGGTGCACGATCCCCGCGTGGTGGGAGTACTCGAGGGCCGAGAGCACGCCCACGACGATCTCGATGGCCTCCTCGATCGGCACGGCGTGGCCGTCGCGCAGGATGTCGCGCACGGTGTGGCCCTCGACGTACTCCATGACGATGAAGGGCACGTGCTGCTGCACGCCGTTGGGGTCGACGAAGACGTCCTCGCCGGTGTCGTACACCGCGACGATCGCGGGGTGGTTCAGCGCCGCGGCGGCCTGGGCCTCGCGGCGGAAGCGAGCCTGGAAGGAGGGGTCGCGCGCGAGGTCGGAGCGCAGCACCTTGATGGCGACGGTGCGACCGAGCCGGGTGTCGTGCCCGATGTGGACCTCGGCCATGCCCCCACGGCCGATGAGCTCGCCGACCTGATAACGGCCGGCGAGGATGCGGGTACCGTCCTGCGCCACTAGGTGTCCTTCGTGTTCGACGAGGTGAAGCTGAGTGCGGACATGCTGCTCGGGGCCGTGTCGCTGGGCACAGCCTTGGCCATCCTATCGGCCAGCGCTGCCCCCAGAACCGCCAGGAGAAGCATGACGAGCACGAGCAGCGGCCAGGTGAAGCCGCGCCGCTGTCGTGTGACCGCCGCGCGCGAGGGGCGCGGGGACTCCCGCAGCTCTCGCCGCGGGGGGTAGGTGGGCGGCGCCGGGACGACCGACGGCGCGAACTCGAACTCCTCCGGCACCACGAGGGCGCCCCCCGAGACCGGGGCCACGGGGCCCACGGCCGTCACAGGACCCACGCCGCCGGGAAGCTCGGGCGGCGGCACGGTCGCGGGCGGCGGGGCGCTCGCGGGCGAGGGCGCGCTCACGGGCGGCTGCCCGGGGGCCGGCGTCGTCGGCGAGACCGCGGAGGAGGTGGAGACGGCGGAGGCTGTGGAGGTCTTCGCGAGGCCGGGGGTCACGAGGCCGACGGCGGGGACCCCGCCCGGGGGCGTCGCGGCGACCATCTCGTCGAAGGTGCGCGCGAGGGACGCGGCCGAGCGCGGCCGCTCCGAGGGGTCCTTCGAGAGCATGCGCATCACGAGGCGCCCCATCTCGGCGTCCACGGTGCGCGGCAGGGGCGGGACGGGCCGGTTGACGTGCGCGACGGCGATGTCCACGGCGCTCTCGCCCGTGAAGGGTCGCTTGCCCGCGAGGGCCTCGTAGGCCACCACGCCCAGGGAGTAGATGTCCGAGGACGGCGTCGCGGGGCGGCCGAGCGCCTGCTCGGGGCTCAGGTACTGGGCGGTGCCCATGACCATGCCCGTCGCCGTGAGCGAGATCTGGTTCGAGGCGAGCGAGACGCCGAAGTCCGTGATCTTCACGCGACCGCTGGGTCCCAGCAGGATGTTGCCGGGCTTGACGTCGCGGTGCACCACGCCCGCGACGTGCGCGGCGTGCAGGGCTCGCGCCGTCTGGGCGAGGATCGGCAAGAGCTTGTCGAGGGGCAGCACGGGCTCGCGAGCGAGCAGCTCGCTCATCGGCTCGCCCGGCACGAGCTCCATGACGATGTACCCCGAGCCCTCGACCTCGCCGTAGTCGTAGGGCTGGGCGATGTTGGGGTGCGCGAGCCGCGCCGCGTTGCGCGCCTCGGTGCGGAAGCGCTCGAGGAAGCCGGGGTCCCCCGCGAACTCCTCGCGCAGCACCTTGACGGCCACGTCCCGGGCCAGCGCGACGTCGTGCGCGACCCACACCTCACCCATGCCGCCCACGGCGATCTTGCGCTCGAGGCGGTAGCGCCCGTCGAGGGCCACTCCGATGGCCGGCTTCACTGATCGATCACCGCCCGCATGATCGCTCGCGCGATCGGCGCGGCCACCCGGCCGCCCGTCGCCTCGGAGCCCATCGAGCCCCCGCGCTCGACGACGACGGCCACGGCCACGCGCGGGTCGTCGGCGGGAGCGAAGCCCGTGAACCACGCGTGCGGGTCCTCGCCCTCGGCGTGCTGGGCGGTGCCCGTCTTGCCCGCCACCTCGACGCCGCTGATCTGCGCCGCGGTGCCCGAGCCCGAGCGCACGACCTCGACCATCATCTTCGTGAGCTGCTCGGCGGTGCTCGGGGAGATCGAGCGACGCAGCTCGGTGGGCTTGGTCTCCTCGGCCACGGTGAGGTCCGCGGTGCGCACGCGCTCGACGAGGTAGGGCTGCATCTGCACGCCGTCGTTGGCGATCGCCGCGGAGATCATCGCGATCTGCATGGGCGTGGCCCGCACCTCGAACTGACCGATCGCGGAGATCGCCGTCTGCGGGGCGTCCGGGTCGGCGGGGAAGCTCGAGGGCGTCACGCGCAGGGGCACGCGCAGCGGCTGTCCGAAGCCGAAGGCCTCCGCCTGCGCGCGCAGGGCGTCGTCGCCGAGGTCGAGACCGATCTGCGCGAAGGCCGTGTTGCACGAGATGCGCAGCGCGTTCAGGAGCGTGGTCTGGTCGCCTGCGTCGCAGGCCGAGCCTCCGTAGTTCTTCACGGTGGCGCTCGTGAGCGGCAGGTCGAGCTCGCGCGGGGCGAAGACCTCGTCCTCGGGCTCGAGGCCTGCCTCGATCGCCGCGGCGGCCGTGACGAGCTTGAAGGTCGAGCCCGGCGGGTAGGTGTTGCCCGCGATCGCGCGGTTGACGAGCGGGTCGCCCTTCTCGTTCTCGAGAGCCCGGTAGGCCTCGTTGACCACGGCGGTGTCGTGGCCCGCGAGCAGGTTCGGGTCGAAGGAGGGCGTCGAGACCATCGCGAGGATCGCGCCGGTGCGCGGGTCGATCGCCACGGCGGCGCCGCGCAGCCCTTCGAGCGCCTTGAAGGCGGCCTCCTGCGCCTCGGGGACGATCGTCGTCTCGACGGCTGAGCCCTGTGGGCGGCGGCCGGTGAGCAGGTCCTGCAAGCGGGTCCAGAACAGCGAGTCCGCACGGCCCGTGAGCTGGTCGTTCGCCTCGCGCTCGAGACCCGTGCGCCCGAAGACCACCGAGTAGTAGCCGGTCACCGCGGCGTAGAGCTCGCCCTCGGTGTACTGGCGCTGGTAGCCGAAGGCGTCGTCGACGGGCTCGGACAGGGCGACGGACTCGCCTCCCACGACGATCGGCCCGCGCGCGTTGCCGTACTCGTTGTAGAGGGTGCGCACGTTGCGCTGGTCGGCGTTGAGGCTCGGCGCCTGGACGTACTGCACCCAGCTCGCGGAGAGCATGAGCACGAGGAACATCGCGAGGACGACCGTCGCGAGGCGGCGCACAGGCGTGTTCACGGGCGCTCACCTCCCGGCCGGACGATCTGCGTGGCCTGGAAGTCGCGCTCGGTGTCGATCTCGTCCTCGAGCACCGGGGCGGGCTCGGCGGGCGTCGCGGCGACAGGCTCGGGTCCCAGGACGAGCGGGGCCGAGGGCGGAGGTGCGGGCCGGCGCGCGGAGTCGGAGATGCGCAGCAGCAGGGCCACGATGATCCAGTTGGCCAGCAGGGCCGAGCCGCCGTAGGCGAGGAAGGGCATCGCGAGGCCCGTGAGCGGGATGAGCCGCGTGACCCCGCCGACCACGACGAAGCACTGCCAGGCGATCGTGAAGGCCAGGCCCCCCGCGAGCAGCTTGCCGAAGCCGTCGCGCACGCCGATCGCGGTGCGCAGGCCGCGCTGCACCAGGACGAGGTAGAGCACGAGGATCGCGAGCAGGCCCGTCAGGCCGAGCTCCTCGCCGAGCGAGGCGATGATGAAGTCCGACTCCGCGTAGGGCACGAGCTGCGGCCGTCCCTCGCCCCAGCCCGTGCCGAAGAGCCCTCCGCTCGCCATGCCGAAGAGCCCGCGCACGAGCTGGCCCGAGCCGCCGTAGGCCGCGTTGAACACCTCGGGGTCGAAGGCGTTGAGCCACGCGTGGAAACGCGCTCCGACGTGCGCGAAGCTCGCCGCCGCGAGGGCTGCCCCGCCCAGGAAGAGCGTCATGCCGATCGCGATCCACGAGATGCGCTCGGTCGCGAGGTAGAGCATCGCGACGAAGAGGCCGAAGAAGAGCAGCGAGGTGCCCAGGTCGCGCTGGATCACGAGGATCGCGAGCGAGAAGGCCCACACGAGCAGGATCGGCCCGAGGTCGCGCCAGCGCGGCAGCTGCAGTCCGAGCATCCGGGGCCCCGCGAGGGCGAGGGTCTCGCGGTTGGTCACGAGGTAGCCCGCGAAGAAGATGGCGAGGGCGATCTTGGCGAACTCCGCCGGCTGCAGGGACTGCGAGCCGAGGTGGATCCAGATGCGCGCGCCGTTGATGGTGCGGCCCAGGCCCGGCACGAGGGGCAGCACCACGAAGCCCATCGCGACGATCATCGCGGTGTAGGTGAAGCGGCGCAGCGTGCGGTGGTCGCGCAGCAGCACGAGCACCACGCTCGCGAGCACGACCCCGAGCGTGGTCCACGCGAGCTGGCGCGAGGCGAAGGTGTCGGGGATGTCGTTGTTCCGCGTCGCGAGGTCCAGGCGGAAGATCATCGCGAGGCCGATGCCGTTGAGGGCGATCGTCACCGGCAGGATCACGGGGTCCGCGTAGGGCGCGCGCCAGCGCAGCACGAAGTGCGCCCCGAGGGCGAGAGCGGCGAGGCCCAGGGAGTAGTTGCGCGTGTTGGCGGGGAGCTCGCCGGTGACGTTGAGACCGATGATCGCGTACGCCCCGGCGCCCAGGAGCACCGCGACGGCGAGCAGCCCCAGCTCCGCCCCACGCCTGGGGCGCACCGTGTGCTCGGCGACCGTGGCCATCAGGGCGACCCGGACGGAGTGGAAGCGGGCGGGGAGGGCGACGCGCTCGCGGGAGGCGGCGGCGTCGAGCGCGAGGGGCTCGGGGAGGGCGTCACGGGCGGGTTCGCCGCGGCGGCCGAGGCGCTCGCGGCGATCTCGCGGGCGTCCTCGAGGCTCGTCGCGGCGATCGTCTGCTCGACGCGCTCGCGCACGTTGCCCTGGAGGTCCTCGAGCTCGACGCCCGTGGTCTCGAGCGGGGTCGAGAGCTCGAAGGAGCCGATGCGCTGCGGGATGCCGCGGAAGACGGTGACCTTCCCCTCGTGCGCTCCCACGAAGTACTGCGTCTGCGTCCAGGCGTAGCCGGCCCAGGTGATCCCGCCGAGCACCGCGAGGGTCGCGAGCCAGAACAGCACGCGCAGCCAGGTGCGCCGCGGCGGGTCGGGCTCCTCGACGAGCTCGTCGTCGTCCTCGCTCGGCTTCGTCGAGCGGGCGAGCGCGGCCGCGCGCGCCGCGGGGCCGTCCTTCGCGACGGTGGGAGGGGTGCGGATCGTCGCTGCCGAGCCGACGACGACGCGCGCCTGGCTCGGGAACTCGTCGTCGTGCAGGGAGTCGAGCTCGACGACGTCGGCCACGATGAGCGTCACGTTGTCGTGGGCCCCGCCGCGCAGCGCGAGCTGGATGAGCCGGTCCGCGCACTCGTCGACGTCCTCGATGGTCGCGAGCGCCTCGCGCAGGGTGTCCGCGCTGACCACGCCGGACAGGCCGTCCGAGCACAGCAGCCAGCGGTCGCCCGCGCGCGCCTCGCGCACCGAGAGGTCCGGGACGATCTCGACGTCGTGGTCGCCGAGCACCCGCATGACCACCGAGCGCTGCGGGTGGACGTCAGCCTCCTCGGGCGTGATGCGGCCCGTCTGCACGAGGTACTCGACGAAGGTGTGGTCCGTGGTGATCTGCACGAGCTCGCCCTCGCGCAGCAGGTAGGCGCGCGAGTCGCCGATGTGCGCCATGACGAGCTTGTTGCCCGCGCGCAGCAGGGCCGTGACCGTGGTGCCCATGCCCTTGAGCGCGGGCTCCTCCTTCGCGCGAGCGAGCAGGGCGGCCTGGGCCTCGTGGAGGGCGCGGTCGAGCTCGGCGAGGGCCTGGTCGGGGCCGTGCGCCTCCTCGTCGAGGGGAGCCATGGTCGCCACGGCGATGCTCGAGGCGATGTCCCCGCCCGCGTGGCCGCCCATGCCGTCGGCGATCATGAGCAGGTGCGGACCGGCGAAGCCCGAGTCCTGGTTGTTGGCCCGCACGAGTCCGACGTCGGACCTGGCGGCGTAGCGCAGAGCGATCGTCAAGCCGGGCCTACCTCTGGATCTCGAGCGTCGACTGACCGACCCGGATGGGCGTGCCGGGCTCGACGGCGGTGGGCTCGACGATGCGCATGTCGTCCACGAAGGTGCCGTTGGTGGAGCCGAGGTCCTCGACCCACCACTCGCCGTACTGCGGGTACACGCGCGCGTGCCGCGAGGAGGTGTACTCGTCGTCGAGCACGAGGGTGCACGCGGGGGCGCGGCCGATGAGGACGCCCGAGCTCGACAGCGGGAGCGTCGTGCCGCGCAGCGGGCCGCTCGTCACCGCGAGGCGGGTCGGGGCGGAGCGCACCGGGGTCGCGGGTCGGGGCGCTTCGGCGGGGGGCGCCGTCGTCGGCGTCGGAGCCTTGCCCGGCTTGCCCGTCTGGTCGCGGCGCAGGCGGCGCACGATCTTGGTGCCGTACAGGTCACGGCGCAGCACGCTGACGGTCGCGAGGACGAAGAGCCACAGCACGACGAGGTAGCCCAGACGAAGCAGCGTGACGGTCAGCTCGCTCATCGCGTGGGGTCACCCGTCCTGGACGTCGTCGGCACCGGTCCAGAACATGATGCGGGTACGGCCGATCGTGATCGTGTTGCCGTCGACGAGTGTCGCGGCCGGGACCTGGTGGCCCTCCACGAAGACGCCGTTCGTCGAGCCCAGGTCCGTCGCGACGACGCCCTCGGGGGTCACGCGGATCTCGAGGTGACGGCGCGAGACGCCCGGGTCGTCCACGATGATGTCGGCCTCCGAGCCGCGGCCGATGACGGTCACGGGCCCGGTGAGCAGGTAGCGCTGGCCGTCGATGTCGAGCAGCGGGTGGCGCGGGCTCGGCGCGTTCGCCGTCGCGGGGGCCACGGCGCCGCGCACGGTCGCGCTGCGCAGCTCGAAGCGGCCGGGGGCGAGCTCGGTGTCCTCCTCGAAGGAGACCGTCACGGGGCCCACGAAGGCGTAGTGCTGCTTGGTCGCGTGCGCGGTGACGTTCTCCGCGAGCTCGTCCGCGAGGGCCTCGGCGCCCCACTCCTCGTAGTTGGCGAGGTCGGTGGGCGAGAGCTCGATCGTGAACTCGTTGGGCACCACGGTGCGGCCCACGCCCACGGCGGCGGCGCGGCGGTCGACCTCGCGACGCAGCGCGGAGGCGAGCTCGACGGGCTTGACCTCCGAGCGGTTCACCTTGAACGCGCCGTTGACGACGCGCTCCACGCCCTGCTCGAACTTGTCGAGAATGCCCATGCCACCTCCTTTCGCGTACACGATCGTATCCACCCGTTCGCCCTGCTCGGCCGCGCCGCCCCGCAACCTCCCCAAACCCCCCACCACCTCCCCCCCCACTGGCCCCCGCCCCGCCGGCCCCACCCCTCC